>Ga0179593_1368639_pt1 | contig 17908 bp, 18 predicted proteins | sample CZODoug2_1_08_16_FD_185931 | JGI IMG/M metagenome (GOLD analysis project Ga0179593, IMG submission 185931) | Vadose zone soil fungal communities from Angelo Coast Range Reserve, California, USA - CZODoug2_1_08_16fungal (PacBio error correction) | ecosystem: Environmental > Terrestrial > Soil >... | reverse complement strand
GATTCCCGCCGGCCGAGCCTCGGACTCGGTTTCTCTCTTCCAAAAGGTCGTTTATGGGTGAGAGTAGAACTCCTTTCCATTTCCCCTTCTCCATCGCGGATTCGTTTTCTTTTATCCAGCGTCGTCGTCGAGCCTAGCCTTCCGCTCAATTCTTCAAGATACGTCGCATCAGAGGCACCCCCCCTATGCGCAAGTTCCCTTCTTGGGGGACCAATGCTAGTAATGCCTCGGCCGTCGTTTTTGTTGTCGCCCTTTGTGTCGACCCCCACAGGTATTCGATCTCCCTGGAAAAGGGGAGAGCCCCACTCCCCTCGCAAGCGGATTACCAAGCTCATTAGAAGCCCCCCCGTTCCTAAACCTTTAAGCAGCTGAACCCATGACTTTTTTTGGTATTTACTTGCTCTTGGTTGCACTGTTCGAGGTTATCTCCGACCACGTGGCAGCGAAGGTTCTCTTTTTTGATTCGTCCTTCTTCCTCCCCAACGTTCTCAATGACAAGACGAATCCTTTTCGATCTTAAGAAGAGAGCGTGCGGATTCCCTTAGTCCATGCGCACCTGGAATGCGGGTAAATGGACTTTACTCTGGGTTTAAGCTACCCGAATCATGCTTTGTTCGTTTTCGTCAGTAGTACTACTTCTAGACCGCGCCAATGCCACAAAGCAATGTCCCTCTGACTCCGGACGTCCTCACTTATGGGTGTAGTGTCGTTGTGCGCCCCTCCCTGTTCTTCCATTTTCACTCCGACGGTTAGAGACGATTTTTTCGGTTAGAATGACCAGTCCCGTTTTGCTGGAGACTCTCAAATTTTCAACAAAGTTGACCAAGCTGCTCCGTCAGTCAATTCCTTGGTTGGAGAAGACCGAAGCCTTTCCCTGATTTCATTCGTACTATGGAAGCGCCTATTCTTTTCAGCCCTCCCGCCACTCTTTTCAGTCTTCTTCGTATCCTTTGTGATCTTACGTGCCACTCCTGCCCCAAAAAGCATGGCGTACTGGCAGGTTTCTCTTCTGATTGATGGTCATTCTACCCGTCACCAGGAAAGCCTGGTCCATACTGTGAACCCATTGAACTTCTCATCGGTTTTTGGTCCTACTTTTTCTCCTCCGCGAAGTTCTTCTTCTTTTCGGTAACCTGTGAGTCTTGATTTTTTCGTAAGTTTTTTCTGAGTGGCCCTGCCTCTCTAATGTTGGATTCAGTCCCTGTGCCAATGCCGATCAACGAGTCCTCTTTCGATTTGACCCCTGCCTGGAACTCGGTTCTAGATCTTTCTGGGAAATGTATCTTACCCTCTCTTTTTATGAGGTTTAGCTTTTGGGATGGTTGTTCTTTTTCACTCCTAGTGAGTCCTTCTGGCGCTACGGATTCTTTGCTCGCCGTGTGCTCTCGGTTCATGTATAAACCTCTTGTTTACCCGTGATCCGTTCTTCAGGTAAGGGAGTCCCGTAAATCGCTATTGGGCCGATCGCGTACCCCCCTGTTCGTCTGAGCTCTATTCGATCGCGTAACTTATTACTTGCGGCTGCTCCCCCCCCCTCTTTCTGTGATCGCCTGATTCCGACGGATGCCAGTTCCGTCGCCTTAGCTTCCTTCAAGAAATGCGTGTTCTTTTCTCAGTCTACGGATCTCGCTAAAATATAGACACCCCGCACTTTTGTCACATTTGATCCGTTCACCCGGGCGCGGTCCTGCAGATTCCTGCCTTTTCCTTCGACCGTATTGTAACACGAACGCCTCATTCCACCGATGACGCGTGGATCGCCGTTCTGCCTTGATCTTTTATTTTTCCTACAATGGGAAAGATTTTGTGTCTTCCTGAGCATCCTCCCCCTGGAGGCTGTTTTTTCCCGGGTTCCTGACAAATCTTCCCCTACCCTTTATCGTTACTCCTCTCTGCTTCCTCCGGTGCCAGAAACTTTATTTTCCCCCTAGGGAGCCTTTTAATACGCACTACGGGCTGAGAATTCGTAACAGCCCGAAAACCTCCTGCTCCAGTTAATCCGATGTTCCGTCCTGTCTCCAAGATCCCCACGTCCCACAACTCTCTTGCAACCTCACCCGGATGAAATCGGGCTCTCTTTTTCTTCTTCACCCATCAATTTCGGTCTCCGATAGACGATCCTTCTTGTCTTTTTAGCCTCTTCCCTTTGTCAGGTGTTCCGGTACGCTGGTACCCAGGGTTGATAGGCATTGCCTCAGGCGCCGCCGGATTCCCCTTTTCGATTTTTGCCCCTGTAAGGGATATTCGCTGTTTTCTTCTGGTTTTTGCCCTTCGGAAATCGCTCGTGGCACCCCGTCGGCAATTCCGAGTTTGTTACCTTCTGACTGCTCTTTTTCTTTTCTCCCTGTTGGGTTTCCCAGAAAGGGTTTGCTTTACTTGATCCCTGCATCTATTGGGAGGGACTGGATATACGCCGTTTTTGGTCCCAGGGCTTAGAATCAACCTTAGAGAACGGGTCTGCAGTCTAACTGAACTGCCTCTTCCCGTTGCAACCGGTTTAAGTCTTTTTCTAACACCTTCGCTTCAGTCGGAACTTTAATCTTCGCGGGATTTCCATTAGGGGTTGTGCCTAAACTCGTCCGGTCTTTGCTTTTTTTCAGATCGCGCACACTTCTTCCGAGTCCTTTTGCGCACATTTTGTTGGGACTTCCCCTCGAATTCCAATATGGGCTTTCTTTTCCTGCCCCTCCACAAACCCCCGGCAAGTGGTACCTTCTGCCGGTCCCTCCTTCGCCCACGGGGCCTCGTAAATTTGCTCTCTAATCCCCCTCATCGGTGACCTGCCCGAATTCCTGAGCTTTTGCCGATCCACTCCACGGTGAAGAGAGGGGTTTTTGGCTTTCAGAACATTGGTCCTTGTCCCCGACGTTTGTCTAATGGGTATCCTGTTGTCCGTCCCGCTCCCCCACAGTTCTAATAGCTTTTTTGGAGAGAGCTGTTCGCTCCGTTCCTTCTCCCAGCTACCGTCAACCGCCGGCATTTCTGACGTCTCACACCCCCCCCCGCGTGGACGCTCCACTTCCTTGCATAAACTTTTAGATGTTTATGAGTCCCTTTTTCCCTTCAGAGTCCTGAACTTCGTCCGCAAGGCTCCCTTGCCCCTGTTTGGGCTTTTGCCTTCCTTGTCAGTCCTTTGGTTTTTTTGTGAGATTAGTTCCCCCTCCTCAGGATCAGAAAATCACGAAAGTAGATGATTTGCTGGTCGATGTGCCTCCCGATCTGAAAACGATGCGTTTTCAAAATATTGCCTCATTTATTGCCCTGATGGACTCCGTCCGTCTTCCTGTTTTCGTCGCAATCACCGTGTTGCCAGTCTGGCAAGGAAGTGTGACGCGTTCTTCTTTTCATGTTTCTGGTCGGTACGATTCTCTTCCCTCTCTCCCCCCTCACTAGAAAGACGGTCAAAAGAAGGTATCGTACCTGTTTTTGGCTTTCCCTCAAGCGAGATAATCTTTGGTTTTATTTCGGTACCCCAACTCTGCAAGTTGCACCGAGCGAGTGGTGCCCTATGCTAAATCCCCATCATGCCGACGTAAGGCTGGCCTATTTTCCCCCCATCTTTCCTTCCCGCCCTCGCATGGCTCTGTATCAACCGCTGGCCGTCTTCGCCGAACATACCCCAAAATCCAACGTACTGATCGAATTCCCCGTCTTCGGATGCCAATTGAACATTCTGTTCTTCCGGCATCAAATTAGCCACTTCGTCGTCGCGTGTGTCCGCGACGTGCGAACCTTTTTGTTTACGTGTCTCGCCCGTTAAACCCCATCCCACCTGACCCTTTGCCGGATGATTTCTCATTTTTCAGCCCGTGGAGTTGCGGAAAAACCCACATCGGGCTCCCGTTTATGCTATGGCCCTCAGAGTTTCGCGATTACTTGGTTTTTTTTTGCTCTTGATCAGCCCAGCGGAACGGCCAGCCTACCAGGGCTCGTTTTTGCATCTATACCACACCCTCCTCACGTCCTATGTAGGGAATTATCGTCCGTCCCCCGAACACGCCGTTCTTTTGATCCCGACTCTTCATCCCCTCTGGCAGACGCTGAGTCGGGGGTCACCAAACCGAGCGCCGCCCTGCTTCTTAAAGCCCGGGCCTGGCGCGTTCCGCGTTACTCCTTCCCCTCGTTTGGTGGGCGTCCGGCAAGTAGTCGCGGAGTCGCCGAGCCTTCCCCGAATGAGTAATGCCCGCTTTCTTATGCGCGGACACTCCCTTTAATCCAGTTCTGTCTCCGCGGCCCCCCGCAAATTTTTCCCTCGTCGGGCGGAGCAGGCCGCTGAAAGACTCACCATCCGTGGCCAACACGGAGCGACCCCTCCTCGATTGTGACCCAATTCCCTTTGGATCAGGTAACGTATCTAAACACCCCCTTTAGAACTTCCCCCCACCTTTCAGATCAAAACATAAAGCTCGCCTTCCCTCTGCCCAGTTCCGCCCCTTTGCCTGCCCACCGGTTCGCCTCCCCCATCCCTCTACAACCCCCACTCCGGTTACGCGTTTTCCCCCACGACTCACTCGCTCCCGATTTGTCGGTCAGGAACTCCTCACTGATCCGCACTATGCGTTGTCCTATCCTGTTGCCCTTCCATACTATCGATCGCATGCCACATAAGTCTTAAGAAGGCTCTTCACGCAGTTGCACCAACTTTTCCCGATACATTCGCGAATGGACCCCACCCAAAGCTTCGTAACATCCCAATCCCCGAAGGCATTGTGTGAGCATTCCGTTTCCCTTTTACAGGATCGTGTTTATTCCCTCCCTTCGCAAGTCCCCACCCCCCCCCCGTCGGGTCTTAGTTTTTTTCCCGCTCCCCTCTTCCAGAACGGAAACTGAGATAAGGTCCTTCCTCCCCGGATACGTGGTTGGTCTGAAAGCCTTCATACGGCTTTCAGCGAGGGAATTGTTAATCCCCCTCTTCGTCTTCGTTGCCCCACATTCCTTGACAACTTTACCCCTTTTTCCTCTGCGCTGTTTGTTTTGTTACCAAACTCTTCGTCAGCCCCGCCTCTGGTCTCTCTGTGGACCGCCCGCGCTACTCTCGTCCCCCTCATAGGCCTATCAGGAGGCGCCTTTCACCTAAGTCGTTTTCGCCATTAAGATTCAAATGCAACGCCCGTTTTTTCCTTCCCGGAAGGATCCTTCATACCTTGCGTTTCTGCTTAGGATGTCTTGCATACTTTCAGACTTGACCCCAATTTTTTCATTCCAGTAACCTTTTTACCCCGTGTCCGTTTTTTTTTGCCTGTCTCCCCCTATCTACTTTTTTCCCCGTCCTGAACGTAATTCCCGAACTTCGCTCGTGAAGATTCGCCCTGCGAAGTTTCGTCTTCGATTCTTCGTGACCGGGTCTTTCCGTTTCCCCCGGCATTTCAATGTCCCCCCCTTTTCCAAGGAATTTGTCCCTTCTCCCCCTCTGAAACCCCCTTTTACAGTTCGTAAAACAGGAACAGATTCACGAGCCTTGGAATGCTTCCCGATTCGAGACTTTCTTAGTTGCAACTATGTCGTTTCTCTTTTTACTCTGCTTCTCATTGGCTCTCCCCCTTTAAGCATATCGATGTGTTCCCCCGACACAAATTCCCCACCAGCGCCGCGTCAACATTCGCTTTTTTGTTTTTTTTGTTCAATCTGCAGGCCCATTCTCTTCGGAGTTTGTTTTCCCCTTCTTTAAGGTATGAAGCTGGATAAGCCACGTCAATTTGATGCTTCGTAGAAGGGTTGGGACCCCCCTTTCTGATCGTTCATTTTTTAACGACTATGTTTCTGTCCTCGAGTTCCTGCGAATTGTTCTTTCCTAGGTGGCCCCGTGCGCAGATCTCTTATCCCCTTGAAGAGATCTTTCAAGCTGCCGCCACCTCAGGAATCTTTGTCCCCTCGCAATGTGGCTATTCGCTCCCTCGGTATAAAATTGCTTGGCGTCATTTTTCCGCGCAGTTTTCCATTACTCTGTATCAGTGATTGGATCCTGCCCTGTCGCAGGCGCTTCTTGCGATTAATGGAAACCACCCTTTTTCCGCCACCGAGCAAGTGGGTTTTTGGGCCCCCCAGTGTTCTGCAGATATTCTTGCGCGCGTGTTTAGACTTTTTGCGCCCCTTCTTTCCTCCTTATCCCGAACCCCGGGGAGCGCCTTAGCTTAACCCCAGCGTGCCTCAACTCCGTCCGCAAACGCTCCACCCCCCCCTGTGACTCGAATCGGTTCAGCTATCTCTCGTTCCTGTCAGTTTTTTTTTCACGCTGGGCCATCATCCGTCCAGAGCGCTGTGATTTGGAACAATCGCTCCAAACGCCGTGTCTACGTCCTGGACTCCTTTGACCCCTTTCCCCCTCTGCGTTATCCACGAACTCCTCTGCGTGGAGCGTGTTCTTCCTTTTTTTCAGGCATTTTTCCAAACGGCGGGGAAGCCAACAAATTCGCAACGGATTCACCCCCTTTTTTGTTTCCATGTGCTTTTTGTATTTTTCCCTTTTTACCCTAAATACTCTGCCCGTAGGACCAATTCGTTCCCAATGCCGCGCTCAACTTCCGGTTTGTACTTCCGCTGAAGTTTTCTCCCGTACGGATGGGTTGCTAGTGCAGAGCAGGGAGCACAGTCATGCCTGTCGAATAAGGCTTAGGACATGAACCTCTGTCCGACTTCCTTTGAAGAATCTCTTGGTAAACAGACCTTCTTAGACAGATGTCCCTCCTTTCCTGCCTGACAGGTCCTCTCCCCCCCTGCTTGCCGTGTCGACCGACTGACCTATCGTAAATTGGAAGTGCCGTTCTTGTCAGACGCCCCACGTAGCTTTTTTTTCTCCTCTCTTTGTCGATAGTCTTGGCCGAAGTCAACCCAAGCAAAACTAAGCTGTATTCTTTGAAGGCCCGAGCCTACCCGTTTTAGGAATCGTCTAAATCCCCCACCAGGAAATTGTCAACGTAATTTTGATTATCCCCTGCCTCTTGTAGTTCGGTCTTCCTCGTTTGATACTCCATTTAGCCGCCCATAGTGTATCGGTAGTTCTTTTCCAACCCCGTTGTCCATCTTTGAGGCACCAGTACTTTAGCTCCTTTTCCCCCTGGCGACGTTTCGTCAGGTACCGGACTCTTCCTCCTTCGAACTCTTTCGATTTACCGTTGCGGCAAACTTTCCTTCGAGTGCTGGGGTCCCCACCATTTCTTCAGTTTGTCGGATGTTGGTGATTCTTTTGCGTTTTGTCTTTTCCGCGTATTTCTGGTTTGAGTACGGATGTGGCGAGCTTAGTGCGGTTGTCGGTCAAGAAGTTTGAGATTGTTTAATTTTCCCCGGACGGCTCACCCGAGGTCCCATTTTCTGTGCCTCTAGTTCGTCTTGCCGACTTATGTGATAGGCCAGCGGAAGGGTGTCTTTTTTTTATTCTGCCACCGGACTAGATCCTCCCCTTTTCTTCCGTTCATGAAAGGATGATTATCAGCTCATCACCCCATGGAGTTCGCAATCGCTTCCTTTCGCGACTCCCTGAACCAAAGGCCTCCCCCCTCACCCGCGGTCTTTGATTTCCGCATTTCTATCCGCGCAAGTTCTTGCGTTTCTGGGTAGGCTCCTCTGGAACAAGGCCTCCCATCCGTTGCCGAAGATGCCTTCCTCTTCTCACTCTTCTTTTTTCTCGAGTTTCCCGGACGAACCGCACCGCGGGGAAATTTTGCTTTTGCATGACTTCCCGGCTGGCGTCCTTTTGTAAATGGAAATCTGCCGTCGATCTTTATTCTTATCACTATGCGATCGTGAAGAAACACATATAACCTGTAGCCGCTGGTGTTTTTCATCCGTTCATCATCCTGGAATTTTTCCTTACACAGTCTCCGCTCACCGTTATTCGAGAGTTTTTCCGTCATGACGTTGGAGACAGCTCAAACACGCCACCACTTTTCCCTGACCCCGGAAGTTGCCGCTCGATTTTTCTGCCCCAGATATATTTCCATGACAAAGCGTGGGACTTCGCCGGTTGTTTCCCTTTTCTGTGCGCGTTCGTGACGTTTGCTAGCAACTTCAGCCTCTTTTCCCTTTTCATCCTCGTTTGGACGCCAGAGTCACCTGTATTTTTTCTTTTTTCTGTATTATCGAGGCGTTCTTTGTGGACACCCGCGTGCAATTCGTTCTTTCTTCTTTCATTTCGCCAGGGCGTCAGCCAAAGGGGCATTTTCGAGTCCGATGGCTGCGTTTTCTTTTTTCCCTGCGGGTATATCAGGGTGACAGGCTGGATTTCGAAAGATTTTTCTTTTTCCTCCCTCCTCCTCGACGCTACTTCGTCTGCCATCGGTAAAACCCAAGCCCCTCCTGATTCAACAGTCAGCTGCCGTCGCTGCATTATCTTTCTTCGGGATAGCAAGCGAGTAATTTCCCTCTCAAATCGTCGATTTAAGTTTAGCCTCTTCTCCGCTAAGCTTTACGCTTGAGGTTTCATTTTTCTGCTAACTACACGACCATGGCCCCGCCACACCAAACTGCCTGCGACCTCTTGCGCCCTAGTAAACGTGACTCATGCCCTCTTCATCATTATCATCGTTTTTCCCTAGTTATTGAACTCAGTCCCCCCTTAGCCCCTCGGTGTTTGTCTCCTGATTCTGCAAGTCCCTTGACACTGGAACCTGTTCCCTTCCTAGTCGTCCCGTTCTCCCCCCAATCTTATCCCCCCCTCCGTTGTGGTTTAGATTTGAGGTCGGCCCACCTGAACAGAGCACTTGATGTCCATCTGTGCCGTCTTTTTTAGTAAACCCCCCCCCCCTCCCCCCTCTGGGGCGATCGCGCTGCCTTTCAATGTTCCCCGATGATAGTCTTGCGCAAAGGAGCAGTTGATCTCCGTTTGCGGAGACTCTCTTATTCAATTTGGTTTTCTTTTTCCTCGACGCGATGTCTCTTGTCCGGGTTGTCTGTGCAAGGTCCATCACTTTTTTTTGTCTTTTCCTTTATGAACCCCCAAACCTTTCTCTCACTCAATAGGCGTTTCTCTGTAGTGAGCGTGCGATCTGAAAATCGTTCTTGACGATGTTTTGACTGCGAGGCAACTTATGTCTATCCCGGCCGGTCTGCGCCTTTCTGTGAATTCGCTCATTCCAACTTGTTGAAACCGACCGTGGACGAGCGTGCTTCCCGTTCGAGTTTATGGTCACGCTCTTTTCCTTATCTTTCGATCTTTTTCCGCGGATCCGCCCCCTCCCTCGTCCTCACAGTTCTCTATTTCTACATGTTTTCTTTGCGCCCAAATCTACCTCGCTATGCGCTATCAGAAGGTAACACCTCGGGATTTTTTTGCGACCTGTTTGTCCCAAGCGAGTGTTACGCCGCTTTAATTCCCCATCCCGTTCCCAATACGGCCAGCTCGGGACTAGCCAGACTGATTCACTTCCCGCGATGAGCCTAGGCCCCGCTTTTATCCCAACCTCTGCTCTTTCCGCATCCAAAATGCCAACCGTTCGGTTTTCTTATAGACCGGGTGAATTCGTTCTTTGGCCTGTCCGGCCTTATATGCTCGAATTCCTGTTTGACATTCCCACTTTCCTTTCGGAAAGGAGCGTTGATTCGTTGCTCCATTTTTTGGGACGTGTGAGTTTGCTCGCCCCTCAGTCCCCCACCCCTCGATGATTACCGGCCTGGTAGCCGGATGATTTTTTTTTTCTGATCAATTCGATGAGTTTCTTTCTACCAAAACCTATCCTTTTTCCCCCCTACATCAAGACTTTGGGATTATCTTTGCCGATAAAGGGGGATTCGCGCCTTTTTCATGATATTTTCCCCTCCCATCCGGATGCTCAATGGGCGTGTCTTCCTTTTTTACTCCCACCCCGCCCCGTGCCTTTCTTGTGTCCCTTCCCCCCCCCAATACTGCTAGCCGAACCCCTCGGTCTTGCCGTTCTTTAGTTTGGACCTTCCTTTTGCTGATAGTTCGCGTGTTTTTTCACATCGGGACTTTTCTCTTTGGCTCCGAAACGCATGGAAACTTGGCGCGTGTCTCAGAAATGGCGGTCCATCTCCCTTTTTTGGGGTAATTCGTGCTTTCTGGTCGCCTAGGTCAAGGTTTTCACCGAAATGTTTCCCTCCAGTTTTTTATTGTCTTAGCCGTCCCTCAATCCCTTCCCTTCGACGGACTAATCTCCCCGAGTAGGGTGTGGCCCTTTTGCCTAGCTGCCACGTTTTGCCCTTTCCCATTCGCTGGATCAATATCCTGAGCGTCCGCTTCCGAACTCGGGTTCCGCGACCCCCTGCCTTTGCGCTCTTTATAGGATCTCGGGACTTTATTATTTCTAATTTAAGACCCCTTCCCAACCTTTTCGTTAGGAATGCTCCTCCCCAAACCAACGCCTTTTGCGCGATTCCCCCCCTGAATCGGAGCATACAAGCGAATTTCGCCCCCATCCATACACCCACGTTACTTCCCAACTCAGATTCTTCCGTCATTTCCCGTACTCTTTGAAGTTGCCGCAACTTCCCATTCATTTTCTCCTCAGAGGCTCTCCCTTCACCCTATAGCTTTTTCCCGGTACAACTACTTCTGTGACCTTCGGCGCCTTCCTGATCCTTAGCCTCAATTTTATGGACGCCTTTTTCGACCCTTTTATTTGGTCGTTGAGAAATGGCGTTCAAACGCTGTCATCACCTCCACAGAAGCATGTGTTTTCCCGTTCAACCCCCTTATTTTTTGTTGGGGGAGTCTTTTTTTGGTGAAGTGGCTCCGACGTTACCGTCTTTCCCCCCTAAGTCTCGTCAGTCGGGTCTGCCTGTGCACCTCAGAAAGATCGGTCCCTACGATCCTCTTTTGGCAGGTTGAAAGACCTGGCGTCAGCACGTCCCTCGAGGCGTCTCTTTACGAATTCAATCCCTCGGTATTTTCGTTTTTGCTTGGCCAGGATCTTCCCTGTTTGCATTGCGGAGCCGGTCATTTCTTCCAGTTTCCACTTCTCTTCCCTGTTGGTTCAGGACCCCGCACGCTCTAGATCGATTTATTTTATAGCCCGTCTGGTCCTGCGATTGACGCGCCAGTGCCCCGTTTGGGCCCACGCTCACTACGCACCATACTACGGAGGACTCACCTCCTCTTCGTACTCAGTTCTTTTTCTTTGAACCTTGGCATCGGCTTTTTTGAGGATTTTGTACTATTCCGCCCACTCCCCCCAAAAGCTATTTTTCTTGTAGTCCTTTCCCCCCCCCCTTGTTTGTTTAGAAGTTGTGGCCCACTCCGTACTTGACTTGTCTCCCGTCAATTTAGCCAAGCTAATTCCTGCTTGTGCCGATGAGCGAACGGCAGACAGTTTTTCCTACTTCGATATAGTGTCCTGTTTTTACCCTGCGTTTTCTGAATTGTCCCGTTTACTTCTATTGATGTCTTCTGACGCGGCCCAGCGTCACACAACCATTCGCGTGCCAGTTTTTCCCGACCCAAGTGAACTCAGAGATGGACCTGCCGCTTACGCGGTTGTGTTTATTCGTACATCTTTGAGCCCCTTTGCCTGTTCCCGCTTGGCTCCCTTTTTCAGCGAATCCCCTTCTCTTGGTGTTCGACACAACTCGCTCACCACGCAGCAGGCGCCGTCAAGAATTTGATCCTCTTGGTCCCCCTTTTTCCTGCTTTTCGTGGGCTGATTAACAACCCTTACTTCAGAATTGTTGAGACGGCCTGCTTCCCGTTTTTGAAGTTGGCCCCGCAAACGTCACTTGATCCGAGAATTTTTTGAAAGAACTGACTCTTTCCTGAGCAAGGCCTATGTTTCCACCGAGTGCAGGCTCTCGATTCGTTCAATTCTTTTGGCGCTTCTCCACCGTCTCTTCTTTTTGTTGTTGTTTGAGATTCGTGCCGCATCACTGATCTTCAATAGAGCAATGTTCGTCCCACTCGCTAAAGGCGGGTTCTCTCACATCTTCGTCTTTTTATTCTCCCTTTCATTTCTAAGATCGGAGTTTGTTTGGTTTTCCCCCTGTATACTCTGCCCCCGACTTCTCTTCTTCTACTCCCGAGGAACCAACTCCTGCTCAAGTGGCAAGCAGGAGGGCCCATGTGTGCCGCAGCGTTTTTTCTTGACCGCGTTCCTTTACGGGTGGTTGGCTTCCTGTGTTGAACACTCTTTCTCGAGTTTCCCGGGCCCAAAGGGGGCTCGCAGTCTAGCCAAGCGTGTTTTAGTAAGCAAAAGATCCTAACACCTGTCGCCTCCGTTCAGCGATCCTTTCTTGATCTAGGTCTTGGTCGACTTCGCTCCTTTGTTGTCCGCTTACGGTAGCTGCTACTTCCCTGTGTGCCGCCCGGATGACCCCCATTTTGTATCAACCTGCCTGCACAACGCCTTCCCCGTTCACGAATCTCCTCCGACTGTAAGTTTTTCTCCCGCTGAGGAAGTCTGTGGAGTGGACGTACTGATTACCTTCTTATTCTTTGGAAGTGGCACCCCGCTCACCCATTGGGTTTTGCCGGTATCATAGTTTTCTTTCGTTTCCGTAACCCTCTCCACCCTTACCGAATGCCCACCCACCACTGCGCGTAATCTTTTTCCGTTCCTTCCGTCTCCGCGAGGGTTGGTCTTAGTGACTTCTTGTGACAGACCAATCACTCTTTGCTCCTTCCCAGAAGGGCCCTGACTCTTTTCATCTCTTCCGTGCTAGACAGACGGCTTGCTCAATCTGGTTCCCAAAGCTTTTTTTTCTGACGCTTACCGCTTGTCCCCTGTTCCGTGTCCGCCCCAGAACTTGACTCCCTGATTCGTACCGACTTACCTTTTTCTTTTGATTCTTCCCCGGCCGCCAAGCCATCCTGGATTCCGCAGTTTTTTTCCGATATGTCTGATGTCCAAGTGCCCATCAAAACTCGCCGACTGAAGTGCGGACGATTGGCTGAGTTCGGAATCGTTCATTTTCTCCGTCAACGGACCATCCGTTGAACGGAGCATCCTTTGAGTGTTTTTTTGATCCCCCCCATTAGTTCATTACTTTGTATCGGTTGGTGAAAGGAGCTCTCCATTGCTGGCTTCTTTTCCCCCCTTTTTTCGTGGCCAAACCTCAGCCTCTGTACAGGAAGGATGGCGTCCCCGACTCGCCCTTGCTTCCGGTACTCGATTTCATTTTGCCCAGTTGGCAACTCCGGTTCTCGATGCGTTGGAACTGATTTTACCTCGACTTTGGTTGGCTCTATGTGTATTCGATTTGGTCTCGAGTAGGTTTTGATTCTGTTCTGACTGGCGTTTCAGTTAGTGTTGGGCGGTTGGCTTCATGGAACCATCAAGTTTTTGTCTGTTGTCCCTTAACTCCGAGAGCCAGCTAGCCGGACTTTGCTTGCCGATCTCTGTTAGAGATAGGACGCTCAGATGATTCGGACCCCCAGCGGCTTTCTCTTTCAGCTTTCCTTCTCAAATCCTTCGCCTTTCCGACGTCCGTTTAAAACTTTGGACGTGGCGCCCAGTTCTCATCATCAACTGGCGGTTTGCCTCCTTTTTTTTTCGCGACTCCCGCCCATACTGTCCCTTTTTTGCGCCACGCGAGCTCAACTTTTTTTCCGCATCTCTAAATTTCGCGCCACTTCCCGGGTTTCTAATCCCTGTTTTTTTTCTGCCGCCCTTTCCGACGCTGTGGAAACACCCTCATTCACAATTTTCGTAAAATACCGTCTGATCACGTGTTTTCTCCTCGTCTTTGCAGAACAAATCGCGGGGCCGATGGATTTTTTTTTTTTCCTGTGCGATCCATTCATTTGTAGGTTGTTAAGCTTAGGTTACATGGAAATCTATTTTCTTTAACCCCCTTTACGGAAGGAAATCCTCACCCATTTGGTGAGACTGTGCCGACCGTTCATATCTCTTGCCGATTTCAGCTTTCAAATCTTCTGGATCGACCTTCTCCCCTTTTACCAATCCTTATCAAGTCGGTTTCATCGAGGATTGTTGCCGTCTGCAGAAGGCGAGTTTCTCACCCTCCCATTTTTCGAAATACTCTCTGCCGGAGTTGCTCTTTCTGGGATCTCAAAACATTTCTATTTCCTTTCTTCCCTCCTCCTGTGTAGATACCTGAATAAGACAGGTGTAATTATGTTCCTTTTTTTTCCCCCAGGTTGCTTTCGACTAGTCCGCATAGCTAGTACGTAAAGTCATCGTGGAATAGGCTCCACATAGACGCGTATATACTTTTTTTCCCTTGTGGGTATTAGAATGCCGGCTGCCCCCCGCCCTTGGTTAACGGAGGTACACTCTTAGTGACCTTCTGCTCCCAGCCTTTGCTCCCTCCCCCCCTTCCCCCTTCTTCCAGTTTTGTTTTTTTGTTGTGGTTTTTTTCGGAGGTATCTGGCTTAGCCATTGCACCTTTTGACGCTTTGCGCGCCATTGCTTTCTTTTATCCTGAGTGACCTTGGCACGAACTAGTGCATATTTTTTCGCCCTCGATGAGCCACGCTCGTACTCACGGTTCACGTGTTTTAAGGTCGATATTAACCCACCAGGAAGGAGTCAGCTGCCCCCCCGTACCCTTAGCTTTTCTGCAAACCTTCCCCTAGTTCCTCAAACTATTTGCTGGATATTAGTATTTGATTTTCCTCATGAGTGTTGAATTCTAGAGAAATACAACCTCCATGGCTCCCATCTCCAACCACGGCATCCCTGTTTATGCGTCTGAGCGAGCCGTCCCTTTCCTTCGACATTCATCCATCTCGTCCTTATGTCGAAAGCAGAAGACCGCGGCGAGCGTCCCCGCCTTTCGAGTGTGTGCTCTCTCTGCCTGCCGGAGGTCTTCTTTCCGTACCTCCCCACTAGAGTATCTGTTGTTTGTTTCTCTCTCTTTGTTCTCGGTCCGTTTCACCAGTAAGGCAGTCGAAAGTGTCGGCCCATATGTCTGACGTCCCCCACCCTCGCCAGTTTTGAGCTTCGTGTCGGCCGATGAGATGTGATGCCAGGAGCAGTTCCGAGCTTGTCCCTTCCCCGTCTTTTAGAGTTTGCACGGTTGGGGAGGGGGGCAACACCGGACTGCCCCTGTTCTTTGTATTCGAGCTTTTTTCCTCCCACCCGAGGATACTTTTTTAAAGAAAGCCCGGGCTGCTGATGCTGTCCGAAGATTTGGCCTCTTTTCCTCTGAAATCCCTATCAGGTCCGTTTTTCGAGTTTTTTTTGCAAACCTATTTCTTGTTCTCTATCCCGATTGTGTAGCGACGGCTGGTTTCTTCGACCTTCCCCCCTTTGCAAAGCTTTAAAGGGACGAGATTTGCCTCGTTCCGAGTATTCCTTGAGTTGTTTGATTCTCTTGCACGCCTGGCATGAAGTCCCCCACTCCCCCCCACCAACGCACGGCGTTCCCCCATCTTTCGTTTTTTACTTGCATTTTGCCGGCTGCTCCCTCGTCCGTGATCCTACTTAAACCCCACACCCGGAATGGCCGCCGAATTTGTCCCGAGAGAGGCGCGCAGGATAACCCCCCCAGCATTCCCCCACCCAAGATGAACCCCTCAGGCCGCTCAGCAGGCAAACTTTCCTTTTTCCAGTTTGAGTCCTTTTCGGCCTAGTTGCGCTGCTCCCCCCCCCCCCGCTGTTTTCCCGCCGCCAACCAAACCACAGTTTCTTTTGATCGCAAAAGGACATCGTCTCCGTTGCAATTCCTGAAAGATGGTTGACGGTTTTTATCCAACCCGCTGCCCGGCAAACGGGCCAGCGTTGTTTGCGTTTTTTTTTCTTTGGATTTGCCGCTGGAGACAAACCCCCATACTCGATGTACCCCTTGGTCCCGGCGCGTTGATTTTTGGTGCTATTTACGAATTCGATGGCTTGAGTTTGACCTTTTTTTACCCCAAACACAGCGATCATTTCCAGTTTATTTTACAGTTCTCTAATCGTTGTCGGATTGTCCTACCAGGTTTTGTTGATGGGGAGGTTCCCAGGCATTAGATTTCTGTGCCACAGCAGCCGTTCCCCTCACGCCTTTTTTTTTTGATTTCTTTCGTCCGACCACCGCTTCCCGCGCGTTCGTCGTCGGGACAAGATGCCGACTCTCGGTCTTGATTCTCATCGCTAGTAGATGATAGTCTTTGACAGTTTTTCCACATCGGTCTAATGCGGGTCCCGTTCCACCCTCAGGGAAATGGCTCTTGGCCCCCTTATTCCGGACCTTTCGCCCGAGGGTTGGGAGTCGGGTAGTTCCTTCTTTCGATTGCCTTTTAGTGCAGGCCCGATTTAGTTCCGTCGTCCCCCTTTTTTCGAAGCTGGAAGCCGTCCCGTTTAACCCTTTACGGACCGACCTTTTCCATCTCGGTGTGATCAGGCGCGTTAAAGGACTCCCATTCCTTTATTTACCCACGTCTCGTTTTGCGCGAGAATGTCAGAGATCGGGACCACCACATTCCCCGCGATTTTTTTTATCCTTCGGCCTTCATTACCTTTAGCCGGACCTTTTCCTTCCCGTCAATCAAACCCCCAAGCTCAACGCACTTCGCGCCCCCTACCTTTAGCCAACAGCCAATCAACCCATCCCCCCCTTCACCCCATTCACCTTTTTTAGCTTTTCCCCAGAGAAATGAGACCCACTCTTCCTAACTTCCACCATGCGCCGCCGGGCTTCCGCCTTCTTCAACTACGAATTACTTGAGCGTTAGAGCCATTTGCCACTTTCCTGAGTCTACTTTTTCCTCAAGTTCATTTGCTGTCACCCTCTCTACAAATATGGGGTCTTCGTTGTCCCCTTACCTTGGCTTAGTTCTCAACACCCGGCTGGAGGAAACCCTTACCCCGACCTTCCCTTTCCTCCTTTCCGTTCAACTTATGGCCTTCGTGATGGCTTCGACGTCTCTCAACAAGTTCTTGACCTGCAGCCCCTTTGCGGCTTTTGTCCTTTTTATGGACTTGCGGGCACTCAGAATCTCGGAAACGGCCGAAAAGATTCCGAAGATCCCTTTCTTGGCGGTCTTATAATACGGTTGGAAAATTCCGTCGTGCCTTTCCCCTCCCCTTCTTTCTTTCTTTTCCGGCGGCCCTGCCCAAGGTGGCCACGGCGGACGCGCCGGCTTTTTTTCGCATCCCTTTTCCTCTTATGTTCCCCCTTAAGACTTCCTCCCGTTGGTCCATTTAGGAAGCCTCTTACTCAGCTTTGAGCCTTCTGTCGCCTCGTGAGGGCATTTTCCCAATAGTGATTCTCACTCTGTTCTTCACATGCACCCATCCGTAGGAGCTCCCATTTTAACTCCTCCTTCCGTCCGGATGACGTTTTTTTTCCTGGAACGTGGTCGCTTCGTCTTCGGAGTGAACGCAAGCCCAAAAAGCTCTGTACCGTCCTTTCCCCCTGGTGATGATCCGTTTGCGAATTGTTTTCCGCTTCCCTCCTATTCCTCCTTGGCTCACCCGTTTACTCTCATTCTAGCTCGTGCTCTCTCTAACGGCCTCAGGTTTTCTCGCTCTCGTTGACAGGCAGGGTTGGCCACGGCTTTTTTTTGAAATTCTTTTTTTTTTACTGTTTAGAATTCCCCATCGTATCACAGGCCTGTGGAGAAACCGTCCCAGAGTTCAAACACCCCCTCGCTTTAGTCCTTTTGAACCCACAGAGAATAGATCACGAATGATTCCCGCTTCCTCCCCCTCGTCCCCCCCCTTTAGCCATGATTGTTCAGATTGTACTCTTCTGCGCGATTGGCTCCTTTTCAGGATCTCCCTCCTCCTACTTTGGTTTTCTCACCACAAATTCTTCAAACCGCCCGTCCGGCTCACGGAATTCTCCCTTCTCTTTCCCCCCCTTGTACCATCTTTTTTTTTTTCGCTCGGTTCCGGCGGGTTGGTTTCCTTTGATCTACTGTTATGAAAAGGAAAGTCCTGCGTTCCCTTCCTCGACGACTGCGTCAGTGCAAAACACTTTGATCTCGCTCGTAGAAGGGTGCTGACCTTGCTTGAGAGCTTTCCCCTCCTCATCTAGTGATCCTTTCCCTTGGTACTTCGGATTCCACCGATTAGTT
>Ga0179593_1321522_pt1 | contig 17909 bp, 16 predicted proteins | sample CZODoug2_1_08_16_FD_185931 | JGI IMG/M metagenome (GOLD analysis project Ga0179593, IMG submission 185931) | Vadose zone soil fungal communities from Angelo Coast Range Reserve, California, USA - CZODoug2_1_08_16fungal (PacBio error correction) | ecosystem: Environmental > Terrestrial > Soil >... | reverse complement strand
GGGGGGTTGTTTTTGTTGGGAGTGACGAGATGGAATTCAACAAAGAGGTGGCGTGTCCCCTAAGGGTGTTGCAAATGCAACCCGCCCAATGCCCGTCTAATAGACCCCCCCCCGCCCCCCGCAAACATGTGGGGTGTAGACACAAACTAGAAGAGGTCGGGTCGCCATGTGTGGGGCGGTGGGTGGTGTTGGGGGGTGTGCTTTTTTTTCTTTTTTTTTTTTGGATTTGGCTTGATTCTAGTCTCTTGGTTGTGGATTTTTTTTTCTTTTTTTTTTTTTTGATTTTTGTTGCCAATTCTTTTATGTGTAGATTTACTGCAATAAGACCCAAAGATTTTGCTTAGAGAACGGTGGTGGAAGTGACGTCCAAATAGGACGAGAGGGTCCGTTTCACCAGGAAGGGGGCGTCATTTTCCTTCTAGAGGAGAGCTGTTGATATTCGGGTCCTGGGTCGGCGTTGGGGCCCTCTAATAAACCACCCTTTTTTCTTTTTGGACAGGTCGATACCAATAAGGAAGAATTCGGGTGCTTGAAAGAACTATCGTGGAGAATTTGTCCTTGGCCCGCGGCTTTTTTTGCTTTTTTGTTCCTACGGAATTTTCCCGTTGACCCCAGGGATGAATCCTCGAGGGCGGTGCCCGCCGTTTTTTTTTTGTCTAAAAGATTGAAGGGGGTTTTGGGGCCAAAGCCCCGGTCAGCCCTCCAGGAGATGTTAAAGCACCACTGTGAATTTCCCGTTTCGCGTTTCCTTCGTCACCCTAAACCGGGGCTCCAGGCCGTCAGGTTTGACGTGTCTTGGGATAAAAAAGCCGCTAGTGTTGCTTTGGGTGAGGGGTGTTGGAACTCCCCTCTAATCCGCAAAATCCACACACAAACCACCCCCACAAACACCCCCCCCCAACCCCTCCACCCCAACTTCTGATACCTGACCGTTGTTCCCTTAGTTTACAAGATATCATCCCGTCCAGGTTTTTTTCCTTTTGTTTTTAACCCTTTTTTAGTTGGCCACAGTGGGACTCAGTTACCCCACCCCCCCCCCCCAAAAAACCCCACCTCCTTGCCTATTGGCTTTCCCCCCCCCCCCCCCACCCCAAAAGTGGGGCTCCTTTTCAGGACCGTTTTTCTTTTTTTTACGGTCTTGCAGTTCCCCCGTTCCAGGTAAACCCCGTCTCTTTAAGGACATTTTACCTGGTGACCCTGATGTTTTAGTAGCACTTGTCTTTCCGGGAGGAGCTTTGCTCCAGCTTTTTTCCTTTTTTTCCCGGACCCAGGAGTCTTGTAGTACCACGCGTTCGGGATCGAGGTGGACACCCCTTGACATTCGTTCACGAGTCCCTCTTTTTTTTGCCATCGGTGTTTTGGGTTGTTTCCCCATTCCCCATGTCATTAAAAAACTTGCCGTCTGGGGGTTCCTTTTAGATCTTGGAGGATGATCGGTGGTAGTTTATTTTTAAATGAGCCCCCCAGATGATCGTTTTTTTTTTTCCCCCCCAAACTTGGTGTCTCAATCATTTCCGTTTTTTTTTGTTTCAGCCCCCTTTCGTGACCAAAAAATCTGTTCATTCCCGGATAGTTCGTGATTAACGGTATTTTGTCTCCCCCCTTTTGGGGAAGTGGGAGGTGGATTTGCTGTTCGAGTGTTTCTTGCCTCCGTGCCCCCTTTTTTTGTCTGGGGTGCCGGTTCCCAATTTTCACAGTTTTGTTAATCCCTGGTTTGTTTATTTGACCCCACTAACCCCCCCCCCCCGCCCAAGGCTTAAGGAGATTTACTCAATTTGGTGGGTGGGGTGGGTTGTTTTCGTTCACCGGCGGTCCACCCCACCCAGCTCTCAAAGAATTGTTTTTTTTTTTTCCTTCTGCGGGGAGGGCGGGTTTCCCAGACTTCTCCAACACGCCCCCCGCTCATGGGGGGTTTTTTTGGCTTTTTCATGTTCACCTGTGGTCAGTGTTTTGAAATGTTCTTTCGATGGATCGAGACTTCCCCCCCCTTTTTTTTTTTTTGGACCCCTAGACAAAGATTTTTGAGAGGGGAGGGCGCCTGTTTTCACCCCCTGTGAAAAAGGGCGCCACCCCAAACCTAAACGGGGGCAGTGAGAGTCTCTGAACATACCCACCCCCCACCCCCCATGAAACCAACACCCTGGGTTTGCTCCCTGCCCCCTCAACCCCCTTTTCTCATTTGGCTTTTCAAGCCCTCCCCCACCCAACGCCCACGGGGTTGTTTTTCCCAGGTGCTTTACTCGTCCTGCAAGGCGTCGGGGTGTGTATCCGGCGGGGTTTTTTTTCCCCTTTGTTCCTCATTTTGTTTGTATGCCTCACTGACCCCCCTTTCTTTTTTTGTGACCGCCTTTTTTCCCTGCCCAGCTCCAGTACGGTTTTAATAGGTTACAACCTCTTTTCAACAAAAGGGTAAACCCCCCCTGTCCTTCATTTTTCGGGGGGCCATTTTCGGACTCCACCATTTTTTTGACACGTTGGTTCGCGAAGGTGAATTCTTTGTCTTCCCTCCCCCACTCCAAATCAACATTTTTTTTTTTTCCCCCCCCAACACCCCCCCCAACAAAGGTTATTAAACTTTCCCCCCCAGGTTAACCGGCGTGCTCCCCGACTCGCCGTTGAGTTAGAACCTCGGTTTGTCTTCAAGTTCTTTGTGGGTTTTTTGATTGCGTTGAGTGTGTTGACCGTTGAGCGGCTTCTCCCCTTTTTTTTTCGCTTTGTGTCTGGTGAGTTGGTTTGCACGAGTCGAGGGGTTTCGATTTCTTTGTCTTTCTGTGTCTCTCCCCCCTTCCAAGTTTTGGTGCCCCACACCTTCCCCCTGGCGTTTGACTCGACAATTTAGTCAATTTTCTTTGTGTTCCAGGCCCGGGGCTTGAGTTTTTTACGTATAGGTCAATCCCTTCCGATTTCTTGAAATTTTTGTCAACAACGTTGCCAAAGCCGCCCCCTTATTTGAACCAAAGTTGGCCCACCACCCCCCCCCAACCCAAGTTATTGTGTTTTCCCGGAACCTCTCGTTGGTGTTGGGCACTTTTCTTTTTCCAACCACTTTGTGAGACGACAAAGTCTCAAGCGCTCTTTGTTGTCCCTCCCCCGACCCCCCCCAAACCCCCACTGTCTTCTTTTTGTTCTCTTACGCCTCCCCCGGCCCACGAAAGGATCTTGTGCGAGGCCCAGGGGTTCCGTAGGAAGGGCCCGTTAAGGGGAGGAGCCGGCTAGGTTCCGGAGACCTAGTCGAGTTCGTGGTCGTCTCCTGGCCCCAACGGGGCGCTCACCAGTGACAGAGGTTTCGTGGGCGTAAATTTTCGAGGCAAACCCAGTTGGTTTTTTGATTTGTTATTTGGAGAACCTCCCGGTCAAAATTTTCCTCAGCACCCACGCGATTTGACCCTTGCTTATATTGGACTCCCCCCTCCTCACCAGTTTATGAGATCTTGTCGATTGTTAGAATTGCTTATGTTTTTCTAGATCTCCCTCCCGGTTGTGGTGGGGGGCACCTTTTTGTTTTTTTTTGAGGTGCTCATCCTCTTTGTTAAGTATTGTACCTCTCCCCCCCCCCCCCCGGGTGTGGAAATTCAGGTTTCCGTTGATCGTTTTTTTTTTTTTTCAAGCCCGGGCTGCCCTTCGTAATTCCTGACACTTTGAATGGCACGGAACTTCAAAACCGAAGAATTGAGCCCTGCAAGCCGGTCGGTCCTACAAAACCCCCCGGTTATTCATTCCTTTTCTTTGACCCGGGGCCAAAGGCGGTAGAGTCCCCGGGTTTAATTCCCGTTGTCACCATTTTGTTTTGATTATTTTTTCTTCCTCGGGTTTCTAGTTGGCGGATGTGGTGGTTACGCGCCCCGGAATCACCCCCGGTGCCGAACACAAGCCTCCCCCTTCCCAATTCCCGCTTTGATAGGGAGGTATTTAGGGGCCGGTTTTCTGTGTCTGTCTCAGACCAGCCAACTTGGTTGCTTCGCGTCCCCCCCACCGTCCCGCCCCGTTTCATTTTTCCTTTCCCCCCTGCCCCACGGGCTCTCACTTGGGCTTATTACCCTTCGCAAAACCTTGCCATTTTTCTTCCTTTTTTCGTTTTCCCCTTACTCCCTTCTGGCTGATTGTGGGTCTGATGAAGATGTTATTTTTAGGTCCCTCCCCCCCCCCTTCTCTTTCTGGCCAAGAAGTGTTCGCTGGTCGTTTTTGAGGTGAGTTTTTATTTTTTCAACTGTTTTTGGAGTCATCCCTCCGTTTATTCTGGGGGTGTTTTTTTTCTTCGGTGGGCCTTCTTGTGGACCCGTTTTTCTTTCCTGGCCAAAAAAAAACGACTAGGAGAAAAAAAGTCCCGATTCACATCGTGGATTGGCCTTGTCTCCGTCTCCTCACCTTTTTCCCTTTTTCCTCCTTGGCCCCAGGGCTGGTTGAAAAAGCATTGCTTCCCCACCCAACAGTAACGTTTCCCCCGGTTTTTCAGTCATTTATTCGCATTCAACTATTGGCGGCCCATGAGGCTGTTCCTTTTTTGCTTGTATCAAGAACTTCCCCCTTTTTTTTTTTTCCCTCCCCCGTTTCCCCTTTTGTGTATGGGTTGTATAAGGATTTCCCCTGGCCCATTCGTCTTCTTTAATTTCCGGTGAAAGCCTTTATCCCCCTTTTCCTGCGGCGTGGCCTGCGCTTTTTTTGACCGTTTTACCCCTTTTCCATCCTTGGGAGGTCCCGCACCCCATGCGGCTCGATTTGTCGGAGAGTCTTGTGAACGAGGCTATCCTGGCACCTGCCCTGTTTTGCCCTTCTTCCGTCTTCCCCCCCGTTCGGTCACCAGGGCTCCCGGGGTTACTAAACCGGTAAGAAAAACGGGGAATGGGTGTGTTTTTAACCCCTTTTTTTGGTACTTGCCAAGGTTTTTTCGCAGCGAAGAGTACGGTTTCACCGTCGCTGTACTAAAAAAACCCAAGACAAGGTTAGCGCTTTTTCCGAGGTAAGAATAGTATCCCGGTTGTTGACGGTTGGTTGAGCGAGATAAGGGGTAATGTGTGGGACAGTTCACTCACTCTGTGGCAAAGGCGTGCAGGGAGCCGAGGAATCATGCCCTTTCTCCGCCCACTGAAATTGGGGACGGGAGTGAGGTTTTGAAACGGTGCTTATTTGTTGCGTGTGTATCTCCTCGGTGATTTCGTAACCCCCTACTTTTGTTTGTTTTTTCAGAGGTTTAGCGGGTTTTGCCGTCCTTTGGTGGAAACCCCCACCATACCATCCCTTTGCTTTGTTTCTTATTCTCCCCCTGTGCGAGGTGTGACCACCACAACTATCCCTCTCTTTTTTTTTTTTTTTTCCCCCCACATAGTCAGTCCTTGTCACCTTTCACACCTTGTGAACAAGAGTCAACCCTTTCACTTTTTTTACGGGGGGTCCTTTCTAAAACCGGTCCCCGACTCGTGGCTGTTTTTTTTTTGATTGTTCATGTTTTGTAACCCTCCTTCTGTTTTTTTCCCCCCCCCAACTACTTCCTGGAGGACTCCTGTACACCCCCGCTCCCCCGGGGCCAGTGTAGGAAAAGGGATTTATTGAGCATCCCCCTCCTCTCTCTCCCGGTTTCTGCTTGTTGAAACCCCAAAGAGGAGTACTGGCCTTACTTTTTACTGTTGTTTTAGACGCTTTCCCCCCCCCCCTTTCCCTTCGCGACCATGATCTATCCCCCTCTCCCCCCCTGTTCCCGATGGGAAATCTTCCCCTTTGGTCGCATTTGTGCCTTCCTCCCCCCCCCCCGGGGTTCCCCAATGTACCCCCCCTCTTTATATCCACCTTGAAGACTAAAGACTTTCCGGCCATTACCAGTTAGCGTGGCGGGTGTCCCGGCTTAGGAGTAGTACCAGCTCTCGGCCTTGTTCTGGCCCTGAGTACCTTTTGACTATCGTTCGTGTCCGTCTTTGAGAGTTTTTCGGGGCGCTGACATCCCTTTTTTACTTGTCGACTTGTTAATTCGGTTCCAAACGTGTTGGCGGAGTTTTCCCCCCCCCCGTAGGATCGGTTAATTTGTAAATCCATTCTTCCCCCCCCCTTCATCCGCGACTTTTCTTCGGCTGGATTAAACAAATAGACCATAGAACCGTCTTCCTTAAAACCCCCCCCCCCCCCCCCCCCCCCCCCCGCGTTTGTTCCTCCCTACCCCCCTCTTTCCACTGCCTCCTTCCTTCTTCCACCCTTTGTGCAGACCTGCTTTTGGCTGTAGATTCCGGGTTTTGGATGTCTCTTCCATTTTTTGTATTTCCCGTTTGCTGCTGTTTTTTTTTACTCTCCCCCACGACAACCTGCCTTTCTTGGGTTCCCCTTTCTTCCTCCCCCCCCCCCCATATCCGTGACTCTCGGACCCCACCCACGGGAGGTCATGTATCGACGTCCGTCCCCTCCGTTTTTTTTTTTTCAGTCACTGAGTTTTTTTGTGATTCACTCTCCTCCCCCCGTCTCCGCGGTGAGGAATGTTTCCGTTCTCAAAAACAAAGTCCCTGCCTTCATCGGGGTGAAAAGGGAAGTTGCCGTCTTTTTTTCCCCTCCCGGGTTTGAAGTTCCCTCCAACCATGTGGTGGATTCTTTTCGGAAAGTTTCCCCCCCCCTACCCGAGACGCTTGTCTCCCAGTTTTTCTCCACACCCCCGCTGTCCGGCAAAAAACCTAAGGTTTTCCGGGACTCCTGTTTTTGGATTTGCCCCACGGGTGTCTTGTTCCCCTGACACAGCAAAGTCCCCCTTTCCCTTGGTCCTCCGAAGTGTGAACCCCCTTTTTTCCGTCCCCCTGATTTTTTTTTAGTAGCCAGCAGGCTAATTGTTTCTCCGCTGTGTCTTGTGCCGGCTCCCTGTTTTTTCTTTTTCCCTCGTTCAAAGTTCCATTTGAACTTCCTCTTTTTCCCTTTCCCTTCGATCCCAATAATTTCCCCCCCCTTCACTGGGTCCCCCCTTTTCCTCTTGACCTCCCCACTCTTTTCCTCTCGCTAGAGTTTTTAACCCCTGCATGGCTGCCCCTTGTAATACCTTACGTTTTCTTTTTGATTTTTAATTCCACCCCTTTTTTCCTTTCGAATTGCTGTTTTCACTGGAGTGCATAATGCCGGTTTTTTTTTGTCCCCTCCCTCAAGATTTATCTACGTACCCCCTTGCTCGTTTTCCACCGGGATTTTTCCCCGGGACTTGTCAGGAAGGCTTTCTCGTCCTCTTTGGTGACTTACGGGCCTCATCCGCCGAACTAGCAGTCCCCCCCTGTGTCCTTGGCTGGTAAGCTCCCCCTTCCGCTACTTTGCTTCTTCCACGTTATCCAACCCAAAAAAGCTTGTTGTTTTGTCTCTTCAATCGAGCCCCCCCTTTTTTTTTGTTTTTTTAGATTCTGAAAAAGTTCTCTTTTCTTCTTAAAGCCGTTTCTGCGTTTTCGGTTACTGTTCTCTCCTCCAATTTCAAACACTCCCAGGGAAATGACCGCCCTCTGCACTCTTTTTCAGTTTCTTTTCTTTTTCCGATTTTCATTCTTTAAGTCCCCCCACTCCTTCCCAATTTTTGTGAGAGGTTTTTGGTACCCTGCCGTTCCTTGAGTTTTTTTCTTGGTCTGTGTTTCGTTTTCAAACCCTGCCAAAAAGGGATTTCCAACCGTGTGCCCATTTGGCTCCCCTTGTCAAGACGCCACCGCCTCCTTTCCCCTGCCAAGGGCCCGCTTCAAACTTTTTATACACCACCCGCCGTTCCCCCTGTCTTTTAGTTTTTTTTTTTTTTTGTCCCTTTTTCCCTGCCAACGGGCCCTGCGGCGCCCAGTGTCCCACTCTCCTCTCGGACCTTACGACTGAACCCACAAGATACGCGAAGTTTTTTCCCTGTCAGGAATTTTTTCACTTTTTCCCTCTGTACCCCCCTTTCTTAATCGATGGGTTCACTATTCTTTTTTCCCCCCCTCTCCATCCCACTCTTGATAAGATTTGTCGTCCCCCATCTTTTTTTTGAGAATGTTTTCCCTTCCTCCAGTTGTCTCTCCCATTGTCCCCCGTCTTGCAGTCCTCACTATGTATGTGAGATGTCCCCTCCTGCATTTTTGCCTGGGTTTAAGGTTCCTCCAGGGCTCCCCCCTTACGAGCCCCTCGTGTGAAAGTCAAATGATTTTGTTCATTCTTTTCCACTTTAACTCCGAGTTTCTCTTTTTTTTGAACTCTTTCCCCCCCCCCCCTGTAATTGATCACCTTTTTTTACGCCCTCACCAGAACATCCTTTTTCCTCGTCAGGGTCCGCCTTTTACGTTTGTTTTTTTTAGATGTACCTCCCTCCACTTCTTTTTTCTCCTGGACAGTTTTTTTATGAGGTTGTTTTTTCAATCCCCCTTTTTTTTTTTCGACCAAAAAAAACGTTGACACTGCCTTCTAGGCTTCCCCCCTCCGGTCTGACTCTGAGGAATTCAAAGGTTCCCCCGCCGTTTTGGTCGACCCCCCCCCCCCCTTCTTCCCCGATTAGTAAATGATGGGCCCTTCTTTCTTTGCCATGGTTTTTCGCGGGTTTACACCTTTTTTTGATTAGAAAATGGTAAACGCGCGCGAGATCCCGGTCCTCTCCTGTCGCTATTGCTTCACACTTCCCCCGCTTTTTCCCCCCTCCGTTGTTGGCTTTTGGTATCTTCCATATGCCTGAATGTTTTTTGTCCCCAAAACCGAGTTCGTGTGAGTGGGCAGTTGGCTCATTTTCCCTCTTTTTGGCGCCTTTTTTTTGAACTCTGGGGTACTCTTACTTTTCGTTGTTTTTGTTGAGGTAGGAGATGGATTTTTTCAAAGTTTTGAGCCTCCCGATTTTTTTTCCCTGACCCCCCGCCCCACCCAAACCCCGATCCCCCCCTCCCGAGAATCGGTTTGTCCAAACTTTTGTCCATTTCCTCTTCGATAACGCCAGCCCCAAATAGTAGTGATTTTCTTTTTCAACCCCAGAGGCGCGCTTTATGCTTCTTTCCCCTTAGCCCTGACTTTCGTCGGCCTTGTGATTGACTTTTATCCCGCGCCTTCTGGTTTTGAACAATTTCTAATCCCACACCCCCCCTGGGTTTTTGAGTTATTCCTCTGGCTCTAAAGAGTAAGGGTCATTTGAACTTCCTATTCTTTTTTCGGGCCGTCGCCCAGCGTTGCGTTTTTTTTTATGGTCCTCCTTCTCCGACCGGGGTCGGTCTGGCATCCTCGCTGGGGGGTTGGAGTGCTTTGTTTCGCCAAGCTCTTCCAAGGGCGCCCAGCCCCGTGTCCCGAATTAAAGTCGAGTTCAAAAAGAAGAGCCAGTTTCGTTGAATTTCCCACCCTCCCCGGCTGTTTAACTGCCTCTTGGCCCTGCCGCTCCACATCCTTGTTGGCTGGTGGGGAGATTGGTTGTCACCCCCCCCCCTTTTTTATCAACCTGACCCCCCCTCGGGTCAGTCGATCGGGAAGTCGGTTTTTTTTTTTTTTTTTTTCGCTTCGTTTGAAATTTCGCCCTTCCCCAGCCTGGGGACCCCCCACCCCCCAAAATCGGTTTTTCCCCCCTCCCGCTCTATTGCCCCCCGTTTTTTACTGCTTTGCTCCCCCTTCCCTTTGCTTTCGACCCGCCTAGCAGGACAGTGCACCCCTTCTCTCAAGTTTGATTTTTTTTGGAGTCAGGTATCCCACTGCTTTCCGGTTCCTCGTTTTTTCTTCCCCTTCTTTGACTTTTTTTTCCCCCTGCCGGCTTCGCCACCGCTTTTTTTCCCCTGTCTCCCCTTGCGGGGTAACTAGAACTCTTTGCCCTATTTCACAGTCAAGCCACCAACAAGCCTACCGATTTTGCAGAGGGGAAACCCCTGAAAGGCCTGGTTTTTTGAGCCTTTCGGGTCCTTAGGGTTCGTATTGTAAGGTCACCCCGATCTTTTTCCCCTTTGTCCCCAAGGGGCGTCCCTGGCCGCAGTCGTTGGCAGGTCCCCAAGGGATGCCCAACTCCCCTTTCCCCACCTTACAGTATAGTGGATAAACACGTTTTTCTATTTTTTTTGTTGCTCCCTTTTTCAGCTTCCCCTTCTGAGAGTCTTTCGCGTCAGGAGGAAATCCCACAGGTTTCCTTCGTTTGGTCCTTTTTTCCCCCCCCCACCTCCCCCAACGTAAAAAGGCTTTCGGATACTACTTCAAGGTCGATGTCGTTATCTCACGGACTTTACTTCTGCCCCGTTGCGGTTTTCGTTTCGGACCCCCGGCCTCCCTGAAACCCCCTTTAGGGGCTGGTGGCTCATACGGATGTGGTTGAAAGGGGGTGACCAATTGGCTGGATTTGTGGGCTTTTCGCGGGTTTGATTACTCACTGCCCCACGGGCGTCTTTTTAGGTTGGCGTCCCTTGGTTCAACATGTTTTGACAAAACCCCCCATGCAACCGTGGTCTCGATTTTCCTTTTCACCCACCCCCCCCCCCTGCTGTTGTTTTTTGTTTGTTTTGGCTACTTACCTGAACTCTTGACTCTTCAGAGGATTCAGCCCCATCCCCTTTTTCCCCCTTCTATTTTACCTTTTCGGATTTTTTTTGTTTTTTTTTTTTTTTTTTTTTTTTGACAAGGATGTTGCTGTAGCTTGACGTTTTTTTGTGTCTTTTTTTCCTGCCTATTTGTGGTTGGTATAACAAATAACTGTTCACCCTCTTTTCGTTTGGCGTGGCAGGCTATTACCTTTTTATCTGCTTCCCTACCCCCCTTTTTCTTGTTCAAAGGCTGACCAAACCTCTTGATCTTTCCAGTTGATGAAGGTCCCCTTGAACGACGTTGCCAGGTTGCCTTTTTTTTTTCGTTCAACCCCCCCCCCCTCCCAGCCTTTACCCAGCCCAAAAACCACCACACAATTTCGTTTTTATTAAAAGTTCCCACAGTTGGTCCGCTGTGTCTTTGACGCGATGCATTAATCGTGTGGATAAAAGTGGTTGAACGTGGGTCGGGCGTTAGGTGTTGTTTGTTTTTTTTTTTCCGATTTGGGATATCGTTTCCCCCAACATAGCAGTAGTTTCTGTTGCGTTTTGGTTTGAACAGTCCCGCTTCGGATTTTTCTGGTGTCTGCCCCACCTACACAAAGTGCGTATACTGAAAGTGTAATGCACAAAACCTCTCTGGCTGCCTTTGCACTAACAAAATAGAGGACATTTTCCGTTCACCAAAATTCAGGCTTGCGGGATAAGCTTTGCGGCCAACCGTCCCAGGTGCCCCCCCTCCACCCGTTGATGCACGGTTCCACCCTTCTGGGGGTGCCGGTGGAAACCATCCTGTGTGGTGGCTTGTTCGCCATTTTGACCGCCTGGGCTTTTTTCTGTCTTTTAACTTCTCCGTGAATACCGGTCCCCGAACTGGATGGCGAGCCACTCCTAGAACTTGTTTCTCCAAATTAACGTCACTTTTTTCTGGCTCTTTTTTACGTTTCCCCGCTATACTTGGTGCCTAGGGGTTTCCCTTTTTCCCCGTGAACTTTATCACACTCTCCCGCTTTACTTCCCCCCCGGGGCCTCAATATTTAATGTAGTCCGTTTTCATGAGTGTGATATACCCTTGACCGTGCTTTTCTTTAGTCTGTCTTGAAATATTGTGGCGTTTCCAGTAAACCCTTGACCAAAAAAATTTAAGGGGTTCTTCCTTTTTTTCCCCCAAAGCAGTGTGCCCTTCTTTATCAGGATTAACGGCATGCCCTCTTCCCTCCCAAGTCTTCCTTCTTATTCCTTCCCCCCCAGCCGGTCTTGTTTAAACCTTTTATTCCTCTTCGTGCAGGCGAATTTGTGAACCGTTCTCTTTTTTATTTTTCCCGGTTTTTTCTCTTTTTGTTTTACACGCTGTCACTGCACGACGTCCTGTCACTCAAAGTCCAGTCCCTTGACTTCTATTATTGAACCCCCTCCTCCCCCCTTGGGTGGCGTTTCCGCTGCCCACGATTTCATTTCCTACTGGCCACCACACCCCCCAAAAGGCGACTTTTCTGAAACCATGACCCTCCCCCAACAACAAACCGGCACTGGGACTCAATCGCCTCTACGACCTGGATCCTTGTCCGCGAACCCCTTGTGGTGTTGGTGTCTTACCGATTTCAACCCCATCCAAATGCTCCTTCTGAGTACCGTAGCTGTTGTGCTCCCGTCCCCCTCTTCCTCTCTACTTGTGTTCTATGTCTATTGTTCCCCAAAAATCCTTCTGACAACCTCATTGCGACTTCATGATTGTTGGCCTCCTTAGTTCTCCCTTTTTGTCCCATCGCCTCCCCGCCCCTCCGCCTGGCCCTGTCAACCTTGCGTTTTTTCACCCGCACTCCTCTCTAGATCTCTTCACTTAGCCCCTTGCCCGTCCTACTCCTTACGCTCCCACCACTCAATACGTTCTCCTGTCTATCACTCTCCATCCGGACTTCCCCTCGATCGGTCCTGATGCTCCTTTTTCCTGCTCACACTCTACTGGCCCACTCCTTTGCGGAGCCCCCAGCCTTCCTTTTCCTTCTTCCTTACCCAGGTTTTCTCTCTGACCATCCCCTGTGGCGTCCCCTTCTTTCTCTCCCCCCTCCTTCTCTTATTTTTCTAGACCTAATTGTCTCGATTCTTTTCATCCTCCCTATCTTACTGATTCTAGTAAATCGTCCGTTTCCCCCTTCATCCCCTCTCGCTTCCTCATTCTACCGCTTTTTCCAATTCCCTCCTCCCTCACCCAAGTCCTATACTATATTTCTACTTTCACCCTCTCTCCGTCCACCCTATACCCACTCTCCCCGCTCTCTCTTCTTCCTCCCTTCAGCTTCGTTCCCCTCCCGAACTCTCCCTTATTGAAGTGGTCAGACGGAGGAAGGGGGATTAGCTCGATTTTGCCGCCCTGCTCTCGTTTTTTTTCCAGATTTTCGTTTTGCGTCACCTCTCGTTTTTTTTTTGACCGCGGGAAGAATGGCCGCGTTTGCGGTTACTCCCGGGGTGTGGATGTCTTAGCTTCCCTGATTCCCTCGTTCGGCTCGGACCGTTTCTCCCCTCTCGGCGCTCCTAGCTATCCAATGCCGCGGGTCGTGGGCTCCTCTCATAGCACCTGGGGCTTCCCCCCGTACTCGGCTGTTCATACCCCGTAGGGCCCTCGGGTTCCCCCGTTTTGTGTAGGCAAATCGGGCACTCCCCAAAGCGCTTCCTTTCTTCCTTGCCCGTGGGTTACGGCGACTTCGTTTTGCAGGGTCGCCCGCCCTCTGACCGCCGCCGGTGCCGCCACCTTTGCCTGTTTGGCCCCTGTCCCTTTGTTTGTGGTGGGGGACGTTCCTCGACATTGTGCCTCCCCGCGGTTGTTCGGAACTGTCTTTTGAGTGGACCGCTTCCCCCGCTACAGGGCGGGTTGGTCTGTTTTGCGGCGTCTGGCGTTTTGGGCTGGATCCACCTTTGCCCCACCCCCCCACACAACAAGAAAACCCCCCCGTTTGCAACACAAGACGATTTACCGTTCCCCCGCTCCTGATTTCGTTTTTTTTTGCGTGAGCTTGGTCTCAAGAACGTGGTAGATGTGAGATTGTTGACTACAACCCTGCCCACCCAAACACACCCACCCTGTGTTTTTTTGTGACCCAACTTTTTTTTTTTTTTCTGCCTGTGTTTGCTCACCCCCCCCATAACAGTCAACGTCCCCCCTAACAACGGGACTAACTTGCTCATTGCTTTGGTCCTTTTTCCGATTTAACACCCTGGCGGGTTTCAAAAAAAAACACCCCACCCCCTAAAGAGTTGGCCCCAACCCCCACAAAAACCCCCCACGCACAATTTTGGCGTTGGCTGTGAACCGTGCTTTCGTTTCTTTTGCTCAACGAAGCCCGGCCGTTTTTCCCCAGACAAATTGGGGCCAGACCTGTGGGATATTTTTTGTTGAAGAGACGGCCATTTCTGGTCTGAGTTTGGGTTTTTTTTTTTGTCCAAACCCGAGGTTGGACCCCTTCCGGTGATCCCAGTTGGACATGTTTTTTTGCACGAGGCTGTTTCTGTCAAGTTGTTTTGCCCCTTCACCCTTTCTTGTTAGTACCTTCACCTCCTTTCGGAGACCCTATTTATTGGAGGTTGCGTTTGCAAGGCGGCCCCCTTCTGACGTAGGTTGCCAGCATCCCGTTCCCCCCCGGTTTATGTATGGTTCCCCCCACGGTTTGGCCCCCTCTTTCCAGTAAACCCCTTTTTTAACTCCCTTCCAAAATGGCTTGCTGGCGCGCCTTTTACCATTCAAGAAGGTTTACCCAGGTTCCGATTTCCCTTTCCAAGTTACAGACATTAATTCTCTTTCTTCTTTCCTTCACTTCCTCCCCCTTTTTTTTTTGTGAGTTTTGAGAGAATTGCTGTTTTTCCCCTCCATCGTACTTTCCCCCACGGCTCTGTCCTCGTTCCCAAGCCGTCTCCCTCCCCCCTTTTTTACGTCTTTTCCCGTTTTTTCTCCGTGGCCTTTGGGTCCGTTTGAAATACAGTCTCCGGCTTGCTTGCTCCGTCGTCCTTTGCAACATCCTTGTCTCCCCTTTCCGGCCTCTTGCGTTTACTCACCCAAAGGCTTGACCATCCGTTAGTACAAAGGTCAATTTTTCTTTTGGTGCTTTCGCGCACCCGCGACTGGGTTAGTTTGAACTTCTTTTCACCTTTTTTTAGTTGTACAAACTTCAACCTTACCCTGGTTTGGCCGTTTCTCGTTCTCCCACCCCCCCGCCTCACTTTGTTTCCTTTTCTGTCCCATTCTTCTTTCTCCCCCTTTCCACCCGTTTGCTAGTCTTCCTTGGATTTTGGTGTTTTTTGACGTGTTTGTGGGCCTCCCCGGTTTTTGTGTTTTTTTTTTTTTGATGTGGTGCCAGGGCCTTTCACCCGGCCTTTCCTCTCCCCAGTCTTCCCCATGCCGTTCATAACCGAGGGAACTTAGCTTTTGTGTTTTGTCAATTTTGGTTCCTGCCCTTTTTTAACCAGGGTGGGTTGTTCCATAATCTCCCAACCGATGCTCGGAAACTTGAGTTTTTTTGACCAAACCCCACTTTCAGCCAGGGACAGAACAGGCGTTCTGGGAGGTCCGATTTGGGTCCTTCCGCCCATCCAGATCTTCAGCAGAATGTGCTTTCCGTATTTTTTTATTCTCCCCCCCCTTTCCGGGCTCCAGTGAGCCCCCTTCGCCCTTTTTTGAATCGGCCCACAGTTGGTGGTGGTTTGCTTCCGACCGCCCCCTTTTGATCGGTGGGAATTGCAAACCCATCCCTTTTTTCTTTCAATTTTACCTTCCTTCTGGTTTCTGCCTTTTCTGAAACCACATGCGCCCAGATAAAACCCGTTTGATAATTTCCCCCTCAAGTCCCAGACCGGTGCCCCCCCCAACCTAGCCTGCTGAAGAACCCTGATACCCCTTGTTTGCCGTCCCCTTGGTGTATGTGTTTTTCCCCCCCCTGCCTTAGGTTTGTCGGTATATTGCGTTAGTCCGTGTCTGGCTTAAACTTTTCACCCTCCCCTGACTTTTTCCCATTTGGTTTTACCTTCACCACCCTAGCCTCTCGACCTTAACGATTTTAACGGTGAACAGTGTTTAGTTGAAGGCTGGCCAACGAGTTTTTCTGCTTTCAGGCCCCACGGATTGTCTTCCGTGTTGTATCGTGGAAAGACGTCCGCGGTCATTCGCGGTTTGGATTTTCCCGTTTCCCGTTTTTTCCCCTCAAAACCGTCCGCTCACCTGTTGCAGCACGTCCCATCCTACTCGGTGTTGGCCCCTGTTATTCCTGAAAAGTTGACTGCAGGTTTATAGCACCAGCGCCCGGCGTTTGCATTATCGTTAGCTTTCCTCCAATTTTATTTTTAGCTTTTTCCTAAAATTACCCCCCACCACAAGCGGAAGGGGTTCCCAACAAACAGATTTGGGCCCTTGGAATCTTGTGATCTTTTTTAAAACCGGTTCGTGAAGCCCAAAGCTTTCACCGACACATATTACCCGTCTCCCCGTTCACTCAAAGGGGCTCTATTTTTTTCGTCGCAGGTCCAGGTTTTCTTCCCTTGTTTTTCCCCTCCCTTGGTATTGGTAGAGAAGATTTTTTCAAATGCCGCGTTTACCCTCAACCCACCCAGTTGGTTTTCCCAATGAATTTTTCTATCCCTCTCCTCCCCCATTATTTCACACTCCACGCCCCCGGTTTTATTTGATCCCCTAGTCGCTCTTTCATCTACTTCGGACCTTTTCCTTTGCACCGATTTGTTTTGATTCCTTTTTTTCGTGAGTGCACGTGACCCTTCCCAACTCGTTCCTGTCCTTGCAACACGGCCGTCCTTAAGCCGTTTGGGGCCGGCCTTACCGCTTTTATTACTTTAAATACTGTCCTCCCACCTACACAGCTTTTTTATTTCTCCCCCCAATTACATGACTGCCGTCCCGGTCATTTTTCCTTTTTTTTGGACATACTATCTCCACTAGGTAATAGCTGCCCCCCTTTGGTATTTTGGCTGCACCGATCCTCCTCTTCCCCCCTGGTTTCTCTGGATCCCCCCACAACAAAGCTTTTGGTGGTTCCGTGGACATTGACATCTCCCCCTCCCCCCACCGAGAGTTGTTTCCGTTTTGACAACAGGGCTTTCTCTTTTCAGTTGCCTTTTCGTGATGGTTTTTTTTTTTCCCCGTCTCTCTCTCCCCCTTTCCTTCAGTTTGACTGAGCCGTTTGTGCAGTCCCTGGGCGGTTTCAGGTGGCTGTAGTGATGGTCTTTGAAACGTTTCCGCAGACTGTCCCCCAATTCGTGCCGACGCCCTTTTTGACCTCTTGGTGATTTCTCTATGCCTTTCTTGTTTCGTTCACAATGCCCCCCCCCATATGAAACTTCCCCATTGCTCAGGGACCACACCCTAGCAGGCCCCTCTCAGACAAGCCCTTTTCCAACGTTTCTTCACCCCCAACAGACGTCTCCCCCTATAGGGGGTTCTTTTGCACGTTGCTTTTTTTTGGACCGGACAACCGCTTTCTGGGCGCCCCGGTGCCACGATCAGCGAGGACCCCCTTTTAACTGAACAATTTTTATCTGCCGCCACTTTTTCCGTCAGACTTGATCCCCCCCAATTGCACCTCGGCTTCCTGGAAAAGTCTGTTCCCTCTTATCCTTTCACGGTTCTTGGGCCTTGACTGTTCGGCACCCCCCCATCCGTCTCCCTTGCCCCGGAATGCGCTCATTTCCTCCTGTCCAAACGCTTTTTCAGACTGTTCCTGTCTGGCTGCGGTCGACACTGTCCACCAGTCCCAGTCCTACATTCTGTCTGGTGTTCTCGTGCCTTTACGTTTTGATGGACAAAGATTTGTGGTTAATTGCAGGTTCCCTTGGCTTAAGTTATCTTGTTTTCAGTGTTTCTTCTTTGGCACTCGTGTTCCCATTTGAATCACCTTTCCCGCCCCACTAACCCCACCTCACCGGGTTGTTTTTCATATTACGGTCGCCCTTCCCGTTTCCCCTAAATTGGTTGGACCCGATGTAACCCCTTGGCCATTCGTACGGTTGTGCTCCGACGGTGGCACTTTTTTTTTTGATGTTCTGTTTCTTTTGTGGCTGGCTCACCACGATGTTCGCCAAAACCGGGGCCCGTGCCCTAATTGCTTTTCCCCCGGTCTGATTGCCAGGCCATCCCGCGTTCGTCCCTGTGACGTGACCCCCAAAAAACTCTTTTCCACGAGAGTCCACCCTTTTTTCTGCAAGCTCTTTTTCTACTTGTTCCCCGCGTTGTTCCAGTTTTTGATTATGAAACAGGTTTTTCCCACTGTGGTTTTTTTCTCCCCATGCCCCGGTCTCCCTGTCGCTAAGTGCCCCTTCGCTCTTTGTTCCAAACGCCTTTTTTTTTGGTTCAACCTCGTTTGGGTTTGTTGTTTTTTTCCCCTTACTCTGCCTGACAGTTGCCCAAAACCCAAGTGCCCTTTCGTGCGGGTTTCAGTTTTTCTTTCTTGCCCAATCCCTTGAGCAGCGTTGGAATCC
>Ga0179593_1264687_pt1 | contig 17910 bp, 29 predicted proteins | sample CZODoug2_1_08_16_FD_185931 | JGI IMG/M metagenome (GOLD analysis project Ga0179593, IMG submission 185931) | Vadose zone soil fungal communities from Angelo Coast Range Reserve, California, USA - CZODoug2_1_08_16fungal (PacBio error correction) | ecosystem: Environmental > Terrestrial > Soil >... | reverse complement strand
CTTTCCCCGGTTGTACCGCCCCAGGTCCTTTAAGTCCTTTTGGTTGAATTCTGGTCGGGTTGTTTTTTTTTTTCCCCCTTTTTTTTTTCACTGTGTCTGCTGAGATTTGCTCCCCTTTTGCGGTACGTGGTTCACCATCTTTCTCTTTTCTTTTATTCCGGGTTTTTGGCTCATTCCCCCCCCCGTTTTTTTCCCCCCTTTTTTTTTCCCCCCCCACCCTTGAACAGTGAACAACTACCATTTTTCATTAGTTCTGCTTTCGCCTCCTCGTTATTTCTCGTTTCCAAGTGTTACCCCTGACCCGCTTCCCTCTCCACCCCCCATTCTCCCCCCTCCCGGGTTTTTTTCTCTTTTTTGTCACCCCCTGTAGGCAGCCCCCCGCCCTGAAGTTTGTTTTCCTTGTTTCGTTTTTTTCAGTGCATTGTCTTTTACGGATATACGTCCGACTATCTCACTTCTTTTCCCCCCCATTATTTACCCCCCCGTGAGTTTATTCACCTTGTCATGCCCATATGAGTTTGCCTTTTTGTGCCTTACCTCGACTCTCCCCCGGTTTCTCGTTCATGTTTAGCCCGGACAGTCACCCCTTCCTTTTTTGCAAGGGAGGTTTAGTTTTCCCCCAACGCCCGTGTTGGCCCGTGTCCCCCCCCATCCTTTACCAAATCTTTTCTCTATTTATTTGAGTTGTGCCTCTTGTTTGATCGCAGCTACTTTTCTCTTTTTTTTTTCCCCTATGCCCACCCCCAACGGCATAGAAACCCACCCACACCACCCTGCTTTTCTCGGTTCCCGGATCTTTTTGGACTTTCCTTCACCTAATACTTAGTTGCGTCGGGAGTGAGTTTTTTCCCGTCTTTTTTTTCCTTAGTACACCACGACCTGATGAAACGCCGGCATTTGATTCGTGTCCTTTTTTTGGTTACAACCATTCGTGCACAGTCACGGGCCCCCCAACCCTCTTACCCAGCACGACACACTTTCCTAAGTCAACCGCCCCCTTTTTTTTTCCTTCCCATTTGACACCCTTTTTACGAGGTGGGATTCCTGCGCCCCCGCCTTTTTTTAGCCCCCCTTCTTTTTTCGCCTAGCACGTTTCCTCTTTTTCGTTTGATTTAGGACAAGGACGTTTGCTTTCCCCCTGTTGGACGTCGGGGTGATCTTTTGTGAAAACTGTTCCCGTCTTTCCCCCCCCCCCCTCCGCCCATACCGGACATCTAATCCAGATACCTTGACGATCTTTCCCCCCTGACTTTTAATCTTGCATTGACGAGAGACAGTTTTTTCCCTGGTTCGTCTCTCCCTTTTTTTCATTTGGTTGAACCAGTTCTGTTGAACATTGTTCTTGAGTTCTTTTTTTTGGGCCCCTTGGGAACTCTGACATTAACAGTTTGCTTCGAGTTGTTCTCCCCCCCCTTTCTGCTGACCCTACGTGTGCCCATCTTCACCATGTTCCTTAATCCTTTGTTCCTCTGTTTTTTTTTTTTTCTTTTCACATCTCTTGAGTGGCCTGTTAATCTGCACCCCCCCCCGAAAATTTTGATCTTGTCCCGTCAGTTTGTGTCCCCACACACTGTGACTGGCCTGTTCTTTGTTTGTACCTAAATGTGGAAGTGTGTCAGCCCCCCTTCTGCTTCCGTTGGTTTGTGGGGTGGGGGGTTTTTGCCCCCCCCCCACCCTTTTTTATTCTTCCCCCCCCCGTTGGATGTTTTGAGTACCTAATGCGTCCCCCTTCCCCTTCGGTGTACTGGGAGAGTGTCTGGCCCCCCTCCGATTTCTTCGCCCCACGTAATTCCCTTGTGATCGAGGCACGAAACGCGACCTTTTCCTCTATGGTTGTAGATTCCCAAGACCGTCATCCGCCTTTGACTTTCTTTTGACTGAACCCCCCCCCCCTGACACCCCCGTTTTTTTTCGTTCTTTTTTTCTTCCGCTTCGAGGGTTCGTTTTCGAGGCTTTCACTCTTTTTTTTTTTTTTTTTTTTCCCCTCTGGACTTACCCGCGGTACCTTTTTGGTTCGACCCCCCCTGTGCCCCCAATCGTGGTTGATACCCGTACAAACCGCTTTTTTGACGCCCCCCCCCCCCCACCCGCCCCCACCCGTCTGAAGAACCATTATTCCCTCATTCCTAAAGTTCCCCCTTCTTTAGACTTTCCTTTTGATTAATCACATTTGCTTTGTTTCAAGTTTTTTTGCCCTTTCGTTTGTGTCCCTCGTCTCACGCAGGCATTATCTATCTTCTTTTTCCCCCCCCCTCCCCTCCTCCCCCCCCCCGTTGTTTTGTTGCGGAGTTTTTTTTTCCCCTGTTTTTATTCGTACGACCCCATTTCCCCCTGCCCCACCGTTGTGCAAAAAGCACTTGAGGTTTCACCCGACCCCCTTTACACACTTTGTATACCTGATTCCTTTATGAATTATAATTTTTCACCTGTGTCTTGTTTTTTCCCTGCAGTCCGTTCCCTATTGGTTTGACACACCCCCCGCTTAATCCCTTTGTTGTGTAGTTCCCCCAGCGACCCCCCCACGATTGTTTTTCTTCACGTGGCCGGGGTCCCCGCGGGTTGTCGCGTTCACCTTCGGTTTCTTCCTCTACCTCAAACAATGTAGTCTTTCCCCCCCCCTTTTTCCCGTAACTTGGGAGAACCCCAGAACGGTGTGTTTTGTTTTGGCTTTCCCTCTTACCACTTGCCTAGCCAATTTAAACTTGGAGTTCCCCCTCAGCATACCCCCCCCAAGAGCTTAGCTCTTTTGTCTTTTCTTTCTTTCGTGATCCCCCAGTGGACTGTGGTTCATACCTCCCTCGGGCCCCCCAATTGACTTAAAGCCCCTCCTGCAGGCGATCTTGTTTTTTTCTTTATACCTTACTTACCCACACTCATTGGTGGTTAGTTCCCGACTTTTCCCTTGTTTTTTTTCCCCCATCCCCCCCGGGAATTTCACTACTTACATATTAGGGTCCCCCACCCCCCCCCCAATCGATTGTGGTTCGGTCCCCCGGGGTTTTTTCCCCACTATCCCTTGTCCCTTTGACATTTTGGTAACTGTTGTTGTTCCAGCCCCCCTTTTTCAAGTCCTTTCGCACCACAAACAGAGATGATTCCAATTTTTTTTTTTTTTTCCCTCCCTTGTTTTGTTTTCCCCCCCTGGTCTAACCATGACTGTGTTACCCACCCCCCTTTTTTTTTTTTTTCCCCCCCCTTCCGTTTTTTAAATCACTTTCTCACCGCTTCCAAGCGTCTCCCCCTGCTTTGGCCTTTTCCCAACTCGTCCCTACCCCCCATTGCCAAACTTTTTGACGTCATGCATCCACAAATTTTTCCCCCCCCCCTTACGATTTCCAGTTGCCCCCTGTCTTGCTCCCCTCCTGTCGGTATTGCTTTCTTTGATCGAGTAAGCCTTAAGCCTTTTTCACATTCCGCTTCCCCCCCCCCCCCCCGGTTACGCCCACAGGGCCTTGTCCTTCTCGAGTTTCTTTTTTTCTGAGCCGAAACCCCCTACTTCCCCCCCCCTACTGCGGACTTTAACAATTCCAGGTGGGTTTTTTTTTCTTTTCCCTTGCGCACCCAACTTTGTCTTTTTGAATTTGCTTGTAAGTCGTGCTTCGAGTTGTTTTTTGGTCCCCCCCTCCGCTCCCATACACATGCGCCACACCCTAGTGACCCCAACCCTCCCCTTTCTCTTTTTTTTGCATTCTCTTTTTTTTCCTTTTTTCAGCCCGAGGTAGTTGTCCACTCGGTCAACATTTTTCACTCCCTCGTCACCTCCCTTTACGTATTTAGGGGGACTCCAAGTAAGTGCTCTGACCCATGTTCGCCCGTTTTGGTTCCTGGCCCCCCCCTTTGTTATTGCGTCAAGTCCGTTCTCGCCAACCACTACCCCCCGTTTAGGTTCTTTCCCCCTGAGGCCACCCCATTCAGAAACAGATTTCCCCCCTCTGCCCCCCTTGGCCCCCCCCCACCCGGTATGATTTTTTCCTTGCTTGTGCCCCCTTTCCCTCCCCCATCACTTGCCCACCCGGACATCCGTTCTGCCACGACTCTCCCTTTGTCTCTTTTTTCCCGATTCTTTTTCCCTGCCGTCTTTCCTTCCCCACTTTTTCTTTCAGTGTTCTCGATCCCCAATTCCGAGCAATTGCCTTGTTCGCCTTCTTCGTTGCCTCCCCCAGGTTGACCTATTCCAAACCCCCCGTTTTTTCCCCATGAAGCTTTTTTTTAACGTTTTCTGCCAGTTTATTTTTCCCCCACTTTTTTTCCCCCCTTCGCTTTTGCTAACAGTCCGAACGATAAAGACCCTCGAACTTGGGTTGTCTCCCAAGCTTTTTCATCGTCTGGAACCCCACCCCCCCAACTTCGTTTTTTTCCCCCACCTCCCACTTTCCTCTTTCCCCTTCTCTTGGAACTTTTGAAATGAGGCCGTATTTTTTTCCCTATAGTTTGCTGTCACACCTTTGTTGTTGATTTGGGCCTTCCCTCCCTTCCTCCACTCCCCCTTTTTCTAGACCCGCCCCCATCCCATTTGACTTTCTCGCCCGTTTTCCTCCCAGACCTTTACCCCCCCCAAACCGCCCACTTTTTTCCCGTCCCCCCTCCCCAGTTTTGTTACACCCCAGTGTTGATTCTGATACAACACCCGACTTCTCCCCCTCTTTTCCCCCCTCTAAGTGTTTTTTGGGTTCAGAGTTAGTGTCTTGTTGTTCCCGACCTTCTTCCCCTTTGGGTCTTTGGTTCCCGCGTTGGTTTTCGATTTTGGATTCAGGGCTGTTGTCTTCATGGCGCCCCCCTTTTCCTTTCCCGTTTTTCCACCCTATGATTTATAGGGAATTCCTACTCCACCCTTTTGCCTTTCCAACGTTTAAACTGTTGAACAATATATTGTTTTAGTTCTTTTCTCTTAGTTGGCTCTTCTTTTCTTTTTAACCCTGAATCCCAGTCTTTGCTCCCCCCCCTTCTAATCGTTCCGGCTGGCCCCCCGTTTTTTCTTTGCCACAGGCGAGCCCTGTTTGTGCCTGAATGTACTGGCCCTAGTGGTCATTTTTTTTAACAGTTGGTTGTTTTACTCACACTTCAGTAGTGATATCCCCTTTTCTTCTATTTCCTCTGTTTGACTTTTTTTTTTGATTTGAAAACAAAACCCCAAACCCCTTAAAAAACCCCAGCTTTTTGAGATGTTGCTTGCAACCCGTCGCTCCAGGTCCGTTCTTTCGTGCCCCCACACGTGCAGCACCATCCGTTGGCTGATTTAGTGTGCCTTTGCACCCTCTCCTTTGTGAAGTGCCCATAATTTACTCTGTTCTTCTTTTTTACTCTTTTACTTCCTCCTTTTTCCGTGGTAGTTTTTCCGAACGGCACGCTCATTCCAAAGCCATCCCCCTCCACTCCGTCCCCATTGTCTTCGTGAGTGCAACACCATTCTTCCCCACTTTTTCTTTTCCTTTTTTTTCCTTTTTTTGTAGTTTTCACCCCGAGGTATCAGGTTCAAACAACCGACTTTTGCTGACCCCCTTCCCCCTGAGCCTTCCCTTCCTTAGGACCCCTTGCGGTCAGTGTTCGCGGAATTCCCTGTAATTGCTGATTGCGTTTTTCCCCCCGTCTTTCCCCCTACTTTTGAAACTACCAGCCAAAGTCACAAGCCCCCCCCAAATTGCGCCCACTTTGGACCCCCTCCGGACCAACTCTGATTTTGGTTTTGTTTCGACAGTCTTCCTGTTTTCTCTCTCCCCGCCCCCCCGTCTTAGGTCGGACAATTGAGGTTCTGACCACGGTTTGGTGTCAGCGAATGTGCTGGTTTAGTGAACAGCTTCAATCCATACTTTCCCCCCCCTTTTTCCCCTTCTCATCAACTAACGTGGACGAATCTTCAATCCTGGTCAACTTTTCTTCTTTCTTTTTTCCCAGACACAAATTTTGGCTTGTGACTGAGCTTGAACCCTGTTTTTTTAACCTAGTGGCACCTTTTTTTTCTTGACTTTCCCCTTTGTTCACCTTTCTGGTCTTATACGGGGAGCCAGGATGCCCGTTTTAGTTTTTTTTCCGGGCTGCTTTGTGATAATGTTTTTGCTATTCCCTTTCTGAACTTTGTCCCTTTTTTTTGTTGTTGCGACTCTTTCTTGAGTGCACTTTTTTGCAGTCTAACATATGTTCCACCACTTTTTTTTCTTTTGAAATTGTCTAAGTTGTCCCCCCGGGGCCCCCCTAATTTACCCCATGGCTAGTGTTGTTTACCCGGCCCAGTTTTGTAGCTTTGATTCCGGTTATGAACCGTTCAGTGTTCCCCGATTTTGTTCTCCCACCCTCAGCCCCAGATGCCGGATTCTGAGTACTGTTTCCCTCCGAGGTTTTCCCCCCATTTCCCCCCCCTACTCTTTGATGAGCCCCCCCTCAAGCCCCCTCCTTCCTCCCACTTGTGTGCTCCCCTTTTTTGGTATGAGTTGTGAATGTTGAATTTTTTTTGCCGCCCCCCCCGTCCCCCACCCCACCTTTAGTGTCTTTCCCTTTTCTGAGGCACTCTCATGTTAGATTTTCCTCACCCCCCCCCACCACACCGCCGTTTCCTTTTCTTAACTGGGTTGTTACTGCAGGCCAATTTTTTTCCTGGACCGTTTGGCCCAACCCAAGGATGCACCACCCCCCATTTTCTCCCCCACACCCAACGCTGCCGCCCACCCCCCCCCCCCCTGTCCTTTGGAAGAATAAAGGTTCAGTCCCCTTGCCTTTTTTTCTTTTGACACTTTCTCTTTGAAACGGGCCTTCTTTGTTGTATTTAGCTCCTTAGCGGTTTTTTTTTTTAGGAATACTCTCTCTTCTCCCTTTTTATAGATAGCTGCCTAGATGAGATCCTCCCCACATCCCTTTTAATTCCCTTTTTTGAGTTTTTTTAATAGCCCAATGAAATTAAGTGCCTTTTCATGAATTATCCCATCACCCCCCCCAAACAGGTCTTAGGTTTGCCCCCCGATTTCTTTGTTTTGTCGTCAAAAGCCTTTTTTGTTTGTCCCTAAATCCTTTAGGTCGTTGTCCCAACCTATTCCTTGCAGTCTTTTTCTACCCAGTTTGAGTCCTCCAACTTCGGTTACCCTCCTTACCACACTGTGCCTGCGGGTGATCAACCTCCCCCCCCCCTCCCCCCACTGCTGTTTCGTGTCAACTTTTCCTCACGTCTCGATTGACCCCCAATGAATGGCGGCTCGGCCCCTACACACCAGACGCTTTTACCATGAGCTTTCGTGTTTCTTTCTTCCACCAGCTTTAGTTACGTTTATTTCACCCCTTTTTTGGAATCCATCCATACAGTATTTCCGTTCTGCCTTCGACGATTTATCTCTCATCGGTTTTCTTCACGAATCCCCATGGTTTTTCAATTTGTTTTTTCACCCTTCAACTGTCTTTTCCTATTTAGGGGTCCCACACCAAAAACACCACTCGCCTTTAATTGTTTCTGGGGTGTTCTTTTTTTCACACCCTTAGGATCATATCCCCCTTTTTTCATGGGGTCTCCTTTTGTGTCAGCACCTTTTGCACACCGAGATTGTTCCCCCCCACCGTCTTCCCTCTTCCACCTTTTTTTTTTAAATTGGGGTTTTTTTTTCCCCATATTTGCGTATCCTCCTTTCAGCCCCTTGTACACACTCTTTTTTCCCCCCCGAGTTTCCATATTTCATCCCCCGCTTACGCGTCCCCTAAATGCAGGTTGCCTATTTTTCCCCCCCCCCCAACCCCTTTTTTACGTTTGCGTCACACCCACCCCCAAACTTTTCTTCCCGTTTCTGTCCCATTACCATTTGAGCCTCTTTTTCGTTGTCTTTGTGATCTGTTCCTGGGCATGTCTTTATTTAGTTTTTCTCGGTACTGTTTCCCAGACACCATTTGTTCTTCACCCCTTTTTTCCCACGTCCAACCGCTTGTCCTCTCCTGAGTCGTAAGTGCTTATTACACATAACGGGCGAGCATGAATCACCCCCCCCCCACCCCCTCCTTTTTTTTCCTCTAGTGTATGTTTTCTTCTTGTCTGCACAATTTGCTTTGCTTTGCTTGATTTCCATTTGCTGCACCTATCAGCCCCAGCTTCCCCCCTCGCCACCTCTCTCCTTCCGGAGCATGCGGTTTGGATTCCGCGAGGTCTTTTTTTCTACCCCCCCCGTGTACCCCCCACTCACCTTTCCCCCTGGGCAATTTTATAGTTCCTTTTTGTGTTTGGAATGGGATTCGTTTTTTTTTTTTTTTTCCGCCCTTACCTTCTAGTGACCTCTTCCCCCCTTCTTTCCATGTTTTATGCTTACTGTCCGCCCGCGTGCCCTTTCCATTTCCCGTCAACAACCCCATTCACGTCTTTTCGCTTCCGTTTTCCCCCCATACCCTAACCTTCCTGAAATGAACCCCCCCCCCCTTTTGTTTTCTATGCCCCCTTTCCCACCCCCCGATGAGTTTGTTGTTTTTTTATTTTTTTTGGTTTGTTGGCACCCCCCCTCCGATCCTTTCCAAACCGGATTTGTTCCGTTCGCCATGACACCCTACGGACATGCGATTTTTCGGAGTCCTGTGGCTTGCGTGCCCCCTTTCCTTTTTGCCCCCTTTTACTCCTTCGATGTCCTCACTTTTTGGCCAATCTCCCCTCCTGTTCTACTTTATATCCCCCCACCAAAGGTCCTTATCAACTTTTTTCGCCAAAAGGTACCCCCACGGATTTCCATTTTGTTTGCTACATTCCCAAGAGGCCCACCCCACCTTCTTTCCTCTTCTCACTTTGTCCCCCGATAAACCTTTCTTTGTGGCTCCCCCCCCCCTTGTTGGAATTGTCGTGTTTCCCCGGCACCCACCCCCGATAACACAATTCCCCCCTTTTTACTAAGCGGTTTTTTTTCCCCCGCAATAGGGTATTCATTTTTCCCCCCCCCCTCCACTTCGGTGGTTTTGCCCAGTCAAATTCACAGCCTTTCTAGCAAATTTTTACTTTTGGGCCCATGTCTTCGTTTTCCTTCCCCCCCCACCTTTTTTTTTTGTCCAGATCCGACCAGTTTCCACCCTCCAAAGTTCGTAACATTTCCGTTTTGATGGTATCCCCTCAACCATACCCCCTTTTCCCCTTTTTGTTGTTTCTTATGATCTTTGTTCCCACCACATCCCACCGGTGGACTGGTACCCCTTTGGTTTTTTTTTTTTTTTTCGTTGATTCGTGCTTCTCCCGGTGTGATAAATGGTATTGCTTAGACTTCTTTCCCATCCTTTCCCCCTGCCAAATATTTCTGTGCTAGGCCTTTGTTTTTACTTTGGCTCCCACGTCTTCACCCCAAAAATACTTGTTGTTGACCCCCCATGCACAACCTATTTTGCGCCGTCAGTTCCTTAGACCTTTTGTCCTCTTTATTTTCTCGTGTGTTATGTTCCACAGACGACCCCCCCCTGCTGTTCCACCCAGCAACTAGTTTTATCCGGTGAACCACAGGTCTTCACCCTTTTCCCGATCTTTGGTTTGGCCTCTGACATTAAAAAGCGTTTTTCTTTTGCCGCCCCCGGTTTTTTCTACACCCCTCTGGATACGTAGACCATTTTCTTGGACCCCACTTTGTTGCCCTTTTCCCTGTGTACGACAAGTCCGCCAATGATGATGTTTTTAGTTGCGCATTTCCCCGTCAACTCGAAGATCGCCGGTTCTGTTTCTGGCTGACGTTTTTTTTTTTTTCAGCCCCCGTGCCAGGACTTCAGTCCTCCTCGGGGTGGGTTGCTGGGTCATTCTTTTTTGGACCAATTTGTTCTCCTTTCTTTTTTTTTTTTTTTTTCGTGGACCCGCAGTACCAGTGGTAGTTAAGTATGACACCTGCCTTGCTTCCCCCCAAAGCCGTACCGTTTTGACTTAGTTTTGTCCATTTCGTCTGCTATCCTTGGCTTCTTCCAATACTGCGTTTTGCCAAGTGCTTTTTTTCCTCCATCTTGAACCACGCCGCTTGACCCCCCAATCCCCTCTCCATGCTTTTTTCAGTTTTTTTTTTTGACCCCCGTGTAGTTTTTTTTTTTAGGACTGTGGCCTCGTTCCGTGCTTGTTCCCTGGTCCCCCCCCAACTTTTTAAATTCCACACTCCCCCACAACTCCCAGGCAATTTGCCCCCCCACAGACACTCCTGTTTGGGACCCGGCGGTTGTTTGTTGTTTCGCGCCAGTTACGTTATTGTGTCCGACCCCTCTCTTTTTGTGGACGTTTTTTTGATATGACAATTTTGCCGGGTTGGTTATTTTTGTTTTTTCCCCCCCTCTTACTTGTGATCTTGACAACTATTACCGCTCACCGCATTTTTCACGACAGTAGCCCGTTTTCCCTTCCCCGTGTCCTCCTTCTAGCATGCAAATGCTGCCCCTTTTCGTAAGACACCCCCACTTTTTTTGAGTCCCCTGGTTATGGATGAGCGACCCATTTGGTTTTTTTCCCCACCGCCAGGTTTTTTCCCCCCCCTGTCATTTTGTAGTTGGGAAGTGTTTGCCTCCTGATTTAACGAGCTTTCCGCGTTTTTCCCCCCACCAGTGACTGATGCTGATCAGTTTGATATTTCCCCTTTTTTATTAAATCTTTTGTCTTTGTTTTGGGGCCGAAATTTTCCATTGAGGGGTAATTACCCCTCCTGAAACCCCGTTTTCAGCTCGGGTCCACCACCGGTAGCCAGTTTCTTTTTTTTTACCCTAATCCAGACCAAGGTTTTGAGGTCGTGCTTCCCCGGCTTCCCTTTTTTTTCGTTTTTGATCTTTGTTGTTTATTGATACGTTTTTCTCGCCCCGTCTTTCTATGCACTGTGTTCAGATTAGGCCATTTTTTCCTTCACTTTTCTGTGATCAGTCCCCCGCATTTTGCTCCTGTTTTTTTTCCCACGTTTTCTGGTGTAGATCCCAGTTTTCACTTTCTCATCTGGTTGAAGCGTTTTTAGACCGTCACAACAACCACCTGTTTCGTTGTCATTCTCCCCCTGTCCCCCTGAGGGCCTTCCATTGTTTAAGATAGTTTTCCCCAGAAGTCGCCTCTTTCCCGACGTTTTTTTTTTTTTTATTCTGGGTTATGACCGCAAGCGTGGAATACCACCCCAACCTGTTTCCTCCCAACACTCTTTTTTTCCCAACTGCCTCCACCCATCCTGACCAGACAATTCATCCCCCCTTTTTTGCCCTTTTTCTTTTTTCGTCTGAACCCTTTTCTCCATGCTTTTTTTTTTCCAACTTGGCCCCGTTATGTTTTTTTTTTTGCGTTTTTCGCTTTTTTTTTTTTTTTATAGGATACTCCTCTTTTCCCTTCCTTTGTTTTTCGTTTGAGAGCCTTTATCGATGTTCTTCTGTCGACGCCCAAACCCCTCATTTCCCCCCCCTTTTTTTTGTCTACACCCGACTTGGAGAGTTTAATCAACTGGCCCCTTCTAATTCCCCCCTTTCTTCACGGTCTTTTATCGTTGCCTTTTTTCTTCATTTTTTGGCGTCAACTCTTTTTTGTTCCCCCTCAACGCTGTTCCCCCCCTGTAGGTGACCACGATTTCCCCTTCCCCCCCTCCCCCCCCAGCTTTGGCGTCCCTTGGGGTTTTACCCCTCTCTTAACCTCTTTCCCGTAGAGACACAACCGTCCCCTGGTGTTTGTAGGGTTTTTGTTCAGGACAACCCCTTCGTCTTTTTTTTTTCCTCCCCCCCCTTAACCCCACTGTTTTTTTTTTTTTTTTTTATTGAATGCTACCCCCAAGCGTTACGTTTCGGACTGTCCTTGTTGTTTTTACCAAAGTGATTCAGGTTCTTGTTTTTTTTTTTTTGTTTCCCTTAACTATGCTTTTGACTGATCCCCAGGCCGCATTCGTATTTTTCCGAGTTTTTTATCCATAAGTTTCCTCTCGTTGTTAGCACCCCTTTTCCTTCACCAGGGTCCTCTTTTGGTTGAAGGTGGTGACCCTCCCCCTGGCTCACTTCTACATTAGGGTTTTTGTCACAACCCCCAAACAACCACCTTTCGCTTTAGTCGGTCCCCCCCTTTCTTTGGTACCCCAATAGGCTTCAAGATCCCTTTTTTTCTTTAGGTGCAGATTACCTTTTTTTCCCCTTTTTTCATTGTATACAGCCCAACCCAGATCCCGCTTTCACCCCTTGGACTTTTTATTCTTTTTTAATCCTTCCAGCCTTGTTTTCACACACCGGTTCCCTTCTTTTTTACCTCAGTCACCGATCAGATTCTGTTTGACCATGCTGTCATACCGTGCCTTCTGTTCACCCAACCCCCAATTCCAAGCTCAGTACCCCCTGCACAGGAAAAACTTTTTTTGTTGTTAAGTTTGTTTGACCCATTTGCCCTTCTTCTCCTAATTAGTTAACCAGGTGTTTCATTTGCTGTCCTTGTTTGTGACTTGTGGGTCTTATTTGCTTTTTTTATAAGCTCAACCTTTTTCGCTTCCCCCCCCTTTTTTCCTCCCCCCCCACTTACTTGTCCCTTAGAGTCGTTTTCAGTTCCTTTCTTCGTGACCCCCACCCCCCCCCAAGCTTCCCCTTGAGGGCTTTTTCACCCCCCCCCCCCTCCTTGGTATTTTTGATTTTCCTTGCGCAAAATTTGTGCTTTGTCCAGGTTTTCGTGTCCTTTTTTTTTTTTTTTTTCCTCTGTTGGTGCCTCCCCCCCTCAAGCTTCCGACTAAGCCACCCCAGTCGCTTTTTTTTCCTTTGTCCTCCTTCTGGGATTTTCCAGCGATGGTCGTTTTTCCATCCCCCCCCCCCCCTTCGGTCCACCCCCCCTAGTGGCAATCCCCCAGTATTTGGGATTTACATCCCGTCTCCCCCGACTGGGACTATGTTACTGGCTTGTATGGACTCCCGCAGTTTTTTTCATCGTAACCCCCCCCCACATCCGTCTCTGCGCTCACGATGCACCCTTTCATTTTTATACGGCACCTTCTTTTTTTTCACCACGTTCCCCACTGTAACCGATGAGTGGTGCACCCCTCCCCCCCCCCCACCCCCCCCCCCCATCACAGGGTGTTCTTGTCCCCCCACACCCTACTGTGCCCCCCCTCGATCTTTCTGCATGCGATGCCATCATCCATTTGCTTCTTTTTCAGTCTCGATACAATCGAGTTCAAGGTGAAGTTCCTTTAGTACTATGGTCCCCCCCGGGTCATTTATAACCGGTTCGCCCCCCCAAACCTTCCACGATTTCCCTTGCCAGTTTGGCCACCCCCACCCCCACCTTAGGGTTTCGCCCTTCCTACCCCTTTTCCCGCCCCCCCGATTCCGTTTAATGGGTGTGGAGCCCCCTTCTGGTGTTTTTTTTTTTCTTTCCTTCTGTTGTCCCTGCACCACAGATAATATAGGACCTCCAGTGTTTTTGACACTGACAACAACTCTGGCCCGATTCTTTTTCAACCCCCCACATATTTCTTGGGGCCCCCCCCCAGTCCCCTTCCTAGGTTCCAGTGACCTTTCTTTTTCGACGGGGGTGGGTGGGGGTTGTCCCACGCCCCCCCTTGTTTATCCCTTATCAGAGCGTCCCCTCCCACCTTCCCTCCCTGCCACCCCCTCTTCCGCCGACCCACAAAGTTTTCAGCAGGGATACACCCACCCCCCCCGACCTTTCTTTTTTTTCCCCAATCCTTGTGTTTTGACTCCTCGTTTGTTTTTTTCGCCCCCCCCCCTCAAGACCCTTGATGTACCCTTCCACCCCATTTTGGGATCTGGTGGAGTGTCTCTGTGACCTTTTTTGGATCCATTTCTTCCTGATTTTTTCCCCCCTGCGATACCCCCTTCCATTTTGTTCGGTTCCCGCACATTATTTGTGCTCTAGCGGCTCGAACTCCCAGTTTTCCACCCTTTTGACACATTCCCTCTCTTTTGCCAATAGTTCATAGTTCCCCGTCTAGTTCATGCCTCGTATTTCTCTGGTTTTCTTCACCGTGACGATTCCCCCCCGTATACAAATCTCCCTTTTTTATTTTCGGCTTCCATTTTACTGCCCAATTCAGAACCTTCCCTTCCTTTTTGGGCCTGAATGTTGTCACTCGTTTAGTTTGCGACCAACACCCCCTGGTTTTCCACTTGGTATCTGTCTCTATCTCTTTTCCCCATTCAGTTTGACTGAGAGCCCATTTGTGCTCGGCAGCGCATGCCCCCTTAAAATAGTATTCGGCCCCGGTCTGTTTTCATGTTGAACGTGAAGTCACTTTCCCTTTGTTCCAGATCTTTCTGGCACCTTCATCGTGGTTGTCCCGTGGTAAATCCCCTTGTACAGTTCCCTTGTTTTTGGGCGTTCCTCTCCTACGTTTTTTACGATGAACCAGCGTCATCAAAAGCTTATTGCACTTTCGCCCCCCTTCCCCTGTCGAGTTTAGGAACCCCCCTCCCTCATTACCCTTCTCCAGGGTTGTCGTTGTTTCCCGTCGCCATATAAGGCCCACTCCCCCCAATCTCTTCCACTCCAGAGCCTCTCACGATTGCCGGTCCTTGCCGTGTCATTCGGAATGGCTTGCTTGCGTCCCCCCCACCCACGAGTAAAGCACAGTCCCCTCCAAAGTCCCCCCCCAAAGTCCCCCCCCCCAAATTTGCCCCAAATTTGTTTTCGCCCCGGACCCCTCCCCCCCTTCGGTGTTTTGTGATCCAGCAGCGCATTTCTATGTGTTTCCGATCTCACTGACTCCCCTCTTGTAGTGACAAGGTGTCGGGTTGCTGATTGGTTTTTGTACCTCTAATGTGAGCTAGACCCCCCACGCACCTTGTTTTCCCCCTCCTTTTGAATCCCGAATCAGCTTGTCGCCTCAAATGACGACCCTTCCGCCTCACATTGTCCCCCCCCCGTCTGCCTGAGGTCACCCTTGACAAGTTTTGCCCCCCCCGTCTGAGCTTGCCTTTTTTTGAACCCCCACCTGATTGAGTACGGGGCCTGGTTCTTGATTTTTTCCCTGAATTTAACTAGATTCCCTGTCCCACACCAGTCTGACTTCTTGGAATTTGTTCATTTTCCCCCTTTTTTTTGACCTTTCTCTGTTGGGGGACCTAGCTTGAGTTCCAGTTACTCTGCACCCCCCCTCCACACCTTTGCATTTTTTGAAATGAGTGTTTCCACCCCCCCCTGTGGCCGCCCCATGTTCCGGTTTGGTCCTAATAGGAAGGAGCCTTTCTTCCGGGATTGTACACCCTTCTTGCCTTTCCCCCCTCTTTTTTGAGGGTGATTCAATCCATCGACTCCCTCCTTTCTTCTTTTCTTTTTCCTTTTCCCTAGATGTTGCAGCCACGTCACTTTTTTATCTCGGACCGCCCCTTCCCTACGTTTTTCAGCCTTTTTTTTATGCCTCAGGCGAATCGTGACTTTTTCCACTTTTCCTTTCTACCCGGACCCCACCACGTTTTTCGTTTGACCCTTCGCCCCTTTTGACTGTTCCCTCCCTTTTCCATTCACCGGAGTAACCTCCTGGTGACGTCACGCGGGACGGACCCTTTCCAGTTGTTGTCCTTCCTTTGAAACACCGTGGATTTTTTCCCCACCCCCCCCCGCTGTTTGTCACGCCAAAACTGACACCGATCACCCCCCATACCCCCCCCTTTCTCCACTCATAATTTAAGTTCTATAAGGTTTTCTTTTTGAGATTTGACCCAATTTTTTTTTTTTTCTTCCCCCCCATGCTTTGTTACCCCCCACGCGGCAGTCTGTGGGCTTCTGCTTTTCCGTTACCCCCAGATCTCTCCTTTTTTTTTCCCCCTTTCCCTCCTGTTTTGAGAGACTCGCTGCCTGATTTTTTCCCAGTCCCAACAAACCCTTCCCTCCCCCCCCCCCGTTGTCACAAAGCTAGTGGACTTTTAAATCTGAAAAAGGCCCCCCCCCCTGCTCAGACTTCCTTATTATACCAGGTTATTGTGTGAATTGGTTTTTTCTCTTTTTTTTTCTTCAACACTGCTTGGTTTTTTTTCTCCTTCCCCCCCACCTGATTGTTGACACCCCCCCCCCTCTTTATGCCCCCTTTCTTTGTCCCCCCCCCTTTTCAGCGTCACCCCCCCTTCGGTTTAACACTTCTGCTTTCTCCGTTTGATGTAATCAACTCACACCCCCCCTGTGTTGTGTTCGGTGGTCTAAATCTTACACCCACTCCCGGACCTTTTTTCGTTTGTCCCCCCTTAATTAACTTGTTTTGTTGCTCCCACATGAGCTTTTTCTGTTATCCACCTGGTGGACGTTCTTTTTTCCGACCCCTTTTTTCTGGATGGTCCCCCAGTCTTTACTTCATTTTTGGAGATTATTGAGATTTTTTTATACTAATGACACCCCTTTCCTTTTTTGAGCCCCTAAATGGTCGTGTTCCAACGGTTGCAAGATCCCCAACCACGCTTTCAGTTTTCCCCCACCAAACTCGCCCCTGGTTCATTTCTCGGCGTTGAAACCCGGTTGTTCCCCCATAGATTATCAAGTTTTTTGTTCTTGTTTTCTGGAAGTATTCCTGCCCCCCCCCCACTTTTCAGTATCCCAAAAAATCTTGTAGATCCCCCTCCCATTTGTCCTCTGGCTTCTTCCTTTTCATTCCGCCTGTACCCCACCTTCCCCTTTTGAAATTTCCGTTAATTTCCTTACCCTCCCCTTTGCAACCCCCCCGCGGACTGCCGGGGGTGTCCCCTTTTGTTACCCTTTTTTCAATGCCCCCCCCTCCTGTCACCATGGCAAATTGTTTTTTCATACCCGCTTATGTAGGACTTTGTTTCCATTTTTCTTTTACGCAGATACCCCTTCTTCCCTTTTTTCATTCTACTGTTTTCTTTCGGTGCTAGTCGTGTCTCCCGCTTTTTCCCTAACTCTCCCCCTTTCGCTTCCCCACATGTTCAGCCCCCCCCCCCAGTTGTTTTTTTCACTGTCGCCTCGCTTCGTCGTCTTATCAGCATACGGCCCGCATGCGCTGCGACATCAACTCGGGTTATTTTTTGATTGGCTTGAGAACCTTTTGACTTTTTGATGTCCTGTTTTCTTTTTTTGCTTTCTTTCCGCGTTCCTACTCCCCTTTAAAACGTTTCTGTAAAATTCGCCCCATTTCGCCATGATTTCTGGGTGATTACGATTTTAGGTTAGTTCAACATCGGTCTACACCCAAACCTCTTTCCCCACCTCCCTCCAGTCCTTAAGGGGGACTTTCGTTACTGCTCAGACCATGTTCCGCTTTTCAGTTCCCCCGTCCTTCCTTTTTATTGCGTGTTTTTCTTCAACCAACCCCCCCCTACCACGTAGTGTTGTGACGATTTTTCACTCATAAACATTTTTAACCCACTATTTTTCCCCCCCCCCCCCGGGTGCAGGCCTGAAACGGTTTGGTTGCACCCATTTTTTTGATCATCGTCCCATTGCAACGGGTTTTCCTTGTTTTGCCTTCGTGTTCCTGACGAGACCCCCCCTTCCTCCCTTTCGATTTTACGTCCCATGTCTCTGGCCAGGGCTTACTTCCCTCGTAATTTCCCTTTTCCCCCCCTCCTCCGTATAATTTACGGACTCCCCCCCACCGGATTATCCCCCCCCCCCGGTTTTTTTGACCAACCCTACACTTTTTTATTTTCCCCCCCCTCTACCCACTCACTGTTAGCAACAACAGTAAGTTCGCTTTGCCTCCCCCCGTTGTCCTTCGATTCCCCCGGACTTTTTTCTGAATTTATCGGTTTTCCCTTCCCCCCCTACCCAATACTAGTTCTATCGGAACCCTTCTTACAACCCTCTTGCCGTATAGTTGTGAGTTTCCCCCCCCAACCCCCCCCCCCCTTTTTTTTTTTTTTCACTTGTGAGCCAAGTCCCCCCATCCCCCCCCCCCCCTCCCTGAGTGATCGCCACCCTCCCCATTATTGTACCTCCCCGACCCCTTTTCTCCCCCCCCCCCTTGCTGCACTTCCCCCCCCGCCCCCCTCTCCCGTACAAAGTGTTCTGATGTTGTTTTCCTCCCAAACACCCCCCCCCTTACC
>Ga0179593_1580575_pt1 | contig 17912 bp, 20 predicted proteins | sample CZODoug2_1_08_16_FD_185931 | JGI IMG/M metagenome (GOLD analysis project Ga0179593, IMG submission 185931) | Vadose zone soil fungal communities from Angelo Coast Range Reserve, California, USA - CZODoug2_1_08_16fungal (PacBio error correction) | ecosystem: Environmental > Terrestrial > Soil >... | reverse complement strand
TCCGATAAGACCCCGTTATGAAGATGAGGAAGAAAGCTCTTTCCCTGCATTCGTAGTCCTGAGAGTGATGAAGTCAGGGTTGGGCCACCAATGATTCTCGCGGACTCGCCTCCCACCTCCGAGCTTCTGGAGGTCGAACATTTCTTTCCTTCTTTGCAAAGTCGTCCCCCGGGTCGGTCAACGTTTCCAAAACAAAGGGCTATTCTGCTGCCGGCTGCGCACAAAGTCCCTCCCCCCCCCCCTCTTTCACTCTCGCCGGCCAGTCCCCCTCCCCTCGCACCTCTTTCCCTCGCAGAGCGAGTGCACTCTCGGCGCGGGTATCCTTGAGCCCCGAAACACGGTCTCCTGCATTTTACGCGAGAATTGTCGTCGTTGCGCCGCGCTTTCTTTTTTCTCCTTTTCTTGGACGCCTCGTCGGACCTCAACACCGGGTCCTCTGCACGTAGATTGCGCCCACCATGTTTCTCTCCTCTTCGTGGCGAACCAACCTCCCCACCATCCCTTTCATTCAGCGGATTCCCCCTCGCGGCCTCATTCCCTTTTCTGAAACTCCCGTCTTCCTTCTACCACCAAGTGTTTGAGCCTCCTTGTTGCCCGAACCAGGTCCTTTCCCGCTTTACACCCCAGACTTTTAATAGCCTCTTCCCATTTTTTGATAGCTTTTTCTGCCTCCTGAGAACAGTTCTTCGGCTCAGTTATTGCAATCCTCAGTCCATCTGATCTGCCGGGGCGGGATTGAATCTTTTTATGTTTGCTTTCCCGGTTTTGTCTTTAAGACGAGGTCTTTCTGACCTCGACCCCTAGTGTTGCCGGCCCCCTCAGTCCCCACCTCTCCCCCGAGGCCTAATTTACCGTTCGCGTGAACGAATTGCGGCGAGGTCTTCGCTCCCCCCTGTATAGTCCCCTCCGCACGATAGTCTTTTGACAATTTTCTCTTCCTTCTTCCTTTCCAAGAGTCCGAGGTATGATTAACGTCAGTGGAAGCGGTAACTGATCCCCGGCAAACCGTACTGTCCCTTTTGCCTCTTTTCCCCTAGAAACGCCATTTTCTCCCTTTCTATTGCTGTTGAGTCCTGCCCCGGAGCGCAGAAATGACGATCCCTTCCTCCGCGACCCTCTTTGGGGCCGCGTCCTTAACATCCCCCCTTTTTCCTACCAGTCGTGTCTTTTTCTTTTTCTGGTATTGCACTGACGGACACTTTTTCCTTTTTCTTGAAACCTACTCCGGTGCCAGAGAAAATAGCCCTTTCAGTCCCAACCGACCCTCTCCTTTTTTACTTTTTCCCCTCTCTTTTTGACCGTAGGAGTCGATTCTTTCTATTATCCCCTGCTAATGACAGACCTTGACAAGCCCTTTAATGTCCCGCTTCGAACTAGTAGCCCTTTCACTCGAGGTCTGCTTTCCCCCTTTGCCGGTTGCTCACCCAGAACGTGTTGCGGGCTTCTTGCCGATGCCGCCCAGCCCGGGCTGCCAGAGCCCCCGTCCTGGGCCTCAGATTTTTTCTCTTTTCCTCCCATTTCACGTTCTTTCTCAGCCGCCACGATCGCGCTACGAAGTGACTGCTTGGCGAAGATTAAGATCGAATAGTATATTCCTTCTTTTCCCAAACGGATTGCTTTTTTTGGAGTATTCCCCTTTTGCCTTCCTCCGTCTGTTTCGACCAGGAAATAAGTTGATGTTCCCTTGAATTTGCCCGCCCCATTGGCCGAGTGCAGGTCGAGGACTTCTTCTTCGTGACCCCCTTTCTTCCCTTCACGGTTTGACGCGTCCACTACCCGAGATTAGTGCCAGCGTTACTTCCCCCGAGACCCTCCCCCTGGCGCCCGTTCTCAAAGATGTGCCTCTTTGTCAGTACTTTTTTTACCTCCTGAAGGGCGGCCCCCACAGAGCCTTGAAGTGGATTTTCTTGATGAGCGTCGTCCGGTGCATTTCAACAGTCGCAGATATCACCTTCTCCCAGACAAATGTCCACGGGCCTCCCTTAGGCCGACCCTCGTCCGATTAAGAACTGCGCTGAATCCCTCAGTCTTCCCTCCCCTCCTGGCGCAGCCCTTAAACCGAGGAAGACATTCCCCGATGGCATAAGCCTCTTTTGACCGCCCCTCGACGAGCATGTGCGAGATCGCTTTCCCCTCTCCCTTCTTCATTTACAGGTCCTTAGATTTCCTCTTCGGGTCAGAAGAGTAACCCCCGTCTCCCCCCATTATGCACCCTCCCGGCGCCGCCTTTCTTGCTCCAAGTTAGATTTTGACGCTTTTTTCTCTCTTTCCAGCGCCCGTCCCATTGCCTCCCTTGGTATAGCCGCCCTTTCCTTCTTTCTTGCGAAATAGACTTCTTTCCTCCGCCGCGTCTCTTTCCAGGCAAACTTTCTCCCCTACGCGGCTTTTTTTCTCTTTCCCGGCTTGTCTTTGCGTCGAGTTTTTTTCTTTCGTCGATCATCATCACTTTTTTGCACACGATTCCCCCTTGGCAACTCGTGATTGAACCTTTTTTTCGGAGTAGTTTCTTTTTCCCTTTTTTCGAGGTCGCTCCCTCAATTTGTCGCCACCCATCACGGCTAAAACCTTCTAGTACATTTCAGTTTTTCCCGTTGTTTGCGACCTTTTTCGCAACCCTCATCCCTGTACCTCTTTTCCGATGTGCCGAGCAGGAGGCTCTCCTCTACGCTCTTATCGGAAGCCCTGGTTCCAGATGCGCAATGATGAGATCATTTTTTCGGCTTGATCCGGGAGTGCGTTCTCTTTTTCGTCTTTCTTCAGCTGACCTCCCCTTTCAGTGCGGACGTCGTTCGTAGTCCCCGCGAGGTCCCCGTCGGCACATGACAAACTCTCCTCTCCTCCAAGTCAGCCCTCCCCTCTGCCGTTTATGATAAACGGAATCATCTTCCTCTTTCTTCTCTGATTCGGGTGCCTGGTACGAAATGTCGTTTTCCAGTCAGAGACTATTCCCTCCTTTCTCATCATCGAACATTCCCTTCGCTGAACAGGACAAAACTGTTTTCTTTCCCTCTTGGATGATATTCCCCTTTGTTCGAGGTCTTTTTTTCTCCCCCTCCCCCTTCCTCAGTTGGCGAGGAAGGTACATTCCGCCGTTTTCCGTTCTTTCTTGATCGAAGGAAACGCCTTCTTCTGACGTGCATCACAGCTTTCCCGCACCCCCCGACCGACACGAAGTAGTTCAAGCCTTTGCAGATGCTTCCTCCCACCCCTCTGTGGCTTACCTTCTTTTTCTCTCCACTCTTTTTGTCATGGTGCCGAGTCCTTCGCGACAGAAATACTTTATTTCCTTTCCGCTGAAGATTCACTCACAACCCGACGGAGCTACGAACGTCCTCCTTTTTTCCCTGTCCGCGACGATCGACTCTCTCTTCACCAGCACCGAGGAGGGGGTCTCTCCGCATTGATCGCCCCTTTGTCGATCGTTCTGTTGAGGAGTTATAAAACAACCCCTCTTTCTCTCACTGTCGGGCCTGTCCCTTCACTGCGACTTCGTTTTCACGTGATGGGTTGCGACAAATGCAGGTCGAGTCCGAAATCTGTTCCCCCCCCCCGACGCGGACTTCCTAGTGACGATCGTGTGACCTCGGTCTTTTTCCTGAAACTTTTTTTTCCCCCTCGGTCCCTCATTCTCGCCTTCCCTTCCCGCTGACTTAGACGTCATCGGTATTCTGAAGACAGTTCCTTTTCTCGCGGCGCTGGATTCGGGTCGATTTCGCAGGCATTCCCCCCTCTTTGTGGTTTCCGTTGAAGACGGGCTTCCCTCCCCCTACAACTTTCGTCAAAAGCGAACTTGCGCCTTCTTGGCGGGCGGGATCCTACGGGGCAACCCTATCCCGTGGCGGTCGGACAAAATTCTCGTCTGCACAATGCCCGATCTTTCCTTCATCATTTGGACCAGACCCCCTTCCCTACATGCTCTTCTCGTGCCCATTTCTGCTTATGCCATCGGCGCCGTATTCGTTTCATCTTACTTACCTTTCCCTCCAGGGGCGCTATCCCGCGAACTGAGTGAGGCGTCGCGCAGGTTTTCCTCCTGCTCTTGGCTACCGGCCCCTCTTCATTTGGTCGGGCAGGCCGTTCTTCGGCGAGGAACCGCTCTTTTCTGCACTCTCTAGCAAACGCGACCTTCCTCCCGTAAGCGGCGTCTTGGGGCCCCCGTCCCTGTCAAACAACGTTTCGAAACCCATCAACGATACCGTCCTCTTTGAAGAACGGCGCGTACTTTTCTGACGACTGTGCACGCAGCCCTTCCCCTTTTTTCAGGGCGCGTCCACTTTCTTTTTTGTGGAACTGCAGATGTTTTTTTTCCTTTTCGACTGGACGGATGGTGGACGTTTTTCCCTTCCGGGGCGGAGCACCTTTCTCAACCCCGCCCCCCCCCCCCTAGATCTGGCCCTTCATACGCAACGATCCAGGAGGACGGCCTTTCTTCAGTTGATCGACTCCATCATTATGTCGAACTGTACGGGTCCTCCTTTCTTCGTGCCTGTGCGGTCTTCCCCCCTCCCCTTGAATTTTTTCTTTTCTTTTTCTTTCCTATGCTAGAATGACCCATCTTGGGCTCGGGCCCCCCCTGTGATATACCCAGAATGCAAATGAGCACACCCGGCAAAACGTTCTGCCCCCTTTTTAAATCCTTCTCCCTTTCTTGCGATGACATTATTTCCGTCCCCCTATCTTCGCGAATCAGCAGAAGGGCTGTACTTTTGCAGTAGCGAGGAGACTTCCATCGACGTCGACCCCCCACGTATGACGAAAAAAGGGACCACCTCCTTTTTTGTCTTTTTTCCCGTCCTTCCCATTCCGGCGACTCGGTCCCCCTTTGCCGCAATGTGCGTCTCTTCCCCCTCCCGCCCCCCGACAAAACACTTTTTTGTATTACGCCTTCCGCCCCACAAGGAGAGTCCCTTTTCTCGGCGCCTCCTCTTTTCTTCCATGTTACTCTCCTCCGTCTAATGGTGATGCTTCCCCCCCTCTTTCCAGGGGTGCCCTCTCAGGACATGACCCTTTTTTCCGGGCGTGCTTAGTTACAGCGAGAAACCTTCCCTCCCCATACTCGCGAACCTCCTTGCCATCACGTGCCACTCTTTCTTTCCCTCTTCTGAATAGAGGGCGCGACGACCCTTGCATTCGGTTCACGGCCCGCATGTATTAGGCTCTTTTCCTGAAAATGCCCCCCCCAGGACACCTCGTAGAGGTTACCTTTTCACCTTACACCCTTTTTCTCCCCACGAGAAAATGTTTATTCTTTCCCCCTTTCGATCTGAGAGGTTGCTCGGGTTGCAATTTTCCCCTTCCGATACGGTCTAGTCAGTCGTCACAACGATATCAAAACCTCTTTCTTCCTCTTCCTTGCAGATTCTTTTAGTCCCACGGATGAACGGCTAAAACACTTTTCGTACAACGCGAACTCCCTTTCCCCGAGGCCGCTCTTGACACAATTGATGAATTCGTGAGACAGTTTTTTTGTTGGTTCTCCTTCCTATTCTGGCGAACTTCGACCTAGAGCCACTAGTAGGAGACGACTTTCTGCCCCGTTTGCGGGAGGACTTCGATGAGACCTGCAACCGTGCGAGCGGAGAAACTCAAGCCCTTTTTCCTCATGAAGTAGACCTTTCCCGTGCCTTGTCCTCCGTGAACGGAACTCCACTGCCCGCCCGCAGCTTTGGCCACCCCGCCAGGGTCACTACACCCAGACCAAACTACATAAAACAATTAACGACAACAACAACCACACGAATTACCTGTGTCTCGCGGCAAATAGGTTACAATTTCTCCTTGACGGCGCAGATCTTTATTGGCGATGAGGTTGTGAGCAGAAAAAAGCGGTACCATCTTCCCCCCCTCCCATGTTGCTCCACCAATTTCCTGCAGTGTCCTCCCTGCACCCAATTCAGACCATTCTTACCAATACATTAATAGCAACAACTTCGCTTCATAGCCAACTCCCCCCCCGACCAGAGCCCTCTGGGTGAAAACACCGTACCCCCCTTCCTTTCGGCCGACGCTCGCCCCTACTTGGCCACAATCCCCGCCTCTGGTCCCCAGACAAGCGAATGACTCTTTCTCCCTTTTTTCGACATACTTCTTTCGCCCTTTGTTGTTGTGAGAATTGAGAGCGATCAAGTGCGCTGTACCACTTTTTTTTGTGCAGAAGCATACCTGGAACCTCCCAGCAAAGGATGTTGTGCGAATTGCGGCTTCTTCCATTCGAAGAGATGAGCCCTACCCCCGACTGACCGCGCCCCCCAAACACCAACCTGCTGACGAGCGGGAAGTTTTTTTCCCCCAGGCGCTGATTGACCTTCCCCGGATTCTACACACAAGTGTTGCGTGTATCTTGAACCCTTGTGTGGTCAACGCTGCGTTGGCCGGACGCACAACCTTTCTCCGCTGGACCTAACAACTGCTTCCCCACCATGGCTTACTGCCATAAAGAGGAATCTGGCGAACCCAGCCTTTTCCTCGTGAATTTCCGCCAGACCCCTAGAACCTGTATTTTCGGCCTGCCGCCAGATACTACTTACGCGGCGCGTATTCCGAAAACTATTCGCTCCTTCTTCCGCGTGGTTCGTCAACCTATAATACCTCGGGCTGGGCGTCTGCGAGCACAGCATATTCTGGCAGCGCAACTATACTTTAAATCATCTCGTCAACCAGAAACAGACCAAACCACGGAGGATGCTCCACCACGGCGCCGACGAGGGGAGTGTTCCCTTCTCCGTTCGCCTAGGTGACCACATTCCAACAAACCTATCCCCCAACAACTCGACCACACCGACTAACCTTCTCATTCAGTTCCCGTACCCCCTCGCGGGAAATCGCAAGTCCCGGAATCACGGGTGATCTTCCGTTAGCCAAAACCATCTGCCCACCAATTTTTTTTAGCCTCATCCGTGGTCGACGCCCACCTTTGCCGAAGAGCCTTTTACAAAGCATCCCAGTATCGGAACAGTTCACAGGAGCTAACGTTTTCCAGGTTAAATTAGCCTTTCCCTCCGTTCGGGATAGCGGGAGGACCCCATTTCCTCACATGATAACAACAAATCACCGTTAATTCTCTTCTTGGCCGAGAGGTATAAGACCCACCCCCGGTCTTCCCGGCGCCCAACCACAAATTGACTCCCTCCCTTGTCTGCTGCAGAGCCCCCTTTTTTTTGTCGCGGTTTCGTGGGACGCACAGAAGCGGGGCGGAGCCTGGACCATGTTTTCTTCCCACATGGAGAATGTTGGCTACATTTAAAAAACCAGCATGACATCGGCCCTGAGTTTGCTGGCGAAATACATGCACACTCAGTTCGTCGTGACACACCGAATTGCACATTGTTTTTCGTCGAACCGCCGCGTTCTCCACAGACGCCAACACTCAAGAATAGATAGAAGCTGAATCTTTTTTCCTCGTCTTCAGGCCACCCTCTGTCTGATTCGGTGAGACTGTATGCTGCTGCATGGAAGCCTGGTTGGACTGTGGGGTTCGTGATGCATCGGGTGATGCCGGTACATTAAAGAGGTTCCCAGTTTATTTCCTAATGTGGGTATTTGGCGTTCCTATGTCGGGTGGGCGGGTTGTGTCTAGCATAAACCATTCGATGCGGACGTTGCTCATGAAGGGCTGTCCGTGTTTCAGAGACCCGGGCGCGACCTGGAGAATGGACGGAGGTGCTTTGCTGGTAGCCCGAATGTTCCGTTTCCGGGTACGGACAGCTTCCCCCGACTGTTTTTTTTAGTTTAGGGAGGTTGGAGGGACGGTGGGTCTTTTGGCGCATTGAGTCATAGGGATGAAGATGAGATGTAGTTTTTTTTTAGACGGTTTTTGTTGGTGTGTTTGGGATCCCCTCAGGGAGATGAGTCCGCGGGGGGGCGAGTGGAGTGTTGATTTTATTGTCGGACGGCGGTTCGCCGGGGTAACCCCCCCCTTCCCGAAGCAACCCCCCTTCCGGGTGACTTGAACCAGTCGATGATGGACCCATTCTTAAAAAACCCCTCTACTGCAATCCTTTTTATGCCGCCTAGGACACGTCCCTTTTACTGTCTCTAGAATACCCTGCTTCGAAACAACTGCCATCCCTCCCTGCACGACGTTTACCCTTTCCCTGGCACTAGATTGCTCCCTTTTCAAGCATGCAGAACGGAAAGTTTCCTGGTGTTGGCCAGCTCTGTCCTTGGCTTCTCTGGCAGCGTCGCAGATTCTAGTGAAGTGTGACTGCCCCCCCCTCTTAGAATAATCAGTTACGAGCACTTATTGCACAAGACACTCACCGGCAGAGAAAATATACCCTGAAGCCGCCCCCCTTCTTACACTTGTCGAATACTCCCTGATTGAGACTCAACTCGACAACATCTCCTGCCCGCACCATCTCTAGGAATCGGAATTAAACAACGTTGCCAAGGAACCACCAGGCGGCAGCAATGAGATCATTGAGCTATCTTCTCCGGAGAGTACTTCCCTATTCCCCGTTGCATTCCTGCCTAGGAGCTGCCCCCCTCATACAACTCTTTGTAAGACAGGTACCAACTCCGCCCGCCGTTCAAAGGTACTCACTTTTGTGCCCATCCTTTACATCTTCACAAATGGACCCCCCCATTTTTTTCGCCCATGAAGCGCCCCCAACCACCCCTCTTCTATACCCTGTCTGTGACGACGAAGTAAGAAGTTCACCCCCTTCGGCGAATTTAGGGCGTCCTTCCCGTTTATTTCTGCTCAGACGTTAAGCATTAAAATTTTTTCTTCTCCCCCCCATCTTACCGACCTTCCAGGAACAGGGCTTTTGTTTCTGTTTTCTTCCCCTAGCGTTTGAAATCTCGAGTGGTTCCTTTTTTCCCATCGCGGTTTCGTTCGCCCTTCCTGATAACGGATCCCAGACAGACACCCTGCAGTCCTGAAAACCAACCCCCCTTTTACCCCTAGTTTCCGACACCAAACAAACGGTAAGCCAATCTTCCGCCCTTTGCGATAGCGCCCCTCAACGACACGATGATATGTAAGAAAGCAGAATGACTTTCCCCTTCAGCGCCACTGTTTCCCCTAGGCTCTATAGACCATCTACGCGCCCTTGTTTTGGAGCGTCCTTTCCATACAAGTAGCCTTCCTGCCTTTTCCACGGGTCCCCTTTTCAGTCCGAGATATTTGGTTCATCAGGGCGACGTAACCCCTCAGGAAGACCCCCTTGCCACCTATTTCCGAATTGACGAAGAAGGTTTGCGCCAAAGTTCTATGTCTTTTAGTTCTTCCCTGTCTCGCGAAACTTTCCGCATCTCGCTCCTCTTAGCATCTACGCTCGTCTGAGTATGCATTCGCTCCCTCCTTTTCCTCCGACGACTCGTAAAAACACTTCCCCAATTTCAACTAATACTCACAGAAAGTGAATGTTTATCTATCAATTGAGGGGACACCCCCCCAAATGTCTGAAATGCGTCTCTTATGACGATCCGGTCACTAACTGAGTAACCCCCATTGTCCACCTCACCGGTTGCATATTTCCCCTGGCCGAAGTCCCCAAGCGTGACTCTTCCCGTAGTATTGACAAGGGAAAACGCCTTCTCCGCCTATACGGCCGCATCCGGGGTTGGGGCCAAGAACCGCACGTAACAGGACACGCCATTCGCCGTAAATGGGACAGACCACCCCTTTGCGCCGTAACTGACCGGGTAGTTGCGAAAGAGTGGACAGGTAGTACGTCCTTTCGGACACACGGCCTCTCCTCCGGCCTACACAGTGCCCTCATGGTGATTTTGCCGGCGGGCCGATGGCCCATCATCCTCTTCCAGACAGAACGCCGCTTGCTGTTTGAAATGCGAAATGCGTCAGAATTTCGCCTTGATCAAGGAAAATAAGCCACCCCCCGTGATTATACGGCGGTGAGCTATCATTCCTCTTTCCCGGGATCAGTGGGCGGCGTAGAATCATCGTCGCAGTCACACCTCTGCTCCGATGATTTTTTAACAACACCAGATAAGCCACCATCAGGCCAAGGAAACATCTTCCTCTCTGGAAGCAGAACTGATACAGAACCCTTCGTGCGGCAGTTCTTTTAATTTATCTACGACTCATCGTATGTGTCTCGAGTAAACTCCGGAGTCCCCGGAAAACACCTCTCTACCTTTGCCTCGATCATCACGCCAGCATATCTCTCCCGGCGGAACCAAATGTACTATCCCCACCCCTCGGACCATGATGACTTATCCTTTCTCTTTGTTGTAATGTTGAAGGCACGGATCACCTTCGCAGGTACCCCCCCCTCACAACGTCAGTTGGGAAGGTTTCTCCTTCCTCCGTTCGAACAACACCTTTCAACGAAGGGTCAGTATCCTCGATGTCTCTGAACAAGGCACGACCAGTCATAGGCCCCCTCCCTCTTCGGTCCGACACAACCTTGACTAAAACAACAGATGCACCTTACCTTGGTTGCGGAAATTGAGTTTGCTAGTCATCGCGAGCATCGATAATATTGATCGTGCCCCTTTCCCTTCCCCGCTTCCCCCAGAACCCGCACGACACCGAAGGATCAAAGATGAGTACTAAACCTTTCCTCGCAATCCCAACAAATTCCTTGATCACCAAGAGCGATCCCATCGGAACCAACAGACCCCCCTCCCTTGCAGAATAGCTCTGTCTTCCCTCTGCTGGGCTGGTGGTACGGTCAACGCGTCTTCGCCCGTGCCCCTCGGCACCATCGGGCCAGGACGAAGGTTCCCGTTTCCACTCAATCCTCCCCTTCCTTTACCTATCGAGTAACACACGAACCCTAAACACGCAGTCCGGCCAAGGCAATATCTTTTTCCTCGCGCCAACACATCCTGCTCGCGTCTCCCACCAACTTTTCAGGTTAACGCTCGAGGACAGAACAATGCTACACCATTTTTTTCCCCCCCACACCGAAGACCCAAAATATAACCCTCTTCCCCGTTGTTGGCATCTTAGCGTAGTGCACTCTTGACCATGCACCGCCTGGGATATCTACTCCCTCGGCCCATCGATTCGATCTTCCCTTCTTACGACATTACACGGCTTTCGAGGGGGGTGGAATGCTGTTCGTGAGCACAATGGGTTAGTACCACCTAATCAGCCCCCCCCAGAGCTTACACATTCCATTTTGCCGGGTAGATTTCGACAACACAGATCCGCCGCGCTGGCGGCGTAATAGCTTGGCGACGTGTTGCTCCGCACTGACCCACAATGCCGACGTGCAGGAAATGCGCTCGCGCACCAAGGCCCCCCTCCCCCTTTTTCCCCCGGGGTGCGTGTGCGTCCTCCTCCGAAAACCAGCACAGCAAAGTATATTGGGCATATTTACATCCGATGCCGCGTGAACGAGGCCTCTTCCAACTCTATCGGACATTACGCTTACAAACGGTTTCATGAGATACTTGATGGACATTTGCATCGTCTTCCTTGCATGAATTGCTGCCTTACATCACATGTTACTCCCCTCAGCCGGCACGGAACGAGAACAGAAGTGGGGTGTGCACCCGACCGCGTTCATGAGCGTCAATAGGATTTTTTACTATCACGGCATAGGTCCGGATTTTTTTCGACGCTGACCATTTATCTTGGAGGCCCAGCGTCACAGGGATAGGACCGCCGTGTCCCGTTTCCCTCCATTTCGTTTCCCAGGAGGCAGCGTTAGTAGAGGGTGGCCTAGTTTATGGGTGTTGTTCGGAGCGGCAGTATGAAAACACGGCGCTTCTACATTCGGCTAATCCACCGACGAATAGTAACCGAGAGCAAACCCCACGTGCCCCCGAAGCTCAACAAAGCCGCCGTCATAACCAGCGCCAGACTTTTCCCGCGTGACCCAAAAACCCCACTTTTTCACCACATAGAACACAACACCATAGTTCACTGTGACAAGAAAACACCGAAATATGCAACAAACGTCCCTGACATCAACAAGTTGTACCACTTTCATGGTTCAATAGACTCGACATTTCGCCGGTGAAGACGAAGGACTTCTTTGTTTTCAGAATTCCCTCCCTCTGGGGCTGTGTGGCCTTCTGGCACGACGATCCGCGCCCCCCATCTAAACCCAACCATTACCGGCATGGTTAAGCAGTACCAACAAGTAACTGGGGATGTTGCAGTTTTGAGCACTGCACCCACTCCATTTCGAGCCAAACCAGGCCGCCGAGTCCCTCCGCCGTTGTCCTCGATGGAATACATACCATCTTTTCCGCTTGCCGGAAGAACAGTCCTATTTACCCTTCCGGTGCTTTATTAAATGAGCCGCACAGACAGATCGAAATTACATATATTTTCCTTTTCTCGCCAAAAAACCCTACCACTATAGTATTTCTATTACCCCCCACTTCCCTCGTGACGCGAACATGCTGTGGCAACCCGTTGCGTTGCAGGTTAGGGACGATGCCAGTCCTTGCTGCTCGCCTCACATTATAAGGGGGGGGGAGCTAAGCTGTCATCTTTCTGACCGCGTGAACCCAACGGCGTCCAGCTTTTACAAAATGAATGTCGAAAACCCCGCCAAAGGAAGGCGAGCACCGTTCCCTGCCCTGCAAATGTTCCCCTCCTGAGTTAATAAATTTTTCGTATGAGACTGAATAGGTTCCCGTACAGCACCCCCCCCCCCACCCCAATTCACCCCCTTCACGAAGAATGCACACTATGCGATTAAAAGCAACGGTCTTGCTGTCACGCTGCGATAGTATGTCACAACTTCTGCTTTGCCCAATATAGACTAACCCCCCCAGTCGACCCTCATAAACCCGTACGGAGGGTGGAGAGAAAGGAAAAAACGCGCGCACAGGTATTTGTGTTGTGTCTGATGTTCTAGATGTGTGATGTACTTGACTAGGGGTACGTGTGGTATAATGACTGAGTCCGACAAGCCGGAGATACGGTGTGCATCCGACCCGAACAAGCAACAGTGCCCCCTAAAGCCCAAAATCAAAAGCCGGACGGAGACATTTGCGGTAGGAGAGGCGCCAGAGACAAGGGAGGAGGAAAAAAGCGAGAGGGCCAGGAAAAGAACCAAAACCAAGAACGAACGATATAGACAACCCATAGAAACAATCAACCCCCACTAACACACTCCCGTATTCCCAAAAAAAAAACTGATTCACAAAAAAAACCTAAACAAAAAGAACAAACCACCCACACACACAAAACCCCAACCACCCAAAAAACCTGCGAAAAACCTCCCCCTTGGTGCCGCCGTTCCCTACCGCGACGAAAGGACGCCTGGGAGCAAAGAAACAAAAAAAAACGAAACCAAAACCCCACACGACTAGTTTCGTTTACAATCAATCGGAACGTTTATGAACGTCCAATTTCCCCTGCGCTTCCCTTCTACCCCCTAATTGGCAACATACCATCCACGTTTAACAAGTCCAATTCCGTCCGTGAATGGTTGCAAAAAAATTTCATTCACCGAAAACCACCCACCAACCTTTTAAGCGAACCTTAATTACACTCATCTGCACAGGAAAATAGAAAACAATTTTTTTTTCTTGCAATAGGTAACTTTCCACGCCGGCCCGTGCACCCCCCGACCGCCCACGTCAAGAATACAATACCTAGGAGCGCCTGGATGGTCTCCCTAACACGAGATACGAAGACACTCTTAGTCTTTTATCATTTTCTTTTTTTTGCATACGCGGCAGTACCTACGCGGTCGGGCCAGACACCGGGGAGGCCCTCCTCCTTATTAGGTGTTAAATAATACCACCGTAACCAAATAAACTTCCCCGACGAAACACAAAACACGTACACTATTTCTCAAATCATCACCCTCACATAAAAGGTTCTGCCGCGCATCTTCAAGACGAATATGGCACCCGCGGTTGCTATCTTTTTCCCAACAACAAACCCAAAATATGAAAAACCCGAGGTGAATGCCCAAAAAACAATTTTTTTCCTTCAACATACCCCCCTCGACCCCTCCACAACGCCCCACCTAAACGCCGAACCAAAAAAAATTTTTTCATCACTGAATAACTACTTCGCTTTGTTTCGGTTGCCATAAATTCCCCTCTTACCTCTAGTTTAAGATGCTTTCCCGTATCACCCCCCTATTTGAACCTTATATTTACTTGCCTTCTCCAGGAGCTTTTCCCACGGAGTCACTTCCCAAAAAACTTGGAGGCTGCAGTCCTTACCTCCTCAGGAAAATATTTAGGACCGCTCATTGGTCCATCAGGAATAAATGCTTTGAAGAGCCACTCTTTCCCCCCCGTCTTTTCTTGTTGATTTGGGATGTGGGCATTTTGGTGTGGTGGAGGGATCTTTGTTGCACTAGGTCGCCCCGGAAGTAACGATGTATCGGGAAGCCGCTGGCGCCGCAGGCCGCCACAGTCTTCCCAAGTTGTGCCACGGACTAGGGTTCTTCTCTCGTCTGCACACTGGTCTGTACTACCTTTGCATGCGACGTACCCCGCTCGAAAGAGGTCTTCAGCGAGACCGGAGCAGTCCACTACAATTCTAGACAAAGTAGATCCAACTCCTCCTCTTTTTCGTACACCATAACAACCGAAAGTTAACCCTCCTGAAGCTTACGGCACTCAGATGCTGCGAAAGAGGTCTTCCCTCCATACGAGCACATATACACACCTACAAACCTCCGCAAAACCAGGGCCTTCCTTTTAAGATTTGGAAGTTATTCTTTTGGCGCAAGAACCCGGAGGAACTAACGTTTTCTAGGAAACGCCCTTCTCATTCCCTTCTCCATTTAGCAAAAATCAATGTTCGTCACAAGCAGCGACTCCTCCGCAGTTTCCGATATTCGCACCTTTATGGGTGTAGGCCACTTGCCCTCTTGTATTACCTATCGCGCCGCACACCACATTCTCCTCGAGGAGCCGAGACTTTAGAGGCAGTGATTTTTTCTTTCCACAACTCTATATTTTTAATAATAAAGTTGTTTTTTTTATAGATCACTTCTTTCCCCCTCCCTTACTCATTCTCTCAGCGAGGACAATTCATCTCACCCTTGTTCTTGCCACTCCAAACAGATCCAACCCAAAATGCCCTAATCAGAGAGTTACCCAGAAGGGTTGGCCCCCATGAAATCTCTCTATCAAAAAAACCTGAGATCCTCACTTATCGTCAGTGGGTCCTCTTCCTCCCCCCAGGCCGTCTCCCCACCGAACCCCACATGTTCTATTCTTTCTGACAGTGGCTGCGACACCTTCCTCTTCCCCCCCAGAGTCCATACTTTCCATCGCACAATTTTACGATGGCGGTCGCCCTCTATCCTCTATCTGCCGGCGTCGGCTATTATTCAGAACTAGCGCCCTTGACGTCCTGTTACATCCTAGAATCTGTCTTCAATGGATTTTTTACTTCGGCCCCCCGAGGACGACCCATTACGAGCTCCTCCTCTTAGACCTCAAACGTTCAGTCTGCGGCGCCGAAGATTTTTTTTTTTACTCCATCTCTTCCTCCCCGACCGTCCTTCGTGGCGAACCCTCCCCCACACCTTGCGAACGACTTCCTCGGTCTTGGGCATAGACCTTTAAGGTTCCCTCTTTCCCTCTCCTCGTACGGGCCAAACCCCCAAGTGTTTGTTCATCCCATGTTGAAACACCTGACGTCCTCATGGGGCACTCCCCCCCCGGTCACAGATGACCTCGCAGTTCCCTTTTTGCACGCGGTACCGAGTCAGACAAGTAAAAAAAAAATCCCTTCTCGGGTCTTCCTTTTAAGGCGGCACCCCTCTTCAGATCGAAGGGGGTTCTTTCCTATACCCTTTTGCTAGCGGTCAGAAGGTCCAGTACGCCGGTGGGGCATTTCGGATTGGCCCTGCCCATTTTCCCTTTGGCACACCGTAGGCTTCGGCCCATGCGGTTTGTTAACCTCCATGAGGAGAGGTCTTTTCTTACCGCGCGATATACCCCGCCACCCCGAGCACGTGATTTAACTTGTGATTCAGGGACGGTCTACGTATTGCTTTTCCTTTCCCCGTTTTCACCAATTTGTCGCATTTACTGCGCTCCTTATGACCGCCACCTTAATGACATATCTGCCCGCCTCTTCCAGGGCAATAGTGAGCTTGCCCCTCATCACCTTTTTTTGATTGCGGAATGACGAGATGCCTAACTCCTTCCCGAAAAATCCCACTATCCCCCGTTCTTATCCGGCATTCAGTCAAACAAAAATGACGGCCCACTACAGTAGTTTTCCTGCTATTGCTCAGGCACCTTATTACTCCCTCCTCCGATGGAAACCGCTCTGGTTTGCATTTTTTTGCAGGCTGAAAAAGAAAAAAAATTTTTTTCCCTTGTCACACTTCTTCTTCTTCCTTCTCGTCGCTTTAGTCTCTTGCCCTATTTATCCCCTCGCCTACTGCTCCTCCTCGGACAGCAATTTTTCCGAACTCGTCTTTGACCAATAATCGCAATAGACTTCTTTTTCTCCCTTAGGCTTTGCATGCCTGCTTGTTGCGGGTGGCCGCTTCAATGTGCATCGTTGAGATGACGTCTTTTCCCTGAGAACTCCCCTTCGCCTTTCGTCTCGACCTTCAAGGCCCTTTTTTTCCGAAGCCGACTGCGAAGAAGCTGACTACTTTCCCTCCCTTGACGATGCAGATTCCTGCCTTTTTTGATCAACCCTTTTCCCTGTGCCCCTCCTTGTCCGGGATCGTTGCTCGCCATTCCCGGGATCGAAGATGTTTTCTATTTGATTAGCCGCCCTCCCCTCTCCTTGTTTACCTAACGTCCACCTCCTCTCCCCCTCTTTCCGGTATAGGATTTCGCTTCTGAAACCTCTTCAGTCCACACCCCCGGACGTTGAAGAGACTGAAAAACCCCTCTTTGCCCCGCGTCTTCACCTTTTGTAAGGGAACCTCCTCCCTTCTTAAAGAGGCCGGTGTGTCGATAGTTTTAGACCCCCTGGCCTTTCCCCTCCCCCCTCAGCTTCCTTCCCCGGCGGGCTTTGTGGTGGCTGTCTCTCTCTCTCTTTGCCATTAATCCGCAGATATAACCCACAGAACAAAGGAACGGCTCTCCCCCCTCCCACAACTCCTTCTCGTTACGAGGTCCTCCCCCTTTCTACGCAATGGCGCAGCGATCTTCCTTTCTCATGAAGTTTCAAGGACGATCAGCTACGGTACGAGCTTCTCGATTCTCTTTCCCCCCCCCCTGCGTCTCTACTTCCCTAGTAGCGGTCCTGAATGTACCTTTCCCATTCATACGTCCTTTGGTAGGGCCTCCAAACCAATCCTAACGAAATACATTATGACCCTTTTTTTAAGCAGGCATTCTCCCCTCCTTTTTTGACGAGTTCTTCACTTTTTCTGCCGCGTACGCATCGCGCTTCCTCCCCTTCCCCTCCGAAGTTAGGTTTCACGACCGGCGTTCCTTCCCAGTCCGCGATTCGTTAGGTAAACGTGTCTTCCCCTCATCTTCTTTTTTGTCGCATCCTTTATTTCTTCGAGTATTTTCATAACCGGTTTTTCCTGTCCCCGGGCTCGAGGAAAAAGATCCTTTTCCTCTGACCCCCACCCGTCGTTTTGTCCTTCACGCGAGTTTCTGATCGTCTTCTCCCCATGGTCTCAACAGGACACGTTCCTGCAAGACCTGTTTACCCTTTCCAGCGTCGTATTCAGGTTGTAGAACTAGACACGAATAGACGTTCCTTCCCGGAGGGCATTCCTAGACTCTTCTGATCGGAAGACAAAGCCTTTTTCTTTGCACTTTCGATCGTCGCGTCCCGGCTCGGAAAAAAAACTTGATTTTCCCTTCTTCCCTCTTCACTTCCCGTCCCCCCCCAGTTTCATTTTTCGTCGTCACTTTCCTTTACCAGTCGGCCGGATGACTCGCATAAGGTCCCCCAGCTAAGGACAACGGATGAATACTCATGACTTGCACTCCGGCGGGCGGATCTGCCAAGAGACTACTTTCTAAGCGTAACCTGTTGCATCGATAATCATCTAACATGCCCCCTTTGAGTTGCCCTCTGG
>Ga0179593_1449954_pt1 | contig 17912 bp, 20 predicted proteins | sample CZODoug2_1_08_16_FD_185931 | JGI IMG/M metagenome (GOLD analysis project Ga0179593, IMG submission 185931) | Vadose zone soil fungal communities from Angelo Coast Range Reserve, California, USA - CZODoug2_1_08_16fungal (PacBio error correction) | ecosystem: Environmental > Terrestrial > Soil >... | reverse complement strand
CTTCGATCCATCCGCTATTCTTCTTTTTTTCTCCCCCTCGGATGCGCCCTGTCCCCTACCATGCTCTTTCCCCTTTTTTGCAGAGTCCTCCCCCCCCGCCGCTTGATCAAGTTTCCAAGGATTTCGATCCTTCTCTTTTTAAAGGACAGTTTTCTCGTTTTTGCAACCGTCGACCTTCATATCCGTTTCTCGATGCGCCCCTTATGGGTCTCTTTTCTTCCTCGTCTCGCCTTTATAGCGACTCTTCCTTACCCGAGACTGTTGCGATCTTGACTTCAATCTTCGCTTAGGGAGGATATTCCCCCCCCCCCCCACCACCCCCCACCCCCCCCCCCCCCCCCCCCCCCCCCCCCCCCCCCCCCCCACCCCCCCCCCCCCCCCCCCCCCCCCACCGTCAGACCCAGCTTTGCAGGTTTTATTCGGTTTAGGTCTGCGGCCTGCGGGCCAGCTTTTTTCGCAACTCTCTTTCTTCCTCTCTTTCCCCGGCCGTCCGGCTCTTTTTCCCTTTGATTGTCTTCGCGGAAGTTGTCCTTTTCGCCTGAGGCATTAGAAGTCCCCCTCGATCGAGTTGCCGCTTTGTGATTTCGTATGAGCTCCCCCCCTTTCTCGGATGGCTTCTCCAGCCTCCCTTCTTCCTCTTGAGTGTGTTTTCGCCACCCCCGCGAGGATCGACGATCTTAATGTAATAACGCGGGTTAAGTTGAGATGCCTGTCATCTGCGATCTTGACGTGCTCTTTTATTATCGGCCCTTCTTTCTTTTCGTTACGCGGCATCCTGAGACGCGGGTTCAGCGTTCGTCTTTTGCGGAGCCGTCAGGGATCCGAATTTTGATCCTGCGAAAAACCGGTTTTTTTCGTCCAGGATCTTTTGGATGAATCCACCTTTTCGGTTTCTTCATTTTCTTTTCCTTCCACGGCCGCCTCCCCCCTCTGTTTTCGGCCGGAGAACGCCGCTCTCGGTGATTACGTCTTAATTTTTCATCTGAGAAGTAGGTTTGAGGAGTCGGTTCGAAGTTCCCGAGAGGTCAGTCCGCATTCAGTCTTCCTTTCCTTGTCCCCGTCTTTTCCCGTGTTGGCTTCCCTTTTTAGAAGCGAATCGGTTTTCGCTCGGATAATATCATCGCGATCTCAATTCCTTTGACTTATTTGGGCCCGTAGAGGTCCCCCCCCGCCCACCGCTCCCTCGCCCTTGCTGTCCTTTCTTCTGTTTTCTTTCCCTGCATCACTCGTAAGCGTTCCTTGTCGTTGACCTCGGGACGTTGCTGCCCGACCAGATAAGAACAGGACTTTTCCCCTTGATTTACCGAGGCGGTGCTTTTCCACGCTGGTTTCCTTCTTCCCCCTTTTTCACCTTCCTTTCGCCCTCCCTGTTCAACGGTCGTAGATACCCTATGTGCCCAGATGATTTCTAGACTGGATCAGATTTAAGTCGAGCTTTTTCGTGCCCCTGCTTCTTTTCCAGTTATTTTTGCCTGCGCCCTCTTGCTTTTTTTTGCCTGTGTGGTCCTCCTTCTTTTTCTTTTTTTTGGCCGAGAACTTCTCTTTACTGCTTGACCTTAATGAGAAGCCCTTTTTTCGGTCTTAGGTTTCAGCCCCTCGTCTCCTGGTTTGCCTCACCGTCCTCTATGGTTCTAGTCCTGCGCCTTTCACCAAGGCGTTCGTGACTTTAGTCAACTTTGCTTCGGACCGTTTTTGGCCCTTACAGATGAACTTTGCATCCTTCCCCCCCTTTCCCCTTTGTCTTTTCCCTCTTTCGTTCGCGACCTTCCTAACCCAGAGGTCCGGCCGACATGCACTGGAGTCTGAGTACTAGGAAGAGACCTCAGTTCGAGACTGTCTATTTCTCGACCTCCTTTTAGTGCGAGCTGGGTATTCTGCTGTATTTAGAGTGCCCCGGAGAAGTGTCTAGGACATTTTTTTTGAGGACATGAGACCCTTTTCTTTCCCCTCGATTTTCCGAGTTTCTTCCCTCCTTCCATCTTCCTCGCTGGTTCTGATTGATTTTGGGAGGCTTCCTGTGCTCGCAGGCTACGTCTAGGAAGCCCCGAAGCCGCGTTATTTTTAGTGATTTGGATCAATCTTACCCTTAGTCTTTTCTCCTTCTTCGCCGATCTCGTCCAGCGCCTGGATCATGCACCCCTCTTCCGCGTGATTTCAACGCATAAGCGGGCCCATTTCTAGCATGAATTTCCCTCAACGCTTGAGGCATGATTCTTGAGCTGATCATCGTTCCTTCGTGCCTCTTCTCCCCTCCTTCCGTAGCCGTCTCTCCCCACTGACTTCTTGGCTACTGAGATGAGGTGCAAGTTTCGTCTGACTAGATCGTTCCTCTTCCCTCTTCCCTTCGATTTTTTATTCCCGTCTTTCCCTTTTCTCGTACTGCCCACCCAGATAACTTTTTGCTTTTTAAGACGCTCCTTTTTCCGTTCTCCCTCCCATTGTCCCACCTCCCCGCACCCCCCCTTACGCCTGTTCCTTCCTGAGTACGCTTCTTCTTGTGTCGGTTGCTTAGAGGAGTTGATTTGCTAGATCTGTGACGTTTGGTCCCCTACTTCTGTCTCGAGGCCCTATCACGTTCCTTTGCAGTTTAAGTGTGAGTCCTCTGCTTTCGTCCCTAGCTCGTGATTCAACCGCCTTTTTTTTTCGTCGAAGTTTTTCTCCGTCCTACTGTTTCTTCCTTTGCTTGATCCCCTTTCTCTTTCACCGTAGGTCCGTTTACCCCCCCCGCACGTTTTTAGTGAGAGATGTTTTTTCTGCATCATTCGGTCGCCTTTCTTTTGTCTGCCCCGGTCTTTGCTCTCTCTTCTCCCCTCGCACTCGGCTCTTGTGCGCCTGTTTCAAAACTTCTTACCAAGCAGATCCCCAAGTCATAAGAATCCTTTTTTGCTTTTCTATCGGTCTTCCCCGACTTTGCCGCCCTCCTCCCATCTTCTCTCTCTCCCCCTCCTTTTTTGTTGAGATCTTTTCTTCTTTTTCTCCCGGCGATTGCGCCTCGAAGGCGAGTCGGCGAAGATTGATTCCTCGTGTTGGCTAGGCGTTGAGATTTTTTCCTTTCGCCGTCCAGAGCCGGCGTTTCTTTTTCCCTTTTTTCCCTCGCTCTACACTTACGGCTCCGCGAGTATGCTCTCCTGATAGTTTCTCTTTGCAGAGGGGCCATGTTTTTCCTAGCACCTTCCTCTTCGTTCATCTCCTTGGATAACCTCGCACCGGCCGCCCCCAGGCGGAGGCGTCGTTTCATCTTCGAAGGAATGCCGAAGTGTTTTTTTTGTACTATTCACCCCCCGCCTCTAGTTTCCGCTGGCCCCCCCCTTCGCAAGGTGACTTCGCCTTCTTTCCACCCGAGGATCAATCGGTCCTTGGCGTTTTTCCCCAGACGTCCAGAGACTTTTTAGCCACTCGTCTTCCACGCGACCTCTCCTTCGCCCCCAAGCCTTTTTTCTTTCCTCCCTTTTCCCCTATAGTTTCCGGGTTTTTTTTTTTTTCGGGGCTATCACAGAGCGCCTTTCCCCGCGCTGCAGGATTCGCCGGCCTTTTTTTGCGTTTCTTTCTCCTTCCCTCTCAGTCTCCTTTTCTCCCGGCTTCTCAAGTCCTTAGTCTTCTTCTCTTCTCGTAGCCTCGAGGAGGGCGCCCCTCCCCGGAGAGCTGACACGCTATACAGGGCAGGTCTTTTGGTTTTTCCTCGGCCTCCTTTCCGATCGTGTTTACGCAAAGATGATGATTTGAGGCAGCGCATGCTCCGCCCTTCTTCTCGTTCTCGGCTGCGCCCTTTCCCGCTCTGTTTTGGTGATTCTCCCTATCTGTTCCCTCGATTCGATTCTCCTTCCCTCGCCCTTGGCTCCACTTTTATCACTGACCTTGCTCTTTGGAGTCCCCCTTTACTTGTCCGACGTCGCGGTGGCGTGCTGTCGTCGTCTCTCTTCTTCCAATTCCTCTACTTCCCTCCCATAGTTTTGAACCTAGCTTTCCGGGTCGTTGCGTTTCCCTGGAATACGCTAGCTTCGCATCCTTTGTTGCTCCTGCTCCCCCTGTTTCTCTCCCCCTTCCCTCCGGGGTTGTTTTCATCCTAATTCTTTTAGCATATCTAGTGCGTTTTCTCGAATATCCGCCCGGACTCTCGCTTCTTTTTCATGCCTCGGTGTCCCCTCCTCGTCCCCTTCGTCCGTCCCGTTTGGTGCGTGGTTTTTTCAGTTGAGCCGACAGTTTGGACAGAGCGTATTCCCTTTCTTTTTCCTTCTTTCTCTCCCGGTCCCAGGGAAGAGCCGTGTTATCCCTAGCATTCCGTAAACCCCCGCGACTTTCTTCTTCAGGTTTGGAATACAGATCGCCTTCCACTTTTTTTTCCCTTCCCGGTCCCCCTGTCTTCCTTTAGGTCTTCCCTCTGACTGTGCGGTTCTGGGCCCCGGAGTTTCCGTTCTACGAGCCAGTGCTCTGCCCCCAAACCCCTCGGCCACTCTGCTCCCCCCACTGGCTAACCGTCCTCTTGCGCCCCCCCTGGCGGTCTCACTCACCGTTTAACTGAACCCCCTCCCTCCGGTTAATGCGCCTTTTTTAGCTCTCGGTAATGCCACACCCGACCCCTGAAGTCATCCCAGTCCCCGTTATCCTCCTTTTTGTGCTGGTTGCCCCTTTTATCCAAATTTTCTCTTCCCGCCGGTCCCGATTGTTTTTCCCGGAGAGTGAGCACCTCCCTTCTTCATCCTGATTTTTCTTCCCTGCTGTTCCCTCCGTTCTCCCCCGTCGTCTTTTCCCTGTTGAGTCCCTCTTGAACGTTCGACCGTCTTCGGTTAGTATTGTTAGCCCAACCAGTCTCCTCCAGAACGCGCATTTCTCTTTTTCTTTCCCCTCTTATCCCTATACTTCCTGTTCTAGGCCTGAGACCGTGCGTTGAGATTGTTTGCCCCGAATCCCTGTTTTCTCAGGAGAACTTGGGAAACACACCTGGGGGAAGGTGAAGTTCTGGTCCTAGTCCCCCTTAAAGTTTTCTTCCTCGTTCTTATGTCGGTTAAAAGGTCCTGCCCTGCCAAAGCTTACCCTGGATTTCTACTTGTCCCCCCCTTATACACGCTAAGATTTTTCGTTTCCCCCATTGGACTGGAAACCCCTCGTTTCGTTTTTCCTTGTCTCCGCTGTCCTCACGCCTGATAGTCCGCATGTGTTGAGACCCTGGGGTTTTTTTTTGTTTTGTGAACCGGGCTTTTAGAACGAGCGAGTCAGTCGGATCAGCTTCTTTTTTTTCGCTGTCTGCGACCCTTGCCCCTGATACAGTATGAGCTCCCCTCCCCTACTGCGTTTTATCAAGTTTATGACGGTTCCTCCCTCTTTCCTCTCTCCCAAAGTTTCCCCCCTCCCTTATTATCAACCCCCCTATCTCGTGCCCTCGCTGGGTATGCCTATCCATTTTTCTTTTTGAGTTCGGGCTGGTTTATTTCGCGACGATTCTAACTCGGCTCCCATCTCGTGTCTTATTCAGCGTTCTCTCCCTGTTTAGGCCTCTCCTCCCCAGGCTTTCTGCTTTCCCAAACCCTGTTCAACGGGCCTAATCTTGCCGTGGTAACTTTTCCTCTGAGGCGATGTTTCCTCCCCGACGTTCTCCTGTCTCTCCCATAAATGCCTTTTCCTTGCCGTTGGTTCATTCAGTCGCCCGCCCGTTTTTTTTTTTCCCCCCCTTTGAGCGATTCGTGTAAGTAGTCTATTTGATCGCCTCCTATATTATTAGCTGCCGTGCCGTTCTCCAGCTCGAGCGAGGGACTCTGTAGTTCGTCAAATAGTACCCTTCGGGCTCTCCTGTCACGGCGATGAAGGAAGTGCCGAGCGTGCACACTGCTCATGGTCGCGCAGAGCTGTCCGCATTCTTTCCTTTTTTCCCCCTTTCTTCCTTTTTTTTTCTGAGGTCTGCGCTCATGTTTCTGTTTTATGATGTGGTTTCCTTTCGGTTGCGTCACCGCCTTTCCCTAGGATGTGGATACTTCCTCTTGTTTTTGTTGAGTCAGCCGGAGTATGATCGTTGCGTACCCCACCGCCGTTTCTCCCTTTCCCCTACATCATTCTTCTCCCCCCGAGTTTTTTCCCTTCCCGAACACCACTCCTTTTACATTCTTTCAGAAGTCGTGTCGAGGCCATCTCCTGTGCGCTTTACTTTCAGTGGAGACTCGGCTCCTTATGTTCATCATCTGTGCGAGGCGCCGACCCGAGGGACTATTTGGAGCGCTTCTTTTTTTTGCCTCTCTCCTTCACCGTTCCTCCTACGAGTCCCCGGCGATCACCCTATTTTACTATTTAATAGAGTCTCGATGAGTAATTTTTTTTTCACCGCAGGACGGACCCCCTCGAGCTCGTTTCATGTTTTGTAGTTTTTTCTTGGTTGGCGCCGCCGGCTGTTCGTGTTTTTGGTAAACTGGCCCGCCCTGGTTTTGTTTCACCGGGTTGCAATTTTTTTTCGCCGCGAATTTTTTTTGTCCGGCTAGGACTTGACCCGATTTTTTTCCCTCTCCTTTATCACCTCTTTCCGGCTCCTTATGAGCATAGGCGCCCGATCGGCTGCGCCAGTTATTTGCTACAAGCGGTTTTTTTTCTTTGGGAGCCAAACGAGCGGCGCCTCTTTTTTCTTCGTCCTTTCCGGATGTACGCTTTTCTTCTCTTCGCGTGCTGCACCTCTCCTAGCTACACCTTCGAGCTGAAGCGCTTTTTGCTCCTTTGTGCAGCGTTGCGCTCGCGTATCCCCAGCGTCGATCTGCCCTCCGCTTTTGGAACCCCCCTTTTCCGTCCAAGGATTGACCAATTTTAAGAATTTTCTATTTTCCGATTTCACAGGTCAGCCACGCTTTTACTCCTCCTTTCCGTCTGTTCTCAGCGTTGGGCGGGCTAATTTGACATTAGAGAGCCTGTCTTTGGCTTTTTTGGCTCACTTTAGATTTATTCGTTGCTTTCCCTGCCCAGTCCTTTTTCCCCCTTTTTAGCCCTTTTCGTGGCCTTTACCCGACCATTCTTCTTTTTCGTCTCCTGGGCTCTTCTCCAGTCTCGAAAGAAGTATTAGATTTGCCGCGAGACTCCCATCGCACTGCTTTTTTTGATGCAGCTGAGCTTTGTTCGAGGAAGAAGCCTCCTCTACCTTTCTTCGTTCGTTCTCCCCCTATTCCACTCCTTTCCTGGCTGAACTCGTATCCGCTTCAGGGAAAATCTCAGAGGCAACTCGGTGGTCTAACCGCCGGATTTTTCTCTTACTGTTGCGTGGACGCCATTTAGTACAAGACAACGACCATTCCTGATCTTTCCTCTCTTTGTCGATCTCGCATCTTTTCTCTTAGTTATTCCCCTCCTTGATTCGCTTTTTCTCTTTCGTGGGTTCTTTTCGGTCGTTATCACTCTTTTTTTGCCTCTGTTTTTCTGTGTGGAGCTGTAGTTTTGGACGTGGTTTTCTCGACCCTGCCTCTTCTGCCTCGGGGACCTCTACCCTCACTGAGATGCTTCCGTTGGTGGGGCCCTTGAATTGTTCAGTTCCACAAACCTTTTTTTCTTGAGTTTCCAGATAGCGGCAAGCTCCCCTCCCTCTCCCACTTCTTTGCTTTTCCTCCTCTCTTCTCACACCGGATTCCACTGAGGGTCAATCTTGCATTTAACCTTCCCCGTCCCCTTCTTGGTAAACGTCGTTTTTTTTCGCCCGACTGCCCGAGATAGGTAATACTGTCCCGGCGAGTCATAGAGAATGCTCCATCTTTCCCTATCTCCTTCGTGCTCTTTCTCCCTCACCGACTGAGTATCTGCCCGAGAGGATTTCTTTCGGTATTTGAGCGGACCCAGCGGTTAGATTTCCCTGAGGGAACCTCTTGCGCGATTTGGAATGACTCAGCTCCTTCTCGATTTCTCCCGAGTTTTATTCTGCGGAATTTCCTTCGCCTCCAGACTTCCAATCGGAAGTTCCTGGTCATTCCCCCCGCGGTGTGGCTTTTCTCGGGAACAATTGCGCCTTGGTTCAAGCGATGGAGGAGGAGTCGTACAGCCCTCTTCCCGGATCCTTCCCTATTTTCCCTTTCGTGTCTGGTCGCCCCACGCCTCCTCTTAGTCGTCGTGCTCCTCACTAACTTTTTATGAGAGGTACTGAGCTTTCTTCTATCCGTTGGGCGGGATTTTCCCTTTCCTCTTCCCTTAGTCCTTTCCCTCCCGCCCACACCGCCTCACTGGATATGCTTTCCTTCCTCCCTCTTCCCCTCATTGACGGCGGATAACTAGTCTCTATTGATCGTTTATTGCGACGGGGTGCGTTTGCTCGTGGTCGACCCCCCTTCTCTCCCCACTCCGTGCTATTTTGCGAGGACTTCCCCTGTCACTTTCAGTGCTCGGCCCTCTAACCCACTCACTTAGGCTCTGTTTTATGAGGCAATTCCTTTTCTTTTTTCGGTTCTTTAGATTTTGTGCGGCACTTCTAGTCTCTGTCCGGTTTTCTCTTTCTGGGGACTGCTTTCCCTCGGCGACTTTTCTTGAGTACCCGTGTTTTTTAGCGTAACGATGGTTTCGTTTCCTCTAGCCTTAGGCCTCTTTACCGACACGACTTTTTTCATTCTGTCCCCTTGATAGCGCCCCTTCTTCCTTTTTTCCGCTGGATCCCCTTCTTTCTTCCCCTTCCTCGGACGTTTTACTCCCCTCTTAGGCGGAGATGCTGCTTTTTGTGTTTTGTTTGTTGGGTTTTTTGGTCCCTTGAACGGGGGTGATCCACTCTCTGGTTTCCCGTGGCCTTTTATTTTTTTCGCGCTGGCAGTTTGCGATTCCTTTTTCCATCCGTCTTTTCTCTTCTGTCTGCCCCCCCCTTATCCCCAGCGCCGAGCCCCCCATTTGATTCTGCCTCCCCCTTTGCATTCTTCGTTTTCGTCATCTCCCCAACGACGATTTGCCAGCCACTTCTCCCTCTCTCTTTCCCCTTTTTTTTTTTTTCTGTTAGAGCTCCTTTTCTTCCTTCGATCCCGTTTTCGATTCGCCTAGCCTGACTCTGCGCGCTTGATCTAAGCTTGTTTTTTTCTTGTTTTTATTTTTGCCCTGAGAAGAGCTTATCCTTTGGGACCTTCCTCGCTCCTCCTCTTATTCGCGAGAAAATGCTCCTTTTCCTTAGTTTCTTTTTCTCTCGCGGTTTGCAGAAGCTGTTCCAGAGACGTATTATTTCTTCTATCCTTTTCTGGTTCCTCCCCTCCTTTGGCTCACCCTAGTCAGGCATACCGTCGGGGGCTAGCCGAATAAGTCTGCTTTCTCTGTGGTTCCCCGGTTTTTTCCAGTCTCTTCTCCTTCCCTTCCTCCACGGTCCGCTCCCCTTTACACGGATATCAGCTCCTAGGCCGGTTGGACAAGCGTCCAGAGCCACTCGCTGTTTTTCTTCTTCCCCCCCGACCTTTCCCTGAACTTCTCCCTCCGACATGAGTGCCGTCCCTCCCCAGTCTGCAGAGTCTTGTCGGGTATAGAGGGCTATCCTTCAGTCCCTTTCTCCTTTCCTGGCCATTTTTCAGCGGATTTTGTTTGAGCGGTTGTCCCTATTCTTTTTTTTTTTTCCCTAGGCCTTCCGTCCCTCGGCGTCCTTATTCACCGATCTTAGAGATTTTTTCGTTTCGAGTCGGCGCGTGAGATGGTTCCATTGAGAGAGGCCGATCACGGGTTTTTTTGTGGGACTTTTCTTTTCCTTTCAGTCGTTCCGCGATCTCCCCCCCTTCTCTTTATCAGTCCTGGAGCCCGCGTTTTGATTATTCGTTACTAAGGCTTTCGCGTTTTTTGTTGACCCATCCACTCGTACTAGTGCTTACACGCGCTCTTACCGTCTCGTCTCCGCTGTCCATCTACTCAGGTTTTAGCATCTCCTTTTTACTTGCGGTGGCGTCTAGTCCCCCCCCTTTTTTCTCTGGTCTGCCCACTTCCTCCTCCATCCATTTTTTTCCCCCTCTTTTCAACATGCAGAGTAACTCGGGGTTTCTTTTGGCCAGTGCACCTTTCTGAGGTAGTGGATCCTTTTTCCCCTGACTTTCCCGGGTATCTTACACCGTTTCCTTTTCCTCTAATTCCCCCCTCCCTTTTTCGAATCATCCTCAGTAGTTTGCGGGGCCCCTATCGTCCTGTTTTGCCGGATCCTTCGAGGGTTTTTCGGTCCATTCGCTGACGCTTTTGGTCTGGTTTTCCCCTCCTTCAACTCGTTTGTTTTATCCTCTCCGTTTTCAAGTCCTTCGGCCCTAGTCTTTTTCTGGATGAAATGAGTCCTTGGCAGCATGTAGCCTATCCTTCCCGAAAAATTTTCCGATGATTTTTTCTTACCTTATCGCCCCCCCTTTCCCTTTTATCGCCGTTCCCATGTCTAGCAGGTCCACTCTCATCTGACGTGCGGGTCTCTGTAACTCCCCCTTCCGTTTTCATTATAAGCTTTACGTTTTTGATAGACCCCTCTTTCACTCCCTTTTCTACATTCCCACACAGCAGCTTTGTCCGCCATTCTTCGGGAAATACGACCAACCTGTGTAACTTCTGGAAAGTGCATAAATAAGTCGTCTTTTTCTAGGCCTATAGAGGTATTCACGTTCCCTGCATCGTGTCTTTCCCTTCCCTTTTTCGGTTGCGTTGTCGAAAATTTGGATCGTTCACTCAGGTACATCTTGCACGGCCGGAGTGAGCACCCCCATATTGCTCCTCTTTCTCTGGCCGGCGGTTTTTTTCCCTTCCATTTTTTGACGGGGAGACTGAATTCCGAGACTGTTCTCTTTATTCTTCCCCGTCCGCACCACCCATATAAGAGGCAAGAAAGAGAATGGTGCCTCTACGGTGTTTCCTGTCTTTCCGAATCGACTAGTAACGGTAGTTTTGCTTCGCGGTATTCCCCCACACATGGGCAATTTTTGGCCCCACCCAAGTCTCTGCCCACCCTCGTCACATGCTCCCTCTTCTACCCCCCCCTTTTCTTCTTTCCGGGGCGTTGGCCTAGCACAGGTGCGGGAGTCGTCCTTGCCGGAACGGCTTTATACTGATTTCACCGGCCGACTTCGCTTCGCATGTCCCCCTTGCGCCCGCTCACGCTGATCGAGTGCTCATGCGCTGCAAACCCGCTGGCTGGTCCTGTTTTTTCGTTTTTTTGACCTAACTCTTTTTCAGTCAGGGTTTTATCAATATATTGTTTCTTTTGCTGGGTGAGCGACTCCTGTCTTTTCCCCTCTTCTGTTTCTCCGGTCGCACCGCTTCCCCGACGAGACTTATTCTCTTCTTGAAAGTCTTTTTTAGGTGGTATATTGATATCCCTAGGTTTTTTTAGAGTCTTCGTAGTTCAATCCTTCTTTACTTCGACTCCTCTCTCCTTCCGTGGGTGTGCTCATCTACCAGGGCCTGTGTTTACGGGCTTTGAAGAAGTTTACGATATCGCTATGTAATCTTGCTCGGCGTATGATACCTAGAGTTGTGTCTCTAACCTTCTTCCCCTTCATCCGCCCAAGGCACCTCTGCGGACCTGTTCCCCCTGAATCGGCCGTGTAACTTCTGGTAGCGCCGCGTGCGTTCAGCCCGGTCCGCGTTTTAAGTCTACCGACCTCCCGTGAATCGAGTTGTTTTTGCGTTTAGCCCGCCCTTTACTCCTCGCGCGATGAGTCGTCCTTTCTGTGGTCTCTTGATTTTTTTGAGGCCCGGTAAGAGCGTCAGCATGAGATGAGTTGAGCCGAGTTTGCACCTTTGTGACTGGTCTATCACGTGCCTTTTCCGTCGACTTCCCCTCTTTCGCCACTGGTCTCTTGACGTTTGTCGCTAAGAGCTGTGCTCGACTACTTGTCCAATAATTTCTTGTTTTTTCTTTAACGTATTCGTGTTTGTCTTGAGTTTCTGATTTGACTTGTCCTCTGGGTGGGTGCTCCCTCTTCCTTTGCTTAAGTCCCTCCCAGCTCCCTCCGGATGTTCTCTTCTCCCCATAAGGTGTTTGTTGAGTCGCTCTCCATTGCGTCTGGATTCGTGGCGTCCGCCCCTCATCGGAGATCCCCCCACATCATGCTATCGCCCCTCCACCAGATTTTTTTTTTTCTACTATAAAACACCTCTTTCCCCCTTTAGGTTGCACCCTTCTTTCGAGGCATCTCTCTATGATTTCTTGACCTCCGGTCCCCGACTCTCGGGCACTTCGACTTCATTTTCTTCTAGGAGGCAAGAAGGGAATGTCGTCTTTTCTTCAGATCGTTTCTCTCCGGGTACCCGGCCCCCTCTCCCGCTCGCGTAGTCCATAGTCGACTTCATTGCGTCGTTTACCGCGGCTTGCTCCTGAGTCAGAACAAGAGATTTCAGAGGACTTCTTTATTTGTATTTTGAGCCTGCGTTTCGTCTGGCTACCGCTCTCGCGATGCCACGGCGAAGGGTCCCGGGGTTTGCTTTTTCTCTGCGGTTTCCCTTTGCGGAGGCAGACTCCTTCTCTAACCTCTTATTTTTTAAGAGGTTTCCTTCTCCTTTTTCTATCGGAGCTCTCCTGTTTTGATTGCCAGCTTCAGTGGAAACCGCGGACGTGATTCGTCTTTTCCAATAGCCCGTTCCGCTATCTTCTTGCAGCTTCATAATGCGGGTCTCTTGATGTGTTTCTCTTCGACGTCCGGACCCGATCGTTCCCTCGTAACTTTTCCCCTCAGACTCTATGTCTGGAAGCCTGTGAGATAGCTGAGAAAAGGCTAGGTAAGTCCCTTTCCGCTTCTCGACCAGCCGGTGGTCCTTCAAGGAGCTTGATCACCCCAATGTTCATCAGGGGTTCCTCCAGCTGGGAGTTTTCGGAAAGAAAAGCTTTGTCTTATTTGAAATTCGCCCTCTTTTTGCGGGCTCCCCTTTTACATTCGCTCTGCCAGTCGGTATAGTCGGCATGCCGTTCGTTATTCGCCTTAGTTCTCCGATTAGATGCATCGTGTTAAACGGCTTCAACCAGTAACGGTTGTGGATCACCTTTTTTCTTTTCCGACCGAAGTCTTTGTTTCTTCAGGATCCCCCTGCTCGTCCCTCTTTCTGGCTTTAGAAAAGGAGTTATTGACTTTTACCAGCACCAGCTGGAGTCTAGTGAGCTGGTTGGGGACTTTTCCCCTCGAACCGAGGACTTTCGAGAGTCGCCCCCTTCCCCGACCGTGGAGTGGCTGTCCCTCCCGACCCCAGGCGTCCAAGCATAGTAGGAGCCCTTTTTTTTTTTCCCCTTGCGTTCCTTTATGTGCCTCCCCCCATGTTCGTCCTAATCCACCCATTGGGGGAAAGGAGATCGAGTCTCGTCGCGTCTGATGCTCCTCCCTTCTGCATTTACGTTACTGCCCTTTGTCTCTTCCCCAGGTTTTTGAGGGATCAGCAGGACTTTGCACTGCGAGCTGGTACCTGTCGGACTTTTTGGCATAGGTTTGGAGTCTCCCGTTTCGGAAGAAGTTTTGAAGACCCGCCCGGCGCTTGAGCGCCTCCTCTTCTGACGGTCCTCTTTATCTTGCCGTGCGACCAGAGCGAGTTCGACGAAGCAGTCAGGTGACATAGTGCGTGTTAGAATTTGAGTGCGACCCCCCTTTCCTCGAGATTGATTTTAGGCCCTTTTTCCAGGTCTCATATTTAGCTGACCCTTTGCCCTCAATTTTTACTGTCGTCTCCCAGAGTTTTTTCGCTGAAAGGCCCCCTTTCTAGTGGACGACTTCTCTGCCCTTCGATCTCGTGAGGTTTTATATGTGAGAGGCCGGCGACTGGCTGACCGCATTCCTTAGATATTCTGCGGCTAGGATGATTTTGATACCGGTAGATCGTCGCGCCGCGTGTTTCTCTCAAAGGAGGATACGTACGAACAGTCTCAGTCCGAGGGCCCTTCCTTTCTGCTCCCCCTTCTCTAGCTGGCCCCTGAGTTGATTCGGGTTGGCCTTGACAGTTGTTGGCGTTAGAAGAAACATCTCCTTAGACTCCCCCGAGATTCCTTTCGTATTGTATCAATTTTATCTACATGGAAGGATCTGGATAATTCTGTTTTTGTGATAGAATGCTTTTTTCCGAGTTTCCGCGTTCTTATCCAAGACTAAGAGGAAGTATTTTTTGCGTGACTTCCCTCACCTAACCGTTCTTCTCGTGGCCATGGTGATAATTCCGGTGAGGCATTCGTCCTCCGCTTTCAGTTCGCGGTCCTCCGCAACACCGTACTGCCAGGTGATAGGAGTGCATTAGTATAATATAAGGCTTTTGACTAGACGCGACCTTTTCTCCTTATCGTGCATCTGCCGCTGGGAGTGCAGTCGGACCCCCGAAGAGTGGGTGTTTAGTCCTTCTTATTTACTCCCCCTCCCTCTCTTTAGATATACACTTTTCGGCCTATTCAACGTTCTTCGCCGCCCCCGATATTGCCGGCTTTTCCATTAGTCGCCTGCCTTCTTATAGTTCCGCTAAAACCCGCCCCTCCGGTCAGCAGTTTCCCCTACTATTCAAGACTTCTTCTTGGCCAGGAATGCCCTCTGTTCGCTTCTTTTACTTCTTATGAGCTTCCTGCTCTGCTCCGGGGTCCTCGGGCCCTACCGTTCCGAGTGAGCTTCGAGGCGATCTTTTGGTTCGCTTCACCTTTTCGGCCTCCGTGGCCGTAGCTGCGAGTTTTGAAAGAACCCGACCTTTTTTTACGCCCTTTTCGTTGAATTATGAGTCAGCAGGGGTCCCTTTATATGGAGCCCTTTGGACTATCTTCATTCTCCCCGCCCTCTCCTCTGCATTGCGCGCCGCCGGACGCGATCCTAATCGACGTGCGTCCAGTGACGTTTTGCGGATTTAGTCTAGAGTGATCCCTCTTCCTCCGTCCTTTTTTTTGACAGCCCGCGTCACACGCCGCGCCCACCTCTTCGTCATGCAAGCTTGCCGGATTTCTCTTCGATTATCGCCAAAAGACTCATAGCTGTCCGCCTATATCTTTTTCCTCCACTCTTTTTTTTTTTTTGAGATGCGATACAGTCTCGTGGCGTCCTTCCTCTCGGATTTTTTGATGAGCAGACTTTGGCGCCTTTTTTATTCTTGTTTGCGGAACGCTGTTTTTGGCTCGGAGTGGAAGTATTGTTTCCTGCCTTTTATTAGGTGCTCACGGGTTCCCTCCTGCTTCGAGTTTTTTTTCCAGTATACCTTCGCACCGAGTAGCTCTTCCGGGCGGCTTGCGCGAAGATGACATCGAGGATGGGCCCGTTTGGACCCCGTACCGAGGCTTTAAGCCACCAGAATTTTGTCCTCGCCGGGCTCCGGCTGGCGGCGGCGAGCACTATCGGCCGAAGGCTGCGTGACCTTTGTGGTCGGTCACGATTATCTTTCTTTCCCCCCGCGTTTTCGGACTTCTCCGGTCGAACGGCTCACATCTGGATTCGCCTCTTCAGTCCTCGGCCGTCGGGAAAGCTTACCCGAATCTTCCCGTTGCCCGCTTCTTTCTGCCGCTTCCCCTTTGTCACTGCAGAAACGTTATTGAAGTGATCATTGGTCCACAGGCTGCTGAGTTCTAGGCTTTTTGTAGCGGGGATCCATCACGGCTCCGAGGATCGCGCTTGCTTCTTGATGGAGTTTGAGCTTTTCTCTTCCCTCCTCCTTTCGAATTGCATTCCCAGGATAGGCAATCTGGCAAGATTTTCGGATCGTATTCGAAGGTCCGCCGGCCGCGGATGAGGCTGCCAGGAGAGAGGCCACCTTTTGCCTTTTTCCCGTCGGCGTTCGAGGCTCGGTGCACAAGCGGCCGCCTTCTTATCCGCCAGACGATTATACACGCGAAGGGCTCCTCTTTTCTCATCCTTTTTTTTATCTCGCAAGTCCGCTTATCTTTGTTCGGTACACACGCGATCTTTCCGGATCCCTCAGATTTCTTCTCTCGGTGCCGCCGCCCCTGCCTTCTTCTCCCGGTATATGTATAAAATCACGATAAACGCTAGGTTGGGTCGCTGACCGTCGACTGCGTTGCTTTTTTCCTTGCAATCCGTTTCCCTCAAATCGGGGACCCTGTGATACTTTTTTTTTTTGGAAGTTGCCCTTCTGTTCGGTACGTTTTTTTCATTTTCCTCCCCGGTTCTATCCACCTCGAATTTTTTTTGTAGCTCTTAACGGACATCATACGCGCCATCCTCTGACTTAGTGCTTTTGGAGCCGGATTAGGCTTCTACCGTGATTGCTTCATGCGCGGATGTCGCTTCTCCCCCCTTCCTCCTGCGATTCTTGTCTTCGTTGGTAACCCTCGTTTCTTCCAGTTCCTTCAAAGCTTGCTGCAATGTTTTTGGCCCGCTTGACTGGCCCCCCCCGTCTGCCGCATTGTTTGTTAGCCGATAGCGTAACCTCCTTGGGCCGCTTCTGTACCCCTGCTTTTCCCGCTCAGAACCTCCTCGAAGGTCGCTTTCCAGTCTTGCCGGTTCCCTAATTGTCGCGCCAAGCGCCTTGTGTTTTTCCCCTCGGCCCTCGTTCTCCGTAGCCGTTTCTTCGCCCACCACCGGCCAACGCCTGCGCCCACACCTTGCAAACCTTTGGTGCGCCCTTCTCGGTCTTCCCCCTCACAGTCACGGACCCCGTGACTCGACTTCCATCGATCTTTTTCCGCGAGCCTCTCTTCATCGGGATTCCGGTGTGCCTTTGGCGGGTCGAACTTTTTCTCGTCCCGCATGTTTCAAGCTCTGACACGTTTGCAGTGTGAGCCCACGCTTCTTCCCCGAGCGTGGCGGATGCGGATGCGTCTTTATCCTTTCCGGGTCGGGACTTGTTGAGACGCTTGAAACGAGCACCGTCTCTTTCGTCGGTCATTTTTCCCAACCAGATAGTTTGCAGGCACGTGGTTCCTTGTTTTCTGTTCTTTCGCACGGGCTAGATACGTCTGGGCGATTTTGAGCTCTCGTGTGGACGTCATGTTCTCCGCAGCCGTGTTGTGTTCTGATGCGAAAAGTGGCTCACAATTGTTTTTTTGTTACTGTTAGGGGACTAGTCCGGAAGGCTGAGCCCTTTACCCTCTTTACCCAGGCCGAAGCACTTGACTGCGCTAGAATGTCAAAGGTCGCTTGTAACGTTTTGATCGACGTGCTACCTGAAACAGCGTGGCTTCCTTTGGTGGCTCCTACCTGCATTTGAAGGCTGAAACGCTTTCAGAAGGTGGTTTATCACGTCTCCTTCCGGCCACCCGGCTTTTCGCGGAGCGCTTGCACGTCGGCTCCCCCATCTTTCATGTTCGCTTAGAGAGACACGGCCCGTAGACTTCTTATTTCCCCCCTTTGAAGATTAGACTGTATCAGGAGTTTATCGGGGGCCGCGCATTCTCTGAGGACTAATCTTTCCCACTTTGTTCTTGAATTCGACACCGATTCTCTGGCATGGGGGTGTTCCAGGCAACGGCCCAGGTGTTTGCCGCCGATTTTTAGAAGACGATTTACACGCTTTTTATCCGGGAAGACTCTAGGTAATCCCTCTAGTGTCCTCGTCCCGAGGATCAGTCTGCCCCTTAACCGGCCTTCCGGGAGACATCCCCTTGTGCCCCAACGTTGGACTCCGGCTTGTCAATACCTTCCCTTCACTCGCCTTGCGCCAGCGCATTTCGTCACGAACACGTTCCTAACTGCTTTCTTGGTTTCTTAATTCAGTAGTCCCCCCTCCTTGCATCCAGAGAATCCGATACGTAGTATCCGGTTTTTAGAAGAGAGCGTCTCGTAGCGTCCGGTTGTCCTCGCGCGCCGAGCTCGAGCGCCTGACCGCTGCTCCCCATCCCTTCGTGTTAGCTCGACCACTTCTCTCCTTAGATGACCGAGTTTCTCCCCATTTAATTTTCCTTAGAGAATTTGAGTTTTTTTTTGCTCACACTTTTATCTACCCCAGTCTCTATGCGGGTTTTTCTTGCGTGTAGCACTCCCCCTCGTTGTGAGGGCCCCCTCTTTTCATGATTGTTTTGTGGCATGGCTTCCCCCGGTTGCTGGACGCACGCATGCCCCCTCCGTCTTTTTTTT
>Ga0179593_1647837_pt1 | contig 17913 bp, 23 predicted proteins | sample CZODoug2_1_08_16_FD_185931 | JGI IMG/M metagenome (GOLD analysis project Ga0179593, IMG submission 185931) | Vadose zone soil fungal communities from Angelo Coast Range Reserve, California, USA - CZODoug2_1_08_16fungal (PacBio error correction) | ecosystem: Environmental > Terrestrial > Soil >... | reverse complement strand
TTCCCAATTCACTCTTATCTGTCTCTTTCCGATCTCCCAAGCTGAAGCGCGCAGACCCTCTTTCCTTTTCCCCCTTGCAACAACTGAGCGGTCTTCCCTTCCTGGGAGTAGCCCTGCGCGGCTTTATGCCTGAAATCATGTTGTCTTTTTTCTTAGGTTCCCCTTTACACCTTTTCGTCTGCTGAACCTTACTGTCGCTGAGAAAGAGAACCCCTTTCCCTCAGCCCCCCTTTCCCCCAAAAAAACGCTGCCTTTCGTTCCCTTTTCTTTCTGGCTGTCGGTCCACCGTAGCAGGAGTCTTCCAGTGTCGCGGTGTTTCTTCTTCTTCCTCTTCCTTAGAGGCTCGTACACAAGGAGGATCCCTCTTCACCCGAATATAATGCTTTTTTCTCCCCATTATTTCATTGGCGGCTCTTGGCTTAAGAGTCTTGAACTTTTTCTGGATCCACGAGTTTTCCTCTCCCTGTTATAAAAAAGATGTAATACAGGCCCCTGAATATATTAATCGGCCCCCTTGAAATGGATCGCGGATGATCGTCACCTTCCCCTGTAGAAGATGGTGACGATTTTTCATTTTTCCTACCTGCGTTGGAGACAAACCTTCCTTTTCTTTCCCTTATGAAAATGGGTGAGATCTTCCTTCTTTTTTGATGTCGGTAGTTTATGTTTTAGGTTGAAGGCCTTCGTTTTCCTATCATCATTTAGTACTAAGGAGTATCTCCCTCGCAGAGTTCCTCCTTCCCCTCAAAAATGGGCACTTTCCCTGTATGCGCCTGGAGGTCGTCTTCATTGGACGCTTATTTCTCCTGCCTGGGGAAGCGGACTTATGGAGTTTTTCTGCTTTCTGACCCCCTCTTTTTGGTTTTTGCTTCAGATGCCGTCCAAAGATAAAGTACTGCTTGAATCCTTTTCTTTTTCATCTGCTCGGCGGGCGGTTTTCCCACCCCCCCCCCCAGGTCTCATTTTCTTGTTTCCCCCGGCTATTTTCTTTTTCGTCACCCGTATTCTTTTGGTAGAGCGATTTTTCCTGAAAGTCTGCGTCTCGTAGCATGTTCATGTGCTGGACGCGCGTTATTCTCTCCGGCGATCCCCTTTTCCATGAAGGCGACGGCGCGAAGTTCATCGGTACCTTTTCTCAGATACCTGATTCCCATTCCTCCCCGCTCCTCCTGTTGGACTTTTGGAAAGACAAATCCCCCCCTAGTCCGTCTTCGTCTCCTCTCCTTCAAATGACATGAAGTTGGCTCCTTCTCCACCCTAGTACCTTTTTTCTTTTACAAATCGGTATTTTTTTCCTATACGGAGAATGGTCATAGGTCCTCGCTTTGGTGGCCCTCCTTGACCCAGTCCCCCCCCTCGCGAGCCTGAGCGAGCGTCCTTTGATACCCTTTCTAAGCGATTTTCCCCCCTTCTCTCATAGTCAGCACTAGAGATGATTTCCCCGGTTTTCCCGGGACCCCCCCCCCGTTTCCCCCCTGCTCAACCCAAAAGATAGAGCGGGATGCCTCGAAAGAACCTTCCCTCGTCCGGCACGATCACTTGCCACTTGCACCTGGAGAGCTACGTCCCTTTTAGACTTCTTGTCGCGGAGAAGACAGTCCCTTTTTTGTGGATGTCCTTTACTTGAGGCCATCCCTTCTTGGCTTATAAGTTCGCGTTTCCCTCTTAATGTTGCTTTTTTTTTTCTTTAGAATGGTAGCTTTTGACGAAATAAGTTGCCGCTTTTTGCAGCAATTGCGTTTCTTTTCAGGGCCAAGTCGTCGTGTCGGAGATGTCCCCCCCCCTTCCAGGACACGCTCTTTTTTCATACCATGGATCGTTTTTTCTTGTCGCAGAAATTGCTTATCTATCGTCCTTTTTTTTACACCGTTGCTTCCCCCTCCTTCCGTCTGTCGATCCGGCTGGTTTTTTCTTGCTTTGGCAAACCTTCTTTTGGACACCCCTCTTTTTGACGTTTTCCCAGGCGTTAACCCAATTTCTGAACTACTTAGCGTCCCCCCCCCCAAGACCCCCCAACTTTCCCGCCGGCGTTATCAGATAGCCCGTTAAACCTCCACCGACAGAGGTATCCTTTTCCCCCCCTTTTCTTGATATGCATCGGATTCTCCCTGAGGAGGGAAAGTAATAAGCCCCTCCCTCGACGTCCCCCTCCTTTCTCCCCCCGGGGTTTGACAAAAACGGCCGCTTCTTTCTCGGGAGTGGACTCCTCCTCCCCCCCATTCATTCAGGGAAGGGATGCCCCCCTGAACTCGGTGAAGTCTCTGCAAATATCGACGTTGCCACTCCTGTCAACTTGGTCCCCTTTTTCAGATGAGGAGTTGGCATTTTTCCCACAAGAGTGATCGTTCCCCCTGCTGAGTTCCCTCTATGTTTGAACAATTTGTCCAATTCTCGCAGACCCCTCCAAATTCCTCTTTTGATCGCAGTCAGCCTTTTACTGAAATGCGCAAGATCCCCCCCCTTTCATTCCCGCTTTTCTTTTGCTCTCCAGAATTCAAACCCTCTCGGTTCTCAGGCGATTCCCCGAGGAAGTGCGTTTGGCAGGATAATAGACCCTCCCTCTCAGATGCCGGACCCCCCCCCATACCTGGCTTTTCCCCGTAGATGAGATACAGGATTTTCGTTTTTTTTTCCTGCTCATCCCCCTAAATCTGAGCGCCCTTTTTGAAGCCCGCCAAGCTGGCCCCTCTTACATGTTTATTGAAAAGACCCCCTTCAGTCACCTCTCCGTCAAAGATTGATACCCCGGGTTGAGCAGATCTTGGACCTATGACATCCCCCAAGTCCGGCTCGTCGCAAAATGAAGGTAATTTCTTTCCCTTCGGACGTGTTTTCTCCTCCCCATCGAGTAGGAAACCGTCTTTTCCGATAACGGCGTGCTGCCGCGGCCCCCTCCCCGGTCGCGGAATATCCGGAACAACTTTCGCCCTTTCTGGGACAGTCAGGCGATTTTCCCCCCCTTTTCTTCCATTCCATCCCTTCTCCCTCCTCCCCCCCCCTCCTTTTTCATGATCTCCGCCGAACTTGTTGAAGGGAGAAAGGGCTTTCCTTTAGTCTCCCCTCGGGCCTGAAGGCAAACCAGACTTTCTTCCCTCGCAACCTTGTTTTTCCCCCTCCGCCAGCCAGCACAACCTGTCCTGATCCGTGGCAATTCCCTATTGCATGCGCGAATTCTTTTCTCAAACGCGGTTTTTGTTAATGAGAACGAAATGGTCGCCCCTCCCCGTGCACCCCCCCTTTTTCCGGATGCTCAGTCTTCTGGAGCAGGATTGGTTTTCTGCTTTGATCCTTCGAATTCCCCCCCCCGGCCAATCGGTGAGATCGTGGCGGGTAGGAAGAAGATTTTCGAGACAAACTTTCCCCCCCCCGCGTAGAATCGCTTTCCCCCCTCTCTTACAAGTCCCCCTCTCTCGTTTTGCAGCTCCTTTCTTTCTTCGATCAGATTCGCCATTCTCTGATTCCCAAAAGAGCAGGGTTTAGGTCAGTTCCCCTTGTTGGCTGCTCGGCTCCTCGACGTTTACAAAATACGTTTCCCGCGAATCTCCTTCAATTTCGGATCCTAGTTCGAGCATATAAGCCCGCCCCCCTTCCCCCCGAATGGATTTGGTTTTTTTTTTTTTGTTTTCCTGTTACCCTTGCAAGAGTGCACGTCTGTTCACACTCCGGATGAAAATAAAATTTCCCCCCCCATCACGTTCATTCTGACCCCCCCCCTTTTCTTCTTCAGATGGGCGATTCACCCGAGTCCTTAGTGTATGTAGATTTCTGCAGTTCTTCCGAACTCTTTGAGTAGTAAGTGATCGGGAAATTATCCTTGAGTTTGTTGCTTTTCGACCGTCCACGATGATGAGCTCCTTACTCTGCTCTTCCCCTCAGCCCCAGGTTAGAATGTTTATTCTTTTTCCCCTATGCCACCCTCCTTTTTCCTGCGCGAATCCAGCGAGTCGAACCCCATTTTCGTAAAGGCTTTTTCTCTCGTCCCCTCCCTTCTTTTTCTGGTCCCGTGAGACCGTGACGAATCTGCTCGGGTCTTGGATTCCAAAAGGTGACGTTGTTTGAGGCAATTCCATCCGATGTCGAGTTTCTCGTCAGGCGTTTGGAAATTGGGGGGGGAGCAGAATTTCCAGAGGCGCCGCTCTGTCTTTTTTATCAACTTTCAGCAAACTCTTTTTTGCAAAGCTTTCTCGTCCTTACGATGCGTTTTTCTTTTTTTTTTTTTTTTTTTGGGAATCAATCTCACGAATCCGCCTCGGATCTAAGAACTTTATACTTGTATTTCCTTTTTTCGGAATCTTTTATACAAAACTTTGTGTCCTCCGTCCCCCCCCCCTTCCCGAGTCCTTTCATTTTATACATAACCCTTCACAAGCGTGCCTCATTTAAGACGAGCCGATTGCTGTTGAGCCCTTTCCCCCCCCCTCCCCTTTCGCGGGATGTCACTTCCAGACGCTAGCGAAGTTCCCGGGCGGGAGCATCTCCTCTTCTTTCCCGTTCCGAGGATGCCCAGCACTCCAGGGCCTTTTCCCCTGCGCCCTCTGTCCTTCATCCCGCGAAAGGGAAGTGATGCTTTTTTTTCGGCCGGCTGGCTCAACAGCAAATTCCTCTCAGTGCACGTGGTCCCCCTTCCGGGTATGAATAAAATGGGCGCCTTTTTTTTTTTTCCTGATTTCCCTTTTTTCCCTCCCGAGCCAAGGGAATTTCACTCCGCGTAAAACTGGTTTAATAAACCCGTCTTCCTAGATTACCGAGGGTAGGGAGGGGAACCCCGCTTGATTTCCCCCTTATGCAATTCCCGAGACCTCCGCGAGATCTAATAGACATAGTCTCTTGGACTCTCCCCACAATCTTCCCTCCTTTCCTAGTCTTGTGAAGTTGATCTTCCACTGCGTATTCTCTTGAACGCGCCCTTTTTTCTCCCCCCAACCGGGTTCATGCGAGATTCTCCTAGCTTCCTTTTTTCCTAGTTACAAACGGCAATTTGTTCTGCGACCTAATATCTTTTTCCTTCCCTCCTTTGTCACGAAGTCGCAGGCGGAGCAGCGGGAAGCGCTTTTTCCCCCCTTTTCACGCTCCTTCCCCCTTTTTTCTTGCTGATTCGGCGCTTCGCCGTCATAACTAATTCCAAGGCTGGTGGTCCCGAAACCTTCCCCTTTTGCTTCCCTTCAGATTCTGCAACTCTTCTTTCCCCCGCAGACTCTCGTGAAGGCGGTCGAAAACCCTCAAAGCACTCTCGAAAGTCTGCCCCCTGAAGAAACGAGGCCGATGATCCCTTCAAATACATTTCTCTCCTCCCCTGGGTTACCTCGCCCATCTGCATCCGGGGCCGAAGTCCAACCTCTGCAAGGGGAGTTGTCCGTCCCCCCCCCGGGACGATGAATGAACACCCTTCCTTCCACTGCTTGAGAGCTTTTCCCCTTCCCCCCCCCCCGGGATCCATACGTCCCCCTCTTCCGCGGGCGGAGATGCTAGAAGTCTCTCCTACGGCACCGACTTTTCCTCTTTTTTAGAAATCCTTGTTGGGCAAACGTAGGTGCCCTTTCCCGGAACACTTCTCTCTCTGCACTGACCTCGGCCCCCCCACGCCTTGGGTATAGGCCTTCGGGCTTCTGTTTGAGCCCTTTATTTTGAGGAATAGGACAAAACGCCTTTCCATGATTCTCAGAGCGATGCTTTACGTTTCTTCTTTTTGTTTTCAGCGATGCATCCCTCTTAACTACCCATCCCCCCCCCCCCCTCTGGAATAGTCTGCAGACCCTATCTCCCCCCCCCTCATCAACCTCAAGTAGGTCAGCCTTCCCCTCTCCTCGCTCGCCAGAACTCGCCCCCTCTTTTGTCTATACTTTTCGTTACGCTTTTTTTTCTCCCCTCCCCCTGTCCACGAAACGCTTTTTTTTTCTCCTCATCTTTTCGGCAAATCCCCCCCTCTAGCGCCCCCCTGATAAGTCGTTAGCTGTTTCTTATTGGCGGGTTGATGGGAGAGGCGGAAGTACGTCTCTTTTTTGTCCTTGTGTTTCCTTTTCCTCCCTCTTCCTGTTTCCCTTTTTCCTTTTCGGGAGTCATGAAAGTACTCTGGATGATTCCCCCCTTCGTTTTCTTTTCTTTCCCAGGTCCGCACCAAGCCTTCGGCGATTTTCCCTCGAAAGCCTTCCCTCCGCAGCAACTCCTTCTTTCAGAGCGTTTCACGACTCTCAGCTCCCCCCCCCTTTCCCCCTTCTTGTGCTGAACGAAATAACCCTTCCTCCAATCGCCTTTCTCTTTTTTTCCCTTTTTAATCATCGGGACTTTCCCTTCCTTTCTACGGCGAACCCCTCCCTGGAAGAATTGATTCATTTCGCCCCGCTTGGAGTATATAATCTTTTCTCAGATTCCTTTCTTTCTTTCCACGAAAGCCTGGTATTTCCTCCTCACGTGGAAAGGACAGGGTTCCTCTTTGTACCGGCATCTTCGAGAGATGGAAGTTTTTCTTTTCCGAAACTCCCCCCCTCCTTCTTTCTCCGAATCTTGAGACTTTCGGCCCCGCCGAGAGGCTCGAAGAGAATGAAAGCGTGTTCTCCCTATTTTTCGGGAGCAGTTTTCCCCGTCAATGCTGTCCTGCGATTTACGAGTGATGACTTTTTTCTTTCAACCGTCTCGTTGGGTAAATCTTCTACGCTGTTCCTTTTGAAGGCTGCCCCCCTTTGAATCAACTCCCTCGTCCTATTGGACATTTCCCCCGCTGGTAGGCATCGGATTGAACCGGTCTCGCATCAATTAAATTAATTCTCCCTCTTCACTACTCTCCGAGGAAGCGGGAAGTTGTCTTCCGTCTCTTGCTGGTGGGGAAGCCTCTCCCCAATGAGCGTGATGAATTTTTTCCTCTCATCTTTTTTACTTCCAGCCTTCTCTTTTCCCTTCTTTCTTGGTGGGGGATTGTGAACGGTCTCTGCTTGGAGGCTGCTTGATTTTCCTCTTTCCCTTTTTTTCTGGATTGGGCGAGACGATCCAGTTTTCTCTGCTTTTTTTTCTTGCAAAGCTCCTCTCCCGTTTTTTCGTCCAAAATGCTGGTGTCCACAGACTGACCCGAAAAATAGGTTTGACTCCCCCAGCCTTCCTCCCTCCTTGCGACAATTGGAAAAGAAGGTTCGCCTTCCCCATTGTACCCTTCTCCCCCCTTCTTCGCAATGGTATTTACGTCTTTTCCATCGCGTGTCCTTGAAGAACTCTCCCCCTTTCCTTTCCTCTCCCCCGGTTTTTCCCTCCGTTTTTCAAGTGCTGCTCCCGCAGCCCCACCCCTTTCCGGAAGTAGTTCGTAATGGCTCTTCATCAAATTCGCCCCAAGCAACGTGAAATTCCTTTTCTTCTTTCCCGCGTCCCCAGAACCGAGTACTGCATAACGTTTGGCTGGACCTCTCAATCCCTTCAAAGTCATCCAGGGAATTCGAATCGCTGCAAGTGTCCCCCCCTTTTTTTTTTTTGATGACTTTTCTTCGACCCAGCTCTATCTTTTTTTTTGTTCCTCAGGTTTAACGCATCGCGTTTGTACGTCCCCCCCCCTTTGTCACACTTTTTTCGTCTTTTCGATATGAGAGATCGGTTTTGTATTCGCTTGACAGAAAATGTTTTTTGTAGTCCTTCTCTCCAGCAAAGTTAGACCTCATACGAGTCGCCTTCATTCGAGCCCTCTCCTTCTTTCAGTCTCGAAGATGGGCTTCCCCCTCTTTTTTCTTTCCAGGGAATAGGTTCCCTTCATGTAAGCTGTCGCCGCAGCCAGGTTCTGTTTCCAAAAAGTCCAAAGACCGGCTGGTTCCGTCGACTTTTATTAGCTTTCGGAGAAGGTAAAACCCGATTCTTCCCTCTGCGCTCCGGGCGACTTCCTCCCCCTGACAGTGCCCGCGTCCCTCAACCAATGAAAAGCATCTTTCCTGCGTCGGAGCCCTTTCCCCCCCACCCCGGAAAACCAGTTAGACGGTCCTGCTTACCAGCATCAGGGAACCTCCCAGCCTCCCCTATCCCCCCCCAAACCCTTCACCTGCGCGCCGAGCAGCACACCCCATTCTCCTGATGAACCCCCCCCCGTGGTCAGTACATATTTCGAGCTTTTTCCTCTTCCCTCTCACCAAGCTTCATGTTTCCTTTCCTGACACACTTTACTCTGGAATCCATGCACACGCCTCCCCTTCCCTCCCTTTTCCGCCTCCCCCGCGTGACGACCGTCTTTCCATTTCATTTTTCCTCTCCCCGATCGCCTCCTGGCGACGATGAAGATGTATCTTTCCTCTCTCACAGCGATCTCTCGCTTCACCGTCGGCCACCCCTCCAATCAGAGCGACCCTGTCCTTTCGTCCGTCCTTCCCCGCAATATCACAGGTTGCCCGCCCCTCTTTTCGAGAATTCCTTTTCTTTCAACCAGCGTAGCCGGCTCCTCGAGGCCAAAGTCGCGCCGAACAGTTTTTCCCTGCCTCTTCTCCAGTTTTCCCCTAATGACAGGTTCTGCCTTTTATACACGACAATCTTTCTCCACTATTCCTCGGAAGAGCAGCGACCCCAGCGCCTCCTCAACAGGAATTTAGCTGGAGAGCCAGCAGGCTTTCTTTTGGTCATTTCAGCCTAGTGACAAGCCCAAGCGACTTTTCCTCCCTCCGACGATGTCTCCCTTCATCTGATCTTCTGCGCAGCCCTTCCTTCCTGGGGCAGATCTCCAAGAAGCTTGTGTTTGTCTATTCTATTTTTTCGGTCTCTCAGAGACCTTCCTGCGAAGCTTCCCTCCTCCTCCCCTTCTTTCAAGGCCGCGGAAAACCGACACCCCCCCCCTACCCACATGATTCCCTTTTCGCTCGCCGCGCCTTCCTCCTCTCAGTGTACCTGCTCAGTTGTGCCGGTCTAGGATTTTTCTCGCAGCTTTCCTATTCTTTTTTTCCGTTGCGGCGAAGATAGATCGGTTTACTTTTATCGCGAAATACCTTTCCTCCTTTTGTTGTGGCTCTCTCTGCGTCTTTCCCCTCCACTTGTTCCCGCAATCAAGCCGATCGTCCAAAAGCGCGCGTCTCCCCTCCCCCTCTTCCCCCGGCAACCCCCTATTTCTCCCCGGCGTAGCCCTGCGCTGCCCTTTGATGCCTTTTTAAATCATGTTTTGGCGGCCTCCCCTTTAGCGTTTCCCGCAAAGTGAAGTAGATTTTTAACTTTCAACATCCTCTCCCTCTCCCCCCCCCACGCTGACTTCGTGATGGCTTCTTCTTGCTGCTGCACCGTCGCTCCTGAGATCAGGACCTTTGTTCACCTGTCGGGATAGCGATAGTTGAAGCCTTTTCCCCCCCAAGGCTCCCGGCGCGGAACAAGTCATCCCATTCTCCCCTTCTACAGCTAAATTTTTTCCGATGCGCTTCATGTCTTCGAGACCCAGTTGTAGTGATAGAAAACATCGTTTTTTCATAACTCTTCCTTGAATTGAGCACACACTCTATTCCCCTTCTTGCCTTGATCGTAGAGCTTCTTTTTCCCTTTGGCCTAGACCTCTCGGCCTTGTTGAAGATGTTCAGGCCTTTTCCCTGGTGTCCCGTGATGAAGTCTCTCGGCGTTCAAAGATTCCGATCGTAAACATTACGTTTGGACTTGGCCGACGGACTATTTTTAGTTTTCCTTCTTTGATCAGTCATCGGCTTTTTTTTTTTTTATACACGAAGGTGCATCATAGCAAATGCCAATGTTCTCTCGTATGCTTGTGCCTCCCTGCTGGTCGCGTACTTTTTCCCTCTTATTCGGGCTTTCCTGTCTTTTCATTTTCGGTTTTACGTGTTCGGTCCGTCCCAATTTCTAGTTTGGTTTTGCTCTTTTTCCGCTGGCGAAGCGAAAAACTTTTAATGACACTCCTCATTTCATTCATGTCTGATCGGAGAGAGGCGCCCCTTTTTTTTTTTTTCTTTTTTTTTTCCTGCTAGGCGGCGTGAGCCGTCTTTTCCCCTCTTTGTTCCGTGCGCGACCGTTTTCCCCTGCGCTCCTCGGTTTCGCTTTTTGTCGGGGACTGAGAGACGGCGTCATTCAGGAGCAAATGTTCTCCCTTCTTTCCATGTAAGGGCTACCGGCGCCTTTGCACCTGTTACCTTCATCGACATCCTGTCTTTGATCCTTGACCAGGGCGCACCCTTCCTGAATAGGCAGAATTCTTTTTCCTCATCTTAATACGTCTTCGGAGACCTCCTTTCATGACTCCCCCCCACCTAGTACACTGGCGACCATCGGTCTTGCATCACAATCCTATTCCTGAGTCTCTGCTCTCCTCTTCTTTCTCCTTGATTCTTTTTCTAACTTGTTGAAAAAATCTCTTTCTCGAAGTTTTTTTGGAACCCCGGGGCGAGCGTCTTCCAGCATGGCTGCAAGGTATCCTTTCAGCAATAGCGCCCATTCTTTCCCACCGGTTTCCTGACAAACGAGAAGCGTTTTTCCCCCAAAATCTTTGTCCGATTCGACGTTTCTTCATCCGGTCTTAGTCGGCATCCACTTGCAATCGCCCCCCTCCTTGATATATAAGTTCGACCCCCTTCCTTGTTCCGCTCTCACAGCACCTTTGTGCTTTACGATGAGCAAACTTTTCTTGGTTGCCTGTCTCAGGAGCGTGGCATTCTGTTCTCCATTCCTTTTGGTTTGTTGCGTCTTTGGAGCGGACATCACACCCCTTTTCCGCTGTGTGTCAGCCCTTGAGTTTTCTTTATTCCAGCGACAGTCTTTCGTCTCAACGAGGCTTTCAAGGACACGCCCTATTGTTTCTGCTTTCATAACATGGAGCGTTCCCCGTACCTTTTCCTTATAGATCGAGAAGGCGACCAGGCTTTTCTCCTCCCTTTCAAGCCTTCTCCCCTATCTGTGCTTGGGACAAACTATTTTTCCTTTTTTTCGTTTGAGAAACAAGCCCCTCCCCCTGAGATGAAATCTCCCTTTTCATCCTTTCAGAAAATGAAACTTTTCTTTTCTCTCCCTTTCCCGAACCCTCTTACATCCGACCGTCCTCCCCTGCTAGAATTCCCCGTTTTTCACAACCCTCTCCTGGCTCTACACTGGCTTGATATTGCTCGGATTCTCCCCTCCCTTCATCCACTTCTTCGGCGCGATCCCCTTGACGCAATTTTCCCCCCCAGCAGCACCTCTCTGGTTTAGACACAAACTTTTCTTTCTTTGACTTTTCCACCCGCCCCAATTCCTTCATGGAAGGGATCTCCTTCTGTTCCGCTAATGTGGCACTTGGCTGAGGAAATTGACTTCTTCATCATTCAAACTTAAAACAACGCTCCTCCCCCTTCAAGACCTCTTCCCTTTCCTCCCTCCCCCAAACGATAAAAATTGTGTTTTCCTTCGCCTGAAAACAATTTTCTGGTTATGCTTCATCCTTCTTTAACGGCTCCAAGACCCTGAGGTCAGTGCACTCTCTCCTCAGAGACAAGGAGGCTGTATTTTACCACCCCTTTATCTGGAAACTAGTTCTACTGAGCTCCTTTCTCTTTTCTTGCATGCCTTTAATTTCTTACGCTCTTCTATCAGCTGCCGGTTTTTCCCCAAAAGATGGACCTGTTTTCCGTAGCTTCCTCTGGAGATTCGCCCATGTAACCCTCCCGGGGGTCCTTTTTTGACCTTGATGCCACACCAATCAGAATCCTCTCCCAAAAGTTTTTTTCTTTTCCGGTATATCCGTCCCGATCCCTATTGCTTAAGATTCGATGCGATTGGCCCTTTACGTTTATTTCGTCAGCCCAAATTTCCTTCTGTACCGACGGTTTTGCTCTTTGACCATCCTTTCCCCCGCGGCACAGATAACGGAGTGATGCGCTTCCCCCTCCAGTCGCGGAATCATACTCCACCATCCTCTCCTGCTGGTGCGACTTTTCATTTGGGCCCCACTTTCCTCAAGTCACTCGGCAGGTACTTTCAATGACTTTTTCCCACCCGTCTTCTTCTTTTTCTCTACCAGGCAACTGAAGTCCCCCCCCGAGATGCTTCGACCCAACCGGGTTTTTACCCCCCTTCCTGAATAGCTTATCCGTGGCCAGTTAGCGCGCTCCTTTGTCTGCGTTCCCGCTTTCAAAGCGGTTCGTTCCGCGCCCCCTCTTTCTCTCCCCAGGCACTTTTTTTTGGCGGATGCTCAGTTTCTTTTCCACCACTGTCGCTACTTGAGGTTGTTTTTAGATCTTTTTCCCCCTAATTAACAAGCAATCGTTCTTAGCCCTGATTTTGACGTTGTCCCGGTATTTATGAAATATCCCAACTCCCGAATAGCTATGAGCAATTATATACATCCCTTTACGTTTTGAAGAGGATATTCAGCTTTATTCATCTTAACACTAGTTAAAACACGCAATCTGTAATTCTATATATTGTTAGGACCCTTGCTAGACAGCAATAATTTTTCTTTCCCCTCCCCTTTCTCCCCTTTACAGGTCTAGATTGGCTTGCTCGTAGGAGAATCTATCTCCCCCCTCTATGATATCCTTTTTCTTCTCCTGTACAGAGCGGCAATCCCGTGACTCTCTTTTTTTCCTCGTTCCTCGACAGAGGGCCTCCCCAAGTGCCAGACCTCTTTTCCCGGTGGACCGAGCATCTTTCTTCCAGAGTCCCCCGCCTGAAAGGATTTCAGGAAGTAGCCTATTCCCCCCACATCGACAATATTTGCTTTTTTTTCGGGAAACGATTTTTTAGTTCGGGATTTCCTGACAGCTTTTCCTTTTTTTCTTCAGATGACCTCTCCTTCTTCATCATCCAAGAGGTCAGTCCCCTGCTGTTTTCGGATCCTGAGGCCCCTTTTTCCTTTCTTTTCGGCGCGACTCTTTTTTTCCCCCCTTCTGAAAATGTCAACCGTTGTGGTCAAAAAGATAATCTTTTCTCTGTGACTATGATATATTGTATTTGCGTAACTTCGATTACTCATATTCTAGGGAGGGTTTTCCTCCAAGTTGCCTCTTCGATTCCCATACCTCCACACCCCACCCCCTTCTTCGAGGATCTTTAGTTTGGAAATGGGGTTCCCCTCAGTAGCGGGACTTTTCCCTCGAAGTGCGGACCCCCCCCTCCCCAATACTCTTATAGCTTCCGCGTCTCTTCGGATCCGCGATTTCTCTCGAAGCGAGAGGAGAGGGTTTTGCGTTCATAGGCGGAAATAAATCTCTCTCCCTTCCTTTTTATACCGTTTAGCGTATGGATAATTTCTTGGTAATACGGTACCTCTTCCCGCTAAGTGCGCCCCTCACACCCTGCTTGATGTGACCTCATGATTCCTCTTTTTTCTTGTTGAGCCAGCTTTTTAACCTCCTTTTCCCTTTCGAGGGATGTCAGCGCATCCCTTCCTCCCTCTCCAGTTCCGCAATTTCCCCTACTCCTTCCGTTGTGTTTTTTTCTGGCCGTCCGCAATACAGAAACTGCGGAAAAACTGCGCGTTCCCTTTGACATCCCTCTAAAGGGAAGTGAGAGTTCTGGTTTTCTTTCCTCACCCAAGAAAATTTCAGTGAGGTCCCCGTCACACTTTCTCGTTGTTTCATAAAATGGGGCGGCCCCTCTCTTTTGTGGTACGTTTCTGACCCCTATCTCCCGAAGGCAAGTATTTCCCCTCCGCTAAAACGTCCACTAGTCTTCTCTCGAGTGGGTCCCTTTCGAAAAGAAAATTTTTTCTTCCCTCTTTACGCAACGAACCATTTCTTTCGGATATCATCGCACTAGTTAGATGTCCCTCCTTTCCGATTCTTCCTTTTTGATCGTCCTTCTATTGCCTTGCCCGAGAAATTTTTCCCCCCCCCTTTCCCAAACGTGGTCCTGCTCCATACTCGGAACATTTCTTCCTTTTGATGTGTCCAACGGCCCCTGTTTTATTTCATCCATCCCCCTGATAATATTCGTCTCTTACGCAAAGCCCCTCTATCAGGCGGATTTCGCGCTCTCTTTTTTTTCCCCTCCCTTTTCCCCCCTCTAAGGGCATTGTCGACGAGCTGGCTTTCCCCTACTGGACAAGTTTTAGATGGTCGAGATCCTCACATCTCGAACTTGCTTTCTTCTTCGCAAGAAGGTCGAATGGAAACGAAGACTTTAAGCGGTCGTCCCCCCCTCGCAACCCCTTTCCCCAAAGCCTTCGAGAAGCTGGACCTTCCTGCCACTCTGGAGACCAGGATCCTTCGTCTAAAGAACCGGTTCCTCCCAATATGTGACGTCCTTTCTCAAACGTGCTTGTCTTTTAGTTGCTGCCAGCGCGAGGACGATGAATTTTTCCCCCCCCCAATCAGTCCTTTCCCCTCTCGGGGAACAGGACCTCTTTTCCCCTCCTTTGTTCAATATACCTGAGGGCGAGATGCTCTCCTATCTCTACGGCCCCTATTCTCCTGAGTGCGCGAATTTTTTTCCCTCCCCAGGAGTTGGGCCCCTGGGCGCGCCGTCTTGTAGCAAAATTCGATGCCTTTAACTTTTCCCACTGCGGTGTCCCCTTTTTTTTCTTTAATCGGCGTTTTCTTTAGCTTAGGAGCGAGTCCCCTCTCATCGGCACCCCCCTTTCCAAGTCGGTACTGGAGGATAATTGCCCTGCTACGCTGGGGGACCCTTTTCTTTTGACGTCCGGGCAACTATGTGCTCCCCCCCCCACCTCTCCAACGATTGAGTGGAATTCTCTTCACGATTCGAACCAAAAGAGAAATCCCCCCTCCCCCAGTAGAGCTTTTACTGGAGCCCCCGCCTAGTTCTTCGGTCTCTACCTTCCCTTTTTAACGAAACGGTTTTTAATCTGAAGCGCACGATTTCTTTTAGAATAGACGCTAAACTGTGGGCATTCCCCTTATGTCTGGGGCTGATCAGGGGTGGGGTCTTCCATTTTCTTCTTTGGCGGAATTATCTTGGTTGGATTCATTTCTGTTCTTTCCCTGATACCTTCTTTTTAAATTTTCTCCCGTTCTCCCGTTCATTGCAAGGCCACCTTGAGGAGTTTCCTCCCCTGGATGATTCGTGTGCACAATGACGACTGTATCCCCTCTAGGCCCCCGAGTTTTTCCGGATTCTCCCGCTACCCTGCAGCCTTTTCCCCCCGCCGTTATATTTTCCTTCCTCCCTACTCAGATGGGGCGAGCCGTCTCCCCTTCCTCAGTTATACACCTTGGTTGAAGAATAACACGCTAGTTCTGGAAAATAGCCTTTCCCCCTCGGTCGTACTCCCTCCTTTTATAGGAAGGATAGACGGCCCCACAGTCAAGAGCTCAATGATTCTTTCTTTTTCTCGCCCCATTGCGGTCTATAAGAAGACGCCCTTCACGCTCATATGTTACATTTCTGAGAGAAGATCCCCTCCCTTTCATTCCTTCTCATCTACGGGGCCTTTTTTGGGAGATCCATCTTTGTCGCCTTTTTGGTTTTGTCCGGAATCTTCTCTCGGCCTTTTTAAGCCCCAATTCAGAACCTCTCTCGACTTTCTCCTTCTTTTAGAAAGTGAGGTTGATTTTCCCCTCCTCTGGAGACTTTCCTCAAAGAGAACCGAAAGAAAGATCCTTCTGGCGCAGTTTTCATTTTCTGACTGAGATCAGCCTCCTAAAATGTTGTTCTTTTTTAGGCGAGGAATGTTCCCCCCCCCCCTTTCCACTATTATCTTCTTTCCGCCCCGAAGAAGGCGTTCCCCTTTTTTGTGTATTTTCCACTAATCAGCGAGAGCTCCTCCCTTTCCAAGTAACCCCCTATATTGAAACCTCGACGTAACTTCCCCTTCCCTGAATAATTTGGTCTGAATTATTTTAGAGTAAATCCCGCTACCTTACCTTTTGTAGACCCCCCCTTGGTTATGGATGGGGAAGAAATTTTCTTTTCTCTATAGCGCAGCCCATTTTTCCCCTATGAATGGTGACTCCCGCGGGACCTCTCTGGAAATTTTCCCCCCCCCCCCCCGGTGGGGGAATTGTGACCTTCCTCTCGGGGTGCAGCTGATCATTTTCAGAGTTTTTTGTTTTTTCGCGACGCTCAGTTTTTTTTCGAAATGGTAATTGTTGCAACTCCTCCGCGACAGTCCACCCCCTTTGTTCTAAAGACTGACCCGCCCCTTTTTTTTCCAAAGCAACCCCGGTATTCTCCTGACCAGTTTCAGCCGCAACGGTCACCCGGTCGACTCCTCTATTCCCCTTTCCTGGAGACACCCTTTCTCCCTCCTTTTACAAGCAGGCGTCAATCTCCTTCTTGAAGCCGGTTTTTTTCCCCTCCCAGAATGGCCCATTCCGTCCCATATCAAAACACGCAAGTGATGATACCGCCCCCTGCCAAGTGTTCGTTTCCACCAAGTTCTGGCCTGCCCATGTCTCTGAAACAAACCCCCCTTTAGACAGGCCGGCAAGAGACTGATCCTCCCCCCCCGAGTAGTAAATGGGAATTTCAGGAACCATCTCACTCCTCCTTCGACGGTGAACCAAGAGGCAGTACTCCCTTTTTCTCCCTTATATCTCCGTTATTTTCGCTTGCCCTGATAGTGACAGTCCTTTCTTCTCAATTGTATTCTTTAATCCCGTCTATTTTTTTGGCCGGTACCGCTTCGCGTTTGGACGATGGCGGGTTCTTTACGATAAGAATTCTATTGCCTATTTTGCTTTCGATAGGTGATTGCAGACCTGCTTCGTCTTTGACTTACTGCATGAGGGTTGCTGTTGTTTTTCTTTCCATCTGAGGCTTGTTCCCGCGCGAATCGCTCCCGTATGACACAGGCTCCCTAGGATGGCTGCCTACTTCAGGTATAGGTGGAGAGGTACGCCCTCGCGATGTCGCCTCCTTTTTTCGTTTAAAAAGTCCAGCCTGCGTCTCCCTTCTTTGTCGGAGAATGTCATCAGGATGGCGAGTCCACCCCAGCGATCATTCTGAGAGAAGGTTTTTTTCCCCAGCATCTCGGAATGACGCCGGTATCGCCGCCTCCATGAACAGCATCCCCTCAGCTCCTTTCGCCCCTCAAAACTCGCCCCCCGTCGCGATAAAAGCATCATTCCTCACCGCTCCTCTCCATTTATTCCCCCCCATCGACATGCGCGCCGAGCATCCCTTCCCCTTCCCCGGGAATGCGGTGGTTCCTTCCTTCTTTCTTTTTTGAGCCATCTCCCCCCAAAACAAAAGATCCTGTTTTCTCCCTCTCCGATCCCCTCCCAAAGCCATGACTCTTCAATTCATCGGCACGCTTCCCATGACATCCCCCTTTGACAGGAGAATAATCGATACTACTTCCCCCCTTTTTTCTAACGGCGATCCCTTTTTCCGGCTAAGTCTTTACGATGAAGATTGCTTTTATTTCTGAGGAGTCAAACTGTCCCCCTCAAGATTTAAGTAGCCTCCATCCCACGAAGTTTTTTCCATTTCATCTTTCTTTTCTAGACCACGGTTTGCGCAAAGACCCCCCATACGGAACTTTCCCTTCCCCCTTCAAACATCGGTAGAGGTCCCCCTCTGCAGCAGCATCTTTTCCCCTCCGTCTTCCTTCGGCAATTTCCCCTTCCCTCTTTCTTCTGGTTTGGCGCCAAATAGTATCAGTCACGTTTCAGACGATGAATCGCCGCCCTCCCTTTCTCTGAGAGCCGAACGTCTTTCTTCTTGGTTCAAGAGACTATACGCATTGGCTGTTTACCCCCCCTTTTGTTCCGATCGCTATCCCTTCCCCCTCGACATCTTTTTTTTTTCCTCGCCAGCAACCCGGAGACTTCCCTCCCTCATGCGCCCGCACTTTTTTTTTCTTCGATGGAGATTGAGTGTTTCCTTTTCAAGCGACTCAATGGCGGAGCGACGTTCCCTTTTTTCAATGGACATGCCTTTTTCCCCAACCGGAATGACCCTTCTCCCTTCTTGGCGCGCCGCTTCCTTGCCTAACGCTCCGTTGTTTTTTCTCAGCGGCTTTGCTTCCGCCTTGCAGCGCCGCTTTTGACGATCGCCGCCAGATAGTCCTTCTGACTTCCTCCTATTTACAGC
>Ga0179593_1440162_pt1 | contig 17913 bp, 22 predicted proteins | sample CZODoug2_1_08_16_FD_185931 | JGI IMG/M metagenome (GOLD analysis project Ga0179593, IMG submission 185931) | Vadose zone soil fungal communities from Angelo Coast Range Reserve, California, USA - CZODoug2_1_08_16fungal (PacBio error correction) | ecosystem: Environmental > Terrestrial > Soil >... | reverse complement strand
CCGGCCCTTTGCTGATTAACTGGGCGCGCGGCCCCTCCTCGTCCCTTTCCCCCTTGACCACGCATGGTCCTCTGTTTCGGAGGAGGGACTGTACTGACTCACGTTTTCCTCCGACCTTTCTGAGTGCCTTAAGTGAGTTTGGTTAGGAAAAGTCTTTACCCTTCGAAATCCCTATTGTACACTATTTGACCCCTGTTGCAACATCACCGGCAAAGACTCAAAATGGATTGAAAAGAAGCCGTCTCCTTTTCGTGACGAAACTCCTTCCTCGAGAATTGAACCTACCCATGTTTCCGACGGGAAAACTGCACTTTCCTAATCCGGGAGATTACGTCAATTTCCTTTTTCTTTGCTCCCGTTAACTTAGGAAGAACCAACCACCACAGGAAGAGAGAGGGGAGCGTACTATACAGGATGCCATTTTCCCCCTGTCTCTAAGAAGGGGCAATAGACTCCTGAGAAGGAGCGAGACACCCCGGACCTCGAGTTACCGTTAAAGGCGTGGAAGCCCAAAACGGGTCGCATCGGAGGAAAGATGCCAAAGAGGGAAAAAAGTCTACTCACATAAGGTACACCCAACCTCCCCCGTCGGAACCGTCGGTCCATTTGCTTTCCTACCAGAGGGCCGCTACAACTAGCCAGGCCACCGTTTCGAAACAATAATATACATACCTCCGAAGCCCCCTTTTTTCTTTCCCATTGAGTGTTGGCTACAAGGAAGTCACCACCGCTAACACACCGGCCCTCATTTTTATACTAAAGTTACACTCGGATCAGATGGTCGACATGCTTTATTTTGAAGCTGCACCTCCCAACCGCCCTATTTCGCTCGGGACTTCCTTGCATATGACGAGAAAAACTGTCTCATGTTTTTTTCTCCTCGGCCAATTCTGACTCTGACCTTTGGCGCCCAGGCTTTTTTTTGCCTAAGCTTTCCCGACTAATTTTGGCACAAGTCAGACCGCCTAATTACAGTTAAAATTACCTTTTCCCTAAATATACCAAACCGCGCGTCATGTTTTTGACCCCATTGGTTAACTTAATCTTTGCCTTTTCATTACCCCACTATTCTAATTCAGAATACTCCTTAAAAACCAAAGTGATCCGGAATAGTCGGCCACTCTTCCCTTGGGAACCCTAGAATTTCCCAATTCGTGAATTCAGCCTTCCTTCAAGATAAGAGTATTAACAGCCCCCATGAATGACATTCCCGACCCCAGTACACAAACCAACCAAACCCACACAAATTTTCTGGTGACAAAATGCTGATGTTGATACCCGCATCTTCCTCCCTCAGTTCTTTCTCTTTAGAATATTAGCCCCCTTCCCCGTCCATCCCTTTTTGCCTACCCCGAGTAACTCTCTTCTCGTTGTCCACATTTTCAATATCGTTGGCGGTAGGTGATACCTCTCGTCCCCAAAACATTTCCTTCGCTTTTTTTCCCCCCCCTTCTTCTTTTCTACCAAGCCTGCACCTAAGACACTTTTCCTCTGCGTCGCACCAGAACTATCCCTCTCCCCTTTTTTCCGACTTTCTTACCCGTTTGTTCCGTTGCCCACTTTTGCCAACGGGAGATCGATGGAGTTTTCGTTTCTTTTTCTTCTCTCTTCACGCAATTTTCAGGATTCCCCTGATTCCTCGAGGGAGGCCTTCTAGTCCTCTCTCTCGCTTTGAGCTTTTCCGCCGGTTTTTGAGCTACCATTCCCCTGCACCCTCCGTAGACAGTTGACCAATCCCGACAACGCTCACCCCCCAACTTTCAATCCCTGCGCCCCTTTTTCCCCCTTCCCCCTCCCCCCCACTTTGTCCTGCGCCCCTCGCGAACCCAGAACTCTTCTACTAATGGGTCCGGCCCCCCCCTCCGATGGCCCCCTTCTCCCGCTACGTGCCGTTAGGAACGACCCTTGACCTCCATTTTTCGCTGCCAGCTTTCTTTCTCAGCAGCCTCTTTTGTGGAGGGTGCTAGCCGAGTTTCAAGTCGTTCGCCGCTTCTGCCCTTTGCTGTAGTCTCCTCTTTTTTGCATGCCCCCCAACCAGCGTGCCTGGAAAAATATTAAACTGATGGTCCAGCCACCCGCATCTCGGCTTCTTCGTCACCTTGAGAGAGCCTAATTTTCGTTTCCACTCCAAGGGGAGGGCTACTTACCCCGTTTCCTTCGCTCCTCCCTTCCTTTCGAAGGAGACTCCCTTCCCCGCGCGCTTTATTTCGACCTCCTTATGATTCGGTTCCACCGACGCCTTCCTAGTCCCCTTTTTGTCCCTACGGGAAATCGAAAGAGCAACGTAGCGAACCTCGAGAATTGAACTTTGTAGAGTGCCAAAGGTTTCCGCTAGAGAGTCAATTGTAAGGCATATTTCCCCCCCCCCCCCCCCCCGCGAGAAATTGAAACTTTCTATTTCCCTGCCGGGGCGGAGGAATTTGCTGTCCGTCGAAATTGTATGAAACATTAAGATCCCTGACCTTTTGAGCGTGGTCTCTCTCTTTTTATGTATCCCATCCCCCATCATTCGTCAAGGATATGTCCTATTAGAGGCTAAGTTTCCCACGCCCGGCCTTTCTTTCGCCGAATTCCCTGCCTTTCCACTGTTGACTTTTCTAAACCCCCTGGACCCCCCGGAAGAAAGCTTCCCTCCATACGATGTCCTCTTGTTTCGGAACTGGCCCTGCCTCCATGCCCCTTTTCCCTTTTAAACTTCTTTGCACTGATGCACTTTTTTTGGACAGGAGTAGTCTCCCCCCTGCCCCTACTCGGCACGACCCCCCTTCCCCCCTTCTGAATTTGTTAATCTCGTCGCGCACAAGTCGTTCGTGCGTTTACCCATTCTGCTTCCCTTCCCGACCACCACCGCTTTCATAGGGAAGTTGTGGTTTGTTAACAGTTTTTTTCTTCTCGACCTGATTCCACACCGCGTCCCCTGCATTGCGAAGAGACGCTCGCTCCGCGAGATCGGACCTGCTTCCCTCCCCCCCTATTTTCCGCCTGCATGACGCAGTTTCCTCTCCTTCCGCCGAACCACCGACCTGAACATTAAGAAATGGATTAGTTTCCACCGGGGAAACGTCACTGCCCCAATTCTTTTCCGACCGGCACCAACTTACCCATACCCTGCTGTCACTTTGACCCGACTTCACTAGCTCTTCCCCCCCCTTCCCTCCTCAAACTTTTTACTCCCCCTTTTTGCTCCGCCGGCCTCTTGTCAGCCCCAGAATTGGTGCTTCAAGTCCGTAAATTCCTTTTTTCAAGTGCACGGCCTCTTATGCTTTCCCTCCATCGTTTTTTCTTTCCCTCGCATTAGCTTTTTTTCCCCGCAATTGCAGGAGGGATTGAGCTACGCGGTCGTGAGTCGTCAGTCTCCGGTCGCCGGGTTCTCTTTCCTCACATCAAACCCTTGTTTTTTAAGAATGCCCCCCTCGGATTTCTTCTCTCTACTAATAAGTTTTTGTTTTTGAGAGAGACCAGATCTTACCAAAAGTTTTTTCGAGTTGTCTTTGACTTCCCCCCTCGTCATTGAATAAGTTCAACCCCTTTCCTCGGGAAAATAAAAGTCGCCTTTCTGTCGTTGCCCCCAATTTCCCTACACTCATTAGCGAACGAAACAGCGTGCCAGGAAACGATCGTCCCTCTCTACTTGCCGGTTTACCCTTCCCGCCACCCCCCAGAAGTCGATTGGCCGTGCGACGCGTTTCACATCTTCCAAGGAGGTGTGGATTGTCACTGGTGTTCGTTGATTTTTCTGTAAGTATCTATCGCTGTGGGGCCTGTCAGGGAGACCAAGCTTTGGGCTAGTCGTTTCGTTCCAGTGGGCGGCCGGCTTTCGCTTGAGACTTCACGACTTCTCCCCCCTCCCCCTCCCAGTAGTAATTACGGAGGGCGGTTTACTTGTCGGAAACCTCTTCTTCTCATCAACAATTGTTGATGCTCGTCCCGCGATACGATCGATTTCGGTGTCCACTTCTTCTCTGAATAGACCCCAGCACCGTAAAACCACCATTAATGAGCTTTTTGTACGTAAGTTATAATTGCCTCAAACTTTCGATTGAACGAAGGATGACTTACCCGTCGGGCCTAGTCCTTATTTCGAAAGACGGTGAGGGCTTAGTCTATAATTAGTCGGTTCCCCCACGAGCGCGTTGGTACCCAAGCCCAGGGAGCCTTTTTTAACTAATGCACTAATAGGATATAAGAGTGCCATCACTTCATCATGTTTTCCCCGTGACTGCTACGTTCTCTTTCCTTTTTTGAAGACGCATCGGGTTTGCCACCCAGTAGACCTAGATAACTTCCCTGCTTTTTTCGCCGAATATTGACCCCTCTCTATCCCAAAGGGGGACAGCCTTCGAATCCCGTTTTGAGAACAGATCTCTGAACCCTTCCTTACATGTGCCTGCCCCCTATGTCATTCCCCCTTCAAATGCGCACCCGAATGTCCCTCCCCCTCCCTATAGCGGTCTTGATCTATTTAACTAATTAGTCGGGCGCGAGCCTACTGCCGCTCTCCCTAGTTTGAAAGGCCGTAGTTTCCCCAACCCAGATTCATGCTGGAATTCTCTGAAAAATAAATACGCTTCTGTGGTAAGAGATCCCCCAGGAGGGCACCCATTATCCGAGTCCTTCCCTTTAGAGATGTATTTTTTTTTTCCCACAACTTGAAGTGAGCAGTTGAGAAAGAATTTGCGGTCCCCCCCGATCCCGGTCCTTTCGGCGCGAATACTTCCTTTTCTTTTCCCAGGTGGATACACTCACGTTGCCTCTGGAAATCAGCGGTTTTTCCCACACTTGACCCGCGCGACGCCCCCACTGATCACACTCCTTCGATCCTTTCTCCCTTTCCCTCTCAACTAAAAAGTCTTTTCGCATTCTCCACGAAAATTGGACTCTCGACACACTTTACTTGATTTTTTTTATGCCATTCGAGTAAATACTCCTTCTTTTTCCCGTTCTTTCGTGTTAAAATTATTAAGAGCGCTATTGGGTTTTTAGGAGTGCTGGCTTATTCCCTTCCTGGCGATTTTTTTTCACGACGGAGCGTCTTCTTTTTGTTGAATAGCTAATCTTTGTTCTACCGTCTGACGTGCATGAGATTTAAGATCCCTCGTCATCGCGTCCTTTCACTTCCTTGCCGAGCCCTTCGAGCCGGCCCCCATCGTGGCATCCTCGAATTGCGTTCCCCTGTTCTGTAGAGGCTTCCCCCCTCCCCCCCCCTTAAACCCGCCCTAAATTCAAGTGTGAGCTGGGCACCAGACGACCCCGGTGGCCTTTTTCCCTCTCCCCCTTTTTTCGAATGGGCTATTAACAGCTATTAAGATTTGTGACTTGTCGGTGACCTTTTCTAGTTTTTTGTCGTTCACGATAATAGAAACCCGGCTATGTCGACCGTTTGTCTTTGGCCGTTTCTTGTCTCCCTAACACGCTGAATTCTCTTCAATACTTAGTCCCCCCAAGCTTATGTGTTTTCGGCTGACCCCCCCCCCCCCCATGCGCCAATTCTGGACTTCGCAGGTCGATCCCGAGGCCCCCCGAAGATGTCCTTTCATTTCGTACCCCCCTTTTTTTTTTTTTTTTTGTGACCAATCACCACCTTCCGACGCGGGGATAAGCAGGGCTCTTCGCAGACTCTTATCGTCAGTTCCCTGCTTTCAGCACCTGGCCCTGGGCATCCTCTCTTGTTCACATTTCCTTTCCGGAGCGAGCCCAGGTGATTTTTATCTTGAGGCTTCATTCTGAAAGCCGTTGTGAACACACCTTCTCTATCCCTTCAACCCCTCCGGGCAGTTGTTGGAACTTTTGGCTTAGTATCCGGTCCCAACAGCCTGTTGGCGAAAGAAATTCATATCAGCTTGACGCTGAGTCCCACTTTAGAGGGTGTCTTCTTCTTTCTTATCCCTCTTTGGTCTTGTCCAAACCAGCATGTAGATAATCCTTTCCCTTCCTCGTGCTAGATCACCTTCTTTCCCCTTTGAGAGGTTCTTAACGCTCCCCCGAACACCTTTGGCAGCGGTTTTTAGCATTCCTTAGACTTTTCGGTCCCCCCTTCGGTGTCTAGGTCTTTTTTTAGTAGCTGTCTTTATGTCTAGGTTTGGTCGGCTGGAACTTGCCTATCCCCTCCTCGGCTTTGATAGGATTAATCGACTCCCTGCGCAAGTCCCCTTCGTCTTCCCCATTTTGTTCTATCGGCGTGGTCCCCTTTTGTTTGGCGGGAAACGGCTTTTTCTTTCTTCCTTTCATCCTGGTGATTATAGTGCTCGGTACGGTTCTTTTCGTTCTTTTGAGTGCTCACCATTTTTCAATGGAGCTTTTGAAGCTTGATTAGAATTGGCCCGTCCCAAATGTACTACAAGGACCTGAAGCGCGAGCCGACCCCCCCCCCCCCCCCCCCTTTCGCCGATTGCCATACTCACATCTCCCGATGACGCTTTTCATGGTTTGAAATGCCCCGTTCCGCCGTCCAGTGCCAGCTTCGCTTTTTTCCGGCTCCCCTCTATTTCTCATGTTGTGGTTTCGTTTTTGATAACCCTTCTTGGTAGTACTACATATGGTGAAGGAGAATTTCCTTTCAAACCATTTTTGCCGATTTCACTTTACGTTCGGTTGCTCTTTCTTTTTTTTTTTCCCGTTTTTTTTTCTTCATGTAGTGTTAGTCATGGTTTTTTATTTCAAACTATTTTCCCTTTTTCCCCTCCTCCCCGAGTCCCCAACGGTGCAAACTTGTTACAATTATTTAGTCCCCCCCAACGCCGCCCATACCGGGCGCCCGTCTCTTTCCTGTAAAGTCTCTCCAGTACTCTCGGATTCACGTCCCTTGTCCCTCAGACCACCAACCCTTCCTTCTCTTTTTTTTGCGTCTCCCTCAGACCCCGCGGTACGGCCGCAGGGTGGATGCGCCTTTTTTTCTGATGGAAGACAAGCTAGGTTCCGTGGGAGGCTGCCAAATACCAGAAGCGCCCAACGATTCATCAATTTCAGCCGGGCAGAGTCCCCCCCTCCTCCTTCCCCCGTGAGTCCAACCTCGTATAATTCTCTTCCTGCCCCTTCTTGGCCATCTGTGCTTGTCGTCAGAACGACCTTCCGCCAGCCTGTGATCGATCCCTCTTTCCGCTGGGAGTCTCGACCATGATGTTTCACTGCAGACCCAACCTTCCCTGAGCATTCCCTTCACTGCTCCTGGATCTCTCCTGCAAGCTTGAAGATAATTTTCTTTCTCTCAACATTTCTGTTTGCGCCTCAATCGCAAAAGCCCCGGCCAAGTCCATGACTAAAGAGCCAGTCTTTTTTCCAGGCTAGTGAATGTGTGTCAACGTTTCATTCCTGCTAGCTAACACCCTTTTCTCCGGAAGTAAATTGTTGGTAACTCTTATTCCCTGCCGTTGGAAATCTCCCCTACTATACAGCTTTGCGCCCCCCCTCAATGCTGATCTACGTGAGGCCCCTGTGGTGAATACTCTGGATTTCCGCCCGCTATTGTTAGTTCCTCCTCGACCCCATTGCCTAATTCACGCCTACCCCCCCCCTCTTTTGCTTTGACTCTTCGTATTTTTCCCTCTACTCCTGATTGGCGCGCTACCCCCCTTCAAACCTTTCCCCCCCAAACTTGTCTCCTCCGGCTTTTCGCTTCACTTTTTTTCGCTCAAGCCTCCCCCAGCCCACGTCCAAGAGCGTAACTCGAACGTCCTTTTTCCGTTTCCCCCCCCCGAACTGCTCGTCCAAAGGTTGTCGTGAAACTTGCGACCTTTTAGATGAAGTTTCCTTTTTACGGTTGGGGGGGCAAATCTATCTCATCCTTTCCTCCGATTACTTATTTCTGCCTAGGTAGACCCGGCTGAGGTTAAGTTCCCTTCTTCTAGCTATTCACCAATCCCATCCGGAAGTTCTCCCCCCGCGCTCCTCCACAATCTCCTCGCGTGGTGAAAAAACCTTTTTTTTCACAACCTCCGCCGGTCCCCCCGTCAACCATAAGCGCATCCCCGCATGGGCTACCTGCCTTTCCCCCCCTCCTCCTCTTGTCCCTGCTTCTAGGTAGACGCCTCCAAGTTTTCTTCTTCAGGCGTTTAGACTCTCCCGAGGCCGAGGTGGAGGGTGTTAGTCAAGGAGATTCTCGGCCTTCGTATCGATTTTTCTGGGCGTCGCGCCCTTCCTTTCCCCCCCACCAGCGTTTCTTACATCGGCCACTTGGATTAATACCTCCCCCATCCGAGTCTTTATCCGATGAGCGCTCTTTCATCAGTCGGCCCCGCTATAAATTTTTTCCTTCGCCATTGGACTCCTCCCCGTGCCCTCAGCGGACACGCGGCTAGATTCAACTCAGCGTCTCTTTTCAAAGTCCTCTCCCCCCCCTCCGCGTTGTGTCATCACGTTTTCATCCCCCCCGAGATACCCGAGCTTTTTCGCCGCCCGACGAATTGTCGTCATCCCCCACTTTTTTCTCCGCTTCTAGGGTGTCATAAAGTCCGTTTCTGGTTCGTCGAAATTTTGGTTCCTGGACGTCATGTGGTCCTTTCCTGGTTTCCTACGATGCTTTTTCGCCCCCTCCGACCCCTTTCCCCTTCCCCGTGGTAATCGCGTCAGAAGTTCCGCCATTTCGCCTTTTAAGTAGCCGAGGTGAGGAATGTGTCCCCCACGCTTTTTTTTCGTTTCTTGGAAGGGCCCCCCCTCGCTATCACGGGTGAAGTGTGTTAAGAGGGAACGTGTTACAGGGGCGCCTCCCCATCCCCCGCTCACTCGGAAAAGAACTTTGGGCTTCCCAGATTATTGCCTCTGATTTTTTCTCTCCCCGCAGACGCGGTCCACCTCACGGCATGCGCCCCCCCCTTCCTTTCCCTTCTCTCGACCAAAAATTTTTTTTCCTTAACTTCTCTCCACAATGTATTGAGTTGGTTTTTTCACTCTTTCGCCTCGCCCCAAAACCAATTCCAGCAACCAGAAGAATTCTCTCAGCTCGCCCCCCCCGTAGTACGAAAACAACTTTCTTTTCGGCCCTTCTATGTTTCCCCGTTCAGAAAGAAACCTCCCCCTTACCATAACTTTTTTCGTTGTTTCTCCCAGTCCATTTCTCTAAAAGCTCCTGCTGTCGTCCCTTTCAAAACCCCATAAAAGGCTGCAGGTAAAGACCACGCGCGGCTTTTTTTCACCCCCCCCCTTCCCCCATGTCAAGACTACCTTTTTTCCTCTCAAATCGCCCCCCGTCTATTGTGTTTGAATGCTGTCCCACTCATGTGGAAGTCTTGCGATGGTTAATTCAACTGTTCTACACTCTTCCTCTCTAATCGTTTTCTTTTTTTTGCCTCCTACTTCAGGCTTTGGCGCGGTTTCGTGATTTGTCTCTTCTTTCGTCCGCGGAGATGAAGCCCCATACCCCCCTTGTCGATCCCCAACCTGGTTTAATTTCTTTCAATCGTGATCCTCTTCTCCCCTCCGTTTGTTTTTTTGCTCTCTTCCTTGACTTTTTTCCAAACAAGTGATAGAGAGTTATTCATCCTCGTCTCCCCCGGCAATACTACTGAAAACCTCACTCGTTTCAACAACCCTACCGTCGCCTGCTTGCGTTTCTTGCCCCCGTCCGAGAATCGAGGCCGCTTGTACCTCACCCGTTGCTTTCCCTCCTTCGCTGGTCCTCCATCCCTGTGACATGTAAGCCTCCGGGGGCTATTCTCTAGTTCCCTCTGCTGCAGGGTTTTGATGCTTGTGTACGGTGGCCTGTTGCCAAAGCCGCTGTTTTCCCTTTTTCACGGTTCTCTTGGGTAACGGGGTCCTGCCCTGCTTGGCAGTGTTCTCCTTGGACCTTTTCCACATTCTCCCATCAAACCCAAGTTAGTTAATGTCTTCTTGTTTGCTTCCTTGGCGGACACGGCGCAGTCGCTCCCTCCTTTTTTGCGCTCGCGTATCCGATGAGTTGCTGCCAATTTTCCCTGGGAAGATTAATTTTTTTTCTGAGAAGCCTCAAAACCACACTTCTTTTTTTTCATAGTTAAGACTCGAGCAAATGTGTTTCTGATTTTCGCCGACGAGCCCTTCCTTCTTGTCCGAATGCATTGTTCGTGAACGAGCTTTTCCTGTTTTTTATACTAGAGGACCTCCGTCTTTCCCAAGAAAGGTCTGCGCAGTTCCTGTTCTTCTCATCTCCCTGGGCAAACATGCCTCCATCCCCCCCCCCCCAGTGACCTTTGATCTGAGACTGAAGGGCCTCCCTAGACTCGCGGCGTGGTCACGCCCTCCTTCCGGGAATTCGACTTGATTTTTGTTAGACGACTTTCTCCCCATCTTCGACCCCTTTGCTAACCAGTCCTTTGCTCCCACTTCTTCACAGCCACTTAAATGTCCTACTCGTTCCTCCAGAAACTTCACATAAAAGCCCCTTCCTTTTACTCATCGAGGTTTAGAAAACCCCGAATTCTCTTTCTCGGAGCAGTCCCTCTCTTCGAGATCCACGGGAGGCCCCCCCCCAATTATGAGAGAGTCGTTTGCACCCCCTTTCCCCTATTTCGTGGGTAGTTACCGCCGAGGGGGTCGCCTTCCTTCCTTTCCTAAGCACTTTCCGCAGATTTCTTCAAAATTCTCTCCTTTGATCCTTTCTGGCGATAGCTGCCCCCCGCCTTTTGGCTTTGAAGTCCCGAGGCCCAAGGTGATGCCACCCATCCTCTGGACAGCCCCCTTTTCCCAAAAGATGCATAGCGTGAAGCCAAGGATCGAAGCAACTTCCCCTCTATCCCTTGACCTCGCCCCCTTTCCGGATAGCCGATACCGAGAAACTTGTCCTTTCCGTCCCTGTCTTTTTTTTTCCCCTGCACTTCAAATTTATAGTAGGACCTTTGCACGTGAGTTTTCTCCCCTTCTTATAAGGGCGTGGTCTATGTGAGGCAGGTAGTGGGCCTCTTGTGGTTCCCCGTCTCGCGGACTCGTTTTTTCTTACGCTATCCCCGCTTTTCTTTACGTCTGTGAATTTCTTTGCCCTATTATTCAGAGCGGTCCGTGTTTTCCACGATAATAGCTTGCTCCCTCCCCTCCCTCCTTTGACTTCCTGACGTGGTGTTTTGCTTGAAGTCGGTTCGGCCCCCCCCCTTCCCCCTTCGAACCCCATCCAAGTTGAGAATGGGAACGTTCCACACGGGGTGCCGATCTTCTCCATGTCTACTCTTTTCATTTTAAGCTATTCCCTTTCTCTTTGTCGGTCTTTTTTCGAAACTCCCAAAGGCGAAAGGCCGAGTCTTTCAACGTTGTTCAGTTTGCCGTACGGGGAGTCGCCCCTACCGCTACGGAGATTGAACCTGTCTCTTTCCTTTTTCAAAAACGAGGAGGTTTTCGTTCCCTTTTTGTCACAAGGTCTTTTCCAGTAGATGACGAAGGCTACAATCATCGCCGCTTTCCTTTCCCTCCTTGCTGTTCCAACCCCCCTTTTTCCCAGAAGCGTTCGATCAGTCATTTCCGTGTTTTATCCTTTTATTCTTGTCGGTCGTATGAATTGCACCCCCCTCTTCAGAGGGCCCCGTTCTTTGGTTAACACACTGATTCACGCGCGATCACGGTTCTTCCTCTCTCTCCGCGCCTGGAATCGGTTTCCCCCCCATCCTGATTAGCATGTTTTTCCCACGCGTTCTTTACGGAGGAGGAATTGGCTTCTCGGTCGGCCGCAAACATCTTTGTTGCTCTCCCAGAAAGGTAATTTCTTCCAAGATTGACTTGGAGATCCGGAGCAGGGGTCTCTTCCCTCTCTCTAGCATTTTGGTAGTCTATGAAACCTCCACCGCCTTCCGATTTCTCGAGCTCTTTGTTCCCCAAATACCATCACTTCTTTCCCCGGTTGAGCTTGTCGTCTTTTTCCGCGCCAAGTCCCCCCGGCAGTCGTGCGAAATGAATTTTCCCTCTCTCGAAGCTCTTTCCGCTTTCTTTATAGGACGGCGACTGGGGTTCTGCAACTCCTTGCTTCTCTGTGGTCGCGTATGGACTCTTTTCCGAAGTTCTTGTTGTCCCCTCCTCTGCTTCTCCCCCTCTCCTTCTTTTCTCCCTTCCCCTCGTAACCTTCCCTAATCTCTCATCTACCTATACTTCCTGTTGTTTTTTTCACATTGTCCACTTTCTCAGCAGAATATCGCCCTTGCTTTTTTTGTCGCTTCTCTTCCGCCGCGGTACGGCTTCTTTGAATTTTCCTCGCCTTCCAGCCAGGGTGCACGTCTATTTGGCCTCGTGATTTTAGAATGGAAGTTTGCATAACCCCCTGCCTACACGTCAGCCTTCTTTCTCCCAATCAAAAACGCTCCCGGTCAAGCCTCCGAAAACAGCGTTCAGCTGACGACGGTCAATGTTTTAACGATCGTCTCCCTTCCAGGCGATTCCGCCGACAAGGGTATATTCTCCCCTCCTATCCTCCTTTGTGTTTAGAGATCTCCCGTCGGGATACGACCCTCTGACGGAGACTCAGCATGTCCACACTTTCCGTTGCTTCATCTTTCGCTTGTTTCCTCTTCCAGTGAACTAGGATTTCGCAAAGTTTTTTTTTCTGAAGTTCCTTTTAGGTGTAGAGGCTGTTTTATTCCCCTTCCCTTTCCCCTTTTTCACTAAGCTTCAACTCTGGTTTTTCCCAGGTTTTTTGACAAGTGCCGCGCAAATATTTCCCAAGAGCCGTACACGTTCCGTCTCGCATCCCCCTCTGCACAAACTTCCCTTTCGATTAAGTAGTATCAGTATTTTTCAGCCCCAACCTAGTAGCGTTTTCGCTTACCCTGACGGCGCCCCCCCCTTTAAGGGAGGTATTTCTCCAGTCAGCCGGTTCGTAATTGAATGAGAGGAAGGCCCTTGTGAGGCGGCCAAGTTCCGCCCCTCTCCGAGTTCAGCAAGGCAGGTTTCCCTCAACGGCTCGACCCCGAAGCTCTCCCCCCCGCGTGTTCCACCCTCCCTCCTTTTCTCGGAAAGCCCCCCGCTTAAATGGTGATTGGCGCGTCTCTCCCCCTTGCAGCCTGTGATCGATCCCGATTTTCTTGCCAAGCGATCGAGCTAGACCCATGCTGGATTGTTGGATAAGACCCCCCCCACACCTTCGCGCCGGGAATGATCCACCCGACATACTGGATCTAAGATAAGTCTTCCCTTTCTGGAGATCAACCTTTCTTTTTCTAAGCAGCGCGCGTCCGCAAAATTTTCCCAAGGCCGCCCCTAAACTCTCATTGTTTTTTCTTGACCCGTTCTCGCTTGCCTTTTTGTTACAACGTGATCGCTCAGCTTACCCCAATAACAGTGATCCTATTCCTTCAATGGTTACACCAAGCCATTTCCGATGCCCCTTCGATTTTTCAAGTAGAAGATCACTCTTCGGCTTCTCTCCCTGCTGATCTCCCCGCGGCGGAAAACCCATTTGTTGATTCCCCAGTCCTGCAGCCCTTTAGATCTTTTATTTTACCTGATTTCTCCTTCCCTGAACTCCCCTCCTTTTGAATCCTAATCCTCCCCCCCTTTCTTTGACGACATTTTTCGTCCTTCACATCTCCTTTTACTGGAGGTCCTCTACACGTTCCGGCCCCGAAAACACCATTTCGAACATACGGCGCGTTTCGCTTCCTTTTTTGCCTGAAAAACTCCCATCCAGACTCCTGAGGCTCCCTGAACGATGTTCAGATCCTTTTCAATGCTCGGCCCCCCCTTTTTTTTCCCTTTTTACCACTTCCCCCTTGATATTTCTTTCTAGGTTTCCTTTTGGGAGGGACCACTTCTCACCGACTTTAATCCCTGATTCCCTTCCCCCTCGATGGCTGCTCGCTTTTCGAGTTGCTGGTCCTGGAAGCTCTTCTCTATCTTCCAAAATCACATTGAACGAACTTTTCTCCCCCAGGCTCGCTTCCCCAACTCCAAGCCGGCTATCCGGGGTTCTCCCCTTCTCCAAATTCTGCCTCACTTCACTACCAACTTCCTTACTATCCTAATTGTCTACCGCAGTGCAAGGTATTCTTCTAGAATTTGACTCGCAGGGTAGGATTCCAGACTCTTCCCTTCAGGTTTTATTTCCCCTTTGGAGAATAGTTAGCCTCGTGGCGGGTGCTATTCCCGGGTTATCTTTTCTTTTTTTCTTTTTCGCCATTATGGGCAGAGATATGAAGCTTTTTTTCCCCACCATAGTGCTGGAACATTCCCCCTGGTTCCCTTATGGCCCCCCCCCTGGGACTCCGAGAGCTTATCTTTCCCCCCCCTGTCGATTTCTCTATGCCTCATGCCGGGTCCCAAAGGTCTCACGTTTGTCCTTTAGTTAAAGTTTTTCAGCCGGAGACTGCTCCCCCTCTTCTCTAACAACACGAGCCTCGTATATGGTGTTTTTCCCCCCACTTCTCCCTCGAATCATGTTTGTGTATCCCTTCCTCCTCTGACTCGGAGGCTCCTCCCCGACGTTTTCTTTTCGAGCCCAATCCACTCCCTGTTTAATGAGTTTTTTTGTCGTCGAACAAATTAGTTAGGAAACTTCTGGAAGGGGTGGGATTTAAGTTGCCCTGTAGCTAGTACCCCCACCCATGGGATTCGACTTTTTTATGTCAACTATAAGCTAAGTAGTCTACCCTCCCCCCACATTCGCCTGGAAGTCCGTCTGGCTCCTGTCCCCGCCTGTCCGTTCCTTTTCTTGGACCGGCCCTTTTCTCAAGTTTTAGCCTTTGGTCCGCTTTACAGGGCGCCTCATTTCCCTAGTCTTGCCCGCGTTCAACAGTTGCCACTGCTCCAACCTTGCCCGGGTTTTCCCCCCCAACCCTTTTTCGAATGAGAGCCGCGCAGTCCCACTTCTTTCGAAATCGGACTCTCCCCCTGACCGTTTTACCTTTCTCTTCGTACCCACACACTGCTTGAACTGAACCCCCCATTCTGCCTGGAAGTTTGGTTTTGTACCGTCTCTCCTAAGAGAAATCAGCGGCCCCCAGTCAGTAATTGCGCTGAAGTTCTCAGCTCACTTCGCCAAACCAACTTTCGCGTGCCTCGGTGCCGCTAAGTCCCTCCCGCCCGACTGCATTACTAACTTTCGGGGGTTTTAAATTCGGATTCCCCCCGGAACGCGCCTCCTCGCCGGACCCCAACTAACCCCTGAAAAAGGATGTATTACCCGGCCCGGCCCCACCTTCCCCCCCCCTCTCGGTATTTTTTTGCAAACGCCCCAGTCACCATAACTCCAAACCATGTTTCCGCTTCCCCCCCCGTTCTGGGGATTAGTTCAAACGTTCCACTTCATGTTTAAGTCATTCCTCTTCTGTTCTTGTTCTTTCCCATCTGCTCTCCTCTCGCTTCCTTGCCTTTAGAGAAGTGGTTTTCCCTCCTTCCCCGTTCTTTTCTCGTGTGCCGCCGGTAAGCGGAGATGAATCCCTCCCAGCTTTCGATCAAACCTTGTCCACTCTCTCCCCCTTTCCTTTTTTGACTCCTCATCAGACGTTGTTTTTTCTAGATATCCCTCTACCACCACGTTCGTCCCTCTCTTTTCTTTTCATTCTAGAGTCGGTACGTCACGGTTACGCGGGACACATTTCCTTTCGCCTGCTTGCGTTGCGGCACCTTTCCCCAGTCTCCTTCCGTCTCCGCTTTAATCCCGTTGACTTCACCAGATCGCTTGAATACAAATGCCTACATTGTCCCCCGCCACTCCTTCCTGGGTCCCATTTCTAAGGCTGCGGAAAGCATTGAGTGACTTGCTTTTCTTCGTATGTGACTTGTTTTCAACAAGGCCTTTTTCGATGGGGGTCTTTTCCGGTTCAGATTTTCTTTTTCTTTGGGTAAGGGTAGTTTTAAGGCGGAGCGTTGCAGTTCTCCCGGAATCATTCACCTTCCCTTGTAATGTCAGGCGGGCGGTCGCCCCCTGGAGAGGAACCGTTGCTAAGGGCGAAAGCCTTTGTTGTGTTTTTTTTCGTCGCGCTATTTTCGCTTCTTTGCTCCCTTTCTTCGGTTTTAGGTTAATTTTTCTATGCGCGCAAAGGTTACCCCCAAACCAATCATGCGCGTTGTAACTCAAGAAGAACTAGAGAAACCTTGAGATTGAGCGACGAGCCGTTACCCTGGGCGAATGCCTGATTGACCCCTATCCGGTGATTCCGCGTTATCTCCTTCGAGTTCACTATTGTGAGTGTAGACGGGGGGATCCCTTCTTTCCCCCCGCTAAGATCAGCGAGAATGTGCCAAGGTCCCTGTCCCGTCCTCGACCCCCCCTTCACCCGTGATATCGAAGGGTTATCCTCCGAGCGGGAAAACTCCTCCCCCTTTGACTGAATTTCTGCTGTGATGGAGTCGCATATACGGTTAGACAAGTTTTGCCTCAAAAATTTCCTCCCATTTTTTCCCCCCTTCGATCCCAAGCAACTACTTCACTTATGATTCCTAAACCTCAAATTTTCCTCCCGCTTCCCTTTACATTCAGTCTCTCCTTCCTTTTCCTTGCAGAAGGTTCCGGGCGCTCTCCTCTCTTTTTTTCTTCCCGAGCGTGACGTGAGGGCCCACCCTCTTCGGTGTCTATTTGAGCCGTTGACCATCCATCCCTTGCGGTGTTCTCTTTGAGAGACTTGGGTCCTCCTTTCCGGGGAATAATTTAATCGGAGGGGTCTCAAACTTTAGAGCCTTTTAGCACCCTATTGAGGTTACGCTCTCGACTTTTCCTCCGAACGCCTCGAGGATGCCACCTTTTATATTAAAGACCTCTGTTGACCCCCCATCGTTACTTTCGCGACGCCCAGGCCTCTTGAATCGAAAGGCCTCCTTTATCGACCCTTTCCCCCCACCGCTTCTCCTCTCTTATAAGTGTGCGAAAACTTGACTGGACGCGTCTTTTTCTACTTCAAATTCGCTGCCTCCTTTGTCCCAGTGAACGTGAGGGGCTCTTCTCTTCTGCTCCTTCTTTTTCTGGAGTCTGGGCGCTTTCTGGGAAAAAGTCTGGCTAGTTGTTCTTTGTTCCTTTGCTCGGCGACTTTTTCTTCCCCTCTGGTGAATGGTGTCTCCTCTCCTTCCATCCTCGATCCCCCTCCCGAAAGATCATAACCTTAATGTGATGACTTCCCCTGGAGACTGGAGGAAGCACCCCCCCCCTAAACATAGTACCTTACAATATCAAAGTTCCATGGGACGTCCCAACACGTTTGCCGCTCCCCCCACTTAGTTTTAACATGTTTTTCCCTGGTCCGATAGGAAACTGCTGTCTTCGGTTCTTTCTCGCCCCCCTTTGAAAAAGCGCGGTTGTTTCGAATTTTTCGTTGTAGATTCTTCTTCTTTCTACCTGACTTTTGAAAGGACGTTTCTCAGCGAGTATTCTTCTTTTCTTCTTTTGACGGAAGGGTTAGGAGGCGTTTCTTCCAACTTGATGCTGGACCCTTTCCCCTTGCGTGGTACCCAAACAATGTGGCCTTCCCCTCGGCTCTCCTCTTTGAAGGAGTCTATAGTTAGCTCCCATCTGCAGGATTCTGTTTTGGGGAACTGGACGTGCCCTCTGAGTCACGTTTTTTTGACTGCATGAAAGCGTGGCCCCCCATTCACGCGGAGCCGGTTTCCCCCCTTTTTAGGGCGGTCCCCTTTTTCAGTGTATTTGCACGACCACTGCATGGTTGTATCAGAAGGACTTCAGCTTTTTGAGGATCGGTCTTTATTCCTTTCGAGATTGATTTTTTCTCTAGGTTTTTTTCCCCACAAAGCTCTTTTGTTTCTCACATCCGAGTCGGATAGGGATCTCCACATTCGCTCCGTAGAGGTTATTTATCAAATCACCCTTCCGACTTTGTTGACCCGAGATTTTCTAACTTCGGGGGCGACTTCTTGGCTTCTCGCGTGTGGCTTGCTCACTGCCTTTTTGTCGCGTACTCCTTTCGCTTTTACGTTGTCTACGCTCTTCCTTGCCCTAGACGATGCGAATTTTCCCCCTTAGGAATTCAACTTTTCCGTTTTAGATTACGCCGACTATCCTTCCTTTTTTTTTCGGAACAA
>Ga0179593_1297884_pt1 | contig 17913 bp, 21 predicted proteins | sample CZODoug2_1_08_16_FD_185931 | JGI IMG/M metagenome (GOLD analysis project Ga0179593, IMG submission 185931) | Vadose zone soil fungal communities from Angelo Coast Range Reserve, California, USA - CZODoug2_1_08_16fungal (PacBio error correction) | ecosystem: Environmental > Terrestrial > Soil >... | reverse complement strand
CCCCCGACGATTGTACGCACCCGTCTCGCTTTCCTGAACAAGCCCCTGCTTCCCCTCAATGATTCCTTTTTTGGGGGTCCCCCGAAGTCAGAAACTTACGACATCTCCCTTAGTCTAAAACCCTCTCTTTGCTTCGAAAGCCTAAAGTGCCCGGCCCCGAACCTACGACCCCGTGTTGGCCCTCAGATTCTCCCTCCTCCCCCCTTCAGCGGCCATCGCATTCGTTTGCCTCTAAATTCAACAGGGAATGAGCCTCTCTGGGAGGATGCTATACTCTACCCCTAGGCTTATTTCCCCTCCCTCCCCAGACAACAGTTTATATTAACCGCAGCACTTCTCACATCGATCGATCGTGAGATGCTTACTCTGTTTTACGCTCCCCTCTAATCCCTGCTTGAGCCTTTTGAGTCCCCTCCCCCTGCAAAGAAACGCTTTGATACATTTTATGGTTGTCGGTCAAAGTTTTCTCCCTAGTGTAGATCCTCCAGCTCCCTGCTATTTTTATGACTTCCCCTGGATCCCCCGATGGACCCCTCCTTCACCGACTTCATCAGTACAGCTGCAGCTTGATCAGTTTCTTTCAGTCGTCTAGACCTTCGCCCGCTCCAGCTAGCTCGATTCTACTTTTTTTATCCGTCTCCCGTGGGCATCCGGATGATCCCTGTTCTCAAGCTTTTTTTTTAATCTCTTTATCCCTCTTACTGAGTCTCTTCCCTTTCCTTTTAGCAGCCGCTTTGTCACTTTCCCCCGGCGCACTCTCTCTCCAGGACATTTCTCATCCCTTCGCGCACATCTAATTTGCGGCGAGTTATTTCGCGATCCTCCTTCTTTCCTTCGGACATTCTTTTGCATTTACGGAGGTGGAGAGCCTCTCTTCTCCTCCCACTGATCTCTACTGTTGCGGAAGAAGCAGTCCACTCTGCTAATTTTCCCCAGTCCCAGCAAACGGCCTCGTGTCAGAAGCCATGAAGGTTTAGAGATCCAGCTCTCAAGAATGCTTCTCCTTCAGTTCCAACCCCGGTTTGTGCGTCTTTTCCCTTTGTTATCATCTCCCCCTTCCCCTACCCCGGCCGGCGCTTCTACATATTTCCTTAGTCCCAGTCTATAGGTGCTCTGGGTGCTCAAAGCCCTGAACACTCTTATCCTCGAGATAAAAATGGTGTATGCTTTTACCTTGAAGAGCCACAGGATTATACCGGCGGTACTTTTCTCCATGTCGGTTGAGAGGAACTTCCCTCTTCACACGAGATACCCTTCATCACGCCCAAGTTCCAGAACATTTTTTCTTGCGCCCCTACCACTGTTGTACTGACTGGATGTACAAGGCGCCCCGCACTGGTTTTTTAGTTTTTTAATATCAGGCCGAACGAGTTATTAATTTCGGGCCGGCTTGTCTAGGATCTCCCAGTCATTCTTTCTGGTGATCTCATGTGCAACTCCCACGGCTTTTACCCACTTTTTGAATGAGGCCCTAATTGTTTCCGCCTTGTAGGGATTCGATTGGAAGCAATACGCCTGACCATTTCCTAGTCCGCTGAACGCCTCTCTTCTCGGGAGGGCCTGCACCCGCTCCTTGCTGACCATGGATCCCCCAGATCAGGTCGTTTTTTCTCCAGAGCAGACTCTCTTATCTGACACTGTGGAATGGATGCTCATTCGTTGCTCCCGTGAACTACTCCCTCTGCCACCCTGCTGGTCGTGATCGCGTTTTCTGTTTTCCAGTAATGTCCTTGTTCGGCTTATTGAATCCCCACTTCACATCTCTGTCTTGATTAATCTCTCTCCTATCACGATTTTTTGCGGCGTACTGCCGATCGGCTTCTAGTGATTCTCTCCCCCACAGGCGGAGCCATCTCCATAGATCGGTTGCTGGTAGTGGAAATGAGTACGTTCCCGATATAGGCTCCTTCCCTGCATCTCAGCGTGAGAGTTACGACTGTATTTGAGTTCGTAGTTGACATTGATACGGCGGCACCGCTCTTCGAACCTCTGAGCCCCGCTTTGGTTGCTCATTGAGTCGCGCGACGATTCGGGTTCTTTTTCTTTTTTGATCCTTTTGCAACCTCTCCCTTCAATTTCTTCCGGTTCTGTCCTTTTGCCTCTTGGGCCGATTTTTGCGCCCGACATTACGCCTGCGCTTCTTGACGTCCCCTTTTCCGACCGCAAACTTGTCTTATGATTTCTGACATTTCCCTTTTTCCGGAGAGGCTCAGCTGCTTTCCACCCTTTTAGTGGCGAAATTCCCAATTTCTATGTGTAGCCGTTAGATTTCACGACTTTCTCTGGGCTTTCAGAGAGTGGGCGGAGTTCTTCTCTTCATTTAGGCCTTACGGATCGCATAGTGGTCACTCAAGGCTGCAGAGCGTCAGAGCATTCGCCCCTTTAACGTAACGCTTTCTTCTGACCGAGTGAATCTTTCAGACTCACATTATCTTCGAGACAAAAAACTTCCCTGAACACCCCTTTTTCTAGAGCACCTTTTTCCTCCCCCCCCCCCCCCTCGTTTAAAATCCCCCCCATTAAAACACTCCTCTCCCGTTCCATAATGCCTCAATTTTTTTTGTGATAGACCTTTTTTAATTGTTTGCCGAGGTTTGCATCCTTTCCCTATGACACCCTGGTTGCAATGTTTTCTTTTAAACTTTCTGGCGATGCCCTCTCTGCTTTCATGAGGATCTCCCTCCCTTAAGATCCGATCCCCCCCCCCCTGCTTCTTTCCTACATTCCACTAATCGCGACTAACACCAAGTTCATTCCCCCGACGCGTCAGACATGCGCTTGCCCCAGCCATTTCCCCACATATGTTTTACAAGGATTTTTCCGCTTCTGATTGCCATTCTTTACTTGAAAGCAACCCCCGTTTTCTGTTGAGGTCCGCAGTGATTACTTGACAACGACCGTCTACTTCCCGAAACCTAAGACTTTACGTACTCCAAGCATCTCTTTCCTGTAATCGTGCAGATCTCCGCCCCCCCAATCTGAGAGACTCTTTCCCCCCCCCCCCCCCCCCTGCGCCCATTTCGACAATTCTTCACGTCGTTAGAATTGCACACTAGTGAAAGAAGACCCCCCTTTCTCGTCTAAATTCGTTGAATAGCTCATCTTCTTACGTTCAATGGACCTCATCAAACTCTGAATTATGAGAGCTTTCTCTTCCTCAAAGTGGTTGACTCAATGACCGATAGAATCATACTCACAATACGATCCTCCCGGATAGTCCCCTTGAATTCTCCCCTCCACAGCTCCGACTATTTTCATCATCCGCCCCAAGTTCCTCTTATGTCCCACTCTATTTCCTCCAAAGAGATTTTTCACGTTGATTCCATATCTATGAACCCATAATATCAACCACAATCTTTGCATCACTACTTGCAGTACTGGAAGCAATAACCTCGAATAGTTTCGCCCTTCGCCCCACATCTCTATTCCCCTCACAAGATGCGGCCCCTCTAGTCTTTGCCACCTAGCCATGGTCTTTCCTACTCAAAACGCCCCCCTCTCCTCCCCGTGGACGGCTTTCTCATCCCGACCCCTTCTCCACCCGATCCCCTCCCGTCTTTTCCAGACCTTCTTTGTCTTCCGCGTCCTCACGTCACCACCTTACCCCCGTTGTATGTGGTTTTTGACGAGTTGAGGTTTGGGGTGGTGCCCGAGAGCAGGAAACCAAGCTAGACCCTTTCTCAGTATGAATGGATTCAGATAATACCTTTCCTTGTCCTAATTTCTATTTCCTTTTAGTATAGTATACTCCTTGGCCGCTTTACGCCTCCCATATGATTGACGCTTTCTCTTACCTTTAGATAGGAAGTGGAATCTGTCTCCCACCTTCCCACCCACACCCCATTTTTTCATCTTCGCTTATGAGGAATCAATTCTTTTCTTAGTACCTTTGAATGGATTCGCCACACCCTATCCAGGTAGATGGTGGCCCTACTTCCAGAGACACCGTATTTTTTCCCCTGATGCACAACAGGGTTTCTTCTTCTTTTTCTTTTGGATTTTCCAGCTCCCACGGGAAGCCCCCCTTTCCTGAGGACTCTTAACGTCGATTTATAAGAACCGATCTACCCAGCCTCAGACTTTTCAGTTACCCTACTTTTTCCTGAACGCTCAGGAGTCGCCCTCCGCAATATCCTCTGCCTCTTTTCCTTTTGAACTCCGTGACGCACTCTGCCCCCTACCCAATATCCAGCTCTCGCTAATTCAGTCTTTTGACACTATGACTACCCCCTATACCTCTGCCCCGACTCCACCGAGTCTACTCCAAGTGGCCACGTCTAGAACCACAGAATTGCATCGCTCGACCGACCCCTGTCCCTCCTCTTTTCTTTAACCTTGCTCCGTCCTGCTGCCAATTTTCTTGATACTCCTAGCTTTCCCTTCTCTCTGATAAAAGGTTAGATTTAATCAGCCGACCCGTCCTTTTTTGGTGTGTCCGCTTTAATCGTCGGCTTTCTTTTCTCGCAGACCCCGGCGTCAAGCACAGTGACGGTATAACTCTTCCGGTATCTTATCACCCGCACCTCTCTACACGGTTGATCCCAAGCCAAAATTTCTATACGACCGCCCTTATCGATTCGTGATCTAAGTCATCGTTCTTTTCCTATTTTACTCTTTCCACTCCCCGATCCCAGGACCAAGCTGCACCGATTGAAACTATTTGAGGAGTTTCCTCCCCCTTGTGGTCTTTCTACCCTATCTCGCGGCTGATTCGTATTTCACGATTTGAAGCAGCAACCAATGCCGCCGTCCCCCCTCCCTATATTATAGAGGCCCCCCCCCTAGTCACCGTGCGAGGTTCTGAGCGGGTCTTGCCCCCACTGAGTATAGTTAAGTCGGTGCTGTTGTGAGGCCCCTTTTTCGTTGCGGCAGCGATTTGTTTCATTCCCGCTCTTTGCGTTCTTCGTACTGCAGTCGGCCTTTTTTTTTTAACTTCTTTGTTTTTCCAGTTTTTTTTTTAGGCCGTGAGATAGCGAAGGAAGTTGCTTGACTTTCCCTTTAACCACTTTTTCAGTGTTTTTCGCGCAAAGTAGTTTGCCCCATGGAAGCGAGCCTTCAGCTTGGATGATTGTTCGATTCAATCTATGTATGAAACCCTTTACCCTGTAGTGCAATCTTTCAACCCGATAATGCAATCTTTTCTGCCTGCTCTCGTTTGACAGATATTCACTCATCACATCGTAAATGCAGTTTTCTCTAAATGACGGCAACTGATTGAACTTGTTTTCCCTTCGCGCCCCGGTTATTCGCAATAGCTTTGTATGGCTGTTTAACCGGCAGCCGGAGTTTTCGATTTAGGTCCATTTCTCCTTTGAGATTAATGCCACTGTCGCGGGTTAACCCTACCCCAGCCGGATGAGCCCTTGAGGGAGATTGTTATGAGTTAGCGTAATTGGGAGTTCACTCCCCCCGTTGTACGTTTTCTACTTCTAGGTCACCCCACCTGGGCATTGCCATGGGTTTTACTTCCCTTACTCTTGAGTCAGGTCCTTTTTCCGATTCGTTCTCGGCTCTCCTTTCCAGGATGGGCCTTATCCTCTTTCTAGAGGAAGGAGTCTTCTTCTCTCCCCTTTTTATCATTTTATGGATACCATGCCTTCGAGCCTCTGCCCGCTTATTCCCCTGCTCGGAGCGAGCCTTTTTTTTCCAGAATGACCGAGGTTTGAGATCATATCCTTGCTTTTGTGACCTCCCCCCCCCACCCCCCCCCCCCCCCCCCCCCCTTTTCTAAGGTGCTTTTTGAGTGGACTTTGTCTTGAGATGATCGATCTTCGGCCTTTACTAGTACACCCCCCCCACTCTTTCAATTTACTTGGGCCCGACCGGGACTTTGCACCATCCCTGTCGACCCTTCCTTCTCTCTCCCCCCCCCCTTGCCACAGTGCAAGTCCCATATTTCGCCCTTTGCTGTTTTTCAGAATTAACCTACCTTTTTTATTATGGCTCCAACTGGTGTAGCCCTCGAAACAAGGCTCCCCCCATGACCCCATCCCCTCTATTTTAATCTCACTATTGTTTTTGTCTCGATCTCCCTGTTGCAACCTGGACCCCAAATATAAAATAATAGGAAACCTGTTCAGTTAAGAAGACTCAGCCAGTTCTTTTATACTTAGTTTCAAAGGTGTGGGAGAGGCGGATTCTCCAGGTTCAAATGCGCAAACGGTCTTACCAAGTTCTCTGATTGTCCTTCTTTTTGTGACTTTTTTTTTTTTTTCCTCGCTTTCTACTTCACGACCCCCCCACGACACCGCCGGATTGATGTCCTCCCCCAACTGCCGCTCTCTTTCATGATCCCTCGCGCCACTCTTCCACCCTCCCACTACCTCCGTGACCTCCCTTCAGTCACCCTCTAAGATTTTTTATACAATCCTCCTTAGAAGCCCTGCCACCACTACCCTTCCGCCGAATAGAATAGATGGTTCCTCACGCTTATTTTCGCTCCCCATTTCGATCCCCGCGCCCTCTTTCACTCACGTACCAGCTCGCATTTCCAGTACCTTTTTTAATTAACCCCGTTTTTTAGTCCGTCCCCCCGTGGAAGTAGTAGGTCCGATTTTCCGTTATCCTTTTCCTTTCACGAATCCCCCTCCCTTCCCCCTCACGATCTCTCTTTGTCGTGTCCTCGACAGACCTTCCTCCCTTCAGGTCTAGAACTTATAGCACGCCGCTACCTGGTTGCACTCCTCCGGTGAATTCCTCCCCCTCTCCGATTCAGGACACTGTTCGCTTTGCATTTCTCCTTCTCACCCCAATAAAGTACCTCTAGGTTCTTTATTATTAAGACGTCCGATCTCACAGTAATGCATCGCCGGTTTCCGTCTTTAGAGTTCACCCCGCTGGCTAACTTCTCGTCTCCGAGGACCTCTTCGACAGCACCAAGTCCCCATTTTCGAAACTTCATTACCTTCACCTGGACGTCTTCTCAGCCACTACTTTCCCCCTTTTATACCTACTATGAACTCAGACACCCGATCCGAAAATCCTGTCCAGCAGGACAGCCCATCTTCCTCGGAGATTTTGCCCCCCCTAGAGACAAACCAACTCCTAAAACCGAGCCCCCAGTCTACTGCCCAAATACATCCCCCGGTCTTCGCCCCAATACATTGCGCCCAAGCACCCTTACCCCTCGTGTCTCCCTTCATTCGCTCTAAAACAAGGTATTGCCTCCATCCTGACTTCGTGTTCGTCAGACTTCTCACATTAAATTTTTCAGTTGCTTCTTTTCCTCTGCCCCATTTTGAGGATTCGTGAATACACATCCCCCTCCCCTAGGAGATCTCCTCTCCAGACAATTTGCATTACAGAAGCTCTTCCCCTCTCGAATCTTCTTGGTGCTTTTCCTCTCTATGTGCCCCCTGATGCCTTAGACAATCCCCTGCCATTTTAAAGCGTAGTTCCCTCCCTCCGAACCTGCGTCCTTGCTATCATTTTTTGCTTTTACCATTGTTCGACATATCTTTTCTGCAACTCCCTTATCAGCACTTCTATTTAGCTTTCCCATGTGCAGACCCCTATGCTCTGCATCTCATCCCTACTGACGAAATCGTATTGTCTACCTTCTAACATCGTTTCCCCTCCCCTCCCTATGAGCCAGATATCTCGCCGATCCCTGTGGGAAAAGGACTGGTCAAGAGCTCCTGCCATACGCTTTCGGAATTAATTATGTACTCTCGGTTTCTTAGCCGTGGGACCAGTGTATGTCCAGACTATCGATGTTCACGTTGTCTGTACAATACCGCGGCCACTCTGCAGAGGTTCTCTCTTGCTGGCCTTCACCCTCTTTTTCAGAGTAACCAGAAAAGCCCTAAGTCGTAATTTGATCCCCTCGGAATTAGTACCTGAGCGGATTTCTCGGTCTCCCAGCGTGGTCGTCTCCAGTTTATTCCCGCGGCCGATGGTAGCGGGGCGTGGTAAGCCTTTTCGGTATAACGCTTATCGATCCGGAAAACGTTTTTTCCATGGGTCTCTGTCCCCAACGAAACTCCCCTTTACTCAGAGCCCACCCCTTTCCTTCTCCCACCTCGAACTATGAGGGGTTGAGGCCCCTTACTTTTTACGAACACCGCCTGCTGACTCCAAACGCCCCTCCCACTTTTTTAGCTGGGGCATGAGCCGGCCCCTTACATCTGGCCTACGTCGAGCGCCTCCCCCCCTTTTGCGGATTGAGAGTCGTCAGCTGCCCCCTTACCGTCACCGCCTGAGTGCCGAACAGGTTTTCTGGTGATCACCCCTGCCTCCGATCCAATGCTTCTAAATCTCGATGTTAACGTCGACACTCACTAGGTTGTTCTCGGCCGATCAGGATCAAGTTTTTTCTTAAATGATGGACGACGTGCTGTCCGGATTATCCCCTTGATCGAATGTCCGTGTTCAGAATGTTATTCATTTAAGGCTAAAACTTGTCGATGAATGATTTGTCAGGCCGTTCTCCGGTATCCCCGAGCCCGTTGTATGCGTCCCCCTGGCCCGCTTTATTCCTCCTCACGTAGCTTTGTCTTTCCAGAGCTCTTTATGTCATTGGCATACATGTGGTTTCTGTTTTTAATATACTGTCTTAGTTATCATTGCACCACTTATTTTTTTTGACCAGGCACCCTATTCTGAGGCCTTCACAAGCCCCGGTGTCAAGTGGCTCCCATGTTGAGACTTACTCTGGAACCACGGGGAACCATCCGCTTGTTCGGTTAGAGATGTAGCTCTCGGGCCCCACGAAGTACTGCATCGATGGTAGGCTATGTCAGCTTTCCCCCACAAATCCCTGATGGTCGTATGGTTTCATCCGTCTTTTTTATAAACTTTTGGGACGTTGAGCTGCGTCTATCCTTTCGATGCCTTTCCGCCTTAAACCCCCTTGCGAGGACAGAAGAATCCCTTCGCAGACCTTTTCTGCTTTCTGTCGGTACTTAGTCTCGTTAAGAGATGGTTTCTTCTCCCTCCACCTGGGGCTTTTTCATTCATTCGAATTATACCCGTGGCAAGGAGGATAGGAGATGCTTGACATTTCCGATTCTTGCCAGATCGCTGCCTATCTGGTTGTAGTGTCGCCTAATTTTGCTGCCCCCGTCCGAGACTCAGTAATCTTGCTACTTTCGGCGTCGGGCGAGGCCCCGGATTTCTTCCCCTGAATTAGACGGTACTTTGCGGATCCTCGCGCTTTTAAGGTTCTCGTTCCTTCTTCAACGTCCGACATTTGTTTTCCCCTGTCTTCGCTGTCCCTTTCCCCATTTGGGGCGAAATGCCACCTTCAGCTTTCTTTTTTTGTTTCTTTTTTCATCGTGAGGAGGTGGACGTGCTTGGGTTTCTCTGATCTGGAGCTCCGGTAAAATACTATTTCCCTTCCGTCGCCGTTCTGCCGCTCTCTTAGCCCGACTTCCTTGACCGACGTTCCATCTTCCCCCCATTCGACACCCCATGGAACAATTCTTCTTGTAAACCGTTGATTGCACCCATTCAACTCCTCTATTCCCCCCAATCATACGTTGTCTGCTTTATCCGACTTTTTGACTGCGTTGTTCCCAGCTTTTCCCGTTTGTTCCCAACCTCTTGTCCCCTTTTTTCCACCGAGTCTTGATCTGACTTTTCAAGAGGTCTTCCCCCGACTAACCCGATTTGACCGTCCATGCAGTCCCAAAACATCGCTCCCTCTCCAGCACAGCTCCTCCCCCTCCTCGCGTGACGAAGCGCCCCTGCTCCCGCCTTTTCGGCCACTCTGGTGTCCCCTCTGCGCGCCGGTTCTGCTCCCTTCCCTGACATTTAAAAGGTGCTTTGGGCCCCCCCCTCGTTCGTCCCCCCCCCCAACTTTCAGAATTCTCCCTCTCCCCCATGAAGAAGCTTCACCCCCCCCCCCCCCCTCCGCACATCATTCCCCCCCTTTTCGTCTTATGCTCTGCAGTTTTCTGTTATCACGAACACACCCATGAGACCTTTCCCATCGAGATCTCGCCAAGAAGACCAGCAGCCTAATCTACTAGCCCCAGCACCGCCACCTGCTGTTTTCCGAGAAAAGCAAGGTTTTACCTGTTTTCCATAGCCTCTCTAAATAATGCCCGAGCCCACCAACTGATTAAGTCTGCCCCCCGTGCGTCCGTTCTTTTTAGTCCTCAAGTTTTGTTGACGTTAACATTGCACTATAATATTTTAACAGCCCGCTTCCGACTTTAGACTGCCCCTTTTTTTTGAGGATATAACATCTTGGATTTTGATGCCACCTTTTCCTCTTCGCGAAAGATATCATCTTGTCCCTCCTAGAATTAACCTAGATCCTGAGTTCCAACCTAGATTCCCACATACAGCCCCCCCCCCCCCTTTAAGATGATTTAATGTTCAATACTAAAGTCCTGCAAGGAAAACAGAGGACGTCCCCGAAACAACTCCATCGGAATTCGTTTTCTTCCCCGCTTAACTGGTCTGCCCCCGCCTTCAACGCCCGATGCGCCTGCAAGGGACCGAAATTCTCTTGTGTACTCCCGACACAATTACAATTGTTTTTGTGCCTCCCGCCGCATACGATTATTTTGGTTCACTGCATCTCCAGCCAACGGACGGTACTCCCCCCCATTGCACCCACCCGTACAATAACCTAGTCTTTTTCAGCTGTATCATTCATCCCCCTTGGATCAACCCCTCCACCGTTCTCTCCTCGATTTGCGTCGACTTCACGAGTGTGACGCATCCCCGCAGTTGAAGCGCCGCCCGCTCCCATTAGGAGTTGTGTTCCCTGCTTATCCCAAGCAATGGATCTGTTTAGACTTCTTTTTTAGCGACACAAGGCGTGTTTTCGACGGACCCGTAGAGCAAAAAATCCCCCCTCCGAAGTACCTACCTTTTGCTGTTCCTTATCACTCCCCCCTCTTCCCCCCCCCCCTCCCGGTACCCCCTTCGTGGAGTTCGAAGCATGCAAGAGGTCGAGGCGACAGCCTTTCGTTTCTATTGCGTCGATATCACCAAGGAGACACTGACCCCCCCTCCCTTTTTTATCGATACTGTCCGTGGACGCCCCGTCGATTCAACTCCGTTCGCTATCTCTTCTCCTTCGAGTCTGTGCCCCTGCCGCGTCACTCCGCGCTTCTCAGGACTGCTTCCACTCTTGACGCCCGGTTTGTTTTCATAACATACCCAGAATCCCCAGAACCGAATCGCCCGTTTCGACAAGAGCTTTTGATCTTCACCCCTACCCCCGTCTCCGTTGAGCGACGATGCCCGGTAGTCTTACCCCCAATCATTACGAGGACCTCCCTGCACGTCGGCTGTATCTCTTCATTCAGTACCTCCTTCACCCGCCTACTACTGCGCTAACGGATCAGTCCTCCCCATTGTAGCCGCCCCCTGCCCTTACGCCCTCAAGCATCGTCGTTATAGATTCATTTTCACTGCAGGAGACCCCATCTCCCAATTAGAATCGGTATACCTGTCTGACTTCGTCAACCCATATGCGTTTGAACCCCGTGTTAAATACCATTGATTTCCTGTTCTTTAGTTTATTCTCGAGCACCCTACTCCTCCTTGGTAACTTCGCCCCCCAAAGCTACCCCCAGCTCCACAAGACCAGCTGCGTCCCGCCCGCCTTTAGCGTGCAAGACTTCTTTTTATCCTCTAGGGAATGAGGATGTACTTCCTTCCGCCCCCCTGTCGCGCATCTCGCCCTCGGTACGCCTTGCATCCTAAAAATCGCTCCCATTGGCCGCGATAGTTTCTTGCAAGCGCTCTGTTCTTCATAGGCGTGTTTGATCCCATTGTGCATTTTTCATTGAGCGGTTTTCCTTAGAATTCCAGCTGACTTGGCCCTTAGCTAGTCCTTTGTGGCCAACCCGTCCTCCGGTTAACGACCCCAGAGAGCTTAGACCGGGTGCAGTCGTTTAGCATCTCCCTCGTATGGTGTCGGTCTTGGGGGGGGTTTGTTTTGGGCCATCAGTTTTCCCCCTCCCGGAGTATGGTCTTCCAGTCCGAAAGCTAAGGCTTTTTCGTTCCATCTTCCCGATGGCCTCGCTAACGCGTTCTACAACTTGGTGTGACTCTTCTCTCCAAACAAGTATTAGAAATATCCTGAGTGTCCTCTTGCATTGCACCCTAATAACTGTTCTGCCGCCCTGGAACGCTACCTTTTTGCTTTACTGTTTTTAGCCGGCCGCCGTCCTTCGGTCGGTTTGCACCCCGGCCAGCAAGGCGTGCGATTCGATTTTTTTTCCCGGTTCTTGGCGAGTTATAACCATAAGATGATCCGATTTTTTTTTGATTCTCGATTTCTTTGTTAGTGCCCGGGCTTTTACGTCCGGCCTGCCCTTTTGTCCCCACACTTATGTCAGCCACGACCCCTCCTCCTCTTTTGATCCTAGCTTGGCAGGAGTGCCTTTCCCTCCAGATAGAGGAGGCACCTCGACAGTAAGAATGGTCGGTTCTTCTCCTTTTCGGCCGCGCCTTTCTGTTGTCTGCTCCCGGTGATTCCGCTGGCCCCAATGCGGCGGTAGCTACATGGCTGAGTAAAGCTTTTCATCGCGTTGATCCGTGTTTTTTTGACTTGCGCCTCGGCGTGCATGCTAAGCCTATCCCCCCTGTTGAAAGGGCTACTACGGCCCACACGCAGCTCCAAGACCCTGGCATGGTCATTTGTGGGCATACTTAGTGCACCAACACCCCATCACCACCCGCGTCGGGCTCCCGTGAGAGTCAGGGAGGAAACCACCTCTGGATAAGTCCTGACCCCCAACACAAAAATCCCACAACTCCACCCCCCACAAGGAGCTGAACCCACCACTCCCCCACCCCCCCTCAGACGCGCGAAGACAACCCACCTTATACCGGAAGACAGTCCCCCAAATACCGGCATACTCAAGGCCCATGAGAAAACCTAATTGTAGAGAGCCACTGCCACCACAGTAGAGTAGTTCTAAATGAGGATTTTCTAAAAACTTAGGGACAAAAAATGAAACGCTCTAGGCAACAGATTCTGGGGGGAGGGTTTCTTATCCTGGATCGGTTCCGGGAAACGTCCGAGCCTTAACCGTCAGAAGGTCGCCGTCCACCCCAACCCCCTCCCGAGGTTCAAACAGAACCGAAACCCCCTTTCTTTAGGCTCTTACGTACTATTCCCAGTGTATGACTCTCCTTACCGCAAAGAGCCTCTTCCCCTTGAAAGGTCTCCAAGGCGTGTCCTTGTTCTCCCAGGATTTAAATATCTCCTTTACTTGTCAAAGATCCCAATTATTTGACAATGGGTCTTTCCGGGGTTTGTGATGTCTCCCCTCTCCCCCACGCCAACTTATATCTCAAGCTACGCCAAAATTCCACTACCAGAATACCTCGAAAGTTCATACCTCAAAAGACCTCAGAGAGTTTCCTGGCCTGCCCCTTTTTTTTCCATCCCGTACTGATCACTTAATTTTCGTAATTCTAGGCATGGATCCAGATTCTCCCACCTGCCTTCCTCCAAACATCTCCAGCCCCCCCCCTCGATTGTCCTTCATTCTTGACCTGTAGCCGCGGCCTCTCCACACGATTACTGATCGAGACAGCACCAGCCCCCTAATCGCTATCGCTCGAAGAAACCGATCGTTCGGCAAGGTGTCACCCAAGAATTCCCCCCCTTGTTTTTGCCCCCGAACCCACCACGGTACTAAAAATGCCCCACGACCAAGAGAAAATAACAGAGACCCAGTGGGGCATTCCCTAAGAAGAAACAGCCACCCCAACAACTTAAATAACGGGCTATTTCGTCTTTTTTATCAGCCCATCAAGGATTCCCCACAGAAGGCGAACCGAGGTAAGCGCAAGTTCAACTAAATTCAAATCAACCATTACATTGCAAATGGTAAGAATACCTCAATGCTTTCCGGAAAGTACCCCCCTCCCGCAATTTCTTCTCCCCCCGACTTCCCAAGAACGACCTCATTGCCGGAGACCCCCCCGGTGTGTCCGTCGCAGATCCCAACCTCATTCGTCCCCGTAACGAAATTGCCGAAAGCACCAAAAGGTCCAATAGCTTAGGGGATCCTGTTTTTTGTGTCCGAACCGAAAACACCCCCCCCCCTGGGCTATGTTCCCCTCTAAGAATCTCTTCCCATCCCAGGTCCGAAATCTATAACTATGCATACGCGCATCCCCTTCCGGAGCGTGCTTTTGGAACTCCTGTACCAGGCCTCCTAGCCAAAAGTTCTTTTAACCCCTGAACCTAATTCCGCAATGTTTTAAAATAACAGTGCTCCCCTTCCACCACATGTTCCATACATGAGCTCCCAACGGGAGTTTTTTTTACCACCCGATTTCTTTCGTGGTCCTTTCGAGCTTGAAGAAATGATTTAGCGAGAAGCGCGTTGATGCCTATTTGTCCCCCAGCTTCCCCCATCTTTAGATCTTTCCCCTTTCACCAGATTTACACCCCCTTGAACGGAAGGTTTGCGATCGTTATCTTGATCTTCTGGAGGTTTCCCTTCCCAATCGCCCACTCTCTTCCTTGCGTCTTCACGAAATTCTTACGTCACCAGTGCATGGTGCCTGTTTCATGTTCGAACTAGGTTGTGCGGATGCCCTGTCTTTAGACTTGCCCCGATCCCACCTGCGTTGCTGAACTTCACCCGAACGCTCGAAGCTCCCTCCCCTCTCAGTCGTTGCCGAATTAGACACATCCAGATACTTTCCATTTCCTGCATCCGTGGGCATCCGGACTGCGTTTTACCGCGCGTCTTTCCAATTGTTTTCTCTATTAAGAATTATGCGTAGCGCCTGGAATCGCTGCAAGGGACCCGGCATCTCAGCCTCAAGGACCGTTATCTTACGACACTTTCAGTTCGATACTTCCGTGCAGACTACTGGGTTTGGTCAGATTTCTGTCTCCCCGTTATGGGACAGAGAAAGTAGAAATTGAGCGTTTCTAGGATCCCTCGAAGCCCCCCCGTTTCTGATTCAATCTTTGACTTGGGCACCTCTCTCACCTTCAATCTGCGAGGACCTGTTCCCTCCTGAAACGTTCCTATCCTTCTCCCCTTAATCAACCCGAGATGAGTTCTTCTACGGTGCCTCCCAACAATTAGAACCCCCCCTTCAGATGGGACTTGTAATCGCGTCGTAACCTTTATAGGTGCCCTTTTTGTACGCAGGTTTTAAACAGCCTTACCCTAACCTTTTCCTCTCCAGAGAATTTTTGTGGCGAAGCTATCCCCCTCCTACCCGCGTACCGGCGCCATTACTGCGGAGATCGAATTAGCCATTGGCATCCATCTGACTACGCCCCCTTCGCCTTAAACAGGTTTTTTTCGGTTCCCTCCCTTTCCTGACCGGGGATTTCAGTGCCCGAACCGGGTGCTTTTTTTAATCATTTTTTTCTGGTGCAAGTGACCTAGACTGACGGACCCCTCTTCTTTGATCGGACCCCGCCCTCCCCCCAAGTTGTTAATGGGACGAGTTGATACTAAGCTCGTGCTCTTCTCTCTTCAATGTAGTGAGGGATCCAAGAAGTTGCCTCAGTGATTTGCTCTTTGTCAGGAACCAGATTCCACATGAGTCCGCTCTGTGATTCCTCCATTCTGTTGTGTTCCCCGACCCCCCTTTGCTTCTGGTGGGAGTCAGAAGCTGCTTGGTAAAAATTTTCTGGGTCCCGCGGTTTTTGTTTAGTCCCTCGTAGACCACCGTTGTGTGTCAACTTCGCGCTGCTGATTGTTTCTCTCTTGTGACCCCCTGAAAACGCTCCCGGGGTAGGTAGTTTTTTTTTGTCCATGTAATTCGCTTCGGAAGACTTTGAATACCCCACCGAGTGGTTTACGGAAGTCTGATCAGTTGTACTCCGACTGCTACTTTAGTGTTTTGGCCTTAAACTGTCTTGCCCCCCGCCCCTGCTCCGCTCTCGTGGGTTCGAATTCGCTTCTGTTATTTGGAAGTCTGCGCCGTGACCGAGCTATTGAGGGGCTGCTAGTTGCCCGAGGCGGCTTCTTCTTTTGCCAGGCCCTCTTTTTGTATAGAGTCCTAACAGCTCATCCCTGATGCTCGCCCTCAGCTTTTGTCTTCGTGACCTTCCCTTCATGGCACCACAGTCGCAGCGGGCAAGGCTGGCTTAAGTAGGACTGAGGTCTCTGGCCCCCTTGTTGATGAGGACGACCCCCTTGATGTCAAGAAACCATGGTAGTTTATTTTTTTATTTTTAGGTTTTACTTCTTGTACCGAGTTTAGTCCGCTTTACAAAATTGTTGATCAACTTTTTAATGTTAGTTTAGAGTTAACTCCTTGCTCTGCTTTTTTCCTCTCTTTTAGTCTCTTTCCTTTTGATCTTTCACCTGTCTGCCTAGGATTCGGAGGTCCTTTTCGTTCGCTTGAATCGACCTTTTTTAAAGGCTTAGAGCGTTTCTTTCGCCCCCCCCAATTTTTTGACACCTTCCCCTGTGTAATATTTTTGGAGACACCCCGACCTTTCCCCCCCCCCTTCCAAACCAATCCCCCACTCCCCTTTGGTGGTGAGAGGAGATTTTTATGTGGCGCGATTGTTTTTCCCCCCCCCCTTAACATTTTTTCTCGGAAACTTTTCGTTCGCTTGCGTATGCCCTGGCCATCCCCGACTCAGTTACCGACGTTCATTTTAGTTCGGTTATTTAAGAAATCATTTCCCAATAATTTTTATATCCACGAAGACTCCATAAAAGCCCGTGAAAACTGCTCAACGCGCCCCTCCTGCATTTTTTTTTTTCAGCCCAGTAGAATTTCTTGACTTCCCCTCCAGTCCGGCGCCCCGGTAATCCTGGACCGATAAATAACATGTGCCTCTCCAGCTACGAGTAGTGATACGCGTACCCCCCTGTACATTAGTCACCAACCGCTGACCCTACCGTTAACTTCAACCCCCTGCGTTCCAGATCGGCTGCCATTATATCTGCTCCCCTTGAACACCAAGCGACCAACGCTAATTGACCCCGGTCTTATCGCAGCACTCCATAATGGCAACATCGAATTCCACATGTTCTACCCCCCCTCCCTGCACTCTCAATAGGTTCCCTTTTCTACTTGACCCCACGTGAAAGCAGTCCCCAGCAGCTCGATTTTTGATAGATGTAGCTTCGATAGCATTTTTTTTCCCTCCCCGCCCACGATCCTGACGACCCAAGCAGCGCCGCGTGACCCGCCCACCCGAGTGTTAAGCTCCACACCAGCCTGAGCGAGTAGCCATGCCGATCAAGATTCCCCCCAGAAAGAACTATGACTTACGCGCCACTCCCCCCAGACTTCTCCGAGTTAGATCACAAAGAACCCCCCCATCCATACCCCCAAGTGAATAGACTCGCTCAGGAAACTTTTGACCGACTAAGAGACAGCTACATCGCAAAACCACCATCAGGCCCGTGGCTACAGCCTGACCCCAATGTACGAGCCACCTAGAGTGTTAAATACACTATCAAAACCTTTGCCTCGTCCTTTTTGACGATCCCCATGTTGAAGCAGACTCTTACACGAACCTGGCCGTGTATGTTTGCGTTCTCCTATCTTGGCAAGACCAGTTTCTTACCAGCGCAAGTGGTAGCCGAACATAGGGTATTCCGATGACTTACTAACTCATCAGTCCCTGGTCCGAATCCCCCTTTCGCCCCCTTCAACACCCGAGTTCGGTTTTTTTAGCTCTCCATTAAGTTATAACTCTCGATAAGACTCCCCCCCGTTTTTCCTTCCTCTTCGATTTTGCGGCTTAAGAGTATTCTTGGTCAATTCCCAGTTGACCCCTCCATTTTCAGGCGCTTCGAGTATAGTCCCCTTACTAGTTTGGCTGTTATGGCCTCTTTTGCCTCCTGACAACGCATACAGTCTCCAAAAAGTTTATACTTGATATGTCTCCCTCAGTTTTTTTAGTCTGTTAAGAGACCCCCCAAATCCAATTCCCATTTTTCTTATTGTGGCTCAGTCTTCGATGATGAGAGAGGAGGCCGGATTCGGCTTCGTCCCTCT
>Ga0179593_1294821_pt1 | contig 17914 bp, 21 predicted proteins | sample CZODoug2_1_08_16_FD_185931 | JGI IMG/M metagenome (GOLD analysis project Ga0179593, IMG submission 185931) | Vadose zone soil fungal communities from Angelo Coast Range Reserve, California, USA - CZODoug2_1_08_16fungal (PacBio error correction) | ecosystem: Environmental > Terrestrial > Soil >... | reverse complement strand
TGCACCCCTGTTGCAGTTTCTTTGGAACACTCCGGTTAGGCATAGTTCCATATTTCCTACATCTTTGTTTTTCCCTCCTGTTACTCGAGCTCTTTCCGTCGCCCCCGAAACTCACAGTCCCGCAAAGAGATTTTAGGCCCCTCTAAAGCTTTGCTTTTACATTTTCCCCCCTTGCACTCGCAGACCCCGTGGCTTTTTCCTCAAACATCCGTTTTTCCCCCCCACCCTTCTGGCTGTCGCTTGCGCTGACTCAAAGGCTTTTCTATCAATTCAGTTGGTCCCCCGCAAAAAGTCCCGGTTTCCATTTTCTTTTCTCAATGATTTTGTCGTGACGGATTACCCTGTTTTGGATCCCTAGGTCTTGTTTTGCAACGGTTTCCCCCCCCGCCAGTTGGGTTCAGTATGCGTGGTTGTCTTCGTTCTTTAAACACATACGGATTTCTTCCTTCCAATTCGTCTTGTCAGCGCTCGCCCCTTAGTGAATCCTTCTTTTCCAAAACTTGCCCTATGATGTGCGTTGCTTTTTTCGCAGATTAGGCTGGGGTTTCCTTTTTTGAATTCATGGTTGACTTTTCCGCCTTTCCATTTAAACTCGTCGCGATCTTCCCCTTTTACGTCGGCAGTTGCGTACATCACGCGTCTGAATTGAAGTTGATTTTTCCGGCCCGGATCTCTTCGTAAACATGCGTTACAGAAAGACCGCGGTTAACCAGGGAGGATTCCAGCGTTGCGCACCGAACTGTCGCATCTACCCAGCTGGATTTGTGATGCCGGGGCGTTCGCTGGACATCTAGCGGTTCCTAACCATGTTGTTTGCTCATTTATTCCCCCCCTTCTTGTAAGTGTCACTCCTAAAAATGAAGCTGTATATTCTTGGAATAGGCCCTTGGGGTTTCACCTTTTTCCTCGATACGTCCCGCTACTTCAGGCAGACTTTAGGCGGAATGGACTTGTTCCCTGCCTCCACGGACTGTGCAGTCCCCGATACTTAGAATGCACCAACCTCGACTCAGCGGCGATTTTTTTGACATTCTTTTTTATTAAGGGAAGATCTTCTCCCCTGTTGCTCAGTCTTCCTCCCGTTCGTTCCCCCCTTTTTTTCGTTAGCCTTGTACCTGCCATTCCGCATCTCGCGCGTACTCATTCTCAATAGGCATTTTGTAGTAACTAGTCGGAGGCTTGAAATCTCCTGAAGGAGAGCCGAAGCTAAGTTCAGTGATCTTTTGGCAAGGAAAAGCTCCTTGCATACACTTCCCACCTTCTTTCCTCGGAGTATTATCACGTTCTCCCTCTCACGGATGGTGAGGCCCACCCTCCCTACGTCCGGTAAAAAGAATGTTTTCACCTCCTATTACAGATTCGTGGTTTCTTTCTCCCATTTTTTCCTGGTTTTCCGTTGTCCTTTCCTCGTACGCTACCGTTGTTTTTGAATTTCGTGTTTGATTTACCTCATCCCCAGCGTGAAAACGTCTTTTGTTCTCTTTGTCGTGGGAATGGAAGGACCGGGCCAAAGCTAGCTTCCTGCTTTCAAACTACCCTTCTTTTTCTCAAGGTGTCTTTTCCCCCTTCATGTCCTCTTTCCAGAGTAACGCATTGGATACCCCTAGTTGATGATGGCCCCATACCTTCCGATCAAGACTAGGTCCAATTCACCCTAGAGTTTTCTCAGAGATCTTTTTTAGATTCTGTTAACCCCCCCCCATCAACAACACTGAACTTTTTCTGACAGACTCCCCATATTTTTCTAATTGTCGTGCTCCCGTCAGAGTTCCCCAGAGGTCAGCTTTTTTCGGTTCTTAGGTTCTGATCTTCCCATTTTTTTTATTGTGTTCCCCCCTTTGATATTTTCCCTGATTTCCCCCTGTGCTTGTGTGGGCAGTTTATTTTTAAGCGTCGCTCCTTCTGATCCGCGTCTCGCTTCTTCGGTTGATTCAGTTAATTTGGTGCGCTCGTGCTTTTTTCCACAAGGAATTCTAATTGGTTCCTCGGAGGTCATTTCTTGCTATCTAGGACCCCGTTTTTTTTTTAAGTCCCACAAAACGTTCGTTTTCACCCATAGAGTTTGGTCTGTTCTCTCTTGCGCAGACTCCAGTGACCCCCATCACCTTGCGACATACTAATCGATCTGCTTTTGTTTGTTTTTCTTCAGAACAGGTTCCGTTTGACCTTTTTTTACCCGACCCTTTAGAGCCACCCTTTTATCCTCCCTCACTCTTTTATTTGCGACGTTGTTTTTTTCTCCCTTCATCCCCGAAGTAGTCCCGCCTAAACCCTCTAACAGGTGCGAGGTCCAACCTATCGGTTTCTTGAGAGCTTGTCTTTTCCTTTGTTGAAATTGTTACTCTCGTGTCTCCCTTTGCCCTCGTCCCGTTACGCTTTCCCTATGCTTGTTCGTTTCTGTGGTGTTTTATGTCTAAGGGTCTTTTTTTTTGGCGCTCACCTGCTTCCCTTTCCCCCTTCCCTCTTATAAGCGGCGGTCTTGTAGGCCACCCCTGTAAGAGCATCCGCCCCTAGCGACCAGTAAAATTCTTCTTTCTATTGCATGTGGATCGAGCTTTGGGAGTTTTTTCTCTTTGAATCTTCCCTTTAGTCCTTTCAAGAGCATTTCCTTTTTTTTCCTTTCGAAAGCTTTTTTCCCCCCAACTCCAGGAGAGGTTCGTGTTTTTGTTCTGAATTTCTGGTATAACCCCCTTCATTTATTTTTCTTCCGATCCTTTACCCCGGCCCCGCGGACCTTGTCTCTCGCCGTTTGACCCAGGGGTCTTGGTGTGGGTTGAACCACCCCTACACGTTCGACATCTGAATTTGGCTACTCTTTGCATTTTACAAGTTTTCAGGATCGTCTCATTTTGCACTCCCCCCTGTTTTGCCCCCCCTCAAGTTTGATTCGCCGGTCAGGATGGATTCTTGGCGAAGTGAGAGTTAAGTTGTACTATTTTCCTGTCCTTCTTACCGCTTTTTTGCACCGTTACTCACGAGCACAGTATAGCGGTTCACACAATTTTCCGCCCCTGTGTCTAAGACTGGAGATCCAGATTTTTCTTTGCTGGGTGCGGCGCCCCCGTTGTTTACCCATCCGATTCCCTCGTTTCCCGACAATTCCCTCGACTTATGTGCTTTCGGACTCCGGCACGTTTTCCACGATTCTCTTTGTTTTTCTTTTGTATGTAAGCACTATTTCCGTTCCGTCCCCAACTGACGCCCCATACCACTCTGTCCGATTAATGAGCCCACAGCGTGGTATTGTCCTGAAGAAATACGATGATGACCTGTTCCCTTCTACTCCCCTTTCCTGATTGTTTTCCTCACAGGTTTCCGAATTTTCATAAGCAAGTTTTTTTCCCTCTACTGTTTATATTTCCCCACTGTTGTTTTGTGTTTTCTTCCCAATGACTGTTCCCATTTCTTCTTTCAGTATGACCACTTTTGCTTTTCACCTCGTCGGTTTGGATCCTCTTTTCGTTATCCACTCACCCTGGCTTCCCCCCCCCAACCCGTGTTCGGCTCTCATTGCTCCTCTTCGTGTCGTCAGTTTCGACCATTCATTTTTAACAGCCCATGTCCCCTGTGACCCAAAAGCGGTAATTGTGTCCGGGCCGCTTTCAGTTCCACTCCCCCTCCTCTTCTAACTTCGGTTTTTTTTTAAAAAGTTTTTCCCATCTTCGTTCCCTGAGTGGAATTCGGTCTACCAGCCCTCACGTTCTGATCCGCTTCATCCTCCTTTGGTTTACCCCTTTTCTGACCCTTCTTTCTCCATAGTTTCCGTTTGTGAGCTTTCTTTTTCCCCCGGCACATCGCGTCAACCGCCCAAGGTTCAACAATACAATTCACCACTGACCACCCTTCCCCCTTTCCATCACTACTGTTACTACTCCCGTAGAACTCACGCTGCACGTGTCCCCTGCTTTACGAGCAGCCTTCTAGATCTTTTTTGATGGAACCCTCCCTTGATTCATTCGTGGTGCTTTGGGTCCCTATTCTCCTTTTTAGGCCCCTCTTCATGATCCGCCAGAAAAGAAGGGTACCCTCCTCTTGATGTCCGTCCCCACTTTGCTAATGTTCCTTGTTCCTGACTTTAGATGACAGTTTTCTGAAACCCCATCCTTTCATGTACTCCACCCACCTCCCCGGCCCCTTCCCTGACAATCTTAAAATCCTCTTGAATGCTTTTTTTTTGGTTTCTGATTCTATTTCGTGTCACCGCCATACGATGTCCTTACTTTACTTCCACTCCTTGAATGCTTCAACACCCCTCTGTCATTTCCCTGCTCCATCCAGATCAGGAAACGAATACCTCAAATCTCGAAAGGGAGGATCTTCTAGGGCGAGGCGCCCCCTTTTCCGCGCATGGCTTCCCCCCTGATCTTTCACAACCTCCTCTTTCTTTCACGCGGATTGGGGACCCCCGGCAACGTTTCCCTTCTTTCGGATCTTTATCTCCCGGACGTGTCGGCAACAAACAACTTTCTCTCATAGCCGTTGGTTCGGAAGGTTTCGACCAGGAAGTATGTTAGAATAGCCACCTCATCTTTTTTTTTCTATTTTTTCCTGTTGTTTTTTTTTCAGAGGCTCACTCGAACAAACCCGGAGTTGGTTAATTGACTGTTGTGCGGTTACCCCGCGCAGAGACATATCCCTTTCCCCAGCAAATCTATCCTTCAAGTTCACGGTACCCGCCTTTTCCACTCCCTACTCTTCCCACCACTTCCTGATCCGCTACCTTTGCTGCCTCCTGTTTCTCGACGGCTTTCCAACCCCGTCCTTCCAACTCCTCCCCTCCAAGACTCGAGCGATGAACCCCCCCCTACTCTGGTCCCACGACAACTTCCCGCCGTGCCTTCGATCATGCCGCTGACGTTTGAGTTTAATTCGGTTCTTAAATCCGCTTTTTTCTATGGCTTTTTCCACTTCCTTGATCTTGAGTGGTTTAGCGTTGGGCATCCCTCTGACCACCCACGCTCGATCCTGCACACCGCGTTCCGTGAAGTTGGACCCCCGCTCTTTTTTCAATAGCCTGTTCTCTTATCCATTGGTTTCGACCTGACACGTCTTTTTTTGGACCCACTCCCCGTTTCCAGACAGCGATTTTTCGTTTCACCCGCCCCCAGCTGGTCCCTTCTGATCTTACACTAGCACAAATTCTGCTCTGGCGGAGTCTCTCAAACAGCTTTTCGCACCAACTTTTCTGCGGTCTCTTTTCGATTTTCCACTGTCAAACGGTTATGATAATCCCCCTCTCGACCCTGACTGCGATCTTTATTTTCGCCCCCTTGCCCGGACTGTTACCAAATTTGTTGTTGGCGTGTTCTGTTTTAGCAACTTTTTTTTTTTAGTCCAATTTCAGCTCCTCCGTGGGAGACCGTTTTCTTAGGTGTATGCGTGTTTTTTTTCAAACAACTCTCCCTCTTAGCTTCGGCCTCCCGCCTTGAGATGTTCCTCTTGACTTTTTTTTCGTGATATTACCAAATGCCCTATTTTGGACATTTTTACCCAATGAGATTTTCCGACTTTTCTTTTGGTTATTTTTCCCTTTTTGGCCGTTTTTTTTTTTTGTATACCACTTTCGATTATTCTTCACCCCTGCCCTTGGTCCCCCCGTCCGCTGAATCTGACGTTTGATTTGGCTAAGGATATGACTCCGTTTCACCTTTCCCTTTGAACCCTAACGTGGCTTCCTGCATAGCGTCACCCCTATCGTTTTTTTATGCGACTCCCCTATTCTCCCCATATAAAACTTCATTTTTTGACTCTTTTCTTGCAGTTTTCACTTGGATCCGCCTCCTAAGTTTTTTTGTTGTCTTTTCCTGAGGATTCATTTTGACAGCGCCAGCCTTTAACATGAAGTTCGGCTCTTCGATTTGCGTGCTCCCCCCTTCTTCGATACCTCCCATTTAGTGACTTTTTTCTGGTCCCGGGAATGTGCATCGAAAGTTTTTCGCCCCCTCCCTACTTTCTCCTTCCCACTCCAAAGTAAGCGTCTTTGTCGTATCTCCCTGCTGGAACTTCAAGTGAGCTCTCTCCTTATTGTAGGCGTCTGTCGCGAGTCACGTTTCCCTATTTAGTCTCATCCCAGCCGACTCGGTTTTTGAGGTTCTTCTCTGCACCAATCGTCTCCCTTTTTTCCAGATGATTCCTTGTCTTTCTCGGGCAATCATTTTCTATTTTGCCTCAATTCTCCGATTGCTTTTCCACCGCAACCGAACACACAACCGCCTGGCTCCCACTGGCTTGTACCAGTTGTTCCGACTTTGAACTGTTTTTAGATTTGTTCCCCCACCTTTGATAATCCTTTATTTTCAATTCCATTTTATAAGCTTACCTCCTTTTTTCGGTACCAAACAGTTGATCTGTTCCTTTTTACGTCAGCAAGCTTACCATGTTCTCTTTGCGCCTCCGTCCTTCGGACTGGTTCTTTGCTCGGTTCTATGGTGAGTAAGCAGACTTTTCCGCTTAGTCCCCTGTGTTAGACCCCCTGATTTGGTCTTGACACGTTCTTCTGATTGACCTGTGACAGCGCTTAACCGCTTTCTGGTTCCCCATCTTTTCTTCCCTATGCCCTCGATCTTTAAATTGCCCCGTTTTTTTTAACCCATTCATTAGAGGGTTTGTGCTCCCTTGTTTTCCTTCTTCCTGCCCCTCCCCAACTCACACGCCTCCTTTTGTTGTTACATTTTGTAACCTAATCTAGCTCTTTTATAGTATCCTCTTTCACAGCAGCTCAAGTGACGCTTGTCGGTTGTCTCTTTGATCCGCTCTGTTTTTCCGCGCTCCTTTCTTCCGGAGGTTTCCCCATTATCTGTTTCACCGCCTTCGAGAAAACTCTGGTCCCGATCGCTTCCGCGTTATCCGACCTTTTTTTGCGTTTCGCTTTTTTTTCCCCCCGGAGTTCTTTGCCCTTTCTTATCCTTGTTCTTGGCTGAGCTTCAGATTCCCCCATCGCTTTTTGGGTTGACAACGTCCGTGCCCCTCACGCCTAGTTGTTTGTGCTCGCCGGCTTTAGCGATCCCCCAACTTTCTTTCCCCAAGAAACTTTGCTCTCCTGGGGGAACGCCTTTGACTTGTGCTTTTAGTAAAACTTTCTTCCGTGACTCTCCCCCGAACACGGACTCTCCCCCCAACCTTTCCGCATTTGACTGCGAAGTTTGTTTTTTTCCAGAACTCTCTAAGTTCTCTCCTTACCGCCATTTACTTTTCATTTGCCCCGGTCCAGCCGCCTTTTTCTCCTTGGATTTTGTTTTTTCTTCGGTTTCCCACTTACATTTTCTTTTGTTCTAGCCTGTCCCTATCGTCTTCCGAGTTAATTCCTGGTAGTTTTTTTAGTGTTCTTTCGCCGGGGTTTGGGGGTGCCTTCTTTTCCCCTTTTAGTCTACATGGCGGCTTTCCTGAACAGAACCGACCAGCCAAGCGACGACTATTTCAGCCTTCCCTCTACTATTTTTCTTGATTTGAGGTTTTTTTATCTCTCTCTTTCTGTATTCAAGGCTCCGGCTCAGTCCGAAAGCCGGCCCAATTTTGCGTCCCTTTGTTGTTTTTTCTTAAACTCCTGTATGTGAACCTTGATTTTTTTCTTGATCTTTTCCTCGCCTCCGGTATTCACTCGTCCCCCCAAGTCTTTGAAAACCACCCCCTAAAGGCGCCGGTGAAGCCAATGTTTATGTTGAAAGCGGTTTGAGGGCGGTTCCTTTATCACCCGCAAAGATCTTGTTCGTTGAACGGTCCGTTCTCCGGTGCTTGCTTTGCTTTTTCCCAGGGGCTGTTGGCACTTTTTTTTGTACCCGCGATGTTTTCTGATGTCCCCACCGCCCCCGCGCCCCCAGCCTCGGTCACACTGGCCTTAAAACCTTTCCTGACAGTGGTTAGCTATTTTCCAATAGGAATTCCTTTCACTTGCGCGGTTTCCCACCTCTATTCACCTTGGCACGAATTCTTTTTTTGAGCCGAAGGCTGATTTTTTTTTTTTTTTACTGAGGTGATTTTTCTTCATCAGGTTTTTTTTTTCTATAAGTTTGGCTGTTGTTTGTTATCCCAGACTGCTGTTTCGGCACCTCGCACCCCCGATGAGCTATTACCATCTTCCGCCACCTCGTGTGTGTACTTTTGAATTTTTTTCCACTCCCCTCCCACCCAACCACGATTTCACCCCCTTCCGATCCCTTAACCGACTTTTGTACGCACCCCACGTGTCATGAAGGTACGTTCCTTTCTTTCCCTTCATTTGAATTATCTCCCTCATCATCGTTTTTTTTTTATAGAGTGCTCTTTACCCAAACCCGGTCATTGTAATACCCACGTTGGCGTCACCCCCTGCTGGTCAGTAATAAGTCTCAGCTTGACATGTAAAGGCGGATTTCCCTTCCCCCATCCCACGTTGATGGCTGCTATGTATCGCATCCTTTTCTTTCCATTCATTTTGCGACCTACAATTGCTGACCGAACATTTCCCAAATGGGACCCCCTACCGAACCTATGTAAGTTCTTTTTTTAAGCCCCTTCCCCAACACTCGCAGGCATAACTACTTGTCGATTTCCTCGGTTAACACTACGCCTATAAATTTCGCTGTCCTTATGTCCCTCTGTTCAATGTCTTGCTGTGCCGTTCTGTGTGCGCTTGTTTGACCGCGGAACATCTTTCCTTACTCTACCGGTGACCAAATCAACCCCTTCCCCTGCGCATTGTTCAACGCCGCATTCTCCTCCCCCGTCGCCCGCACCCCTATCCCACTTTTTGCGTTTTTTTGTTCCTTAATGAGGGCCACCGAGCCCCCCTTCCCTGTGCCATTGTAAGCAGATCTGCCCCGTGTAACTTCACTTCCGCGCCCTTTTTTTGGTTTTCTTTTTTTTTTTCGTAGTTTCTTTTCCGCATCTTCCTATTTCAGGATCATTTGGAAGAAATACATCTTTCAAGTCACCAATGTCTCAAGGATGAGACCCCCACCCCGTCACTGCCGCTTGATGGGTCTTTTTTGGTACGGCCCTTCGCCTTCACTTCATTCCTTTTTATTCCCCCCCTCCCCCCCCCCCCACTCATGAACTTAGAACTTCCCTACTACGTATGTCGTTATGTGTTGGGGTTTATTTTATTTCTGTTTCCGAACAGGTCCCCCCCTCCTCTTTGATCATGGATTTACGCCGCCGAATCGCCCACCCTTGAATGCCACTGCCCCTACGTGATTTTCAGACACCAGAAAGACCTCCCTATTCTCGGTCACCTCTTCTCGGTTTTCCCTCCTTCTTATTCGAAGTTTGTGACAGAGACCTTCCCCAGTTCAACCCGATGACCCCCCCACGAGTCTCAAGGATCTATTTTCGTTCGGTTCTTCACCGCTTTGATATTATTGATCTTCTTGACAGTATCTTCTTTCGGACCCCACCCAACCCACTCAGAATCTTTCCCCGTGGCTCTTCCGGTCTTTCTTTTTCCCCCCTTGATCCCTGTTTCATCCCATCTAGTCTTCGCTTTCTTCATGTGGATAGACAAGTCGTCTCATCTGCCCAACCGGGCGTTTTAACCTTCCTGTCTGGCCGGAACGCAGCGCTGCATCGATTCGACGGAACCCAGGATAAGAGTGCCCTTCCACGGTTTACTTCTGTTTTTAATCCTACGGAGCACCACTTCAATGATCATGCATGCAGCTTTGCTCCCGATTGACCGGATTACCAAATTCCTCCCGGAAACAAATAGCCATCCATGAGAGATTACACCACCCTTCCCCCTGCAGCTGGATCAACGACGTTCCCCCCAGCCAGCTTTTCCCCTGCTTTGCGTCTTTTTGGAGCCTTGACCTCCTGCTCCTTCTGTACCCCAAAAGTGAAGGCTTTTTTAGTTGGTTTCTCGGGTCAGAATCTCCCCCACACAACCGTGATTCTACCACCCTCGCACTTTGACTGTGGACCTCTCTTTCCAGGCAATCGACTGTCACACCCGACACTCTTTTACGCGTCCTCTCCTTCTCGTTTTGTCGACCCTTCACCCCTTTCCGTCCATCTGATTTTTCGAACGAATCCAATATGGGTACTCCCTTTTTCATTCCCATTTCCGTAGCACTTTCGTTCCCCTTATGCGTGAGTTTGACTTTCCAACACGCCTTTTTATCACAATGGTCTTCTTGACTGACTTCCCCCTGCGTTACTTCCCTTTTATATTAGACTCGGTAATCTTTCTTTCCTCATGATTTTGGCAGTTTCCCTTTTTGAAAACTTTCTTGTGTTTTATTACCAGACTTCTTTCTCCCCCAACGTTTTGCGTTTTCCATCGTCCTTCCGGTTTACTCGAGCCTTTTCATCATGTTGAGGGGTTTTTCTTGTGGTACCACCCATCAAGATGAGATTTTTCATCCTTCTCTCCTGCCCCTTCTTTTGGTCTTTTTCTTTTCAAACATGCCTAGTTTGCCTCTTGCAAAGCCGCCGAGCTTTCTTTGTAACTCGAAGAAATTTTGTCCAACGTTTTGTTTTCGAGGGAACACAAACCTTCTAGTCCTTCAATTTTTTCACAGAGGTGCGCCCCCAATAAGGAATCTGTGTTAGGATCCTTCTCTTTGCTTCCGTTTTTCTTCCTCTTCCTTTAACCCCAGCGTGACCCCCCTTCCCTTAGCTTAGCACCTCCCCTATTCCCTCCTAAAACGTATGTTTTTTTCCCCCCCTTTGCTGCTGGATCTTTTCTTACTGTATAAGCCATAATGTTTCTTTTCTAGAAGATCATTTTTTTCTTTTTGGGCACAATCCATCTTGATATCGGGCAAAGCGGGAGATCCTCCCTTTAGTGCCGCAGCTCCGGTCCACGTTGGAACGTCCCCTGCGAACAACTTCATTCCCCCAAAGACTACGTGCTCCATTCCCATAAACCTCAGTCTTCAGCTCGGATTGTAGAAATTCTGGAATTAAAAGGTTAGATCTCGGTGGGACTTCTTTCTGCCTTTTCGACCTGTCTACGTCAGGTCCTTCATCCCCCCTTTAATCCTCAGTTCGATTTTATTGTGAAAAATCTTTTGCCATTTTTACAGTGATTTAACTTCCGTCGTTTCTCCAATCAATTCCGGGGTAAGTTTCAGAGTTCTTTTTAACCTCCCAGCCTCGTATCCAGTCCGGCTCCCCCCTGGCCCCTTTAACAGGCGGAGCTGTTTCCCCCAGTCCTCCTGGGATCTTAAACAGACGCCGGTCAAAATTCGTGAAAATTACTTCTCCCCGCCTTTTTGCTTTTTAGTTACCCCTGTGCTTGCTTTTTTACCCTCCACTCCCCGCCACCCTTTTTGGTTTTATTTCGTCTTTGTCCTTCTTTTACTGGTTCTTGTTTTTCCGCGTGATGGTAATGTACTCATCTTGGCCCAGTTATTTATTCCTTTTCGACAGTCGGTTCTATTTTAGTTGTTTTCCTAAGCCCCTTCAGTCGTCAGTTTGGTAAACGGTTGAAAAACTCGCTGTCCCTTTCGATTTGATACCCCTTTTCGCGTGTTACAAGCTTGCGTTTGTGTCTCTCGTGGTGGTGAGTAGTTATTTTCTCTCCCTTCCAACCCCTTTCACTTTTTGGGAATCACTCCCCCCTTATGCGAGTGTCATTATACGGTCCTCTCGCTACAACTCGGTTCCGTTTTTTGTCTTCCTCGCGCGTTGGTTTTTTTTCCTCGCCCCTTATCATTGATGTCGTTTTTGTTTTTGCTCCCCAGTTCGTTTTGAAAGACGTTATTGAAACTCTCCATCCTTTTTTTCTTAGTGTATTTCATTTTCCAAAGGGTTGCGCTCGTCGGCTTTGTGTCCCCAGGGGCAGTTTCAGTTTGACCGTTGCGATTATTCGTTCTTTCGACGATGGACCGCTGCTTTTCGCCACAACAGTGTTACCATCGCGGGGTTTTCGTTAGTTCTTCCCGACTGCTTTTGCGGATCACACTTTGTTTCCCCCCACATGCTTGCAGCTTTGGGCTCCGCCCCCGGTCTCGTGAATTTTCCATCCACCTGCCGCGCCCACGTGCCGTCCTAGGTCTACTTTGAGTTTTTTTGTACCTTTTACTCAGATCGAAGTTTTTTATCAGACCGCAACTCGTGACCACCTCGTGCCCCCTTCCCCCCCCAGTTAGCCCTGCTGCGCGTTGTGTTCTTCCTTCTTACCTCTTTCTCTCTTTGCTCCTTCTCCTCGAATAGTCTATTTTTCCTCTAATATTGATGTTTCGTTTTTGTTTTCATGCAGTGTTCTTTTTAGGATTCGGTTCTTTCCGATTTCTTATCAGCTGCCTTTTTTTCTTCCTTTAGCAATACGCCCAGAGAACTTAAAGTTTCAAGAAATAGTAATCTTTTAGCCTTCCTTTTTTGATTTGGGACCTGCATAGTTATTACTTTTTAAGTTCACTTTGCGCTGGCATGTCCGCTGCCGACTGCCCACAAGCGAGCGTCCCCCGTGTGGTTCTCATCCCTTGGCTTCTTCTCCCCTTTTTCTGATCATTTGCCGTTTACCAGCGGAGCTACTCGACCCCCTACCCAAACGAATGCCTTTCGTTGGATTTTAATTCCCCACCCCACAGATACTTCCTTCCATCTTGAGTGACATGTCCCACTGTAACCAACTCCCCTTGCCTTTGCTCTCAGGTAGAGTTATTAGGTGAAGGAGTTTTATTCGGCGGTTTCCTTTGCAGTATTTTAAGCTGCCTTCCACGATTCCCGCGTTGCACCCTCCCAATTAACCCACCGTCGAGGTTAAACCGCTTTCCCCCAACGTGGACAATATTAGATCCGCGTCTCCCTCGGCTCTTTTCATCTGCGTTTGTTTTCTTTTCCCGCCTCTTAACCTCTTGTAAAGGACTATATTCTCCATGTCATTTGCTTCGGCTTCCTTCCTGCCCCGACCTCTAGGCGTCAAACAGGAGCTTTTTTTTCAGACATTGGTGTTTTTTCCCCCTTGTCCCAGGGGCCACTGAGACAATAAGCCCCCTTGATCATTACATCCCACCAAGTTTTTTACTTGTTTTTCCTTTCAGAGATTTTGACATGTTTCCCCCCGATGAACCCACTCGAGTTTGGAAGCAAATGTGGACGGCTTTCCTGCTGTGCCTTCATTCATCCTTCTTTTCCTCCTTCCCCTTCAAGGTGTTGTGAGTCCTCTACTTTTGAGTCATTTCCACACCAACTTACCTTACTTTCATGCCCCCTCAGAGGTGTGCAGTTCCTCTGTCACAATTTCACCTTTCCCCTGTCTTCACCCCCCCAACCCTTTGGATGCGATTGTAACCGAGAAATTTTCTTCCTCTTGTACGCACTCATCATTCTTACCCTCCCCTCCCACCTTTTAGACAATTCTCCGGTCCGTTTCTCTTTCTAGGCCGTGTGAACTCTTTTCATACTAGTTCCTCTTTCACTTTTTAGGTTCAAATCCCCGAAGCGACCTTCAGACTCTGACAGTTTTATTATATAGATCCCCTTGCCAATGACCTATATCCTCTTTTTGTTTTTCAGTCGTTTGAAGCCCCCGGCACCCCTCGGCGTACTCGCGTCTCCCAAATAACTATTACAACCCGATCCCTACACATGACCAGTTTGTCAACCTTGAACTTTTTTCTCCTAAAGCTCTTTTGCCGCCTTCACTGTCTTCCCGATCCTCCCCGTGTTTTCCCCTCTATATCCCCGAGCTTACCCCACATCCTTTGTTCCTGGCGCAATTTTTTGTTTTGGTCGAGCGCCGCTAGGCCTCTTCTTAAAGGAAGACATCATGGAATCCCCTTTTTGTTTCCCGCCTATGAGCAAACCACACATACCCTCTCCTGGATTTGATGTTTACGGCCATTCGCAACTTTAACCTTTCTGCTATACCAACTCCACATCTTCCTCCTTCCCTCTTTTACACCTTCTCCCCTTGAGTTATCTGTATTTCTCTTTTGGCGATTCATTTGTTCCGACCGACTCAATGGAAAGACTAATAATTTCACCTTTCCCCTTTTGCCCCAGTGCCCCTAGCTAACTCCCCGACCTTCCTCTATCGTCACCGAAGGGTTTTTCCCCGGCCATCGCGTCGAGGTTCTGCACCTCAATGTCCTTTAAGGCCACACCCCTCCTCCGGTTTATTTCTCCCCTTCTTGCTGTTCACATCGTCACCAGCTGTTAACTTATTTTTTTTCTTCTAGGTCCTCTCTGCTATTTTGTATAGGTCAACATTTCTTCTAATCTCTTTTTTCGTCTTTCCGGTTTCTTTTTCTCCCGTGACTCGTGCGAACTCGCCCTTCCCCTTCTGTGCTCTTTCCCTTTCGTACAAGCCCGTGCGCCGAGTCACCCACTCGTTTCTTTTCTCTCCCTTCACCCAGGTCCCTCTAAAACGCATTAGAGAGTTGGAAATTATCTCAGACCCCCTCCACCGGAATTCCGCGGTGTGTCGTCCCAATCATCGATGGTGCCCCAAACATCCCTCCCCCATTGCTCACCCCCCATTTGTCAGTTATCCTCCCCCCCTCAGTTGCGATGTTAGATTTTCTCGCTTTCTTTCAGCTAATCCCCCCAACTTACCGACCCCCCTTGGAGAGAGCGCTTCACACCCCCCATAACCGTGCGGATAACTGGCTTCCAAGACTCGTTATCTGATCTGAGGCCTTGAAGTCCCGTTTCCACTTCTCGTAATGTTTCTTTTTCTTTTTCCCCCCAAGTCCGGAGTTTTCTTTTTTAGCAGGGGTAGTCCATCAGGACCCACCACCAGAGCGTCGAACTTAGTGTCGAAAAGATCCCCCCTGACATCCCTGTCACCCTCCCCGCTCCCCTTCTTATTGTCCCAGAGGTACCGAGATTCTCCGTCGCGTCAACTCACCCTTTCCCCATCTTCGTAAAGACGCGAATCGCTTCTTCCTCCCTCTCTACACACCTCCCCCTCCCGCTTATGGAGGAGTCCTCCCCAACCGCTCTTTCCCCGCCAAATACAACTTTTATGTCGGTGCCTTCCCCAACCACTTTTTTTTTGAAAAGGTTGGTCCTCACCTGTCCCCCGCCCCCTTAATCCTGTCTTTCCCTGTCCCCCTTTTATTTGTCCCCCATGCGGGAATTATTAAACCATTTGTGGTGACCAGCCGGTTCTGGTTTAATTCTTACGCTTTTCCCTCCTTGTTAGTCACCTTTCTCTGTTCCTTTTTTTCTGTGTGACCCAACCCTCCCTATGAGCTTCGTTCCTTCATGAGATTGTCAGCGCTTCTCTTGAAGTGTTTAATTTTTCCCTATGTGTTCAGTTGCCCCCCCCTCCCCTCGCGAAAGTTCTTCTGGGCTTACCTTCCCCCTAATCCATTGGGAAAAAAACCGTTTCGCCCTGTCTACCTGACTTTCGGGTTTGACTTCAGTTCTCTAACTCCTTTTGTACTTTCTTTACGTTTTTCTTGCAGGCTCTTCTCGCTTAGTCCGTTTCCTCCATTTCACCCTGTGGAAAAGAAATGATGCGACTCTCACGTCTCCTTCCGCATTTCGAAAGCTTATTGATCATGTTTTTCTTCGCTGCTTTTAATGGTTATCTTCTCTTTTTTTTCTTTCCTCTTTTTTTTTTTTTCGATCTCTCCCCCCTTAGGCCCGCCGGCCCCCCTTCTTTTTTCCGTTTTTTTTCGTCGTGCGCATTTGATTACTAGCGAGTTCTGTTCAACCTTTAACCTGAGCAACCTTAATCAGATCTCCCCCCTGGTGAGCCTTCCCCCTTCCCCACTTTCCGATTCAGAGCAGATTGTAGTTACCCTTTCTGAAATTCCATTTTTTAAGACTCGCCCGTTATTGTAGTCTGCTTGTTCCTTTTCGAACCCCTTCAAATCAGGACGCCTCCTCCCCATCCTAATCTTTTTCCTTTTTCTTGGCCCCCCCTAACACCATAGGCACTTGTCCCTCTTTGATTCCTCTTCGTTTTTTTAGTGGCTGCCGAATCGACTAGGTCATGTTTGGTACTCCCGCATTCCATCACCTTCCGGCTCCCCCCAATGGCTTTCCGCTTATCTGTAGCACTTGCTCCCGAGCACGCTTGGTCCCAACTTATCCCGTCACTGCACCCCTACTCGCCCCCTCCCACTGGTGTTGTTTTTTTACTCCACCCCGTTTCTTCTTTTTTCCTGTTTCCTTCCCGCTCCCCGTTTATCCCTTTGTGGAGTCCTCCGGCTGCTGTATTTCGCAAGCGGAACCGGTCTTGCCGCCGGTCCTTTTCTTTAATCCGACCATAACGTTTCCCTCTCTCCTTTTCGTTTCTCCCACCGCTGGTCCTTAACCTGGTGTTTTGCGGCCCCTGATTCATTGGTAACGCGGTGTCAACAATATTGATTGTTCCGCCCCTCTTCCCTAAAAGAGCGCCATCCCATTTCGCCCCCGCGTTGAGTGGTGGTGTCCAAGTCCAATCACCGACTTCACTTTTTGTTCCAGAAAAGCTCTGTCTCTTTATATTTCCTTTCTCCCTTCAGTGACTGTTTTCCCCCCCTGCCGGAGCTCGCCTTTTTCCCTCACCCCCCGCTGCGTTTTTCGTGTCAGCGCTTCTTGTCTCTGTTTTTTTTCCTTTTGACCCAGCCTTCAGTCTCCCCTCTTAACTCCCCCCGCGGCCTCTTTTTCTTATATTGACAAGTGGTCTGCTTAGCTCGTACGGATTTGTGGTTCATTTTTTTTCTTTATTTGAGCGGCTTTTTAGGGGAATAGATGGACCCCTTCTTTCTTGATTTTTTCCAATTTTCCTTCCACTTTTTCCCTCCGTAGTTTTCCCGTTAGACGTTCCTTTTCCGATCCCCCATTCAACAAAGAATGACGCCCTAAGAAGCCCTTTGTTTTTTGCTTTTTTTCACACGGATCCGTCTTGCAGTTTTACGAAAAGGCAGAGACCCAAAAAGGCCGTGCCCGTTGATTTGTTGTTCTTGCATAAGACTGCCCATTCGGACCTCCTTTTTTAAACTCGTGCCACAGCGTTGCCTCTTTCAACCTCCGAATTTTTTTATATAATGAGCGATTCTTTTTGTTAGCTTCCCAGGACCCTCTCGTGATTTAATGATCGCCGTTTCGGACTTTCTCCTTCTTTCCTTATATTATATTTCGGTTCTTGTTTCTGATCGTCTTTGAGTTTGGTTTTGGTGGCGGTTCTTCCCTTTTACAGTTTTCTCCCTCTGCGGGTCCTGGTAGGCCCCTAAATATCCCTCCCGAGAAATTTCTTCTACTCCTTTCCTCTTTACTTTTGAGGTTGAGGCCCTCTTTTGTTCTTTTTTTTGATCTTCTCCTTTTTTTCCTTTTTCAAGTTGCTCCTTGCTACTTCCCCGGCAACGGATTTTTGTTTATCCTTTCATCATTGTCTTTTCCCTTTTTTCTTTCCTGATTCCTGACCTCTGCTAGCTTTCTCGAATACCCAACCTCCAACTAACTGCGTCCTGTTCAGTTTCTTTTAGGTACCCTTTTCCCTGACCATCGGTCTTTTGTCCTCTTCTCTTCGGTGCAACCGCCTTCTGTGCCGGCGTTTCCTTCTACTAGTTGTTTATTAGGTTTCCGTCCGTTTTCATGTTTTTGCCTTTATTTTGTAACGCTTCTCTCTCTTTTTTTGCCGCGTTTCCCATCCTCGTCCCCCCGCGACGGTCCCCCAGGGAACCAGTTTCCTCCCTCTTTTCGATCCCCCTCTGATCATTCGTACTTTTCGCGGTTCCGGTGGTGCACCACCATAGACACGGATCTTTTTTCAATCCCTCCTTTTGTTTTTGATGTCCCTGCTTCTTCATTCTTGGACGGCTTCCCCTCTCTTCTCTGTCCATCACGGTCAGCGTTTTGTCCATTTTCTTGGTTAAGCACCTGAGGTCCGCTTTCCCCATGGTTAAAACCCTCATTCCCCAATCTCCTCCCCCCCTCGTGGTTAGGTACTTTAATCCGTCTTTTACCTGTTTTTACGAAGAGTTCCCTTGGGGGAAGCAAAAGTGGTCTGACGTAACATTCTCCACCCTTCACGTTTTTTGGTCATTCAGTTCCT
>Ga0179593_1587426_pt1 | contig 17915 bp, 27 predicted proteins | sample CZODoug2_1_08_16_FD_185931 | JGI IMG/M metagenome (GOLD analysis project Ga0179593, IMG submission 185931) | Vadose zone soil fungal communities from Angelo Coast Range Reserve, California, USA - CZODoug2_1_08_16fungal (PacBio error correction) | ecosystem: Environmental > Terrestrial > Soil >... | reverse complement strand
CCCCCCTTTTTTGCTTTGGGACCTTTCCTGGGTTAAATCTTTGACCATTTGTAACCCCAACAGAGTAGTTCACAGTCATTTCCCTCTCCCCTTTTCCGGCATTTTCCTTCTCATGACACGCTTCCCTTTTCACTCGCCTTCCCCCCGGAATTTTCTTCTTTTCCTCCCTTTCTTTCCCCTTTTTCCTTCCCACGGTGTCAATTGCGCGGTTCAATACGGACAGGCCTTGCATTCCCCAAGATCCCCTTCCGTGCGGTCAAGGCCGGTTTTGTTTCCCACTTCGTCCAGGGTTTCGTTCGACCTCGTCGACAATGTTTCTCTTTTGGGGCTAACCCCTTTCCTTTTAGAGTTTTGGAGCCTGAACCTTTAATTTTTCCCAAAACCCCCTTCTCGATCCTTCCTTCTGGTGCTAAGAACGAAGTTCTTCCTCTCCTCCCTGCCCCGACCTGATAAAAAACCAACGTTCTCACTCTGCATCCCTTTTCGCAATTCTCTCGCTCTCCGTTTTCCCTCCCTCCGGGCAGGCTTTCTTAGCTGCGGAAAAGAAAAATCAAGGACCCCCCTCGGGTTTCACTCCCAACTCTTCTTGGTATTCCTCCCGTGCCCTTCCTCCCTGATAACGCCTTTGGCACGTAAAGCTTTGCAACCTCTAATGGTTTGTCGGGAATCTAACTTCCCCCGGTTACTTATGAACGAGATTTTTTGCATTATAACGCAGTATTGTCTGCTCCGGGATCACAACCCTATCTCTACGGGAATTTTCAGTTCATCAGAGAGGACCTCGCATCCCCGTGGGAGAAGCCTTTTGTTTTTCCTGGTCTTTATCCTTCCTTCGATTCCCTTCTCTGAGTCTATGCTTCGGCGCGGGGTCATACGATGCAGTCTCTTGCGTCAGTACTGTGGATCCCCCGAATATCTTACCGGTAGTCCTCCCAGCGTTTCGGGTCGGTCTTCAAGGCTTTCACAAACCCCGGATCCAGTCTTCTCTGGTCACGTTTCCGCCCCTATCTACCTGTATCTCGAAACCTTTTTTTTTTGGCCCCCCTCCCTTTTTTCCAGCAACTTCGATTTAGAATCGACATTCTCCAGTTATGACCGTAACAGTCTGTAATCTAGTCCCTTCTGATCTTGATACTTCTCCCACCGCCTCTCCCTTGATTTTCATTCCCCCTTTACTATGACCTCTCACCGGTTGCAAAAATGCCTGTCTACTCTGCGGTCTGTTCTGTTTGACTTCTCCTTCTTGTTTCTTTCCCAGACAAAAGCTTCCGACTGATGGTGAATTTCCTCCTATTTCCCCATTCCCCCACGCCTCTCGGTCACCAAGTGTGTGGGTCCTCTCATTCTGTTTCCTTTTATGAATCCCCCCCAGGATTTTTTTTAATAGAGCCTTTGATGGAGTCCGGTCCCCTATCTTGTCGTGTCGGGCTCTCCCTTAGGATATAGCCTTTTTTTCAATTCCCATCGATGTTCAATTGTGTAAGATCTTTGACATTCTCTCATTTGGCATTTTCTCCTAGAGAGGTGCTACCGATTAAGGATGATTGCGGTATACTTTTTTTTCTTCTCAACCGTTTTTGGTCGAAAACTTCGCAATAGAATCCCTCTGAACACGGATTTCTCCCTCTGACCTCCCCCTCCTTCTCAGCGCCGGACCAGTGGTACAAGAAGGAGTCACCCCCCCTAAAAAGCCTGATCCCCTCTTTTAATTCAGGGTGGGGGCTTTTTTCCTCACCTATTCCCCCATTGTATTCCCCCCTTTCCCTGACTTTTTCCCCCGCGTTCGCCCCTTTTCGAGCGAATGGGTCTAAGACCACCATTCCTCCGACGTCCAGAGATTGGAACTTTCCCCTTCTCCAGCTCCCTAAACCCACATTCCTTCAGATTTTCCCTTTATCTTTTTTTCTTCGCCCCCTATATTTTTTCCCGAATTCCTTTCCAACTCTTCCCCTATTGGAATGGCGGGACATTCCTTGCCTCTATTTCATAACTGCGCTCTCTCTCTATTTTATTCTTTGAGATCCTGCCGCGTTTCTTTCATCTCCGTCCGGCTTTGATGGCACGGTCAAATTCCTCGGTTTCCACCTCTCCCTTAATTCGTTAATATTCTCCTTTCCTATATTGTTCTTTTTTCTTTTCCCAGGTCTTCTCTTGACATCTTTCACTGTGGGGTCTTGTTTGGGAGCTTTCTTCTGACACTTTATCCTTCCCCCCCACTCCTAGCTTGAACTTGATTCCATCGATACCTTCGAGCTACGCGTTTTTCACGACGAAGGATGATAGTTTCCAGGTCCCTTTTGACAGACCGGATGTGTTCTTTTCTAGTCTCCTTGAATTCATCGGTCCCCCTCGGTAGGGATCGGCCTTAGGGTAAAAACTGCTTCTCTTACGTCGATCTTTCCTCTCGTTGCAGGTAGGTTCCTCTCAAGTTGGATTCCTTTTCTTACAAAAGTGCTCCTGCAAAAAGAGAATCGCACTGATTTTTCATGTAGCACTCTTTCCCCTTTTTTTCTAATGACAACGAACCCAACGCCTTACTCCCCCCCAAGTCTTCCCCCCCCCCCCCCCCCCCCCCCCCAATTTTTCCCGCAGCATGTTTCCCCCCACTTCGAGGGTTCTTCCTTTTTCTCGAACAAGATAGGCTATCCCTCAATCAGAACCTTGAGCTTACCTTTCCTCTTCGCTCCGTGTGTTCCCCCCCCCACCCGATGGATTCCCTTCCAACAAACCTTTTCTTTTTTGGGTTCCTCTTCATCGACATCATCGGATCCCCATTACCCCTTTCGTCTTAAGTTGTGTCGGAGCCGTACAGGAAATTCCAGTCTCACCGGTATCCCATCCGCTCTTTTCCGTCTTGAAGTGTTTTTCCCCAGAGTCCCCATTGTTGACACTCCCCCTGCATGCGTGTAATACTTCGACCTCCTCTTTTCCGTACCTTATCCCCCCTCCTTGAAGAGTGGCCTTTCCTTTCGCTAGTTCATAGCCTTTTCTTTTCCTTCAGATCGAGCCCTCTTTCGGGCTCCGAGTTGCCAACCGCCACGCCTCCAGTTATAACTCCTTCGCTCCTTTTTTTCACCATCTTCCGAATTTTTTCCCATCAAACGCTTTTGTAAGCCGAAACCGCCCCCCCCCCTGTTTCAGAATCAAAGTAGCCCCTTTGACGCGACCCTTAAGCAACGCCCGATCGAATCATCTTTTCCCCCTCGCGACTTCTTCGGCCTCCGGGGTTCTATAAGCCTGGAGACTCAAAGCTGTCGCCCACCTGGACGTGATTCCAGTTTTTCCCTGAACCCCCGGCCTTTTTTTAAGTCCTTCTTCTTTGGTGCTCCCGCTAATTATGCGGTGATCTCCATATGCTTACTTTTCCCCCCTTTGCGTCGTCCTCCTGTTTCCCTATTAATCCTTTATCTCCCCTGAACCCCCTCTTTCCCCCCCAGATGCGTTATCAGTACGGGATGACGGCGTTCCAGGTTTTCCTCCAGCTTTCGCCCCTCGACCTTACCTTGAAACCGTTCTTTTGTTTTTGTCCCTCGAGAAGCTCTGATCGCCTTGATGGACCTTCGATCGCAATAGACGTTGCGACTTCCCTTAAAAGAGATTTGGAGGTTAATCCCCCTCCTCTGTTTTTCTCCCCCCTTTTCCCCTTAGGCTTCGGGGGACTGCGTAAGAACGGTACGTCTTCCCCTGATGCCCAGTTTCCCCTTTCGCTACGGCTGCTTTTCTCTATCAAAACCTCTTTTTTTATTTCCCTTCCCTATCCAAGGCATAATTCCCAAAGCGTTTAAGCTCCCTAAGTTCGACCCCTGTTGCCCTTTTTCCGTTTCCCCTGGCACTTTTAAACCTGACTTAAATTCCCCCCCTTTTCCATTTCATATTTCTAGTAATTGACAGTATGGAACGATCCCCGTTTTCTTTCCCCTCAAAAAAACCTTTTTTCGGTACAGGTTTGTGATTCTATTCTTTCGCGGACCCAGCTTGCCCAGGGATTGCTTGCCTGCTTCAGTGCGTGGTTAAAGTTATTGAAACACGAACCAAGAATTTGTTCCCCTCCCTCCTTATTGAACCCCAGAGAAGCGTCTTTCCACGCGTTTGGGAATGTAAAAGCCACACTTTAATACCCTTTTTCTCCTTTCCCAGTTGTGTTTTTTCAATTTTGCCCTCCCAAAATCTTTTTGGAGTGAAATCTTGCCGCAGAATTATTGTCACCCCCTCACTCTCCTGCTGACTATCTTCCCCCCTTTGAAAGAAGGGTTCACTCGCTTGTTGCTAGAATCACGTGAATTCGGTCTTCTTCCTTTAGGTCGGTTTCGTTCCCCCCCCGGTTTCCATGCGCCCCCTCCATCACCTTACTAGAACTTACCCGATACCTTTTTTTTTTTTAGGAATTCTTTCCCTTTTTTCCCCTTAAGAAACCCCTTGCCAGGGTCTCCACCTGTCCCTACCCCAACTTCTGTCGCAATTCTTTTGCTTTCATGTTTTGGAGACTTTCTTTTCCCCATTTTGGAAGGCCTCTACCCCACGGGGCTCAAGCGTACGCTTCCCTTAATGTTCCTGCGTGGGATCGACCCTCTATCTGCGTCCAAGGACGTGAAGTCGACCTGGTTTCACTTGCCTGGAGTCCCTCCAATGCCTTTTTTCGACCTCCCCCCTCCTTTTCTTTTACAATAAAGGCGCCTCCTCTATTCGAGAGTTCCCCAATCAGGCCCCCTGTCACGTTTCCTCAAACGTCTTTCCCGCTTGTCTTCCCTCTTTTACGAAGCCTTTTCCCTTTTTAAAGTAATGATAACTTCGGCCCCTTGCAACTCTTTCCGCTCAATCCTTTCTACGGACTTAACTTTTGAAGTCTGTCCCTTTTTACGGGCCATAAAATGGCAGCTTTGACGTAGAGGGGAGCACACTCTCATTACTTTTATGACTTCTTTTCTTTTCATTTCCCCCCCATGACCAAGACTTTAAAGTCAGTGGGAGACGCCTTTCATGACCATGCTACTTCCTCCCCCTCGATTCCGGCGATATGTTTATTGTCCTCTCGGCGCGTTTCTTTTCTAATCCTTTTTTTAGTACCCCCCCTTCCCCTTTTGTTGCTTTTGGAGGACATGACACCAGTTCTCGTTCTTTTCCCTGCACCAATATCATGACCCTTATGGAAGTTTTACGTTCTAGAGGAATTGTATGCCCCTCCTAGTTGCTTTTCCCCACAAGCGTCTCACGTCCCCTTCTGCTGTCTCGATTCCTAGTTTTTCCGAAAGGCATCCCTCTCCCTCCCCTCAGGATCCAAGGCTCCTTTAGCATTGCACGATCGATCACTCTTCCTATTCGTTTTTGCCCTGCCTTTTTGAGTTTCATCCCCACGCCCTGTTTTTCCCCCAAAATGCTCCCCCTCGAGTTCTGCCTCCCTTTATCTGCGGACTTTCCCGCGGGATGAGTAAGCCGTATCTATTCCCCTTTCTTTCTCCGATGATGTCCCTAGCCACCGTTACGACCGGCAACTTTTCATTGACTTTTCTGCCTCCGGTGGGGATAAAGGAGCGCACCCTGACTTTCTTTTTCAGCACCTGGTCCTCTTCGCCGGGAACTTTCTTCTTTTCTCGGGCCTTTCGGATCCCTCTCCTTTTCCATTTCCCCCCCCCTCCCCTCCTTCCCCTCACGGGAGGGAACCTTTTGGAGTTCTTGAGTAAGTTTCCTGCACTTTAGTTTCTTTGGCCTCCTTCCCCCAACGCGTTTATCATTTTTCTTTTTTGCCTTTTTCTTTCTCCCCCCTTCGAAAAAGTCTTAGAATCCAGAACCAACCCCCTTGACGATAATCAAACGGCGGCCTACTCTCCCTTCTACCGCCTTGGTTCCCTCCGACACCGACCTCCATCCCAGAGGATTGGCTGTTTGGGTTTTGTATTAATCTGACCCCTTTCTTTGTTGTAAACTCTTTGGTCCCCCTCTCCCCCCCTGGGCGCACGCGTAGCTCTGGGAGTACCCTTAGGATAAACCTTCCTCGCACGGCTCTTTCTTTGATCACTATTTTCTCCTTCCTCCCCCGGTTAAGGTGAAAGATGTCCACTTTTCCCTTGCGGTTCTTCGCAGCGCGGTCCTATGTGAGTCACCTTCAGAGATTATGACGAGCCAGTTTTTTCCTTTTCCCTTCCATAACGCCTTCCGGAGATCTTCCTCCTCGTGGTGTTTTTCTCTCCCTTCCGCGCGTTTCTTAATCGAGGCGCGTGGATTTTCTCTAAATACCCTATCAGGAGATTTCTCGAAGAAGTGATCTGGTCCTTCTCTTCTAAGAATATTTTCACGTCCTGACTCCTACAGCACCCTTGTTCTTTCCCCCTTAATTGGTTTCTTTTTTTTTCAGAATAGTGCAGGACACTATATTACCAACGGATCTGGAAAGACGGCTTCTTACCTTTTGGTAGTCTCTCACTTAGAGTCTTTTTCCTCCGAAGTCTTCTCTTCAAATCCTTCTACCCACGACCTGGATGTTGCCCAAGAAATAGTGGAATGATCAACACCAATCCCATGAACTTCCCCCCCCCATCCTTCTGGCTTTATTGATGTGATCACCCTTCTCCCCGGATCTTATTCCTAGAAGTATGAGGGAAGATTCACCTCGTTCTCTTTAAACCTTTTTTTTCTTCTGTTCTTTTTCCACCGTTGAGCCTGCAAGTTCATAGCAATCAGCATGATTTTTTCTGTCCCCCCCTCGATCGTTTGTAATTTCCTCAAAGGACCCATAGTTCCCCCTTCCGAACACCCCCCCCTCAAACCCCCTTTTCCTCCCCCCTTTGAGGTTAGATGGGAATGTCAACCTATGGGATCATAGGGACCTGAGCAAGACCGTATCTCCGGTTTTCGTCGGATCGTCGCTTTTCTTTTTTCCCCCCGGATGCTTTCCCTAAATTCGATGAGAGACTGACCCCCCTTGCATTCCTCTGCGGTGTTCTTTCCCCCTCATAGGTTCCTTTCTCAAGGGCGGATAGTTTTTTCCCCACTCAACTCCTGGAAAGTAAGCAAGAGCGCCCCCTTTGAAGCCTATTTTCAGTTATGGAATGCCCCTCTGTAAAATCTTCCTCCCTCTTGGGGATTTCCCCCTTCTGGCGTTTAATAATCTCCGTTGATAAGCGATGTGCCACTCGAGTGATTCCTTTGATCCTGCGAGGGATTCTCCGTTAATCCGATCGCGCCCTCGGATGTGCTTTCCCCTTTTCCAACAGCAGCTCCTTTAGCACTTTTAATACCCTAGGCAATTCCTTTTTCTCCGTGACGAGGTTTTGGATCCCGCGACCTCTCGAAATCCCTTTCCAAATTCGTTGCAGACAAGTACGAATCCCCCCTCTTTGCTCATCTTGTTCCTCTCCAGATAACCCCCTCTCTCTTTTTTTTCCTTTTTTTCGTCCCTTCTCATGGAGATCCAGCGGACTTTTTCCATCCTCCCGTGATCTTGGTAAATGCTTGCAAGTTCCTCTCTTTTTTGAAGGAATGAGCTTTTTTCCTTTTGTGGAGAAAATTTGCTGCCCCCCCCTCATTTTGCAGTGCTTCAACTAACTTTTTCTTACCCCTTTCTTTTAGCTTCCCCTCCCAACCTTCCCTTAGAGTTGACACGCTTCCCCTCCAACGATGAGTTTACCCCCCTCTTTTTCTGATCCGGCACTCTTTCTTTATTTTTTTTGAAGACCCCCGTTTGTTCTTTTCTTCCTCCGAGGACCCATTGTCTTCTTGGCCACTACACACTCGAATATAATTTTGATTTCTTTCTATCGCAATCGCTTTCTGCAGGTCGGTTTTTTTTTTTTAGCGTACTTCATCCCTCATCCCGCCAGGTTCTTGCTGTGATACGGGGACTCGCATGTTTTCCTACAATCGAGGCCCACCTTTCCCCTTGTCTGAGCCCTTGGGTTTTGAACCCAAAAATTCACTTGGAGAATAGGTCGGTCTCCACCCGCATATGTTTCCTTTTCCCCCCCAAAGAGTAACCTGGCGCTCTTGAACATTTCCCAGTTCCTTTTTCTCCTTCCCAACCCTGAAAGCCGGTTCCGGCCATTTTAATCTTTCCTATTAGGACGGCGTATTGAACGCTTTTTTCTCCTTTGGAATTGTGCAGAAACGTCCTACATGGTGCCTTTAGAAGGCCGTGATTATATCTTTTCCGGAGTGAAACGGCTGCCCGGCTCGAGGCCTCACGTTCCCTCTGCGTTTTCCCCCCCCTTGAATTTGTTTCCCCCCCCTCCCTGTCAATCTTTCCCCCCTTTGGGACGCTATTCCCCTTTTTTTCCCAAGCAAACAGGTTTTCCTTAATCTTTTTCGTTTTGTTGTTGCCTTACCTTCCGAAACCTTTTTTCCCCAAACTCTTTCTTCTGGGTTGAAAGCTTGAGTTTCTTTGAAACAAATTCGTGTGAAGTCGCACCGCCCCCTTTTCTCTGATGCCTTTCTCTTGAAATTTCTTCAAACCCTCTTCTCCTTTCGTATCTTCCTGCCCCCTTCTTTTTTTTTCTGTGAATCACCGTTTCCTCCGGTTCAAATACGTCCAGCCCATATCCCTTAAACTGATTAAATGGCCCCTTTCGGTCAATTCCTTGGTTACCCCCCCAATTCTTTGGAAAAGGTCTCTTGTCAACCCCCAGAAAACTTCTCTCTCCCCCTTTTTCGTACGCTTGGGGATTTCCCCTGCTCTGTGGAGTGCCCTCCCCCACTGGAATTTTTGTCCTTCTTTGTAACTTTTTCTTTACTCCTTTTTTTTTCTAAGTTCTTCCTATCTTTCGAGCCGGACTGACCTTTTGAAAAACAGTTCTGCATGGATCTCTTCCCCCCTATCAACTTTCTTTGGCGCTCGCATCTCCCTCTCTCTATAAGCCCCCTTCTCCTCTTATTTCTTTCCCACATCCATTCTGGGTCACTCGTTTCCCGAACGACAATGGGATTTTCTCCTTTTTTTTTCAAGACCTTTCTTTCCGGATCCCCCCTTTCCGGGTTTCCCTCCCCCTCGATTTCTCCCCTTGGCGGGCATCCCCCCGACACATGACTTACCGCTTTTCCATTATGTACTAGATTTTCATGGCATTTTTCATTATCTCGAACCCCCAAATCTCATTCTTCCCCCCCGGGATGACTGCAGGTTTGCCTTTCAGTTCATTCAAAATTTTCGACTGTCCACGTCCGTTGGCGACTCCCCTTTGACAGTTTCTTCCCTCCCCTCCCTTTTCTTTTCTTTGCTTATCTGTTTGGGAGCATCGACACGATTTAAGTCTTCCCGGGATTTACGAATGGTTTCTTTGAACCCCCCTTTCATCCCGTGGGCTCCCGTCCCGTCCCAACCCTACGTCGTCTTCGGACTATGGAACGTTTTCCCTTTCTTATTTTTCCTTCATGAACGCTTTTCCCCTCCTCCTCTCGGGACGCCCTTTGAGATGTACGCGATCTTCCAAGAGTTTTGAACGGTCCCTTCTCAACTACTACCCCTCTCACTCCCTTCCGAATTTCTTTCCTTCAGAACTCTTACCCCGCATTCTGAGTTCAATCCATCTCCGACCTATTTGACTACCATTCACCCCGACCTTTCCAAAGATTCCCTTGTTCTTTCTCGGCTTTCGTTCTGGCTTCCTCCGACCACGGTGACTTTCGAGATGGACTCTGCAATACGAGTCACCCCCCTGCAACGTGTTTCTAGTCATTCCTTTTGTCGGACGCCATCCCTTTCCCCCACCCGGCTTTCTTTCTTTAAGCTGTTCTTTCCGGCACGCTGCTCTCTCTGCGCGACCTTTCCTGAGTTTTCGAATGTGGTTGACATTTCCCCCTCTTCCCCACAGATTCGGAAATTTTTCTTGTCTTGAGTAAGGGTTGTTCCTCTTCTTTTTTGGCACTTCTTTTTTTTTTTTTTTCCGCAGGGTCATTCGATAATGAAAATTCATCTTTGCGGATTTATTGTTGGCTTTTTTTCTGATTACACTTGGTGGCGACCTGAGTCTCCACCACAGATTTCTTCCTATAATTCCCTTTCGACACCCCCCTCTCTCCCATTCACACTTCCTTTATCGCCAGTCGTCCTGACAGCAAACGACCTAATAATCTTTTGTCCACGACCCCCTCAGGGTGGGGTGCGAGTAGTTCTTCCCTCTCGGTTTTTTTCCTGGTCATTTCCCCGGTTCTCCTTTAGTACATCCTTCTCCTGCACGCGTAGAGCGAATTTCATATCTGTTTGGTGACAACCAGGACTCTCTCCAAGAGCTTTTTAAGATTCCCTGCCCCCACCCAACCACAGTAAGTTTCCCTCAACGCGACGAATGTTTTTCGCGAAACCTGCATATCCTTTCATGAGCGCACGGTACTTTTCAGGGCCATCCTCCTGATTTTAATAACCTCCGAGGAAGTATATACTCTTTCGTTGTGTGCTCTTTTTTACTTTGCAGCTCCTCCAATCCCTTTTGAGGCCCCTTCCCAGATATTGTCCATCGCTCATGCCTTCCTCTAGGCATCGACCTCTTTTGTGCTTGATCACAAAAGATCTTCATGGGCCCCCCCCCTGGGGGCTTGGAGCCTCTTTTCCTCAAACGATTCCTTTTCCAAAGAAGAACGCGCTTCTTAATACGGTTTCTTTTTTTTTCTTCCTACGATTTTCCTCGCCTTTTTCTTTTCCACTGCAGTATCAACCTTTGGAACGACAGGGATGTGCACCCCGTTCCCAACATTTCCCCGCCCCCACACTGATTCCCCCCCCCTCCTTTTTTTTCTGTTCTTGCCTTCGTTTACAACAGCCTTTTACGGAGCGTAGTAACGTTCCTTTTATGCGTTTAAGTTACGTCCTCTTAGTTCGACCAGTTCTCCCTTTTCTCGGACTGGTCTGGGCGAATTCCAACTTTCTCAGGCAAACATCTTCTTCGAAATTCAGGCCTGATTTTCATGTTCCTTTCCATGCATGCCAAGGACCTCTTTTGCACCTCCCCACAAACCCCTCCTCCTACAACCCCTTTCCTCCCTTCCGTGAGTTAGATTTTGACTTCCACCCAAATTAGAGGATAAGACTAACGGTCTTTCTTTACTCAAGCCACCATTTTCTCCCTTTCCAGGCTAAATTTCCTTTTTTTTCTCTTATCGTGATGCGGAAATTGTTCAATTCGATCGAATACCCCCCTCAGTATATGTAATTGAGTTCTTCGGAGTGAGGAGGCATCCCAGGGCTTATAGTAGTCTTTACTGACCTCCCATGATTCCTCTGACGATCAATAAGCTAAGTAATGAATTTTTATCTGGTAGTAAAAATAGGTCTTCTTGTGGGATTCAAGAATTCTTTTCACGTCATCTTTGATCCCTTTCGGATAGATGAGGACCCGATTTTCTCCTGAGCGGATTTTTTTCCTGCCGTAATAGCCCCCCTCTTGCTCTTGAGTTTTTTTCCCGAGACCCGCTAGGCTTTCTTTAATACAAAATTACTCTTCCGAAGAAAAAAAGTTACCCCCCCTTTGGAGTCATCGTTGGTGGGAAAGCCTTGCCTTTCCCTAAAACCCCTCCTCTACGTTCTCCCTGTGCCTCCCCCCAGTCCAACATTTTCGTGGCCGAATCCCCCCCTAACTCCTCTTCCTGATCATATTTTTCTCACCCTCCTCAATCCGAGCCCTCTTCACCAGATCTCCTGGCGAGGGAGTAATGATTCCCTGAGATCCAGAGGACCACGGCGTTCGCCACGGACGTGTTCTCTTTCTCCCCCTTTTCAAAATCCCCCCCATCCGTATAGGTTGAAGGGATTTTTTTAAGGGTAGCGCCGCATCAACCTACGTTGATGCGCCTCGGTCATACTTTTTGCGGTCGTCTTTTCCCGCTGCCCGTCTTGAGCGCCATCCGCTTCCGCTTCGTGCCCTCCGATGCTCTACGGGTCTTTTTCCCGCCCGGCTTTTTTTTGACAGAAACTCCCCCTTTCGTTCTGTCAACGCTCTTGTCATGGATTGGGGTTTTCCACGCCCACTCGTTTTTGAAAGATCCCGCTGTTTCTGGAACGCGACCCATCGGGACTTTCTCCTTTAAGAGCGTCCCCCCTTTTTGAGAGTGAGCGTTCCACTCTTTTTAAGAACTGTTTTTTCCTCCTGTTCGAATTTCCGGCGTCGGTTCCTTTTTTTGATTTTTTCATTTTTTTACGTCGTTTCGAGCCCACGGCTCCGTCGCTGCCTCCCTGGCTCGATCGACCGTCCACCCTTTTGTGGAGTGTCCGGTAAGGGCTGCCACCCGTCCTTTCCTACCGTGTGATTTTTTTTAATGACATCCCTGAAAATGTTTAGCCCCTTTTCTTTCACTGCAAGTTTTTCCTTTGAATTGGAACACTGAGCCCGCAATTGACCGCCGGCAAATCTATTTCTTCCATATTTCTCCTCTTCCGCCTGTGCGCATGGACCCCCCTGTGATGTTTCCCTGTAAATAAAGGGAAGGTTTTTTCTATCAGTGGACTCTTTTTGCAAGAGGGTTTTTTTTTTTTTTTCTGACAACGCCTTTTTTTTATCCCCTTCCCTCCTTCTACACGCGCTGTGGCTCGGGAACGAACCTTCCCGAATTTGTTTTCAAAGACTCTCCTTTTCCTCCCCATTCCCAGCCCCTCAGAGTCCCCTTTTCAATTATTCCCTCCTCTCCCGTTTCTTTTGAGATTAACTGCCGTCCCCTTTTGCTTGAAATTCCCCAAAAGAGGGTCCCTTTTAAACCTATTTTTAACTGACTTGCAAGTCTTTGATTCTTTCTTTCGTCAACCTTCCTTCCTCCCTCGCGTCTTCCGGCTTTCTAAGCGACATCCTTGAAGGTTTAACTACGCTTGCCCCTCCTCGAATCCCGTTCCCCTTTTACCTTCAATTTCCTACCCGGTTTCCCCCTTTTTAAATTTTCTAAATATGCAAATTAAACAATGGCCGGGCGGTACAAGGCCGGGTTAACAAGTAGAATCCAGGTTAGAGTCAACTCTTTTTTTCCTCCCCCCCCCTTTTTAAACGCTTTTTCCCCCCTATGCCTTGGATCTTTGTCCCTTACATAGGTCTAAACCAAAACTTTCCCTGTTGGAAGGTTCGATCCCACCCCCCCCCTTTTTCCTACCTCCCCTGGCGTCACTTACGGACTGGTCCCCCTTCCGAAGTTCCTCTCTCAGAAGGAAAGTCTTTAAAACAGTTCTGCCTGGTCCGCTCCACTCGGCCACCCTGCCTTCCTCTGCTCGCACATGCGAAACTTGCCCTCTCCCCCTCCTGTTCCAATTGCATTCTCTTCTCTTTTCCCAAGCTCTCCCATGTTTTCCCCTTTTAGTACGACGCCCCCCCACGTCGGAGGTTCAGCTTGTATTTAAACTCTGAAGCCCCCGTTTCCCTCATCCCTTCCTTTAAAGCTAGGGCTCCTTTTCCCCTCCCTTCTCATTTAGAGGACGACCTCCACCGCACGTGTGTCCGTAGGACCGAGATTCTTTCCCACGGCGAATTGAGGTCGTTCCCACCCCCTCCCCCCATCCTCTTCTCTCTGGAAGGTGTGAAGTTCAAAAAGAGCTAACAAAGAATTTCTTCAATCATGGTGCGACGCCTTTGGGAAGCCTTCCCTTTTAGACCTATCTTGAGGGAGGGAGATGGGATCTTTAGTCGCGGAGAATCTCAGACCTTCACTCCTGCATTCGGGACCAGAATGTGTTTTAAGGAGGACATTTCCAACTTTCGTCTCTTGGGGCGTACCTTTCATTTCAAAAACCCTTCTTCTCCAAGGATGATTCGTTACTTTTTCAGGAGACCTTGTTAAAAAGGCGTCCCCCCCCTTCGCGGGTTTCCCCCCTTCGACAACTTCCTTCCTCGAAAGAGTTTGAATTGACTGTGTCCCTTCCCTCTCAATTGATCAACTCCGCTCTGTAGCATTTTCCGGCTTTTCTTGTGCAGGCTTTGCTCCCACGGCCTTATATGTTTACTCCCCCCTTTCAGAAAAAATGACTTACACGGAATCTTAGCGCATGTCTCCCCTTTACGCGGGACATGTACGCCTATCCGGTGAATTTCCTCGTGTCTATGCCAATCCGAAGTCCCTTTCATAGGACGGCAACGTGGGGGTCTCCTGCTCCTTTCCTTGGAGTAAGCTACTTGACCTCAAAAGTCGCTCGAATTCTCTCTCTTTAGAAGTGTCCCCTCTTCCTCCGTGATCGGGGCACTCCTGAGGATACATAGAAGTTGGTTGACCCTTCGAACGCACAAGACGGGAGGTCTTTTTGTTATGATTGTCGTCAGTGTTGCTGCTTTTTACGATTTTTTTTCCTTCATTCATTCCCCCCTTCTTTTTTGCTACATGAAACCAGCTGGATTGCGATTCTATTGTCTGCCCTTTTTTCTCTCATTTTTTTCCCTTCCGCGAATATTCCCTAAATCCCCCCCCCTGAGCTTATTTCGATCTGCCGCATCCTTAATACGCGAAGTTTTTCTCGGGTTTAAACAAGAAGGCAGTCTCCCCCCATAACCCTCAGCCTTACCCCTTATTTCATAAGGGTTTCCCTGCACCTCTTATTTCCCCCCGCTCCAATAATGCTTTTTCCCTCTACATAATTCGAGTGCGCCTCTTTCCCAATTTCCGGAGCCCCAGGACTTCTTCCTCGGGGGTGTTTTTTCCTATCGTTTTCCTGCCTTCAAGATCCAAACTTCCCCCCACAGTAGGTTGACGCTCCTCTCCGACTTTTTTTCTCCGCGTTTCCTGAATCCTCTTTTAAACTTTCAGAGCGATACCGATGTATCTGGGACTTCCGGGAAACCCCCCCCCCCCTGCAATTGATTGCACCACGGCGCTTGCAGTATCTATATGTTTGTTGTGCTCCAGATCAGTTTATTTCCCCCCCCGGATGCGTATGGTCCCTCAATTCCAGATAACTTTTTTTTCATCTTTGACCCGTCATGAATCGTTCCTTTCTCCCTCTAATATTGGTTCGCTGATTCAGAACCCTTTCCTTTTTGGTGACCCCCCTTTTTCCCCCGTTTCTTTTTGGTTGCTTTTTCTCGTGCAGGAATTTTAAACGATACTTTCCACTAAAATAGATTTTTCCTCATTCTTTTCCTGGTTGTCTTTCCCCTAGTTTCCTAGTTCGCCCCCTTTCCGATGTAGCTGGCCCCGAAGTATCACCCAGCTTTTTTCCCTGGGGATTTTCCCCCCCCCCCTCGAATATTTTCCTCTCTCTAGCACCCCTTCCTCCTGTCGTCCTTTTCCTTTCCCCCCTTCCTTGTCCTCAGGGGTAAACACTGCGATGACGGAGCGTAGTCTTAGTAAGAGAAGTCTTTTTAAGATGTTGCAGCCGTAGGGCCTCCCCCCCCCTTTCTTTTTTTAGTTCTTCCTTTTTTTTCTTTGTTCGACACCCCCAGCAGACCACCTTCCCAATAGAAAGCGCAATCAGCCTTTTCTTTTTTCATTTATGTTTGTCTTTCACCCCCCCTAGACCTCCCCCCCTAATCAAGACTCCCACAACAAATTTCCAGTCTTTCATTCCGATGGGAATGCAACCAACTCTTTCTTTCCTCACGGACGTACGCCCTCTCCTCCCCTATCGGCTTTTTTTCCCTCGACCCCCCTTTCGTTTTCAGATTCTTTTTTTCTCTTTTCTTTCCCCACCAGGATTGTCTTCCCGGTAAATTAGATGAGAAGTTCCACACGTTGCAGTCTATGTCAGTGCTTTTTCCTTCGTGTCTCAGATCCACTCCCTTCTTTTCCCTTCTCGGTTGTTGGACGCAATTTCCCTCTACATTTCACTTTCGAGAACTTTTCTTGAGCTTCCCTTCTTTTTATCCTGGTAGTCCCCCCTAGGTCGATTTCCGGCGTGTGGTTACACTCAAAGACTGCCTCCCCCAGAATTGAGAGCTTATCTGAGGCCTTTTTCGATTTTTTTCGTCCCGCCCCTTCCGCTTACTCAAAAAACTCTTTACGCTTTCGAAATCGACGTGTCTTTTTTTAGTTTCCCCCCTCCGCGTGTATTTCGCCTTTTTCCCCCCCCCCATTCCTTTCGCTTAACGTTCCCTCCTTTCCCGTCGGCGTTGGGACCTCCCCCTCAGAACCGATAAAACGAACTGTTTCATGCCCTGAGCCCCATTCGTTGCGATACTCCTGAGTTTATACTCCTTCCCCCCCGCGCCGATACCATAGACGTGCAATACTCCCTCCGGAACGACATCTCTTTGAAACACGTTATCCCCTTTTTCCGTCTTTCGTCATCGTGTTTTTTCCCCCTGAAGCACACCTTTAAGTCATGCTCTCTTTGGGGAGGATCCTTTTTGGTTCTCTCTTCCTCTTATGCCGCTTGCCGGAAGGAACCAATCTCGGAATACTTACACCTTCGTTATTTCATGTTGTCTTTCCCCTCTCCCTCCAACTTCTTTCCGAAAGGATTTCCGCCCCTTCTTAGTTACAGTAAGGGTGATGCTCCTTAAGGCTTCGTCCAGGTCTTTGGACACAAGCTTTACCTCCCTCCCCTTTTTTCCGTTCGTACTTTTTCCTTTCCTTTTCTTCCCCACCTCCTACTCCTCTTCCTTCTGAATCGCCTGCTGTTTCGAGATCGCAAATCGACCGTTGCGCAGTGCGAGTCTCCTCCGATCATGTGCGTCGTCCTTGCCTCCATTTTTTTTTTCAGACCCAGGTCTCCTTGATGGGGACTGCCCGCTCTTTGAAGACTTCGTAGTTCGATACCGCCAGGAACTTTCCCCCCGTCTCGCTGCGCCTTCCTTTTTTCTCCTTTTTTTTTGGGGACAAAATTCCCGTTTGTGGTCTTTTCTTGTAAGGCTCCACCGCTCCCTTCATAAGGGTGAAAGCCCCCCCGCGTAATTTTTAAAATTGCGACCGCTCCCTTTTAGACATGTGACCCCTTGGCATTTCCCAATGCTCTTTTTTCCCGGCCCTTTTTACTTAAATTTGCGCAATTTCCTTCCGGTTTCTGGCAGGAGGGAAGTGGCGCATGGAAACCGTTGTTCTTTTCCCCCGAAACTACACTTTCTGGCCGTGGATCTCTTTTTTTCGGTTTTTTCCTGTACGGCGTGATTCCTCGGAGACCGCGCGTTGCGTCCTTAAAGAACCTTCACAAGCCTTTCGCCTGCACGTAAAGATGTCACCCTCCTCTTTCCGCTATTCCCGCGTTTCCTCCAAAACGTTTCGGCCTCTCTTTCCTCCCCTCTCTTGAAGGAGAGATTCCCTTTCCCCTCCAATGTTTTTGCTTGCATCCCAGCGGGGAATAGCGTACCGTGCTGAAGTTGAAATCCTTTTTCTTTGAAAGTTTGTAACCCACTCCCGTCCCAGAACGGTCTCGCTGTCATTCCGCCGAGGCAAGCCCGAGTTCCCTTTAAAAAGATAGAATCCTTCTGAGATAGCAAAGCCTTCCCTCGGTTTTCTGTGAAATCACCTTTTTACATGGACTCCATCTTCCCCCCTAAACTTCCCCTTTACAATCTCCCTTTCCTGGCGGTAAAGGGCCCTGCTTGGTTCAATAAGAAAAAACTGCCTTTGATAAAGATTTCATTTTTTTCCCTTTTCTAACCCTTTTCTCTCCCGTCTTTTCCCCCTTTATTTCCCTTTGTCGCTTTAATGACCTGTTCTCTGGGAATTTTGGACGGTCGATCCCAAAACCAAGGATCGCCTCGCGCCTTTTGGAGACGTTTGATTTTTTCCGTGGGCTCGAACCCTCCTCTCTTAATATCGCTCCCGAAGCAGGAAATTTGGCGGTGAAAAAAAAAGTTCTGCTGGACCCCCTGCCTTTTTACTTTCCCTCCTCACATGCTCTCACCCCTTGCGCAACTTCCTCTATTACATTCCAGGCCTCCTATCGCAGAGTGGGAGGCCAACTCCCTTTCAAGGGGATACACCCAGGGTTCCTTTCTCCGTACTCCGAAATAGTAAAACGTGCGGTGTCCCCGTCTTCTTTTCCATGAACTGGTCTTCCCCCACAAGTTCTACCAGTGGGGATGTCCTCC
>Ga0179593_1407624_pt1 | contig 17915 bp, 21 predicted proteins | sample CZODoug2_1_08_16_FD_185931 | JGI IMG/M metagenome (GOLD analysis project Ga0179593, IMG submission 185931) | Vadose zone soil fungal communities from Angelo Coast Range Reserve, California, USA - CZODoug2_1_08_16fungal (PacBio error correction) | ecosystem: Environmental > Terrestrial > Soil >... | reverse complement strand
GTCTTAAAGGTTTTGGTTGCTTTGCCCCCTGGCTAGGTGGCATACTCTCCGGCTCTACCAGCGACTTGCAGTTCGGGCCGCTCATTTCGGCCCCCCCTCCGAAATGCTCGTGGCCCCCCACCCTTTCCCCAGTCCGATATAACGAACGCCATTGCTTTGTTGCTCTCACTTTTTTTTTGTCGCGTCCAGTCCCCGTTTGCGGGTTTTTTTAATGTCGTGTCGGTTGAGTCCTTTTTTTCAAATCTGCTGTTTGTTGCCTTCCTTGCCGTTTGTAGTGATGCTTTTTTCGTGCCCCGGTGCTTATATCCGATTACCCTTCCCCTGCGTTTCTTTTTGCGTTTTTAGGCGGCGTTTTTCACACCCCCCCTTCCTTATTTTCGTAGCCCGGTGTCCCCTTTTTTCTCTCCCCTTTCAACTATTTTCCTGAAAAACTAGTCTTTTTGGCGTTTCCTTTTTTTTTAACCTTAGGCTCCCCCCGTTTGTTTTTAGAGATGTTGTTTTCTCTTGGCATCGTCCCTCCCCTCCACAACTTACCGTCACGCTCCCCCTCCTTTGGGTGCGTGGCCCGTTGTCTTTGCGATTTTCCGAACACCTCCTGTACTTCTCTTTTCCTCTTTGGCAAGGTTTTCTTTCCTCTTGGTTGATGTCCTCAGTTGGTCTGGCTTTTGGGAAGATAGTGGCGAGATTTCGGACATCCGGGCCGGTGCCCCCTGGGCTCATCCCCCCGTGACCTTTTTTAATGAAATTCCAGTATTTCTCGTGGTCCCCATTCTGTCTGGAATTTGTCCTTACTCGTTTTTCTTTTTTTTTTTTCTTCCCATTGGTTTCTAAGCCCCCTGCCAATCCCCCACTCTTGCCTGACTGGGGCCTTCCCATGAGCTGTATACTCTCTACCCCTTTCCTTTTTTTTTTTCGTTTGCTCCACTTTTAGTTCTGTGACCCCACTATTGCTTTTCCGTTTCCCACTGCCCACGTAGGCTTTTTGACTTCGCTTTTTTGACACACTTCGGTGGTCCCCCTCCTTCTTCGGTGGTTGTTCGTCTTCCCACCCCCGATGGTTTCAAAGGGGGGGGAAGCTCTCCCACCCTCTTTTTCTGCTGTTACGACCCCCCCCAGTGTTTTTGGGCTGAAACCTTTAGATTTTCCTGTCGGCTCGTCCCCGCCCCTTTTTCAGAAGCTGCGCCCTTGCTGGCCTTTGCCCACTTGGTCCGTGTTGGCCCCTTAACGCACGTCTCCAACCCGTTCCCTTTCCCGCGTGGTTCAACTTTCCCACCCCTTGGTTTTCCCTTTTTCCTGAAACTTCGTTCCACTCCGCCTGGCCTTTTTAACAGTGGGCGGGCTGCTTGGTTGGTCTTGCCTTTTTTTTGGCGGTTTAGACCCCCAGGGAGCCTTTTTGCCGTTCTTGCCTTTTGGCCAGTTCCACACCTACCGCCTCTCCCCCAACTGCTGTTTCACGACAATCTAGTATGACCCTGATCTTCCTGCTTCCCTTTTTTTTTTTTGCATGCCTTTCTCTCCTGTTTTATGGGCGCGTGACTGCTCCATTCCGGGTCCTTCTTTTTTTCCTGTCTGGTGTTTTTTGTGAGTTTCGTTTTTTGCCCGAAAACGTCCTGTGCCTTTCTTGCGGTCGCTTCCCTGTCCTTCCCTTTCTTTCGGCTCTTTTGTTTTTTTTCTTTTTTCCTGAGGCTTAACAACTTTTTCGGAGGACGGCCCTTTCCCCCCCCCCGATTTTGATCTTGGTGTTTCCCATTTTCTTTTTGTCCTTCACGCTCTTCTCCCTTGTTTGTTTTTTGATATCTCTCCGGCCTTGTTTGAAATGAGGGCGGCCTTTCCTGTAGCCCCCCCCCTCCTCTCATCGGCCTCGATTCGGTTTTTTCGTTTTTTCAGTGCCTGCCCCCCTCCGGGCGTCCCGCAGCCCCCAAATCCCCGCCCAGCCCCTGCTGCGGTCAAGCCATATTGCCTTTCGCATTTACTGAATTCTCGGCATTATCTCTTTTTTTTTTTTTTTTTTCCCCCGTTTCTGCTTACATGGTGCCCCCTCTTTGCGAGCAATTTGCAGGCCTGGCACTCTGTTTTTCTCCTGCTGCTTGATTGCGTGATGCCTGTACCTTGGTTGATACCCAGGGTTTTTTTTTCCTCACCCCCCTTTGCGATTCTTTGACTATTTCCGTGACATTTTTTTTCTGACAAAGCGTCTTGAGTGCAATTCACTCTTTTCCAGTTTTCCCGGCGTTTCTCTTAACTTGCCCGAGGCTTGCCTTTGTCCCCGAACCCACCCAACCGACCCGTCCCTAATGTAGTCCTCCTTCCCTTGGTGCAATTTCTCCACCCCCGTTTGTGCCCTGCGTTTTCAACATTTTGGCCATTTGGCATTCTTTTTCTTTGATGTAGCGGCCCGGCTTCCCCACCTTTTTTCTCTCAGGCTCGGGGGTGACCCTTCTTGCCCCCCCCGCGCTCTTCGCGCGTCTGCTCCCTTAACCTTGCAGTTGCCCACCCACCCTCGAGGTCGTCCGTGCCCACCCCAGCTTTCGGTAGACCTCTCGTCTACCACTTGTTTGACCCTGAACTTGGTGCGTCATTCTCTCGTCCCTCCCCCGCGCATCTTCCGGTCAACGTCCAATTTCTTTCCTTTTTGAAAGGTGGTCCCCCTTATGGTCCAAATTGTGCTTCGCGCCCCAGTACTCGACCTTTTTTTCCAGCTCATCACAGCGTTGCCCCGTCCCTTAGTGGGACTAATTTTTATTTGGCGGTGGGCCTGCCGGGACCTGCGGCTTTGTTATTTTTATTACCATAATATGAATCCGTCCTTTGCCAAGTTCTTGCCAAGCGGTCCTCGTCCCATTCAATAATTTTTTCCCCCTTGTATCCCATCTACTCGTTAACGACTTTTGGGCCTATTTGCTGCACGCTTCCCTTTCCATACCTGGTTTCCAATTCCAGCACCGGCCCTGCCTGCCAGCTGGCTTGTCCGGCTTCTCAAAGTTCACCCACTCATTCCGGCTTTGCCCCGTGAGGGTTTGATGAACCTTTCCACCAACCCCCCTCGCTCTCCTTTTTTCCCCGTGGTCAATGCCCCTTATATTTTTAAGGTCCCCCAGTTGGCCTTCCGCACCGTTGTCCAAGCATTATTTTGGCTGTGTCCTGCCGTTTCCTTAAGGCCAGTCTTATCCCCTTATTTTTTTTTTTTCACGGATCTTTCTTTTCTCGCTTGTATCTCCCCTAATCACCCGGCCGTGGTTTTTGGCCCCGTCATCCGTACTTGCAGGAGTTGCCATTTTTCCCCGTTTTATTCTCAGTGACCCCTCCCCTGAAGCCGACTGACATTCGCTTTTTCCCCCTTTTTTTTTTGCGCTGGGATAGGACCCTGGGCGCCTGTTCTTCTTTTTCTATTTGGATTTTTTGTCACCGATGACTTTCTTTTTGGCTATTCCCTCCCTTTACATTGTCGATGTCGTCGCTTTTCATGTTGCTATTTTTGTTCGGTGGTCCAGTCCCCCTCCCCCCCCCCTCCCAATTCGTCACAGCGCAAGTAACTTCCCACCTGCTCAGTGACTTGCTTTTTCCTTTCTTTTGCCCCTCTGGCTATTTCGTACGTCCCCCCTCCCTCTTTTTTTGTTGTCCCTTTCCCATTTTCCCCAAACCCTTGACACCACTTTGAGTGGGATAGTTTTTTGTTCGGGTCCTTTCTCGCCTGAGCATTAGCACCTCCTCAGGATTCCCCCCATTCTGTCTCTTGTCGGCTTCATTTTTCTATTCGCCGGCCACCCTCCAACCTTTTTGGCAAAGACTTCTAATACAAGACTTTGCCACACCCTGCTTCCCGACTGACCTGCCAGGCTATGGTAGGACCTCCAACCAGTCTTCGAACCCTTTGCTCTTCTGACTGGCTTAGATCCCGACGCGGTTTTTTTTTACCCACACAACGGCCGATGCCAACTCCCTCCTTTCGGCCCGCTGTTAAAACCCCCCCCCTCATTTGCTTCTTTTTTTTTCCGTTTTTCTCAAGTAGCTTGGCTCCTGCTTCTTCCCCGCTTCCTTCCGTCTACTTCGGGTTTCACCAGGTTCTCCCTCGGGCGTTCCTTCTTATTCCCCATGTTTTTTTCATCTTGGACGTAAGTGAATCTATCTCCTCCTGAGTTTTGTGATTCCCACTCTTTTTCCTTCCGTGCGAGCTCGCGTTCTGTCCGTCAGACTGATCCCCCCCTACTAGATGCCTTTTTCTCATCTTTTTTACGGGCGTTGCTGTTCCCCCGTTTCCTCCCCGGAACTTCCTCTTTTTTCGCAGTCTCGAGGTGGGGTCACCCGGTTTGTCTCTGCGATGCGACGCGTTTTTTCGGTGGTGTCGCCCTGAACTTGCTCCGCGGCTTCTGTGCGACCTTTTCTTTTTTTGACGCTCGACTTGGTTAAAGTTCCTCCCCTTTTTTTTTTCTTTTTGCGTTTGTTTTGGCTCCCAAAAAGAGCCAGGTCGTGTTCCACGCAGGTCATGCAGTCTTGGGGCGTGAAGGACCTGCCCTTTGGGTCGGGGCCAGCGTTTCTCCTCTCTCCCCGTGTGCAAGTTCGTTTTGTTGCCCTTTGTCCCCATGGCTGCGCACGACCCGACAAGCCACTTCCCCTTCCCCCCCCATGCTGATTATCTCCTTTTTTTTCTCCTAAGTTGTTGTTTTTTTTGGATTATGCCGCCGATTGGGTGTTCTTGCCGGACCTTCTCTTATTCCTTTTTAGCCGTCTTTGGGGCCTTCCCTCTTCGCCTTCGGTGCCCCACCCACCTTTTTGTGACTGTTCATTCGCTCTCGCCCCCCCTCCGCATGTGTACCCGGTGTCTTCGCCTGTGATGAATGTGCCGCAGTTCGGTTGTTTTTTTAGTCTTTTGATTTCACCCCCCCACCCCCACTTTAACTTTGTCATTTTGTTGGTCGCGTGCGATCGGCGCCCACCAACCCCCCCTCTGCGAGAGTGACAGCTCCGTGGTACGTTTTTCATCCCGCCTGGTTCCCCCATCGCTGCGTCTGGTTTGCCTCCCTCCTTCCCCTGATCCAGTGTCTGCAAAACCCCCTTGGGTTGTCCCCCTTTTTGATCTGGTCTTTTCCCTTCACATTGGGCTGTTCTTTTTTTTTTCCCCTTCCTGAGTTCCAAGACCTTCGGGTCCAGCACTCAGACGGAGGGATGACCCGCTGACGTTGGACATCTTCTTTTTGCGTTCACGGTTCTCCCCTTTTTGGACAACCTTCCTCCTCATGGTTCCGATCTTTACCTCGGTTCCCTGCGATTCCACCCCCCCCCCTTTTCCCATGACTGCCCCGATTATCCCCTAGGCCCGGTGTGACCTCGCGCGGTGGATCGTGCGTGTTCCCATTCCTCTTCTCCCCTGCTTGGGGACCAACAAATCCTTCACGCTTTCGGTTTTACATCCTGTCTCGCGGTTGGAACCCTTGTGTTTTCTTTTGTTGTGGAAACAACCCCCGAGGCGTTTCGGTATTTTCTGCGCTTTACAATTGCTTTCCCCCCGTGTTCCGCGACCTTTTTTTTTTCGTCCCCTCTGCCGTTCGGTTCAAGGCGGGACTCTTTTTTTTCTTGTTCATTTGGCTTAATTCCCACTGATTTGGCCGGCGCCGATTTTCACGCGGTCTTGGTCCCGTTGTGAGGTCCCCGCGGTTTTTCTTAATGTCCCTATCCTCATTTTTTTTTTGGGTGCCTTCAAACTCGGACCCTAAACCGTGGAGGACAACCCCCCGGTCTTCTTACTCGAGTAGCCCTCTTCGGCAAAACCCCTTTCATTATTTCTCCGTTTTTTTTTATCCGTGTCCGGCTCTTTTGGTCTTCGTTACCTCAAATTGCTGGTGTATTTGGCCCTTTAGGCGCCTTTATCCTACATTTCCGTCGACCGACCAGAGTGGTCACACTTCCCCCCCCCCCTTTCGGGGTGGTGGCTGATCTTCCCCCCCCCCCCCCCAAACCAACTGTCTTCCCTTTCTTCGTTTTCAAAACATGCCCCACTATGTCATCGTTTCAACTCGAAGTGTCGGGCCTTGGCAATCTACCGAGGGCGTGCCGTCATCCACCTGCCGCGTTCTTTGCTTCGCCTTTACTCTTCTCTTTCCTCGCAAACTAGCGCTCGTGATCCTTCCGGGCACTTATTCTTTTCTATCCCTTTTGCCCCTCGGGGCGCTGTTATATCTGCGATACAGCCCTCCTTATCTAAGCGTGGTACCAACATCGCGTTGTGCGTCTCCGACGTCCGTCTTGACCGCCCCCCGTAAAAATGTGACGTTTTTTTTAAACTTCTGGGTTCTTCCTGTTCCCCTTTTTTCCTATCTCTGTGAGGATGACCCGTCATCTGGTTAGGCGGAGGTGGCATCGTACCCTCACTGAAATCTAGCATTCTTCTTTTTTTTGGGTTGAAGTAGGAATTTTTCCAAGCGGTGTCCTTGGCAGGTGTTTCCCTTTTTCCCCTCTTGGGAAGCAGCTCGTATGAATGGTGCAGGCTTTTCGCCTTATGCATGATCCCCAGTCCTGCCCTGATCAATGTCCCTTGACATTTTTAACGGCCCCCCCGGACTTCCCCCTTGTGCCCTCGTCTAAGGCTATCCTGTTTTCCACCAGCCTTACTTTCCAGCCGGTCCGCCAACACCCCCTCCCTCTTGCAGAGCACTCTTTTTTTTTTTCGCCTTTCCCTTTCGTGTAGCACCCCAACCATAACGATGTCTTTGTTTTCCTTTGCTTTAAGTTGGTCGACTTTTTGTCCTTTACCCCACAAGGGCCCCTCAGTAGTGGTGCCGTCCGTCGCTCCCCCTTTTTGGCCCCCTCGTGTCGAGGTGTCTTTCGTCCTTTTCTTTCCTTTTCCAACCCGGGTTTCCGACTCAACTGGAAATTCGTGTTTTTTCTTGACGGCCACCCTTTTTGGTTTCTTGACTTCGTAGTTCCATTCCGGCTTCTCGTGTTTCTAATGTCCCCTTTCCGCGTGAAGACCCATGCCTCTCCCCCTGGGCCTCCTTTCGTAGTCCCCCCCACCAAAGCATGCCAACAGTTTCCCATCCCCTCCCTTGTCACACTAAAAGGTATTTTTTGTAAAGTCTTCCAAGTCCCACTACGGCACTCCAGGGGATACGGGGGTGCGTGTTCACGTTTTGTTCCTCGTCAATTTGCTTTTTCTCTTTCCTTGTTCATTAGGCGCTGCGTGCAAATCCTTCCTTCCCCCCGGGTTGTCACTCCATAGTTTTTGACCTGAATTGTTTATTGTGCATGCATTCCTGAGCACTCGCATGTCCTTCTACATTCCTTTCTTTTATGCTCCCTCCTTCGGGTAATTTTCCCTGGCTGATGGGTCTTACCGAAAACTCGATTCTTCTTTCGTTTTTTTCGAGTAGGCTTGCGAATTCATGTCCGTAGCCCATCTTGTCCTGCCTTTGAGGTGGTGATGGTCTCCTTTTCGCGATGCAACTATAGGCTAGGTAACGTTCGCTACCTCCTTCGATTTTGGTGCCTGATTATCCCCACCTTTTTTCTTGTACGTAACGACTATTGCTCTCTCTGACGTGCTTAATCCTCCTCAGTCCTGTTGTGGGGGTGAATACCTTTCGATTGATCTCTCTCCTGGGCCAATACGTTAGACCCCTCATTATGGGATGTCCCCCACCTTCTGCTGTGCATGATCTCGGTCCTTTAGCCTCCCGGACCCTTAAGCAGAGGCGCCCATTCTCGCCGAGTGCTAGACCGACAAACCTTCACACCTTTATTCCCATGAAAAGTAATAACCCGAACCCAAGTCCCCAGAAACGATCACTCTCTGCCCGACCCGGTTCCGCAGACAGGCATTCGGGAACCCGCCATAAGCTCTGGGCGGAGCACTGAGTCCTCTTTTTCCCCTCCTCCCTTCCCCCGTCCAGGCCCCCCTCTCCCTCTTCGGCGGTTCCTCTGGGTTTGTTTGTTTTATTTGGTGGGCGTTTGTGCCCTCCCCCCGATTTTTTGCCAACTTACCGGGTCTGCGTCTTCCAGGCCCCTTCCTTCCGTATTTTTCCTGTTCTTCATGCCCCCCCCTGATTCGCCTTCCCATGCCAGGTTTTCATTTAGTCTCCTTTTCCTCTTTCCCCCCACCTATTTCGGACCCCTAACCTTTTTTTGGCAATCCTTTGCTGCCGTGGCCGGTCCGCCTCCCTGAGTTTCCCTCTTGCTGCTCGCTCCCCTTTTTCAAAAAACATGCCAGCCACCTCGAGACACATTCTGTCGTCTTTTTCCCTGGGCAACTTTTTGACCCAATGTGTTTCCCCCCATTGTCCTGGCCCCGGACGTTTTTAATGTGCTATGTGTTTTCAACTTTTTTCCTCTCTTGTCCATTTTGTTTTTTTCCTTTTTACCCCTTCTTTCTCGCGCCGAGGAAGCTGTGCTACCTCGTTTTGTCCGGGTCTTATCCCCCCCCCACCTTTTGGAGCGTCATCAACACTCTATCTTTTACGATTTTCTCACCACCCCCTTCTTTTTTTAACCCCCCTGAACCCGTTTTAACTCCCCACCTTGGCCACCTTCCGGCCGCACCTCCCTCGCCGGACTACCGTAACTATTTTCTTGTCTAACTCCCTCTTCATACTTTGTTACGTCTGCGTCCCCCTTTTTTTCTAGTGCCCCGCCGAACGACTTCCTTTTGGTGTGCTACAGCTTCATAGTCCCCATGCTACCAATAAGGTCGTTTTTGTTGATGTCGCAGGCTGGGGTGTCCCTCACTCTTTTTTTTTTTTCCTCCCCCTTTTTTCCCCTATTGGACGTGAGGGAAAGCTGTCCCTGTGGAATGATTTTGTTGACTTTCATCTGGCATTTTTTGAGTTTTTTTTTCTCTGGTTTCCCCCCCCAGCTACCCTTTTCCCTGACCAGGGCTCATTTCAATAACCCTTTTCCCCCTCCCCGACCTGCCTGCGTTTTTTACACGGCAAACCCAACCACGTGAGGACCGTGCTCGGCTTGCAAGTCTCGGGCATTTACACTCCGTTTGAACGCCTCTCTCCCTGTTCATTTGTTGTTCGCCCTATCTCTTACTGTCGCCCGGTTGTCAAGTTCTCCCCCCCCCGGTCCTTTTCGGCACTTTTTTCTTCTGACTTTCCGCGGGCTCGCTGCCTTTAACACACCTCCCCCTCCCTTTTTCCCTTGCGCTCTCGCTTTTTTTTTATCTTTCTAAACTCCCTTTTTCTTACACATGTCCGTCGTATTTGGTATTTCCCGTGCTCTTTTTTTCCCTCCTGAAAGTTGACGACAATCCTTCTCGTTGGAGGGAGCGGCTTTAGGCTCTCTTTAGGCGCAAATCGTTCTTTCGGTCCTTTCATTTCTTTGGCGTTTTTGTCCCTCTGCCTTGCTTATTCTATACGTTAAGTCTCCTTCCCTTCGTCGGCTTTTCGCATCTGGGCGGCCTCTGTTCGCTTCCTCTGGTCAGCCCGCCCCCCCTCCTTCCCACGACGAAGACCGCAACCGACCTGGCCGTCCACTTCTTCTCTCATCGTTTCTTTTTCACTGTTGCATCCAGGTCCCCCTACTCGTTGTCCTGCCGGTGTTGTTTTGCAGTCCATCCCTTGTGTTCCCCTTTTGCGTTCCCCTATTTTGTCCCCTTTTCCCCGCATTGTTAGTTCCTCCGTTCTTGCCGTTTTTTTCCCCCACAGTCGTCGTGGTTTTTTTCAGGCCTTCTTGCTCCCTTTCCCCCTTTGTTTCCCCAACTACCATCACCGTTTTCACCCGGAACCTCTATTTCCCTGCCCCCTTCTTTTCCGTGCTCCCCTGATGGGCGTTCCCCCCTGTCTCGACCTGGGACCTTTGATTGAGGCCCTGTTGACCCCGCTGGCCCCTCTTGGTTTTTCACCAAACTCTTTTTCTTTTTCCCCCCCTCCGAAATTTTACTGTTGCACGACCGCTGTCACAACAGGCTGCTCCGAGTTTTTTCTCAATTTCCTCTAGTTTTTCCGGCTCTTTTGTATTTTGATTGATCCGCGCTTCCCGTTGGGTGAGTATGTTTAGTCCCCAATGGTTTTCCCCTTTTGGCAGTAACTCACTCGGTTTTGGATGAAATTTTTTTCCCCTGTTTAGACTGCGTTGCTTCCGCGGATTTTCCTTTTCTTCCTCCCGTCACTCCGATTTTTTTCTCCCCCCTTTCGTTTCTCTGCCTTTTTTCTTTTCCTGACATTCGTATGGTGCTCGCCGGTTTCCCGTTCAAGCCGGGCCATCTGCGCCCCTCCTATCGAGCGTTGTGCCTGCACCGTTTTTTTTGTCGCCACTCTCCATTGCCTTTTTTGAGGAGCTGCTAATTCCCGAGTGCTCGTTTCGAACTACGTTTTTCCTTTCTCGTAGTGGGCATTGCTCTGCTATTTTTTGTTCGCGATCTTCTATTTTCTGGCGGCAACTATTCCCCTTCCCGTTGGTTCTCTCACCAACTCCGCCTTGTGAGAAGCGATATTGCTTCTGCTTGTCCGGGTCCATCCGAGGGAGTTGCCATTTTTGTGTCCGATTTCTTGCGTGATGGCCTTCTTTTTCTGGTTTTTTTTCCAGCGGGACCTCGCTGCGGCATCAAATGATTAACAATCCTATTTCATGTCCCCATCTTCTTGCACTATTTTTCTTTTCCTTTTTCTTCCTTTTTCCCCCCCCCCCCCCCCCCCCCGTTGGTGTTTTTTGCGCGCGTATAATGCCGAGTGGGGGCAGTTTTTTAAATTTTTGGTTTTTTTCTTGGCTGGTCTCTGCTAATCCTTTTCCTTTTTCAACTCCCATGGCGTGTCGTTCCGCAGATCGCCCTTGCTTTCCCAGGACCCATGCAGGGCCCGGTCGCCGTTTTCTTGCCGGACCTTGGCATTCCTTCTCGTCTCCCTTTTTTTTTTTTTGGCGCATTCCCAAGGTATGGCGTTTTGCGCCTTCTAGCGGCCCACCCACTTAGTGATCTTCCCCGCTTTCTCACTTTTTCCGTGCAGTCCGCCGTGCAAGTCTTGCGGCCTCGCCCCTTTTTTTTTTTCAGTGCTCCCAACCCGTTTTTCCCTTGCGTGAGATCTGAATTCCTTTTCCCTGACTTGGGACTTGCAATGCACGGCCCCCCCCCCCCTCCTGCATCGGCCCATCTCTAGAGGGGTGGGTGTTTTGACCCTGGCCCCCCTCGCTGCTGTCCGTACGTTTCCTCCTCGCCCCAACTATTACACATTGCTCTAGTGAATTCCCTTCCCTTCTTTTTCCCCAGATTCCACACTTGGAATCACCGCTGTGCCGGTCCCGTTCAGCCGTTTCCCGTCAGCGCGGATTCTTCCTCTTCCCTGCGTCCTTCGACCTTCCCACCCTCGGCGCCGCCTTTTGGTTGTCAAACAGGCTGTCTGGTGACCAGTCGAGTCTTTTCTTTATCTCAGAGTGGATACGTTGAAATTCTTTTTGGGACAACCAAGCGCTAACCAAAAAAGACTTAGCTCTCCTTGGCCGTCGCACAGCGGCGGCGCTTTAGATATCCTCTCTCGTCACAACATGCACGTTCACCACGCTCGGGCTTTGATCACACGGCTGCCGTTTTTCTCTGTTGCAGTCAATAAGAGTCGGCCTTAGGTAAGGAGCACCTGTTTCTTGGAACCTCCGTTTTCTTTAGTGACCTTGGTCTGTTTCTTTTGACCAAGGTCCACCCAACCCCAATTCCGGACGCTTGACAGCCCAGCCCTTCTTAGTGGTTTTTCTGTGCCCGATTGACCATTACTTGTTCGAATTGCTCCTGAGAAGCTTTTTTTCCCCACAACCCTCCCAATCACTTCTTGTTCCTTTTTGTTTTCCGTCCTTTTTTCTCCATGCAACGCTCTGGACCCCGCATCGAGGTATGTTTTGCCTCGGATGGTCCAACCCTCAACGTCCCTCTTGTTCCCTATTTCCCGGCTGGGGTCTCCGCGGGTCGTTTTTCAGTGGTACTTCTGTGTGGCCCTGGCCCGGTCTCGCTTCCTCCATAGCCCGCTTCCTGGTACGACCCTGACATGCCCCCCTGGTCGGGCCCTATTCTTTCCCACTCACGTTTCGGACCCCCATGACACGTTTTTTTTACGCCCCTCGGAGAGGCCCCCGCCTCCTCTGCTCATTGTCCTTCCATCAGTTCAGTGAGCTTAAATGACACGTTTCTGGATTGGTATTTTTTTTTCGTGCTTTTGGCGCAGGTTTCCATTTCTGAAAAACCCGCGCTCTGTACCCTTACTTTTTTTTGTTCCTTTTGGGACTTGGCTGGTAGCCCCCCCGGGGTTTCAGTCTTTTTTGGCTTTTCCGACGCGAAAGGCGATATTTTCGCTTGTTTTATTGCTTGTTTTTTTTCCGTTGGTCTTTTCTTCATCCCCCATCGTTTTCTTTGCGTTGCTAACGCGGCCAGTTCATCCCATAAAGGGGAAACTCCCCCGGATCGCCCTTGATCAATCCCTAGACACCGTTCTCCTCTCGTTTACCCAGGTTAAACCCTCGACTGTTTTTTCTGCAGGAACTCTCACCATAAGTTCGCATCCCTGGTTTTGCAGCGTGATTCTTTGGGTTTTCTGGGTTCCTCTCCTCCGTTCACCTCTCTCCCCCTTCTCTTTGTGTTGTTTGGAATTGGTGAGCCCGCCCTCGTCTTCTGTCGTGGTTGAACTCTTTCAAGGATGATTAAGTCCGCCCTCTTGTGCCCATGCCTTGAGGACCGTTGAACGGGATCCGTTTCGAAGGGGCCGCAGTAAGTGCTCCTGTTCAGGGATCAGTTCCCTTTTTCTTTTTGGGCCCTTCTCTGCGGGGCTGTCTTACGCCCCTTCTCCCTTGTGCACCAGCTCTGCAGGCCGGGCCCCCGGTGCCCCCATATTGTTTCTTTTTTTGTTGCTTCAGGGCGCTTGTAGCCACCCATAATTTTGTGTATTGTTTTCGCTTTTGCAGAGTTCATTCTTCCCTCGCCGCATTCTAAAGGAAAATTCGGTCTTTTCGTCCCGGCTGTCTCATTCTCCCCACCCCCCCCCCCCCCCCCCCCCCCCCCCCCCCATCGCTCCTTTCCTGCCCCCCCCGTGCTCCCCCCCCAACCTCCCCCCCCCCTCCCCTTTGTCCCCCCCCCCCCCAAGTTTTTTGTCGACCAACCTCCATTTCATTTCAATTTTTCGTTTTTCGCCGGACCCGAATTCCGACTTTGCCCCGGTCCATAAACTCATGGCTCTTTCTCTCATCGTTCACTTGCTCTTTGGAGTACCCAGAACCACGTCTGCTGGGCTCCCCCATTTGTTTTTTCTGGTCGAGACATCACTCTCCAGAACACTTTCCTTCTGCGTTGTGATGTTAAGACACAGTGTGTTGTCTGAAGGTTGTTCGCAACATTGGTGTCACCCTACGCTTACTCCCTCACATCATATCGTTCCCGCGCCAACACCTCATTTCATTAAACCTTTGCTTACAATCGGTTGGAGTACCGGATCCAAGTTTTTTTTATATCTCTTTAAAGTATTTAATTTACAATGCCACCGTTTGTGCCCCTTCTTTCCCTGCATTTTCTCCCCATCCAACGTTTTTGCTGCCAAAGTCCGGCCCACGTGTACCAACCGACCCGATTAGCACTGTTTGTCTCCACTCCTGGGCGTCTAGGTACATACGGTGTTGGTTCCCTTCTTTCAATTTCCGTGTGGTTATTATTTTTTTTTGGTTTTTCTTTGTTTTGCTTTTTCCGCCGTGGTGTCCATGTCTCTCCGGGTTTTCCGCCGGGTGCCTTTCCTTTATCGAGCGTCTTGTCAATACGCTTTTGCCCCCTTCGTTTTTTATTTTTTCCAATACTTTTCGTAATGCCTCCCTTCCCCTTTTTGGACCCTGTCATTGAATTTTTTCCTTCACTGCTCGAGACTCTTCCCACTTGTTCCCCTCTTCTCTGTGCCTCTCCCGTTGTTTATGGCCGGCTTGTGGCACGGTTACCCCCGCCCTTCTCTTGCGAAAATGATCCGCCCGCGATGTAATTAGGTCTTCCCTCCTCCTGCGCAGGATTTTTTCTTTTTTCCTTATCCGAAGGGTTCGGCCCGTTCTTTTTTGGATCGCACTATGGCACCGGGGGTGACTATGGAGACGGGTACGAAGGTAGCCTTTGAGGAACAATACAAGAGAGTCAGCGCCCAGAAATGGCCCCTCCGGACTCTCTTTGTCAATGAATTACCTAATTTCATGTAAGCAATCTTTATTATTACTTCTTTCTCATCCTCGATCGTTGCAGTTGGTCGGGGTGGGCTACGCTTGTTAGTGTGTTATTCACGGTTTTGTGCTGTTTGTGGTACTTTGTTTTCTTTTGTGTTTGTGTTTTTTTTGTGTTTTTTTTTTAGCCTCCTCTTTCTTTTTCTGGGCTAGAAGGAGGAGGACTCTTTCCCCCAAAAACCCCCGTTCTTCCGGTTTAATCGTTTTTTTTTCTCTCGTTATTTGTTTGTCCATTTCCCTTTGACCTCCCCGTGCCCAGCCCCCGGCTGTGGTTAGAGGTACTTACTTTCTAACTTTTGCGCCTTCCCCGCTCCTCGTTTCGGTCTTCTCCTTTGCATGGACGGAAGTGCTTTGGCATCCCCCAGGGCTTCCTGTCTATCTTACCTTTTTCTGAGGCCCTCCCTGCCCACCTGTCAGTCAGTGCCGAGGGAATGTCGACCCTTTCGGTCCTCCCCTTTTTGGTGCAATCTTCTTTCTTTCCTGCCGCAGTAAGGGCCTCCTGTCGGTGGCCCCGCTCCTTCTTTTTGTTTCTTACTCCACCAACCATTTCCTCCGTGAAGCCCCCCTGCCGTTTCTTTTCTCTTCTTTGCCCCGTTTCACCGTTTCTTTCGTGCCCCCAGTCGGGGACCAAATTTTGTGCCCTTTTTCCTTTTTGCCTTTACTGTGCTCGACTTAATTCCTTTTTGTCTTTTTCACTGGGGGGACCCTTTTCCCCCCCCCGTGGCTTCGCTTCGGATCCGGTCAGGTCAAAGCCCCCCACCATGTTCTTTTCTTGGCATTCCCCCCCCAACAGAGTTTTTCCTTTTTTACGGATTTGCGCCTTTGGCCTTTTTCACTCTTTTTGTCATACGCCCCTCGTCCCTGGTCCTCCCCCCCCAACCTCATGCCTTTGAAAGTCCCTTGTTCCTTGGAGGCCCCCCCTTGGCACCCCTCTTGGTCCCTCCTTACTTTCGGGCGGTGAAAGACCCCTATCTTACTTTGTTTACACATTCCTTTTTAAGGCCGTCTCTGTCTCTTAATACGGTCTGCGTGTTGCTTGGGGTTCCTGTTTCAGACTGGATGTGGGTCTTTTCTTCGTCGCCTTCTTCGATGCTCTAGATTTTCCACTAGGTTTTTTTTTTCCATTTTGGTTCCCGGCCGCTGAGGCGTACTTGTTTATCAGTCCTTCACAGTCCCGTGTCTCTTCATATTTGCCACAGCTGTTCTTGTTCTTTTCCCCCTGTAAAGTTCACCTGTTCACCTTTCCCCAAGAACCCCTTTCTTTTGCCCCACGGCTCTCCTGCCTCTTTCTCTTTCTCGCCCCCTTAACCCCCCCCCTAGAGGACGGTCTAGTCTGGAAGGGTAAGTGGCTTCTACTTTCTTCCCACCCCCCCTTACCGTTGGGACTTGTCCGACCATACCCAGACCCCGGGGTCCCCCCTGGCGCCCCGATAGCTTTTCTTTTTTCCACCCCTTCGTTGTCTTCCTGTTCCCCAACCTGCCGCGTCTTCTCACATCCTGCTATTTTTCACTGTTACGGCTTGTCGTACCCAGCCGGGGAGACCGCCCATCCCCGCAGTTGTTTGCTGACTTCCCGATACTTCTATTATGTCCTGCCAGCGCCCCGTTTCCTACCATCACCCTGTCGTGAGGAAGCCTTCTCTTCGCCCCCCATTCTGTTGTTTTTCATGCTTCTTTCCGATTTTGGCGTTTTTCTTTCCCCACTAGCTTTTTGTCCGGTCTCCCTGGTCCGGTATTTTCTTTCTTTTCGTTCGCCTGCCTATTTTTGTCCCATCGGTTTTTTTTGTGCCAAAACGTTTGCTTTCCACTTACGAGTTTTTTACCCCCGCCCCATCCTCGCCGGCACTCCTGACACATCTTGGGATTAGGTTCTCCTTGATGTCCACCTTTTTTTATCTTCCCGGTCCTGGGCCTTGTTCCGAAATTTCTACCGTCGTCGTTTTTTTGCCTTCTGTTGTTGCCTTCAATCTCGGCTTGTCGCATTTTTTACGCCTTCTCGGAGGTGCCTGGTGGCCCTTTTTTTCTCTTTGTTCCATAAGTGTGGTCTCTGACCCCTGCTTTCCAGACCCTTGGCCTTAAACCTCAGAGTTGTTTTTTCTGAACCCTTTTTGACCCTTTTGCTTTGTCTGGTGGTCTCGCCACCCGGTCTCTGTATTTCCTCAGTTAGAAGTCGGCCGATAGAACCTCGGCCCACGTTGTTTTTTCCCCCAACCCACTGGACCTCCTTTCCCTCCCTGACCAGAGTTCCGTTAGCTAATAAAGCTGCCCTCAGAGTTTTTTCACCAAGTCTTTTATATTTGTCCCGCTTGTTTACCGTAAGTCCCCTATCCTGCCTTCGGGCCCCTTCTCCGCTTCCCTGGTCTCCTGTGCTCCACTTTGTTTTTTGGATCTTACTCACACATCTTCCAGGTTTTGAACTTACTCCCCTACATCCGAGTGTGTTGACTCTTTCCTGGTCTAAGTTGGCTTGCCATGCCTCCGCTTTTCGTTTCCCGATTTATCTCTGCTCTGCGGCCGCAAGTCGTTTCGTTGCCCCCCTTTTCGCCCTTTGCAACTTTCAACCCCGGCCCTTCCTGCCTTCGCAAGCTCTTTGGTGCCAGGTTTGCTGCCAATCATCGGCCCTAGGGAGTCTCTTTTTATGTCTCGGGTGTTTTCTTAACTGTATTCCGTAGGCCATTGCCCCCTGGAGCTAGGTTTTCCCTGCGCCCGCTTCTGCCGGCGTTGCCATTTCTTCCCATTTTTTGCCACTCTGGCGGGTCCCAACACACATTCCCTGCCTGAGCGCCCGCCGCTTTCTGCCCCCTTCCTTCCCCCTCCCTTGGGCCGAACCAGCACTACGTCGGTAAGGTTTCCCTTTTTGTGACGAAAGTCTTCACTTATCTGCCCTGTTTGGGACTATTTGGGGAAGTTTCATGCTGCCGCCATCCGTGAACTTGAGAACCACCCCCCCCCTCGCTCGTTCCTTTGGCCCGATGCTGGAATATCGTCTGAGTTTTTTCAGAATCGTTTTTTTTTTTCCTTTCGTTTTTTTTAGAGATTATCTTTCAGAGTCTCTTTGGCCAGGGGGACACTAGGATCTTTCTTGGTCTCCCTGGATTGCGGAGCTTTCTTATGTGAACACCGGACCTTTCATGGGCAGTGAAGTTTTAGATACCACCTGTTGTGAAAGAAAAACCCACCTGCCATTTCCCGTGGTCAGACTGGGCTCCTATCTTGTGCTTTTCCTTGTTAATTTTTTTTGAGTTCCCACCAACGTTGAAAACCTTCTGTTTTCCCCTAGGCTCCTCCGGGGCCGTCCCCCACACTCCCTTCCCCCAATATCTTTGACCTCCAGCGCCGTATTCCCCTTTTTTTCTCTGCTTCTTAAATCTGCACGGGCTTAGTTCTAGCACGCCACGCTCCCCTTTACCCTGCCCTTCGCCTGAACCTCAAGGTCATGGAATTCCCGCATTCTCCGCCGTGCGGGGTGGTAGAAAGTGATTCCGTTAGCACCTATGGGCTACCCCGCCCCCCCTTTTTCTTGATGTCTGTCTTGTAGAAACTTTTTGATTTACCGGTGTCCAGAGATGTCCTTTATTTACCATGCCCCTCCTTTTTAATCTTGCCCCCCCGGTCTTCTCAGTCCGACCTCTGAGCCGACAACTCTTCCCTGCACTCTTCTCCCTCCTTTTCTGCCCCTCCCAGTGCAGGTTTTTCGCTTGGACCGTTTTTTGTTTCTTTTCCATTTTAAGCCCTCTTTGATTCTCGTGGCGGAGTATACG
>Ga0179593_1602461_pt1 | contig 17916 bp, 22 predicted proteins | sample CZODoug2_1_08_16_FD_185931 | JGI IMG/M metagenome (GOLD analysis project Ga0179593, IMG submission 185931) | Vadose zone soil fungal communities from Angelo Coast Range Reserve, California, USA - CZODoug2_1_08_16fungal (PacBio error correction) | ecosystem: Environmental > Terrestrial > Soil >... | reverse complement strand
CACCCTTAACATTTTCCGTCCATTCGAAGTCCTCAAGGTATGGTTTTTCCCCCCCCTCCGGCGTCAGCCCATCCCCCCCTGCACGCCCGATATCTTACCCTTCTTATTTCCTCTAGTCAGGACTCCTTTCGCGTCATTGCTTGCGTCCGGTCCCCCTGAAACCAGGTCCCCCCTTCCCTCTACGCCTCCCGGGTCTTACCTCTTTTGTACGACTTATCATTTTCGATTCTGTTTTCTCCCTCCCCGCCGATTGAGGTTATTTCAATCTCTCTTTGTCCCGCACTCTTTTTTAAAGGCAATTTCTCCTTTTATCTTTTCTGATTTCTTCTCCTCGTTGAGGTCCTCGGTGTGATCCTGAATACCCCTCCCCCGCTTTTTTTTTCTGGTGCGGATCGATTATTGTTTTCTTTCTCTCCTTTGCTGCGCACTTTTCCTTCGGTCCTCTCCCTGGGTTTTTTCGGTGTTCCCTTCTGATACCCCTATTTCCTCTCTGATCACCCTGACCTTCAGGATTCCAGGTCCCCTCCAGTCCCATTTGCTTTCAAATCAATTTCCTTAACGCCGCCTTTTTCTTCGCCATGCACATTGAGTGACTCCCCCTGCCTTCTCTATGATTTCCTCGGCCACGATAACCGGTCTTCGCTCTGCACCACCGCTCGAGCGGGCTTTGGCTATCGACCATCGTAAGTATTAGTATGTGTGCAGGATTTAATATTCCGATTCCTTCTTTCCCGCCCTACGCTTAGCTCGAAATTGCATGCCCTCGACTTAACCTTTCGTTTCGATCCACCCTTCGCCTCCTCTCCTCCTCCCAAAAAGTTGAAGAAAGTACCCGCGTTCGCGATCATCTCTGCCGATCTATCATCATTGCCAGAGATCCCTATTTCCCTCTCTGCGTTTTGTTTTTTCTTCGACTTCTTTCATTTTCCGTCCTGATTGCGCAGGCAAGTCTGATGGCGCTCCCTCCCTAGTTTCTCCCTTTCTTCCCCTGAAGATATTTTCAGAATATTTTTTTTTTTTTAGTAGAGATGACAGCGGTTTCCGTCATAAAGATGGCTTGAGCTATCCCCTTTTCGTCATCGGTCTAAGTCCCCCCTTCTCAAACGGCCTCTGCAGACTCTCGCTTCCGGCTTATCCCTTCCTTAATGATGACTCTTAGTCGCGTTTTTATGAGAGAATTGGGACTGTCCCCCCTCTTTTGTCCCTTATGTTTGCGATCCCAACCCGTCACTGGAAATCGTTCTATTCATGCAGTTTTCTTCCCTTGGGTCCCTTTCCCCTTTTTTGCCACTAATTGAGATTCATATTTTCCCGACACCGTCGGCACTGGCGGGTCTCCCCCCCTTTTTCCCTCTGGGTTAAAGAGAGGATTGGATCGTGTCGCTGTACTGGGCTGAGGATCGCGAATTAGTCTCAACCCTTTTTTTTCTTTCTTCAATTTCCTTTTTTTACAGTGCTTTTTTTGATTTCAACCATGCGTTCCCTGACTTTTCTGTACTTTTGATCCCCCCCTAGGATATTGAGAGACACCCTTACCCTCGATTCTCAGCGCCCCCCCCGAGACAACCGTTCTCTCCTACCGGTTCACTCATTTGGGCAGTCAACTCCACTCTCGTCTCCTTTTCCCCCTCTTTTTTTCCCATATAAACCTGATGTGGCTACCCTTTACTATGCACCGAGCCCTTTGACAAGGAGAGTTCCACCTTCTTCCCCGCTTTGCCATCCGGCCCTTTTTTAGAATTTCCGGATCGTCCCAATGATCGTCGACGTTATGCGTGATTTTTCCTTTTCCTTTCTTTCTGGAGGTTTTAGGTTGTCGCGCTCCTGTACGTAAGACCGCTGTATTTGGAAGTCTCCCCGCTACTCTCCCATCTTTTCCGGCTATTTTCGGTGATTGCTGGCGACTGGGCTGATTTTTCCAAGCCGGTTCTTCGGCTCTTCAGGAAAAGATGTAGCAGTTTTCCTCCACTCCCTGTCGAAGTTCAAATCGTTCCCTAGTTCTGTCCGGCCTCCCTCGCCCTGGCCGGTAGTACTAGCATTTCAGTTCCCCTCCTTCTTTTGGATGGAATAGATACCCACGAGGTCATGCGCCGGATCTTCCCCCTCCCAGGCGTACCAGGTGGTCCATGGGCGGCATGTTTCTTGAATTTCTTCTAGCCCGCTCCCTCCCTTTTTTTTTTCCCAGAGAGTCTAAAAAGGTCTTTGCCTGGTCTTTCCACTTCTCTCCCCTCAGAGACTCTGATCTCTTTTCTATTTGACCCCACAATTTTAAGGGTCGGCTCCCCTGTCGCCGTGTCCTATCTACCCTCCCCCTTCTGAACTCAAGCACTAAGCGCTCCCGCCGGCCGTCCGGTCTATTAGTGGTATTCCGAAGCAGCTTTTCCCTCTCACACCTCCACCCCTCCGACCCTTCATGCGCAGTCGACCTTCGTACTGATTGAGGTTTGCGAACTTTTGTCCCTATAGATATTAGAATGAGCTCTCCCCCTTCTAATTTTTAGTCCCAGCGCTCTCTTCTCCGCCTCCCCCCCCCTCAAATGTAAGGTGCTTTTCCCCAAGCTATACGAAGGCGTGGACCCCCCGCTGGTCCCTTGCATACCCCGCCTTTTTTCCCAGGTGCTCAGGACGAGCGTTAATGCTTCCTTTTTATTGCCCAGAAGATATTTGATTTGCAGTCTCCTTCGGTATGGGCTTGGTGGCATTCACCCCTAGTCCATGAATTCGAAGGTTCACCCCTTTGCCGTCTGGCCACTCTCCTCTTTTTCGTCCCCTCTCTTTGAATTTGAGATCCTCGCCCGCGACCTACATAGTGTGCAATTGAGAGTTGATGTCCCTTCTCGGAACCCCTATCTTTCGCGGGCCTAGTCCCCCTTGAGTACGTTCTGGCATCAGTGGTTCCCGGTTTCTTATTCTACCATGCCAGCAAAGCGGCCATCGGCCCCCCCTTTGCTTCCCTTCGCTTCCATTACTTCCCACCACGCAACCCACGTTTCCTAACTCATTGTATATTCTTGTCCTCCCATTCAATTATAAAGTACTGTGCGGATCTTTCCTCCCCCCGTTGTTTTTTATTCCTTTTCCCCCCTTTATAACTTTCGGTTCTGCCAGTTCTACCATGTGGTCCCTTTTTTCGTTAGGAAGGTACAATGTTGAATCCGGAGTTGCCCACCGACTTTTTTTGACGCCGCCACTTTTCTGTCTTGTTTTCCTCCAGATTGAATGATCAACTGCCACTTCGCCCGATCATCCTCCCTCGAGTCCGCCTTTTTTTTTTTCTGTATTTATTCCTTCCCTTCGTATGTTGGATGACCCCTGCTCTTCTTTCTTCAACATTAGGTGCGTCGTCTCGTCATGATTTCCTCGTTACAGGTCTCACTTTTCAGGCCGAATTCCTTCCATTTAGAATCTTTGAAATTACCCCTCAGCTTTTCTGACAGCCATTCCCCATCTGCGGGTGAGTCGATCTCCCATCCTTTAACTTTCCTCGTATCGACCATCGGCTGATCCGAAAGTTGTTTTTTCCTTCTTTCAGTCATTCCTTGCAGCACCCCCTTTTCCATTGCTTTTGAGACGGCGTCAAACCCGTTTTTAGAGTTTTTTCTTTTCTTCTTTCCTTCCCTCACCCTTTTGATGTGCGCCTCGACGCTTCGTAATCCCCCTTCCCATACCGCACTCTTTATTTCGTGTATTTTCCTTTTTATGGTTCATCATTTACCGGTTTTTTTTTCAGAGGGAACCACAATCACATTTTCGGTATGGACCAAACCCATCTTCATGCTGCGGCCGGTTTCCTTCTATTCAGTTCGTTACCTTCCCTATGAAGTCAGATTTGAAGGACGGACATAGGCATAGAGAATTAGTTCTGCCAGCAGATGTCATCATACCCCTTTTCTTTACTATTTTTTAGTTGTTTCAGCGTAAAGAAAAGAGTTTTTACTGGGAGGCGCCGCTCTTTCCGTAGAAGATGCTATTATCTCCCCTCATTCGTCCCTGTATACTTTTATGACCCCTCCTGGGGTAATTGGTCGAAATTTTTTCAGTTCCTGACCCTTTTTGTCCAGAGTATAGTACCACATTCCTCCTCGAATGAAATGGATATCGACATTCTTCCTGGGTTCGCTTTGGCCTGGAAATTACCATATGTTCCTCTCTTTAGAGGTTTTTCTGGCGTCTAAAACAGCTCCTCCCTCTAGCCGTCCCCTCCCGGTCTTCAAATTCTCTTTCATCCAGGCAAACGACCTTCCTCCTCCCCGATTTGTAAGTAGTTTATTGTCAGCCGTCCTTTCGATTGATTAGAGCGCCACCACAGCCTTCCCCACTTCTTGTGTAATTCTGAACGCTTTAACCTGGTCGATTGCCTTCCTTTCTTCTCCTAGTATCCTTTCGATATGAATTCTCTATCTTTGCAGAGAAGAGGATTGATTTCGCCTTCTTCCTTTTTTTTGGGGGGTGCTTTGTAAAGAAGATCTTCCCTCCCTATATGTCATACCCACTTCTTCCCCTTTTTAGCTGTGGTGCATGCGCGCCGATTTAGGTTATTTTTCTTGCTTAGACCCCTTTTTTCCTGGTCGAGTTCCCTTATTCCGGGCATGTTTGGTTAAGTTTTTTATTTCTTTCCCCCGTCTATGATGATCAATTTTTTGCTACAGTTTTATTTCACTTTCCCCTTGACAGCAGATAACCCCTTCCGGGGCCACCCCTCCTCAATTTGAATTTTTTTTTTGACTCACGCTTTTCTATACCGCATCCGTGTTCCTTGCACGATCTTTTTCAATTCTTCCCTTTTCCCAGAAATTCATAGAGAATTGACTTTGAGTCCCTCACCTCGTCTTCATCTGAGTTTAGCCCCCGTGGTTATTTATCTTCGCCTGACGAATTCTTTTTGAAAGTAGGAGTCATACCTTGAACTTCCGCCTCCCTTTTCTGACCCTGTTTTTAGAGAAATTAGACTTATCCCCCGACAGTAATGTACCCCTCTTATGAATTCAAAATAGATTTCTTGATTCCTTCCTATATCGGTTTCCATTGGTAGACCGTTTTCCCATGAAGAATCCGTGGTTCTTAGGCCTGATTCCATCTACCTCTCCTGAAGTCCCCCTTCTCCCCGGACCGATTAAAATAATTGGGCCACCTGGCTCAACCGCTTTTCTTTGCTTTTTTTTTTTCTCTCGGTTCCTACTCCCCGTTGGTTGCTCTTCTCCTCGGTTGCACGCCCTCATGATTTCCAGCGCGGCATCTTGTGGCCGTCTTGTCTTCGCGGACATCTTAAATTCTCGAAACCTTTTCTTTCCCCCCCTCTCTTCTAAGTGTTTTCACGGAACTGATCCAATGCTGATTTCGCGAGATTCCTTCCCGATGTCGCGAACGGCTGGGTCTTTCTTGCCTCTTTTTCCATCACCTTTTCGTTTTCCCGCACTGTTCACCCTTTCTTGGCGCCCAGTTTGAACGGGTACTTTTCCCTCCTCTTCTCTCTTCTGATGAGAATCCCCACGTCCTTCCTTCTTAGAAGATGTCGGGTTTATCCTGACCTCCCCCCCTCTCGATTGGCCATCCGTTTCTTACTTGGGCTGGCCAGATGAGTAGCTAGCTCCGACTACGTTTCCCCCCCGTCCCCCTCCCCTTTTCCTTTGTCCCTTTTTTTAAGGCCCCTGTGCCGTTCGGAGGAAATTCAAGGCTGAGGACCTTTTCCCTCCTTGATTTTTTTGAGGTCCTTTTCAGCTTTTTTTTGACTTTGTTATCAATTGCCTCCTTCTCGGTCGTTGTCCTGTACGCTCCGGAGAGCCCGACACTACCGTTGCGGCCAACCTCCCTCGCGGTACGCCCTGTCTCCGCTCACCTCGATGCACAAATAGTATAACGTTTTCCATCCCCCTTCTTTTTCCCCAATTGGGTTCCCCATTCTGCACGTCTTGGCTGCAACGAGAGCTGATGCATCTCCCTCCCCTGTCTCGCTTCTTTTTTTCTTAATGGCCTTTTTCGTTTTTTTCTTAGGTGATCAGGCTTTCAGGGGTTGTCTAGTCCTGTTCCTCTCCCCATTTAAGATAGGAAGGTATGACTGATCCTTGCCGACCAGAGGTCTCATATAGTGAGGAGGGATTTGCGCCTTCCCCTTCATATTTTTTCACTTCTTTTATGGTATCTCCCAGGGCGACGCTGTTGGAGAAGGGCACGAAATTCACGTTGCCCTCCTAAGAGAGTTAACCCTATGTCGAACATTTAGTGACCTTAATCATCGACCCTACGGCCAGTCCCTGACTTCTTTTCGCCTCGTTTTGCCTCTTCTTGTCCCCTTTCGGTTCGTCCAGAAAGTCCCACAATCGCGCAACGTCGCCACACTTTTTATGGTTTCTTTTTCCCCCTTTTCATTTTTACTCTTCTAGTGTTGGTCCGCTCGGTTTTTTTCTTTCCCCCCCCAGGAGCGCTGTCACTGCGGCGCCCACTCGATACGTTGGCGTCAGGGATGTCATTCCCATTTTTTCCTCGCCTGAAAGTTTTTTGGCGTGTCAATCTCGTGCTCCTCCTTCCAAAACGCTACGTGCGTTTTTCTCCTTCCCTCCGAGATGAGTGTGTCACCTTTCCATGTCGTTCGGGCAAGAAGTCCACAACTCCCCCTCGCACTTTTAGGAATTCCTTTTTTCATCTTTATCCGGCGCGGGTTGTACTTTTCGTCTTGGCTCTATTCCGAGGCGACATAGAAGTTGCTCAGTCCGCATCCCGCTTCTCTTGCGATTTGACGCCCTCACCCCCGCACTCCCCTTTGAGACCCGCTGGACGCAGAGGCGTTTGCCCATGTGTCTCCCCCTTTCTCCTTTCTTTCTGAAGGAGGAACTTCTCATTTATCGGTCCCGCCTGCTTATTAAAATACGACGGGCTTGTGGCTCTCTTTCTGAGGTTGACTCGCCCGGGAACGTTCGGCATTCTCGGCGTCCTTTCCTAATCCGATGGTGAGATCATGCTCGCTTCGCCCGTCGGACCTAGTCACAGTGCCACTGGAGCGTCGTTCCTTCTTTTCTCCCATTCCGATTCGAGCGGGTCACTTCCCCTAGTTCCCTAAGTTCTGGATCAAGGGTGCTCTTGTTATCCCCAAATCCCCCCCTCCTTTGTCCCGGCGATGAAACACTGGGTGCTTTTGCCACGCTCCATAAGTAACAGGCCCCCCCCCTCCCCCCTTTCCCCCCCAATGTTCATTTTTTTTTCCGGCGATGTCCTATCAGGGTTGATTCTTCTTTTTTTTCCCCTTTCCCCTCCCTGTTTGTTGTGCTGACCTAGGACAGCCAATTTTGTCCCGTCGCACTGACTGTCTCCTTATAAATGGTGTCATCCTTTGCTTTTTTGCCTGTTGGATTTTTGCACTTTCCCCCATACTCGCCCCTCTTGTTTTTGAATAAGCACTCCCCCTGATCCGGACTTCTCCCGTAGTATTGCCCCCTCCTTTTCAGCCTCTTGAGCTGGCCGCTCAGCTCCGGCACTCCTAGTTCGCTGCGATCTTTCTTCCAACATGGTGATGACTTCTCGTCGCTGCCGCTTCTCCAAGTTCCTTTTCCTTGAGAATCCCCGGGACCTTACGACTCTTCAGTATTTCCCCTGGAAGCTCGGCCCTTTTTTTTATACAAGCTGAGCCTTTCCTCTTTTTCCCTGTAAGAAAATTGATGGACATTGCCTTATTCCTCCCTTCTATGCTTCCATTGCGCACCTTTTGACTTTTGTTTGATATTTCACTTTTAATAGGGAATCACTCCTTTTGTCGGCGGGATTTCTGCTGGAGCTTTTCCTCTCATGATGTACACCCCTCCCTCCGCAGCCAATTACTGTATGTCCGTTTCGGCATCCCCTTTTTTGTATTTGTTAGTTGCGCTGGCCAACTCATCGTTCTTTCCTTTGCAGGAACAGATCTCAGGATCCCTACGGCAATATCAATCGTTCGTTCCGACACTTCTCCCCTTCGACCAATGCGATCTAGGGAAATAGAGACCCTTCCGGTGCATCTTTCTTGTTCAAATTTTGATCAGAGGTTTCCAAGGACAGGCAACCGTAGCAGCTCCTGAAGGGCGGCTGTCTCTCCCTCCTGATCCATTTTAGTTTTTTTTTTTTTTTTTTTTGGAGGAAGGGAGTTTCACTCCTTCCCCCCCCAGTTGTCAGACTTTGTTTCCTTCTCTCGACCCCCCTCTTCACTTCTCTTCCCCCCCCCCGTCAAAACCAAGACTCCCTTCTTAGTGTAGGCTGCACCCCTTTCCTTGTCTATGCCGTCCTAGGTTTCTGCTGGTACATTGCCTTCTTTCCCCCCCCTGACCAACAGCCGTTTTCCCGACCTGATCGCGTAAAACGGCTTAACCCTTTTCTTCCTTCTGCCGCTTCCCACTACGCCACGCTTATTCGCTGCCGAACCTCTGGTCGTCTCTTTTTTTCCAGACTTAAAGTTTTTCGTTTCCATGAGCGCAGACCCGGCATTTTGAAAACGCCCTCCCTCCCTCCCTACGTATAATGAACATAGTACCTCTCCCTTCGTATTGACCTGATTCTTTTCTTTCCCTCCGCCTCCCTCTTTGAATTTCTTTTTAAACAGAATCCTTTTTCCGACGCTCCTGCAATTTCTCTTCATAGTCACGAGGGTAGCCCTTCTTTTTTTGCGAGAAATGTTTTTTTTACAAGTCCCCCGATGTGGTGGCTTTTGGCCCCGTTTTTCTGACATTGTCGTGACCCCTCCTTTTTTTTGAAGCTTGTGTTCTACAGATCAGATAGGACGTTTTCGATTGTCCTCTCCCCTGATTACTCTTTAACTGACCTTTCCTGATTGGACGGTATAACATAATTGTTCCCCCCCTTGGCTTACCCCTCTCCCTTTTCTCCTAAGAAATTTATACGAGTCATCTTCGCTATGGCATCGCCCTCGTATTCCGCAAAGATCAGCAATTTCCCCCCCTTCTCCCCCAGGAGTTTTTTTTTTTTTTTTGATCAGGGCCTTTTTGACCGCCCTTTTCCTCTATCTTCTTTTTTAGGTTTTGGATAATATAGAACATTTCCTTTTCCCTCCCCTTTTCGTGACCCAATTTCTTCGCTTCCCCCCCTTGTATTCGCATCCTCCCCTCCTTTTCCTTCCATTTACCTACTAGAAAGTACCCCTCTGCGACCTTCCCCATCTTCGCGAGATCCCGATCTTCTTTTTTTATCTCTCTTTAGACCTCTTTTGGTTCGATGTACCGGTTCGTCTTATTGATGTCTCGCTCGTGTGACTCTATCCTTTCCTTCCCGAAACCTGTTAATTTTGAGTCAGCTTCCTTCTTTTTTCCTCCTCCTCTTTGTTAGAGATGACAGCTTTTGCCCTTCCCCTCTTCTTCCTTCGGAATATTGTTTTTTTGCTTTTTTTCCCGAGTCCCCCATCCTCCCAGTCTTATCTTCAACGCAGAGATCGTCTCTTTCTTTACCCGCTTTTTTCTCTTCCCTTCTCCGCTCGGTGCTGCCGCTTCACGCAGGGGTGAAGGTAAAATTCTTTTACTGTCGAGGTCGCCTTTCTCCCCCCCCCTGAAATAACTTTTTTTTGTTGCCCCCTTCCTTTTGACCCCTCCTCGCGTATCGTCACCTCTGCTCCATGAATATGAGAAATTCCTTTCCCATTCCTGCTCTTCGACTTAATGTGGGTTTATCAAGGTGATAACCCCTGCTCCTCCTCTTTTTTTCAGAGACTTGATTTTACTGCCTCGTCTTCCTATGATTTAGCGGCGTTTTCGTCACTACCTCGGGAGGCCCTACCCCCTTTCCCTTGAGGTACTTTTCTTTCTTTTTTTGAATCGGCGGAAACGGGACATTAAATAATGATGTAGTCATTTTCTTTCCCTCTCGTTTTCAGCTAGAAAACGTGACAAGACGCTCACTCTCCTCCCTTCCAATGTTCCATCTCCCCTTCTCTTCTCCGGAAATTATCGCTTTAATCCAGAACAACCGCCCAGGCTCGTTCACACCTCTTTCTCTCCCCCCCAATCTTTTCGCTACACTTTCTCCTTTCAGGAGAGTATTCAAACTTGTTGCTTTATCTTTCGGCCTCTCCTACCCCTCTCTCAGATTCGGCAGTCAAGGATGCGTCGACGCCGTCCCCTCCCCTCAACCGGGCGTCAGGTCCTTCTTCCTTCCCCTTTTCCAAGGAGGTTTTCCTGTAAGTCCCACCCTCCCCAAACCTGGAACTTCTGGCTTGAATTCGTCCCCTTCCTCCCGGTTCCCTCTACCTTGCTTGCTGGCGCCGTCTGGGATTTTTGCAAATTGCCTTTTTTGGCGGCCTGATCCATTGAGGTTCCCAGTAGGGTCCATCCCCCCTTTTCCGACCGGCGGCCACCCCTTTTGCAAGGGCCGGATTTCTTGACTTTCCCTTTCGTGCTTTCTATTTTCGAGCCGCTTTTTGCTGGATCTTTCTTTTTTTTTCCGTAGTTTTCCCTTTTTCCTCATTGACTTCAGCTGTGCTGCCGCCATGCCACCACGCATGCGTGTCTTTTTTAATTTTCCACTCCTCTTTCTCCTGACCCTTGTGGAAAGGCTGCCTCCTCTCCAAAATTTCTCTTCCCTCTGTGGATATTACTCGGGATCTTACGGGTATGAGAAACATAGCTTAGCCGGAAGGCAGGCCCCATGTACGCCTCTCAACTTCGTTGCTCGGCTCCTCTCTCGATCCTTTACACTAAGGCATCCGTCGCTCGGCTCTTCTTCTTTTTATTCCTGCGGTCACGGGGCTTCCCTCCACAAATCCCCCGAAGAACTTCTTCTCCCCTCGTGATACGTTCGTTTGGTACACCTGCTCTTGTGTTTCGATGACTCTCCACCTCCTTTTGCTTTTTAAAATTCAAGAAGGTACGTGTCTTCCTCACGCCGCGTATCTCTTTTCTCTGCAGGTATCCTGCAACCTTCTTTTTTTTTGTCGCCCCCCCAACTAGCGACACTTGCCTCCCCCTTTCATCCATCGGAAGCGGTCGAGGGCTGACGCGCGTGAATTTTTAGAGCTGACTTTTAAATTCTTTTATCCCCATTTCCTGCTGGATGGGCTTGGTGGGTCGTAAGATTCGCTTTCCCCCCCCTCCTCCAAGTTTTTTTTTCCTGATGTGTCCCCTCTTCCCTCTAACGTTAGTACCGTTTTTGTGCTACGCCCTCCCCCTCCCCTGCCCCCTCTCCTATGACAGTGCCTAATTTTGCGCTAGAGGCTTAGCGTTGCGCGACAATTCACGCCCTTTTTCGCGCTCGGCTTTCCAGACTCGTCGTTTTTAAGGTGTATGCCCGACATTCCTTCGTGAGTTACATGGTTACACCGAGGGAACCTCGTTCCTACCGGACCCTACTCCCCCCTTCTTTATATTGCTTTCATGTTCCAGTCCTTTCCGTAACGGGTTAAGGCCATTCTTCTATATTCATATCTCTACTGTTGTGAGTAAGATTCGCCCCATTTTATAACCCCTTTTAGATGACGTTTCTGCACGAGTCCCTCTCCTTTTGTGGTCTCCTTTTTCTTGCATTTGTTTTTTTCCGGTATGGAAGCGAGTTTCAGCCCCCGGGGTTTTTTTTTCATAGTTTTTAAATGTATTTTTCTCAGTCCCGCGCATTACCCCTGTATAAGAAATTCGCCCCTTTCTTCTTTACTCCAGATCCTCCCCTGAGCGGCGTTTTTCCTAGTGCAACACCGCTTTCCCCCCTCCTTACCGTGAACTTCGTATTTTCTTGTTCCTTGCGATCGCTCGCACATCGTGTTTTGATTATTCGCCTTCCCTCTCGGATTTTCTTCGTTCCCCCCTTTAAGGTGATGCTTAAACGCTCGAAGCGTTCCGGACTTTCCCCCCACCCCTCCCCTTGAGCTCTCCTTGATTTGGAAGAACAATGTCTCTTCTTACCCCCTGCGAGTTCCGTGTCTCTCTTTTAAAAGTTATCCCTCCCCTCTAGGCGATATCCTACGGACTCTGTAACGTCTTTCTCGCTTTCTCCTCTCCTTTTTCCCTCAACTGTCTGACCTTTGCGTCCCCCCCCCCCCCCCCCTTTTTTGCGTGAACTTCTTTTTTCTTCCCCTCCTAACCTCTTTCCTCCCTGCGGATGTTAGGACTGACTTCTGGAGATTGGACCTCTCCTTCCTTAATTTCGGTACCCCCCCCCCACCGAAGTCTTCTCTTGGTTCTTTTTTTTGCTAGTCCGGAATGCATCGTCGCTTCTGTTGATCCACCCTTTTGGTGCTTCACTTTTCAACATTCTTATGTTATGCTGTTCCCCCTTCTCACAATTCTTTCCTCGCCTTGCTTTCCTTCTGTCTTCCTATGCCCTTCTTTCAACCTTTCGTTCTCCTAATTTCGGAGATTTTCACTGCGATTTGCATCCTGCCAGACGAATGTCCTGTATTGACTTTTGGTACTTTTGTTTAACCATTTTACCCGTATCGATTTAATGTCCTGACTCCGTTTCACCAGACACCTTTCGCACTCTGTTTCCTCCTTATGACTCAGTCTTCCTTCTTTCCACTCTCGACGCGTCTCTTCCCTGGAGCCTTAGACATCATGCGGGAGGGAAATTCCCTTTTCCGTACTCTTGTGTGTGAGCGTTCTTGACCATGACACGGCAGTTAGAAGATTCCCCGAGTAGGTCATACCATTATCGTAATGTATTCGCCTTTCTCAATTGGCGGTTCCCCAGATGCTATTGCCCCCTGTCCCTTGACATTTTTTTCGGGCTGTGTTTTCGTTCATACTGTGATCTCACTTCTCAAACAGCTTTTTTTTTCCCCACTCTCTCAATACTTCCCCATTTTCCCCCACCTGACGGTCCCCAGCAAGATCACTACCCCTCCCTCCCCTTGGTCATTCTGGTTTCCTCCTTCGTTCTTGCATGCGTGTAAGAGTTGCTCCTAGGCCTCCTCTTTTTTTGGTGGTTTTTTGGATGTATCCGGTCGGTGTTTTTTTTGGGTTTTTGTTTGTTCGTTTTGTGCTTTCGATTTTCTTAGACTTTGCGTAGAGTTGTATGTGAGTGTGTTTGTGATGTGGTGTCTCTGAAAAGCTCCCTTCTTTTTGTCAAGACAATTCTCTTTTCATCCTTCCCCGACTTTTAATAGACCGCGAGATAGCTGGGGGCTCTCCCTGATGAATGTTTTCCCCTTTTTTTTCTTTGCCTTAATATGATTTTCTTTTATAATTTCTGATTTCTCGGCTCTATTAGTCGTTTTTCCTTGTGATGAGATTCACATTTAGTCTCAACCTGACCGCCCCCTCTTCTTTTGCCAATCCTTTAAGCCTTCTCCCCCCCACGCGGGACTTTCGCCTTTGCAGTCTCCCCTCCCTTATTTTCCTAGAGAGTATGGATAGCCGTGATCGACTCCGATGTCACCCCCTCCACGATCAGCAACGGATTGCCGCCTGCCACACAACGATTCGAGCAGGGGAATTTTCCCTTCTCCTCCTCTTCTGCCTAAGTTGGATTTCTTTCCCTTCGATTCATCTCCAGCAATAGTGACGAATACGGCTAGTTTCCCCCCCTTTCTTCTTATCATCGCACGATTTACCCTTTCTGTTTGAGCCCCTTCGCTCCGACCTAATGACCCCATCGTTTTTCGCCCCTTTTCCCTTCGCCTCATCTCGTCTCTACCCTTTTTTCCACGAGATGTTACTGATCGATTTCTTTTTTCGCGATTTTTCGAGACTTTTTCGCGTCCGCCCGCTATCGAGACAAGTAGATGCGCGTTTAAAATCTCATTTTTTTTCCTTCCTTTCACCGCTTTCCCTATCTTTTGGTTGTTCGCTCTCTTCCCCTGTTGCCGAGGATCAACCGATGGGACCCTCTCGGCACTCTCCTTTTTTCTTTTATTTTGACTCCCTTCCCAAGTTGACCCAACTGTTCGTACCAACGCCGAGATCGCTGGTCGGAACGATATCGTCTGATCCTTCTTCTCCCCCCCTTCTGAGTGCGTTGGACCTTTCGGCAATGAGTTGTAATTACTGTCGGAGGAGTCGCAGTTTTTTCTCTCCCCTACCTTTCCTTTGGCTTTTTTATGCCGTACTTGGAGACCCCGCGTTGTAAATGCGGTCAGATGGCTCCAATTCTCCTCCACCTTGCTTTTCTCTGTCGTTTCCCCAGGTTTTTCCTTCTCTACATTGGCAATCCTTTTTATGATCTTTGACGTTTCTATGGCTCTTTTACCCTTTGCAGGTCCGCGCGTTGTCAATAATGTCTTTCAACTGGTTTCCTCCCTTTTTTTTTGAGGCGTTACCTACAACATGTACATGTGCCCTTCCCTGACTTGCGGTCGGTTAGCATCGAGGATCTTGGATCCCAGTCTTCCCCCCCAGGTGACCTCGCCCTTTTCAGTGTTGGCCGCACAAGTTTTCGCACGACAAGGACAGCCCTCTCGATTCCTTTCCTCCCCACGACTTTTTTGCTACGCCTTCTTATCCCCCGTCGCAATTCGGAGACTATTTTTTTACTATGAAAATCGACTATCAGGTGCGTCTGGCAAAAATGGCCTTGCGGTTTCCTCTCTTAGGCTACCCTCACTGCACTTTCTAAATGATCTTTTAGCCTGATGCGTTTTCTACTTTTTTCTTCTTTCTCTTCCTTCTTTTCAAGGTGGGGTTTGTGCCTTTTCCTTCCCTCAAGACTCATTTATGACTACCAGTTCTTCTCTTCTGTTTTCTGTGGGCTTTTTGCGTCCGGCAAGTCATTCTTCCAATGCATTTTCGGACGGCTTATTGGCATCTTTTTGGAGAAGGGTGACGCAATCCCGTACGAAGAACCCTGAGGAGGCCTTTTTTTTTTTTTCTTTTCTCCTGGGCGGATTTTTTACGGCCCCTTTTTCCCTTTTGCTGATGAATCCTTAGGTTGTGGCTTTCCCGTTCCCAACCCTGAGATTCTTAATTTCCCCTTACACTAAGGCGCGACATGCCCCCCCCTGTGGACATGTTTTTCTTTCCGACTCCCTTAGTGCTCGCTTACTGTAGTTGAAAGCTGGTACGCTCTCCTTAGGTTTTTCACCCCTTTCGCTATGTTGCACACTCGAGATCTCCAGCGTTATTTGATTTGAAACTTCTTTTCCCCTCTCCCGAATTCGAGGAGCAGAGTCGCTTTTTCCTTCTCCCCGTCATTACATCTAAGGATAACGTACTCCCGCTTTCCCTATTTCGTTGAATTGGAATGCGAATGAGATCCTGGACGATGGCCTCCCTGTCTTGTCGTCCCCCATTTTCCCCCCTCGCCTCAATTGTCATTTTTTCCCTACTCTTCCATACTCTTATTTTTAGGCTGCTGCGGTGTCAGAGTCAGCTGGAGTAGACCTCTCCTGTGGTTTTCAGTAATCCCGTAGTTTTGTCGCCCTCTACCTTTCCCGTGTCGAGTGATCGCCGTCAAAGAAAACCCCAGAAGTTTTTTTTCCATACCCCTTTTTCCTCTCCTGCGATGACCTTTCTCCTCTTCCATTCCGTCCCTTTGGTCTCTTGTGAGGCCTGCGTGCATAGCGCCTTTGGACGTCTTCTCGGTTATTCCATTATCTCTTCCTTCATTGGTGGTGGATTTTCGCCCGCTTCGAGAGTTCCATTTCGCCAGGGAAAGTCCGGAATTGTCCTGGGACTTCCCCCCTCACCGAGAATTCCGGTGCCTCCGTCGCGACCTACTCACTCCCTCCCGAAGTGCTTCGTAGGAGGTCTTCCCTCTTAGAGACCCTCCGATCGTCGCGCGCCGGTCGGCAAGGCACAGACTCTACAGTGTTCGCTCCCACCAAGGTTTTCCTTTCGGAGCAGCAGACCCCATGTGGCACCTTACGTTCCATTCCTTCCCTCACACGAATCACAACCCCCATTTCTCTTGGCAGACAGTCAGGCTTTAAACCCTTCTTAATAGATAGATTTCCTCTTCCTCCTTTTTTTTTTGGATGGTTATCAGAACCCCCCTTTCCCTTCCCCTATTTTTGACTTATTCTTTATCCCTTTTTCCTTTTTTTTTTGGATTCTTTATGGCCCTTTTTTTTACAGCCACCGGTTTTTTGAATATTTTTCTTTGTCTTTTTCCTCCCTTTCCTCCCTTATCCATAAATTTCTTTGCCTTCCGATCTCTCCTCGATTTAGTTTACCCCCTTTGCTGGCCGCCTAAGATCCGTGCCAATTCCCCTCCTTCGAGGGATTTTCTCTTCTCTTTCCCATGGATTCTCCCTTCTATAGTTGCCGCGTAATCCTTCCTTCGGTCCTCCCTTTTTCCCTCTTCAGTTACCGATATGCACCACCTTGGCCGATCAGGTGGTCCACAATCGGTTACTCCAGTCCCTATTCTCTTTTTCATCGCTCCGCCCTTTTGCAATTCCATCTCCTCTTTCCCCCTTTTGAGCAAAAAAGTCTTTCGCTTTGAGGGGAGCGGACGCAATAGGAAAGAGAGAGAGTTTTTCGGATTTGCGGCCTCTGGTATATTTTTCCCGCTCCGGCCTTTTTTTTAGATAAAAAGTGAGAACTCCCCCCCCCTGCAGGTTAGACTCCCTCTTATTCTTTCTTCTGGGCCTGCATTTCTGCTACCCTTGTGTTGTTCATTATGGCACATCTAGCCCCGGTGGCGGAGTCCCTTTTTCCCCCTTCCTCTCTCGCATGAGGGGTCTTTCTGTCTCTGCTATCGTTCAGTTTCTTATCTTCTTTCTCGGATTGCCCGGCCCTTCCCCTCACGCATTAGTTCTCTCCTCATAGGTTTAATAAAAGGAGTCCTCTTCTTTCTCGAGGTCGCCGCAGTGAGAACAGCGAATCTCCTTTTATCACGGTTCGTCTCCGATTCAAGCTTCGACGCGGCTAGAAGATTCGACCTTTCCTTTTTCTTCCCTCCTTACAACGTGTGGCGGCGCGACCTTTGCTTCTAGGCGAACATCACCTCCTTGCGTAACTTCGCTTTGTCTATTCCCTGAAAACCTCCCTTGTTTTTGATGATGAGGAATACCGCGTCCTAGGTGACGATGTGAAGACTTTTTCGCCTCGTGTCTTCTCCCAACGACACCTATGCTGGACAATTCTTTTCTCTGACCCATTATTGGTCACCCAATTTTTCCTTTTCCCCTTTTGAAGACCCATTACTTGCACGATATCGATAAAGACCTGGTCTTTCCCATTTATAGTGGTCCTTCCTCTTTTTTTTTTGTGTCATGTCTTGCACCCCCCTCCCTGGGGAACTCTTCCTCACCTTCCGTTGGCTCATGAATCTCCTTTCTAGAGAAGTGAGCCCTCACCGATATCGGTTTAGCCGGAAGCGGAGTTCTTTAACTCCCCCTACCTTCTTTTGGAACAAGCCTCCTTTTACTCTTAACTTCTTTTTATACTCTATTGGTGCTCTAATCGGTGTTTCTGACGAGCAGCTCTCCTTTTTGAGGCACAGTCCCCCCTCGATTGTCTTGCTTGGCTCCTTGTCGATGCCTCTTTCCCCCGTGCAGCTCGTCTCTTTTCTTTTTTGATTGCAATCTCCCTTGACTGCCCTCCTTGATTGAGGTCATTTCGATCCCAAAGACCTTTTCCAAAGACACCCTTTCTTGGCTCGTTCCAATTTATTTGACCCTCAGCGTACGGTTTCTCCTCCCTTTTTTCCATGAACTTTAGACCCCTTCCTTTCTCTCAGAGATCCCCAATTTTCTTCTCTCATTAGACCATTTCCTGTGTCTATCATCTTCTCTAACCTTCCTCCTAGCTGACGAAATTAGGCGGTCCCCCCCTTTAGAACTGTCTCCTCTCTCCCCCTTTTATTTCCTTTTTACCTTCGTCCTTCTCGACACAGCTGACCCCTTCTTCCTCCCTTCCCCTCCTTTTCTCATTTAATCATTCTTCCGACCCATTGTCCGTAGAATCGTTAGACATGAGAATCGAGTTCTGACTTTTTTTCTCTTTTCTTGATGTATTTTTTTTTATTTCGACGTCCCCTTTCTTCCTCTCTTCAACTACCATTCTTTCACCGCTTCCC
>Ga0179593_1647133_pt1 | contig 17917 bp, 27 predicted proteins | sample CZODoug2_1_08_16_FD_185931 | JGI IMG/M metagenome (GOLD analysis project Ga0179593, IMG submission 185931) | Vadose zone soil fungal communities from Angelo Coast Range Reserve, California, USA - CZODoug2_1_08_16fungal (PacBio error correction) | ecosystem: Environmental > Terrestrial > Soil >... | reverse complement strand
CTGTCATGTTCCTACCCCCCCCAATCTCCCCCCTGATGTTGGAAAGTGATCCTACGTTTTTAACCTCCTCGCCCGCCAGGTCTTATCAGCACCTTTTCAGACACAAACCTGAGCAAATTCCCCTTTTTTTTCCTCAACCACCATGCCGCCCCTCCTCTCAATTCATTCGCGTCGGTTAAGTTAGCCTCTTTTTTTTGATTTTATCCACCGGGGTTTTTTTTTTTGCCTCTGAAACTTGGTTTTCTGCTTGGTGCCCCCAATTTTTTAGTTTCCTTGAATTTTAGGAGCGCGGCCTTTTTTTTTCGGGGGTCCCCCCCAAAGCCATTCAAACCTTTCAACAAGGGCCTTTTTTCCCACTTGCTTATCAGTTCCCCCCAATTTTTCCCTTCACCCGCCGCGCCCACCTCTTCCAACTATCGGAACAGTTCATTTCTCCGTTGGGACACCGGACCCCCCCCCCGTCCAAGGTGCCCCTCAACGTATAAAATCCGGTTTGAAAATTTTTTCCTTTGGAAACCCCCCCCAACTTTGATTTGTCCGTCTCCCCTTTGCACTGCAGGAACCCCGTTCCCCCTGAGGTTTCTCTGCTCGGTCCCCCCCCGTTTTCCCCCTTCCAATCCATTTCTATGCAGGCTGTCCTGTTGGTTTTTTCTTTTCTCTAAAATTTCCGCGGGCTTGTCCCTCCCCCCCTCTGTTCCTGGCACGCCCCCTCTCTTTTTTTACGTCAGCGTTCGCTTTTTTTTTCCCAAACTTTCACCGCCGGTGTTTCCTTTTCCCACAGGCACCGCAAATTTGTTTCCACTTTCGGTTTCCTGCGATGCGCCTTTCCCTCCCCATTGGGGGCGCACACCATTTTTTTACATTCCGCATGACAATCGGTTTCGCGTTTGCAAAGTTCCCAAATCCCCGGTGTTTGCCCACCGGTTTCGTTAGCCCCGTGGGCTGCTTTTTTCAAGGGTTTCATCTCCTAGCCCCTTTTGATTACCCCCCCCCGATATGCTTATCGCGACACCGGGTTCTTTAGTCTACTTTTTGTAACTTTAAGTCCCCCTTTCAACTGCTAATTTCCTGGGGTCAAATTTTTTCCTACCCCCCCCCACGTGCCCGCGGTAACTGTTCCGTACACCAACCCCGATTTCCCCGGACCACAACCACGGCGTAAAGCCCCATTTTGTCCCTTTACTGTTCCCCTCCCAATTCTTTTCGGAGTTGGCCACGAACCCCTTTTTTCCTCCAGTTACCGCTGGGCACCTCACACGTTCTGCAAGAGGCCATTCTTTGGACTTTTTTCCACTCCCCCTGGAGCGCCGTTTTCCCCCACTGAGAGTTTTTCTTTCGAATGTTTTTTTCCAACTCTGTTTTCCCAACCTTCCAACGGTGACGCTCCTGTTCCACAATAGGCGTTGTCTCGATGTTCTTGTCTTTCAATCCACAACGCTCGTTTTACTTTCCCTTTTCACACATCACCTCTTCGGTCCCTTTGTTTCCTCTTTTTTTTTTTTATCCCGGAACCACACCCCTGTTACCCAGGACGTCCCTTTTCTGAAAGTCTTTTTTTTTCCCTTGCTCGGCGCCGGTTTTTACCCCTGCATTACTCTTTTCTTCATCTTTACCCCTACCCGTCAAAGGTCGTTGCATCGGTTCGGTTTTCCCCATTTATGTAAAGGTGGTCCCCCCCCTTCCGATGGGTTGCGTTTTTTTCCTCTAAGACTCCCTAGCGGGTGGTACTGTTCACCGCCCGTTGCCTGAAAGCCCCTTTTTTTCAGCTGCTTGGAGTGGCACCTCTTTCCCCACTGGCAACTTGCACATTTTTCCCCCTTGACCCACACCAAAAAACCCTCCAGCCTTCTCCTTTTCTGACCCTCGATGTACGTACACACCTTTACCACTCGCTCACCTCTTTTCCTCCTCTATGCCCCTCCCCCGCCCCTCTCCCCGCCCCTCCCCCGTCATTCTCGTTTCTTTCTTTTCTCTCTCACCCACACTCCCCTCCCCCTCCTTTCCCTCTTAGCCCATTCGCCCCTTGTCTCTTTTCTCCTCTTTCTTGTTGCCCTCTCCCCTCTCCCCTCCTCTTTCTCCCCCCTGCCCCCCTCCACTCCCCGCCGAAAGTTCCTTCATGGCATGGTATAAATTACCTTTCCCTTTTTTTCGGTTTCCAATAATCATTTCCTGCCCCCCCTTTCTGATTTGTAAGAAAGGATTTGTCAGACTATTTGCTATCCTTTGCCTGTTCTCTTTTTTTTAAGGCAGTCCCCCTTTGCGTTATTTCCCCCCCTTTTTTTTGGATCGGAGGCTCTTACCTCCCTGGCGTGGGAATTCTTCTCTTTAAAATGTTTTTTTTTTTAATGCCGTCATTTTCCTCTTTTTCCGTCCCCTGCAGTCATGACCCTTTGTCCCCACATCTTTGGCCTCCCTGATCCCCCTCTTTTTTTCCTCAGAATTCGCACATCTTTCAATTCGTTGCCCCCCCCCACAACCTTTTCCAATTCCTTCTTTCAAACTTTCGGCATATCTTGGGGACGGGGTGGGAACTAATTTCTGCTTCCTGAAATTATTTATTACCACTCGTTTAAAAAAAGTGCAGCTTTTGCCTTTTTTTTTCCTTACAAAGCGTGCCTTTCGCGCTTCCGTCCAGCCGTTTGTTTTGAATTTTCGTGAGATTGTGGAATGAAACCCTTCTCCCTTTCATCTTTTCTCCCCTACTGTTTTACCTCCATCCTCCCTTGGGTCGGCACTTTTCACCCTTCCGTTCCAGCCCTTCTAGACAACACTCGTTGCGTCGTTTTTTGTTTGAGTTCTAGTTTCCGTTTTATTATTATTTTTCCTCCCCCCTCTGGGGCCTCTAAAGTAAAGGAATATGCTTGAGTTTCCCATGAATCGGACCTTTTTTTTTACAATTCCTGTTCTTTTTTTCCCCCCCAAAAGGTTTTCCGATATTGGATTCTTTTTTTTTTTCTCCTTCATTTTTTGATAGATGTCCCCGATTGAGTGGCGTTAAGTGATATTCCAATTTTCTTTTTCTTACCTCTCTTCAACAGTTCCCTTTCCAAATGAGCGTCTAGCAATTACTTTTATTTTTTTTTTTTCTTTTTTTTTGCTAGGTTTCCGAAGAGGGGCCCCGGCGTTAGATCTTTTGGCCATTGCGCAAGGAGGTCCGGCTGGCTAGGCTTTGGCCGCAGACGAAGAAGATAGGCTGGTTTGTTATTTGTACTTGAGGGGAAACGGAAGGGGGTACTTTTTTTTTTTTTTTTTTTTTTTTTTCAGTTTGGCACGCGAAGCGGCGTGCGGTTTTTAGCTTTTTGGCAGCTGGGAGGAGCGTTCCCGTTTTTCGCTTACTTTCCCCCACGCCTCTGTTGCTCCCTTGGTCCCTTCTTTTTGATCAAATATTGCCACTTATAACTTTTTCAAATTTGAGCTCACGGGTATGCTTCCTCCCATGCGATTGTTTTTTTGTTCTTACAGGCTTTGGCAAACGATTTTACCTATTTTTTTTCCAATCCAAAGAGGATTTGCCCCACGGCTTGGAATTTCTGAATTTTTGCCCGTAACCAGACGCATTTTCCAGTTCCCTCTCTCCCCCCAGCACGCCGATGTCGTTTGTCTTTTTTTCAGCTTTTTATTATCACTAAGTTCGCCCCTCTTGACAAACCCGTGGCAATTAGTTAGCACTCATCCGCGTTTTGTAGGTGTTTTTTCGTTCGAGGAGATGATGCTGACACCTCTGGTTCCTTCTTGGTTTTTTGTTTTCTTTTTTCCCGTCCCTGGACCGACCTTGATAATACTCGGTTCCCCCCAGGTCTCGTAAAACGACCCGTGTGTCCTTTTCTGAATTCACCGTTCCCCATGTGTCCTTGTTCTTTCGCAGCTGTAAAATTGGTCACCCCACCCCCCTTCGCCGTGGGCTTTAATGACTTTTGGGAAAAATGGTTTCACGTTCCCATAGAGGGGCCCCGATACCTCCCCCCATTCATGTCAGGGGAACTTTTAGGCTTGACTCATCAAGCTCGAACCTTTTTTTCAAGAAGGGATTTTTTCCCCCCCCCCAGTTGTCGTGGCCACCCCTTCCCCCCCCCCCCCCCCCCCCCTATTTCCCACGAGGGACGTCGCCTGTTCCCCCGTTTTTTTCAGCGATTTTAATCCCAAGAAACCCAGCATCCCTCCTTCCTCCTTACTGAACGCAGTTCCTTTCGCTCTTTTTACCCATCGACCAGGCCCTTGTCCTCTGAGAAGCAATTCTCCTGGCTGACTCCGCAAAACAGGACTTTTTGTGTACCCCCCCCAGTTTTTTTGCCCCCCCCTCTCCCCTTGTCCCCATTTTGCCACTCACTCTTTTGTGTCACCATTCCCTTTAAATAATAAAAACCCCCCAGTTCCCCTTAGGGCCTGACCAAAGACCACCCCTTCCCTCCCCCTTTGAGTGTTATTTCTATTATTCGACTCGCTGCGCTGTCCCGCGACAACCACACCGATTGTTCTTTTGGCTGTGAAGGGTTACCCCGTTTTTTCCTCTGTTTCTTTCCCTTTTTATTGTTTCCCCACGTTAAAACCTTCTGGTCCTCCCAAACCCGGCTGCCCGTCCATTTTCCGCCCCCCACGTCAGGATGACCTTCACTTCCCAATCGTCTGCAACTTTTTTCAGTTGTCATTTTTTGTTTAATGGGCTTCTCTTTAGTCTGGCCCCCATCCGTCGATTTCCCCTATTCCCAACATCACCAAGTCGGTTTGGCCGAGTTTGAACTCCACCCCGGCTTTTAAATAGGGCCCCTTCCCCCCTCTTAATTCCTATTCGATTCGCTCAGCCCTTCATTGGATCAACGTTTTTTATCCTAAATGATTGGATTGCTCACCTATTTCTTCTGTGGCATGGATCGTAATCTGACAGTCCAACCTTTGAATTAATTTTAGGACCCCGTCCCCCCCTCTTCCAGTTCAAGCTCCAAGTTAAAGTTCGTACCCCCCTTTTTGGTTCGATTCACCACCCATCCGCTACACTCCCCCAAATCCTGTTTCACACCTAAGTCCTGAAATTCCAGTTTCTTTGTTCAATTTGCCCTTGTTTACCCTTAACCTATTCTGGTTCAAATTCTTTTTCGTGACTGTTTTTTTTTTAAACAATGATGTATTTTTTCCCCCCCTTCAGGGCTACGACGGGTCCCCCACTTCCTGCCACCCAAATTTTTTTTTCCCCCTTTTCGCCGTTTTTTTTAAGCCCGGGATCTCTTTCAACGTCTTGCTTGTTTTCGGACGTGGTGATGTTCCCACTCTTTGCCAATTTTTCTCACCTCGCCTGTTGAAATTTTCTCGGTGGTTTTTTTTTTTGCACGTACCTAGCGATTTCTTTTTCGTCCCCACCATATGCCTTTTTTCCAAACCTGCAACCCCCCCCCTTGCTTAAAACATTTTTTCGAAGTGCGGCACTGTTTTTCACCTGATGGATCCCTCTTTTTTTTTTCAACCGAGGGCCAGACACACTCAAATTCACCCCCCTTTCACCATGCGGTAACGTGGTCCCACTCTTTACGACTGTCCCCCCCCCCCCCCCCCAACCGAACAACTCCTTCCCCCGAACACTGGGGCCGCAGATGTTCCTTTTTTTCCCCCTTTTCATGCCCAAAACAGTCGTTTTCGTACTCTACATCGTACCCCGCCTGTTAATGAGCGAGGTCTGGTTTTTTTCGGTTCCCCCGATTCTTTCCCCCCTGTTTTTCCCTCTTGCCCCGGGATTGTCCCTCCCTTTTTTTTTTTTTTTTTCTCGGCCGCGCTTATAATTTTTCCGTTTTTCTGCCATGAAAGGCCATAAATTGACGTCTTCCTTTTGATCTTTACTTTGACGTCCATCCCAGGACACATCCCGTGTTTGCATCAGCTGATATGTTACCGCCCATTCACTTCCCCACTTTTTTTTAGCTTTTTTTTTTCCCCCGTTGAGCAAAAATCTTTTGCGATTAGCCGGGTCGTTTTTCCTCTTTGATTTTCCTTCATTTTGGAGAAAACCCCAGTTTTACGTTCATGTCTTTTTTTTCCCTTTTTTCCCCACCCCAGATTTCAATTTTCTTTCCTACTACTTTTGTACTAAGGAGAGGACCTCGTTACAGTTCCCAGTATTACTTAGAATCGTTTATCCCCCCCTTCCCACCGTCCACGTCGTTTTAATTTCCTCCCTCCGGTGGACCAACCGTTCTTTCTCCCGTCTCGGTTTGACAAACTGGGCCGCCCCCTTCCAGGGGTCTTTTTTTTTCCCCACCAAAACCCCCCTAAAAAAACTTTCCTTGGTTTTGTTTCGATTGTTCTTTTTGTTTTTTTGATGAAAACGTTAGTCCTTGAACCCTTTGTTTTTTCGTCCGGACAGTTTTCCCCAGGGCTGTGAGGGTTTCACCTCCAAGGCCATTTTCGGGGGAGTAAACAATGTACGCAGCTCCCGTGAAAGATCCTTTTTCCAATACCACCCCGCTTGGCTTTTAGGCGTTCTCAACCTCCGGCCCGGCTTGCATCGGCGGCAATATTCCCATGTCCCTTTGCCCTGCGACCGGTCCCCACCGAAGTTCCCTTTGGTCTGCAGTGCCAAAAAAAAACCCCCCCAACCCTAGCCGAGATTCATTCAAATTATCAACCGTTGGTTTTCCTTCTTCGTTTGCGACATCTTTCAACTTTCTTCACTTTTTCGTCGGGTTGACGAGGGAACCTTTTTTCCCCCTTGTTTTACCAGAGATTTATTGATTCTTCTTCGTGTAATTCTTTCATTTTTTTTTTCGCCGCCCATTTCCCCCCCATTCGCTTTGCCGCTGAATTGCCCCCCTTTTCCCCCCGGTGTTCCTTTGTCCCGTCACTCGTGCGTTCGTTTTCAACTTGGCCCGGGTTTTTCCCAACCCATTCCTGCAGCTTTTTGAATCCCCAACTCGGCCGGTGTTTTTTGGCGATGGTAACCCCCCTCCGCTTCCACTTCAGACAAGTCGAATACAAGTTTTTTCCTTTTGATTTGGGATAAAACGCCGGATTTAGTCTTTTTTTCTAGTCCCTTTTTTTTGTGCCCACTTCTGCCTTTTTTTTTTCAAGAAGTAAGGGGACGATTCTTTGACCCAGCGTCCCATACCGTTTCAGAATACGGTTTCGTTCCCCACTTTTTTCCGGGCCGCTCTCTCTTTTCCTCCTCAACCTTTCTCTCTGATGTCACGCAAAAGTTTTTGCGACCCCCAACCAAGTATTCTGCCGCCCCCACCCTGCCCAAAGTGATCTACGCTCAAGGAATCGTTTTCCCTCCCTTTTCAAGCAGTGCAAAACAACGGTCTTCCCACCCCCCCTTTCCTTCCAGGCGTATCCCCAAAATGCCCTCTCCTTTTTTTATGTATTCGACTTTTTTTATCCGGTTGTGATTGGCGTTCCACCCTTTTTCTTTTTTTCCCTCTTGACAGGGTTGGGGGCTCTTCCGGGGCCATTTTTTCCCTTCTAGGGACCGCACAAAGGCTTTGTCCTGGTTTTTGCGGGTCAAAAAGCCCCCCCCCTTTTGCCCCAGGTTGCACACATTGTTTTTCAACCTTTTGTCGACGCTTTTTACCCTTCCCATCACCTCCGCGCCATCCTAATCCCCCCTCTTCTGTGGACCATCTTCCCTTCTTTCCCCCCCGAAGGGAAATTCCGTCCCCCCCCGGCCCTAAACACTCGGAATTAATGTATTTTGAACATGGAAATCAAACCTGACTTCCTCGGGGTTTTTGGAAACTGCACAGCCCTTCCCTTCTGGCGGATGGTCGCTTCGTCGTTCCGTCCCCCCTTCACGCATTCCAATATTGCCAGCGTCCCCGGTACAGGATTTTTTCTTTCCCCGTCGTTCCCCCCAGCCGCTACCCGGTTCTGCACCCCAGTTCTTGCCTTGGCCGAGGTTCTTCCCCCCCGGAAAATTTTTTCGTGAAACACAAGTTACTTTTTTTATGTTCCTAAAAGTCACCCCAACTACAATGACGACGGTTTGATCCCCCCTCACGACCCCCCATTTGGGGCGGCACAACAAATTCTGTTTTGGGTCGACTTCGCATGAACTTCAGGTGTTTTTTTTTCTTTTTCTTCCGTTTCTTCCCCCCCCCTTTTGTCACGGTTCTTCATTGGACGGTTATTTGGCGTCAGTTTACTTATACATTATCGTGCTGAGGTACCCTCTTGCCCTACTTCCCCCTTATTCTGCTCGCAAACTGTTTGTCTAATTTTTTTGTGTTCCTTTTATTCCTTTTGAAACAACGCTTGACCAGCAGGTTCCCCCCCCCACCAAAACCTTTGCCACGTGTTCGGTGCCCTAGGACAAAAAAGGTTTTCGTTTTTTCCCTTTGCCGGTCAAAACCAGTCATTTTCCTTCTACTTATTTGAATTGATGTTCAGCAATTGGCATCTCTTGTCGTGCCGCCCTTTTCTACTTTCGCGTTGGTCTTTGCCTATGGCTTTCAGAGGCAATCTCCTTTTTGGTTGGTAAATTTTCAATGGTTACGGAGCGGCCGCGGACCCTATTTTTCCTTCCAACCGAATGGGACCCTCCCCCGCCCTTGTCCCTTGGGACGATCACTGCCAATGTTACTTTCCCCATAACGGAGTTTGTTTTCTCTTCCTTGATTTTGGAACCAACCAAGCTCGTTTTTCATACCTCCCCCCTTCTGGGACTTTTTTCACTCTTGATTTTCCGGCGGAAATACACCTTTTTCCATGGGTCGTTGGAGGTCATTGATTTTTTGAATTTTTTTCTTCCCCATTGGCTCTTTCCCTCTTTTTTTCTTTTTTTGTTCCCCCTGCGAAAACACAAATGTACACCCTAAGAGTTTCGTTGCGGGGCTCCTGTTTTCCCGACAAAATCTCGCGATGGTGGTTGTTTTCATTCTAAAATTCCGCTAGTGGGACTGTCGTCTTTGTTTTCCCCCCTGCCTGCCCCGTGAATGCACATCACCCCCTTCAAATTCAAGGGGAAGGTGCTTCCTCCTAATAAGTTACTCCCATTGCGGTTGGCCAGGTGTCCCCTGAACCCCTTCGTCGAGTCTTTGTTTCCCCCCCTCATCATTACTCCCCAACCCCTTCCCACGAGATTCTTACCAACGCTCAAGCGATTGTCTCCTTTGACGTGCGCCCCCTATTTCCCCCAAGTGTATTTCATACACAGGGGTGTGGTCCCTCGCCCCCTACTGCGGGTTTATCGGTACTTGTCCCCCCCCTCGGATTTCCTCCTGGCCCTTTAGCCTTTTCCACTGTTTTTCGCCATCCCGGAATCTTTTTTTTCTCCCATGGGCTCCGTGATCTAAAAAGTCTTTCCCCAGCATTTTTCTTCAGAATCGCGAAGAGTTTCTCGCTTCTCCCTTAATTCTGTCAATACTCTTTCCCCCTCCATTGAACGTGGTTGCCCCAGGAATATTTGCACGACTTTTCCTTCTGCCATTTTAAATCGCACTCAAAATTCTGATATGCCGGGGAAGAGCTCTCCATCACCCTTCCGCGTTTTTCGCCAATTGCTTTCCTCCCCTAGTCGAAGTCAACTGTTTTTCTCGAGGTTTAACCACTGGCCCCGATTTGTTGCATCTTCTCCGTTCCCCTTTCAGGCCTCTTTCTGTTCATTCCCCCAGCTCTTCCCCATCGCCTAGAAATAACACTCGTTGTGTTTCTGTTTGCTCCGTTGTTCTAGGTTCGTTTTATTATTTCCTTTGTTGAGTCGTGGCTTCCGTATGCCCCTTGAAGTGGGGACAATGATCCGCCCTTTTTTTTTCCCCCTTTTTGGCGTTGGCAAAAAGGATTTCCCTATCTCCTCGTCTTGGAAGTAAGTTTTTTATTTTCAATCCGAACTCGCGTGCTTTTTTCGTTCGATTATATTCCTGGATTACTTCGACGTCCCCCTTCCCACTTCGAGCGTCCTTTTCTTTTTTTTTTTTTGAACCCTTTTTTGTGCCACTCTGTTTTTTGTCCTCCACTTTTTTTAAGAAATTTCTTTCAGTTGATTTTGACTCTGAAGGCTAACGTTTCTTCCCTGCGATTTTTAGTACGGCTCTGGCAAACCTGATCATCTAAATCGTCCCCTTCTTTACAAACGGCTTCGTTCTTCTCCCCTACGTCCCACAAGGACAGTCCCATCCTTTTTCCGTCCCCCTCGTACCTATGTTAGGTTTAAGGTTCTCCTTATTGAGGTTAATCACTAAGTCGCACTTTTCTTCCCTCCCCTTTGAACCCCCTTGTGCAAATTCTTTCCTTCTTCTCCTACTTGTTTTTTTTTGAGTCTATTGATTCAATTGTTGCCAACGGTGTCCGAATTGCGAAAAAAGACCGGTGTTCTTAACAAAGGGGTTTTTAGTGACAATAACCGGGAGTGCCCTCCCCCCCCTTCAGGCCACCCCCTAACCGCCCCTTTTTTAGTGAGGCTCTCATCACCCTTCGCGTCTTTGTTCGTGCTCCCCACAATACCTTGCCTACTGGTTCCTCATTTACCACCACTTTTCCCTGCCTTGGGCACCTGTTCCCCCCCTTGGGCTACCTTGGTAACTGCAGTGACAGTTTTGCCCCTTCCCCAATCGTTTATCTCTTTTTTGAGCTCAGTTACTTACCGTTTCCAATCCCCAACCCCAATAAGGGCTTTCCCCACGACATGGTTCCCTTTTTTTTTTCCACGAGAGTTGCACCCCCCCTTTCCATAAAAACCTTAATTCGGAAGGACTTAATTTTTTTTCTTTGTTTTTGAGAGGATTGTGGTAGCCCACACGAAACCTTTTTTTGAATGAATTAGCACACTTTTACCATCCCCCTCGGCCACGCATTCGGATCACCCCCTTCGCCCCCCCGGCCAAGATCCTGAGTCCATTCTCCGCTTGGTCCAATATCGGGAAAATGTCCTTTTTCCCAACAAGGATGTCCTCCCAAACACCCAAAGGGTCTCTTTTGCTCACTATGCATATACCCCTACTTTCTCCCCCTGGTGGAATTTTATTGTTCTATCCACCCGTAACCTAGATCTCTTCTCCCCACCTCCCAGGCGTCCCCTTCTTGTTATTACAGTCTGCGCATGTTTTTTTTTTTCTTGAAAAGTCAGTGCCCTGAATTTCTGTAAAAAGCTGTTTGCCCGTTTTCCTAACTTCAAACCCCTTTCTTCTGTCTTCACTCATCTCCAGTGCAATCCTCGCAAAAAAGTCCTGGTTCCGTCACATTTGTTCCGTCGGCATTGTCAGTATCCTTTTTTTATTGCTGCAACTTTTTTTCCGGTTTCGTTCCACTTAAACACTTCTTCGAATCATTCGTCTTTTCACCCTATCTCTTCCCACGAACCCCCCTTTCTTTGGCCGATTTAAAAGTCTCTTTCCTTTTGTTTTTGGTTTTTTTCGAGTGAAGTTAAGCCCCCCTTTATTCCGCCGACTTTTTCCCCCCCGGGGCCTCACTCTGGATTACGATATCTCACCCCCCATTGGACCACTACCGGATTCCGTTGGATTTTGACTCTCAATTTCCATCTTTTCGACCCCCCCCCCAGCACATACCGTCCCGCCCACGTTTTCGGGATTGATCACCCCCCCTTTATGTTTAAACAATTTTATTGCCACACCCATGCCCACCATGTTCCCCCCCTTCCCCTACCCTCCTTTTTATTCAGATGATAACTTGCCCACCAATATCGTTAAAGATTAAATTTCTTTTCCACCCTATAGTCCTCCTTTCCTTCTCTGAATTTAAACAAAAATTTAGTCTCATTTTCTGGCATTGGACAGTCTTCTTTTCCTTTTTTCGGAGTGTGATGCCAAATTTTAGTCTCTCCGGTCGATGGTAGTGGCGCGTGCCCGTTGAAAAACAGTCCCCCTTCTTCCCATACTCCAACCCAATCAGCGATTTGGTCACTCACCATTCTCCCCTCCCCCAACGATACCGGACTCTTGGCTCACCTGGTTGTTCCATTGTCTCTTATCAGGCTTTGGAAACCCCCCCCTGTTTTTTTTTTTTTTTTGCTTTGAAGGTAAATTTCAAAATTCTTCCAACCGAATGGGCAGGAATTTCCTCCGGGCACAACTCCCCCTGGTGAAACCCTCCTGATTTATTTGGTCGTTCTCTTGGTGTCCACCGGCCAACTTTCTTTGAACCAACCCGGCCCTGTGTTAATTAGTCTTTCTGCTTTCGCTTTTTTCAACGAGGTCCCGGGCTTTTCTTATTTTTCCGGAAACTGAACGCTCTGTTCCGCCGGTCCCTTTTCCATTGAAAATTCCAACCTTCCGTCTTACCCGTGCGGATGATTTGCCCCCCTTTGGAAATCCCAAACAGTTTTTTTTCTTTAAGATTTTTTTATGAAGGGTTTTAACCCCCAACCTGTGAGCTGTATGCTTTGCCTACTCTCAGCAAAATCTTTTTGTGCTTCCCTTCCCTCGCACTTTGAATTTTTTGGGCCGCGAGTCTGTCTTGATGTGAGAAACTATGTCCTTGTTTTACCTTCCCCCCCCCCCCCCTATGTTCGACCTTAAACCCCTTTTTTTCCCCGCGAAACTTATACCTTCATCCCTTCCTTTCTTTTTCCCGTTAATTCCCGATCGTTCTTCACCTTCCCAATCCACTTCGTTTCCTTACGAAGGTGACAAAAAAACCCAGCTTTTTCCCGGGGCGTGTTCGGAAACCCCACCTTTCCACCGCCTTCCTCCCCCCGACGCACCTCTTCCATGGGTGTGGGGTTTGCGCCCCCCCATGTTCTTTGTGCTTTTCGGAAACCCGTCTAGAGTGTTTTTTTGGGTTTTTCTTCCCGGAAAAGAAACTGGTTTTATGGTGTTTCACCTCTGAAACGACTTCGGATCCCCCCCTTCCTTTAGGACCCCCCCCCCTCTGGGGGCTAGGGTTCAGCCTAGGCTGGTTCTCTGCATAGGTACCCCAAAAAAATCGAGGCTACGTTCGTTAAGGCGTGATTGTGGTACAATATTGATAATGGCTCTGGGTCGCGGCACGCAAACTTACGTGAGCCTCCTCCTTGCATTGGCCAACTCGTTCGTCAATCCAAGGTTTCCCTGCCTTCTCTGACACCATTTTAAAAGTTTCTCCTGTTTGTCGGTCACTTTTTCGTTTCTTTTGTCGTTTTTTTTTGACCGACCCACCCCAGAACTTTGTGTATTTTCCCTTTTTGAATGCTCGATTTTTGGAATCTCCCAACTCTCCTTCCCACCCTTTGAACAAAAGCCAGGTTTTTCCCCTTTGATCTCCTTGCTTGATCCCCTCTCTTAGCGCTCCTCTTTGCTGATTTCCCAACCGACCCATTTTTTTTTTCCCCAAGGGATCGTGGCCCCCCCCCATTTTTTTAGTTTTCCCCCCCCCCACCTTGGTGGCCATGCCCCCTCCCCCCTTGTCTCCTTCTTCCCGAACACGTTTTGAATACATTCATAGTGATTTGTCCCTTTTTTTTAAAAATATAAAAATTTGGTCAGGATGTCGCGCTTTTTGTTTTCTTAACTTTTCCTTATGTTTTTAATCCTTCCTTTTAGTACATCGATTCTTGGCCTGCCTCCACTCCATTCTTGTGATCGGGTCCTTCTTTCCTTTCCCAACATTTGCGTTTGCATCCTCTTTTCTTCCCCATACGTGGTTTGTTTGTCTTCGAGCTTGTTTGGCAAAACTTTAGAAATCCCAAACCTTATTCTGCGTCAACAAAGATGCTCCTTCCGCTCCCCCCCCCCCCCCCCCCCAGACCTCTTTTTTTTTGCCTTTCCCTCCCCCTGTAAAAACAGACAAAACATTCTTCCCCTTCCATAAGGTGTTGATTCCCCCCAAATTCCTATCCCCCCCTATTCAATTCGGACTTGTCTGGATCCAGTCTTTCTTCCTTTTCTTTTAAAATTCCCCCCCTGTCCTTTGGAAGGTGCGCTTGGTAATGGGGATCCTTAGGTTCCCCCAAACTGCGCGTTTTTTTCACCTTGTCATTGTTTCTCTTTTGAGCGGTCAAACCTCCCCCCCAGTTTTTTTCCCCGGCAAATCGGCCGTTTTTTTTAATTGGCTTACAACAAAACCCCCCCAAAAAACACCTTCCATGCCACCCGTCTAAGACATCAGACACCCTCTTCGGGACCAGTGACCCCCCTCAGTTCCCTCCCCTATTTTTTGCCCCCCACAGCACTGCGAACTAAGTGGATAATTTAAGTTTACCCCTTTGAATCCGTAACAATCCTTTGTAACTTTTTTGTTTTTGGCAGTGCAGGCCTTTCTTGCTCTTTTTTGATTCTGACGGGGCAAGATTTATCAACCTTTTCCCAAGTTATCAGAGTACTTTTTTTTTCCGCCGGTGGGGTGGCTTCCCCGTCCTCCCTTCCCTGGGGCCTGCACCTCAGAGTTTCTTCAATGGTTCTCTACTTGGTAACGCGAGTTCTCCCCCATCACACGACCCTTTGTTTAGGCCCCTCCAAGCACCGACCACCTCTAACTACGTGTTTTATAACTTTTGCCCTCTTTTAACTCCAATTTTTGGCGCCCCCCCCCCCCCACTGTCAGCCACCCCCCCCCATTTTTGCTACTTTCCAGTGAGACTCCTTTTCCCTTCCCGCAATTCTAAAAATTCCAGCGTTTTTACCCTTTTTCTATTTCCCCTTTGTGGGTTCTTTTAAGTCATCTCTTATAATTAAAATTTTCTCAGAACTTTTTCCTTTCTTCTTGGGATATTTTTTTCCCCGCGCAAATAGTGGAATTCGGGTATACTTTTTCTTCTTTTAGTCCCACAGTCTTTTTTTCACCTTCAGGTTTCCATAAATCCCTTCCAACCCCTGTCGTCGGAACGTTCCTAATCCCCACCCAAAAATTTTTTTTTTCCCTTTCTTGAAGGACCCCATACCGATTTTGCTTTTCCCATACCCTTTCTAAAAACCCAAGATCCGACTTGACAAACCTCGGTTTTTTCACCTCGCCTTCTGGGCTGTGCCTTTTCCGCCCACCCTGAAGCTTCATTCTTCCGGTTGTTTACATTTCAATTTCATCCTTGAGCCCCTGGACCCCCCCCCCGAAGCGTTTCCTTTAAGAAGAGGAGTTCCCCCCCTCCCCCTTTGACCCTAAAATCGGGGCCAGGGACATACACTTTCTCAATTTCCCCCGGGGTTTTTGTTCGCTTGAAATTGCTAACATCAACAAGATCTTTAGAGACACCCCCAATCTCATGTGCCTTTGACCCGGTTTTCCCTCATGAATTGTCGTTTTTACGTTTCTGAACCCAACTCCTCCTTTTTTACCTTTTGTCGTGCAGCCGTTTCTATGATTGTGCTCCCGGCCTCGTTTTGCCTCCCATGTGTACCAACCCCCTTGACAATTTGCGTCCCTTCCCTGATCTTGCGTTTTTTTTCCCCCTGGTTTCCTTGTACCAACACTGTCTCGATGGTTTTGTCCTAAAACCTCGTCCACTTTTTTGTCAGTACCTTTCTTGGACCTTCTCTTCACTTTTTTTTTTCCCCTTCTGAAACCCCCGTTTGGCCGGGGCCCCAAAATTGGAATGTCTTTCCTGCCCCCCCCGGCGAGTTTCTCCATAAGTGGCAAAAATCCTGGACCCCCCGTTCGTTAGTCCTCTCCCTTGTGAACTCCTTACCGTTTTTCAACCTCGATTTCCGTTCGACACACTTGCTCCAGCGAAAAGTTCCACTTTCTTGGGACTATTTTTTCCTCCCTGTGGGTAACATTGATCATTTGTTTCCCGAGCCTCAGGTTCCTTTCCCACTTTCCATTTTCGGGCTTCAAAATGGCGTTCCTTCTGACACATTCCGCGTTAGGTGACGTCTCGCCCCGCTCCCTCCCCGTGCTCGGTCTTTGCGCACAAACATCCTGTCGGGCTAACCGCCATTCCGCCCCCTCAGGCACCCGACTGCGCATTGCGTTTAGTTTTTTTTTTTCCTTGCCCCCCCCCCCCACAAAGCCGGCGACATTTCCTTTTTTCCCCCACTCCGTGGTCATCCCCCACTTGGTGCTTTTTTCCCCTTTCGTAAACTTTTGCCACGATGAACTCAGTGCATTCAACCTCAATCGGAAACTTTGCAAGCTTCGGGACCCCCCATTGAGTAATCCTCATTTTCTTCCGAGTTTTTCCTGCGCCCCAGGCACCCGCCCCGTTTCCTTTGGGCGACTTTTCACTGGAAGGATTTTGAATGTTCACACCTCCACTTCCTTGACCAGGGTCAAGTTTTTTTCCCTTCGGGCGCACCTTTGGGTAGGATTTCACCCTTTGCTCTCGTGAATCCAACCTAACACTATTTCCCCGTTTTCGGTCTCGGATAGTGAGGTTCGTTTTTTCTCTTATGCCCACCTTTCTTCCCACCTTTTTTAGTTCCCTTTCCATTAACCTTTCTCATGGAACTTTAGTTTTTTCGGCGTTTCACCTGATCGCCTTTGGCCTTCCCCCCCTTTGTTCTTCCCCCCCCCCCCTTTTTTTCCAGACTAGGTCTCTCCCTTTCTGATAGGATTTCTTAAATTAGTCTCTGCCATGTCTGTAATCCTCATTTCTTTTTCCCTGTATTCTTTTCCCCCAAGTTGGGATTTCCTATTTTCTTTTGGGCTACCCGCTTGACCCACTGCTTTTTTTCCCCTTGCGGGGCGTTTCGAATGATTTTCTTTTTTACCTTTTTTTGCACCACCTGCCGTGTTCACTTTTAACACCTTCATTCTTCCTTTCCCCAATTATTTGGGGGCCCTTTCTTCCCTGAAGTTTAAACTAAGCATTTTTCCTACTCAAAAATTGCGATTGTGTTTGTATTTTTACCCAAAGAGTTTTGACCCCTTTTTTACCCAATTCAGTTCTGGGACCCCGTGACCCCACGGATTACCCGTGATATTCCATTTACTGCAGCCTTGTGAATTTTTTTTTCCCCCCTCTTTTCCCCCTAACATGTTTTGTTACCCCGTCGCCTTTGAAGATAAGACGTTCTCCCCTAATTCCCATATTTATGCACTCCTGAACAGGTGGCACACATTCGTTCCGCCCCCCCCCATCCTCTCAGTTGTTGTTTTCTGATTCCGATGGTTGCAAACCGAATCTTGTCCCCCACGGTCTCCTTGCCGAAAGAGGTGTCATTGTTTTTTTTTTTTAGGTTTGTTCTTTAGTTCTAAGTGATTTCTTTCTATCAAATGCCCACCCCCCGACCCATAGGGCGTAATTCTGCTGTACACAGTTTTTGCCCAAGGCTTGTTCTGCTCCACGTTTCCTGAACAATATCCCTCACCTTTTACGTGGGCAAATGGCCGATTACAATTTGGCTACGGCCACTCGTTTGATGATTGCACCCCCTCCCCAAAATTTTCTCCCCCCCTTTCTCGGTGACCGTTTTTTTTTGACTTGGCTCATTTACTTCCGTAATTCCTTTCTCCCCTGAACAATAAATTTTTTCTTCCCACCGATTGAGAGCGGCCAGTACGCCCCCCCCCAAATAGAAACCCCCTAATTACCTCCTCAAGTTTGAACTTGGAGGTTTTTTTAGCGGAGTTGTCCCTAAGCCCAAAGTGACCCCCACTTCCCCCCCTCCCTTCCCGCGCCCCCCCTCTTCAAATCGGGACACTCATTTTCTTTAAATATCGACCCATAACACCGAATTATCGTCCTTCTCCGTCCCGCCAAGGATTTCTTCACACCAAAAGGGGCCCCTGCCCTCCTATTGAATATCCATCCCTTTTCTTTTCCTCCCCCTCCGGTGGTCCTTTTTCTGGTACCAATACAATATCCCCAAAGCGTTGGCAAGACTGCCCCCTTGACTAGGCCTACCCCCCCCCCTTTGTTTTATTCTATGTTCTCCCTTGCGGCTATTTTTGAATTGCGAACCATTTGCGGGCCTGATTTGTTTTCCAAAAAACTTTTTTTCTTTTCTCCGACGGATGATGGTCCCCCCCCTTCCTCCTCTCCAGTTGTACACCTCCTTTCTGGACACAACGTCGTCCCGTAAACTTGCGCTCCGTTTCCTTGTCAGTCTCCCTCCTCCCTTGTTTCGCT
>Ga0179593_1485431_pt1 | contig 17917 bp, 21 predicted proteins | sample CZODoug2_1_08_16_FD_185931 | JGI IMG/M metagenome (GOLD analysis project Ga0179593, IMG submission 185931) | Vadose zone soil fungal communities from Angelo Coast Range Reserve, California, USA - CZODoug2_1_08_16fungal (PacBio error correction) | ecosystem: Environmental > Terrestrial > Soil >... | reverse complement strand
GGTAGGTGATGTTGCGCAAAGACCGTTTTCTGCGGTTGAGGTGTTTTTTACTAATTTTTGTCGTAGAAGCAACTTTGAGCATGAGTAGCCTCGCAACTTGTTTCTTTGTTAACACAAACATTTTTCTTTTTGCTTTTTTTTCAGCATTGCATCTAGGCGCGGTTTTTACTTTTGGAGATTGGGAATTTCCCCCCCCCCTCTTTCTTTTTTTTCCTTTTCTCAACACCTTTGCCTCCGGATATGAGAACGCTGTTTTGTCCTCTGTAGAATACGGAGATCACCGTTATGGCTTCCCTGACCCAGAGTCCGCCAGTGGCCTAACGCCCCAGACGGATTGCTATTTGACAAAGTTGGCCGAGCAGAGTTACCGTATACATTCACTTCCGTATTTAGGGGGTCCTTTGTAAAGCCCCCACCCTTGTTTTATACTTGCTACAGGACCGCCCCCCTCCTCCCCCCAACCTAACCCTTATACTCAAGAAGAAACCCCTGGGAGGATGCCCCCCGTTTCTCTCTCTCACCATTGTTTCTTTTAAAAGCCCCAAGGGATCCTCACTTCTTTCTGGATGAAAACCAATCGGAGTTGATACCTCTATAGTAGGAGCACGTGCGGCTAAAGTTGCTTGACCGGTTCTGTGCCACGGCACTCAGTGAATCAAGCTCAAAACTTGAGTTAAGTAGGGCGATTGACCGTCCGTAACACTGTTATTTTGCCCTGGTCCTCGGTCTCCCCTCTGATAGGGCCTTCTAGGTCCCACAATCGTGTCTCCCCTCCTTGCGACCCAAACTCAGCTCCCCACACACCTTTTCTTGTTTTTTAGACATGAACACAAAGAGGGTTACAGGAATAAGAGGCAAACGAAGGGGATATTCTCAAATCCGTTAGACTTCATTAGAGAAAACAAAGGGATGGAATCTTGAGTTGTTTTTGTAAGGAAGTGGTAGTCCCTAAGTCGAAGCCTACCACCCGAGCACAGGAGCTGGGACGTCCAGCCCAACCAGTCAGAAACGCCAGGTTGTGGACTCATAGTTTTTAGGATAGGTTTTGTAGCCATCCGCTTCCCCCTTTTCCCCGTTGATTTCACTCTTTTAGAATTGGGTGAAAACGTTTAGGGCATTGTCCTTTCCTCCCATACCCATTTTCGGCCCCCTTGCCCCCCCCCTGATAGCAACCATTTTTTTGTTCACCCAACTGGTTGTGGCTGCCTTTTTTACCCAATATTGTGTTTTTAAAGAGCAGTGTCCTCCCCCCCACCCCCTTGGCCCTTTGGGTCACAGATTCCTTCCCCTATGGAATCGCTTTGGTTTTCCCTTGTTCCCAAACTTCCCTTTCTCACCGTGGTTTGCCACCTAGGGATTGTTTTTCATTGTTCCTATCTTAGCGGGGATTCGGGCTTTTGTTGAGAATGATGGACGGACCCCCTCGCGTTTTTAGAATTGGAGAATACGGGCCGGTTTGTATCCAAGATGCCCTGAACGTAAAACCCTTTGTCCAGTCCCCCCATGCTGCGGGGAACGTTATCGATTGATTTGCCCTTTTCCCCATACCTCGTATCAAGCTTTCCCTTGAAGTGTCTATTTCGGTTGGTTCTGCCCCCTGTGCCGGTTCCTGAATTGAGATGGGGATAATATTTTTCTTGTGGCCCCCGATTGTGTATTGTTATGCACCCCTTCTGCATCTTTGCCTTCGGGTCACTTGCGCATGTGATGACCTGCTGTCGAATTAGCTATTTTATGGGCTTATTCGTCTTCATTTGTTTGTTTGTCTTTATGTTCTGTGTTTCCGTCCCGCAAGATGCTCCCCGTTTTTGGGGGACCTTTTTTTTTTTTTTTCCTCAACTTGCTTTTTTTTTTCTTTTCCGTTACAGGTTATTTCGATGATGTGCCCTTTTCATCCTCCCACCATACCGACCTGCGCCTTGATGATTTTTTTTTTTTTTTTCCCCTTTTTTCCTATCCCAGCCCTGGGTTCTTTCCACGGTGCCATTTGTACTCGGCCTACTATTGTCGGACAGCACCATCCCATCCATTGCACGTTGTTTTCAGGTGTTGGCCAGTTCCCCTATTTTCCCGTATATGTTTGGACCTTTCCCTGGCTTTCCCTTAATTGTTTGCGTGAACTTTACAATAGCACCCACACTTCCTATCCCCCTGTTAATTGGAGCCAGCCCCCCTCCCGGGTCTATATCGCCCCTTTCGTTTGAGAAGAATAGTTAACTAGTCCAATCCATCTCTTTTTTTCCCTCTTCTCCCCAATGTCCTCCTACCCCCTGAACGTTTGCACCAATGCCTGAAAAACTTCAACCCGGCACCACAAACCCCAAATCCCCATGACTCATATTGTTTTGGCAATTCTTTTCCTTGCTCCCTTGCAAGGAGGCACGCTCATTTGACGTCTTCTGCCCCCTTATCAGAATTACCTTGTTCGGTGAGTGCCCAAGGCTACCGATGCCCCCCCCACACCTTTTTTAGGCACCCAGGCTTCAATGATTTGTGTCGACCCACAGCCCCCATTAAGGTCCACCTCTCATTGGTTTGTATGTTGCTTTCACCCTTTACACTGAAACCGAAAGGGCCCCACATGTGACCGGCAGTACCTTGAGCATTTATATCCCGAACATAACACACCTGTTCGTGGACCATTGTATGAAGTTTCCCGCTCATTGAATTGTTGTTCCGGTTTGCGACGTGGCTGTTTCGTTCCACCCTGGATTGGGGGGGGTGGCGATTGGTTGATCCTGCGTTGATGCAGCATGATGTTTCCATTGCCCATACAACGTCACACCGTGATTGAAAGACTTTCGTTCTTGCCCCCTGTTTGCCTATGGTACTTTCCGCACCTCCCGCCATTTTTTATGCGGGCGGTCATCGTATTCTGTTTTGTTTTTTCTCCAGCTCGGCACATACCCCGTCCTGCCCCTCCTTACGGTCCGCCCGGTTCATTTTACTCCCCGAATCTGACGGAACTTTCCACTCCAAGACTGTGTACACCCCCCTATCTGTTTTTTTTTTCTTTTCTTTTCTTTGTTCGTGCGATCAGTGACCACCACACTCCCTCCTTCAAGGGTTCTCCACCAGCAAACGAATCTACCCCTGATGTCCGGAAAACTTTGATTTATCCGCATTGGTCATATTTACCTCTATTGGTACTATTCCTCCCTTCCGGGACCCCCCCTTTTTTGTGAAGGTGAAAATCGGTCTGAATGTAAATTTTACTCCTTCCGGCCTGACGTTTACCGCTGAACCATCTTCTCTGCCACCTTTAATCCCCCCCCCCCCCCTTTTTCCTTTTTCCCTGCTTTCTTCGGAGTCCCCGTCACCGCAGTTATGCGCGGTTGCCGCCCAACTTGTTCTCTACGCATAGTACAAGCGTTCACTTCTCCTTACGAAGGTATAACACTTTTTTTTCTGGTCGAGAACCAATTGCCCCCTTTTCCAACCCCCCATCCTTCCTTGGAGTATTTGATCTGCTTTTCTCAGACGGTCCTTTCTATCGCGTGAATTGTTTTTTTGACCCTCCGAATGTACTCGCTGCCTTTTTTTTCCTTTTTGTCTTTACCGGTTTAAACTTTCTGCCGATGCTGTTTCATATTCCCCACCCTCCCGACGATCCTTCTTTGGCTTTCCCCCGACCCGCTGATTTTGAAAATTGTCCGCCTTTTTTCCCCTTACTGCAGTACGTTTCCGCGAAAATGAGGGCAGCTTCTCCTAATTTCCACCTTGTTGCCCTGTTTTTCTCCCCTTCCATGTCCTTCCTTCTTTTTTTAATCAACCCGACAAACACTTTCTTTTTTTTTCCCTTCCCTCCCTCTTTGTTGTGATATCTCTTTGCCTTTGCTTTCCCACCAACCCCTTAAACTTCTCTGGCGTTTTCCTTTTGTAAGCACATCCCCTTTGATTTTTTTTATGGCGTACGATCCGCCTCCCCACCTTTCTCACTTACTGCGCTTCTTGTCTTGTCCCGTCCTGTGCACCATTAGCACGCGCTCTCGCCAGTTTCCGTCTTCTTACAACGTTTGCAGTCCCAGCGCTTTTTTCTTTTTTTTATTGGGAGCCTTGCCTGGCTATGTGTAAGCCCCCCTGCCAACCCTTTTGAGTTTTCTCCCTGCGATTAGGACCCATCCCCCCCCCTTTTTCTGGATATACAAGTCCGGCCGAATCCCGCAGAAGTTGCTTCGTGGCTGTTTCAATAACCTACCTTTTTTTTTTGTGAATTGGTTCTTGTTGGTGAAGTGTCGTCTTTTCCTCACCAGCGGTGGTCCTTTTAGTTCCCTAGCCTCCCGTTTCCAGCTTTTCTGACCTTCTCCCAGCTCATTCCCTTTGTCTGACAACGCGCCTGACCTATTCCTCTCCCCCTCATACCCAGGAAGCCAAGCCGGTGATTTCCCCTTATATTTTCTCTTCCGAATATTCAGTCCTTTTATTTCCCCCCCTTGACCCGTACTTTCTCTTTTCCGTATGTAGTCCGGGGTCCTACACCCCCACCTTTTTTGCCATTTTTTCTTCTTTCTCCTTTTTTTCATGAGTCTCCTCTGACAACCCTTTTGAATCATCTTGCTCCCTTCCTTTTTCAATGCTCGTTTCTTTTTTCTTCTTGCAAAAATTTCTTTTTTTCGAATTAATTTTTGTGTTCCCCCAGTGGAGCTCAAAAAGCATCAATTTTTGCTTCCCCTCGTTATGGCACTTTTTCCCCAACCCTTGGGAGCTCTATGTGCAGATTCTCTATTTGTGGGCACCGCCAAGCTCCCCTACGTTGTTTTATAACCCCCTTACGCCCAACTTTTTTTCCTAGCCATTGGTTATAATACTTGGACAACTTTTTGTGCGTATTTGCCAATTAAGCCCATAACCCCCCATCCTTTTTTCGAAACCACCCTTTTTTTTCTCCCGCGCCCCCCCCCCTCCCTCTAGCCTATCCGACCCGTTTTTTGTTTATTCTCAGAAAGCCCTAGTTTCCTTCAGGCACGTTTTTTTTTCCTTTTTTCCTTTTTTTTTTCCCCAAAATATCCCCCAATGAGTATTGTCCAGCCCCCCCCCTCGATTGCTTCTTCTTGAGTTCCAAAGTTGTCCACCAGCCTTTTAGACACAACCTTCCCCTCTTTTTTTTTCCCCCCCTAACTGCATTTTCCTTTCCTTTTTAAAAGGTATCACCCGTTACATCCTTCCATTGCTTTTGATGTAAACTGTTTTAGTTTTCGTTGCTAATTTGAGTTGGGCGGGTTTCTTTTATGGGTTTTACTTTCACCCTTGATTCTTTTTTCCAAGATGTGGGCTTGCGGCAGGACCTTTCTTTCCTGCTCAATTAATTCCATCTATCTCCTCAATTGCGGTATACTCCCTTTTAATGTCTCCTCTCCCTCCAGGGATCTGCTTGTCCTTTAATTTGTGAGCATTTTAATTTTTCCCTCAACTAGGGACGAAGTCCTTTTCAAGAGTGGAATTTTACTTAGTGGCGTCCCCCCCACTGCGCTAGACCCATGCCACTCTCGATTCTTTGAACCTTACCTTCCTTTTTTTTACGCCCTCCTTTTTTTTGCAGTTAAGCCGTCTCATTAACGGCCAACGGGTCCCCCCCCCCTCCCCCACCTGGTTAACCTCCCTTGTGTGGAGTGAACTGAAGCATCTGCTTTTTTCCTTGGGTTCAAGTTTTTCAAAAGTTTGTTCCATTTCACCACGGACACTTCCAACAATCAAGACCCAGCGTTTAAAAGCTATGTCGTTCCCCTTCTCTAACCTCCTGTCCTGTTTCGAAATCCCCTCTTCTTTAGTTTGGTCACCCGAATCCCGAGAAGCTAGAATCTCATCCCCCCCTGGGTTGTCACTTTGAGACTTGACTCTTTTCCCCAAGCCACGCTAGTTGCAACAGATTTCCTCCTGTTTGAAGGGCCAGTTTCAACCCAGACCAGCCTCCCGCTTCCTCCTTTGATTATGTCTGGAGTTCATTTGGCCAATTGTCCCTTCAGGCATGGGGGGTTTGATGTCCCCCATTGGTGCGCGGCTTTTTTCCTGTCTCACCGAAAAATTTATTCAGTGCTAACCTGCCCATACGATTTTTCCTTCGCGTTTCAAAAATTTCAGGCTCCCCCCTCATCTTGCGTAAGAGAACAATACGCATCCCTTTTAACCGGGAGTTTTTTTTGCCCCTTTTGACGGTAACCCTTTACCCAATCTCTCAGCTGCTGAAGGATTTTCCTCGTACCCTGAGTGGCGAACTTCCGGCTTTACTTTCTTGTCACCCCCCGGTGGGACACCCCTTTTGTGAACCCACTGTGTGTCGGATTCTTTCCGCTCCATGTATTTGCTTGGTTTTGACTCTCCGCTACTTTACAGGAGCTCCTCCCAATGGGTCGCGTTTGTCGGTGAACCTTGTCCCCTCCACTTACTAACTGTAACAGGACCTCTCTTTCCTAGTGGACCCATTTGCAGACGATTAAACACGCAAGGGCATCCCGCTTTTTCTTTTCCTAGCCCCCCTCACCTTTTCCATTTGCGTTGAGTTGACTTTTTCTTTTGTTTGACTTCCTTTGGTGGATTTGATTTATATTTTTCTCGTGAGTGACTATAAAACAATCCCCTTCTCAGATCCCCATTGATTGAGGGTTCGACCCCCTTCTCCCCTGCAATAAACGCGGTTCCACCCCCCATCCCCCTCCATACCATTTTCCCTTCATCCCCCGACAATTCCGTTTTCCCCCCTCTCAGTTTGGCCCCCGTCATTCCAGTACAAGCCTGGCTCCCCCCCCCGCCCGTTTTTTTCTGCTTTTAAGGGGGGCCTTGGCAAACCGAACTTTTTTTTTTCCTTTCCCTCTGGTTGGCCTCTCTTTTCATTGTTAACCCGGTGTTGACCGGCTTTTGCAATCGGTTGACCCCCGCGGTACCTCTACGCAAAGCCAGTTTTTTCTTTTCCCTTGCCTCTTACTCATAAGTACCCAGTGATAAGAGCCGGGTGACATGTTTTGAATCAGCATCCTCCTAACCTGAATCTCAGCGTAGCATTTTTCCCATCGGCATTCTTGCTTTTCGATTGATCACCCTTTTTCTCCCCTTTGACCAGAAGTGTGAATTTTTTCTAGAATTCAATTCCCCCCCCATTTTTCTCCTCCCCCTAAGAAGGGGGTCACAATAAGCTTTCCCACAAAGTTTTTCTAATGATGTCCATGCTCTCAGCTGCTCCTCAAATTCTTTTTCCGCGGTTGGCCAACTCACACCTTCCCCCCAGTGGTTTTTTTTTTCCCTGCAAAACCCCCCCCGATTTTTTTGCGCACCAGGCGAATTCCTTTTTTTTTCCCCCCCCCCTTTCTCCCTTTAACCTTGTCAGGCAAGGCCCCCCCGTGACTGGACACCGCCTCCGGGTGTTTTTTCTTCCCAGAAATCCACCATCCCTTTCTCTTTTCCCCCGTCCCGTTGTTTTTTTAATATTTGAGGGGCTGTTTATTTGCTCAAGTCCCCTTTCCCCTCGTTCGTTGTCTTTTTAAAAGTTTTTCTTGGTTTGAGAAAGGATTTCCCCCCCCCCTCCCCGTGTGCCCCTCTGTACGGGGACAACAACCACCCATCGGTGGGTATTTCTGTTTCAACTCACTTTGAAATTACCCCTTTTGAACACCCCCTAGCAGTGGGAATGATAGGAACAACTCCCTCTTTTCCCCCCCTGCCCTACAGTGATATTAATTGCCATGCGGCTGTCGGTATGTCGCTTCTCTTTGATGGGGAGTCCAATGTGCGTGCGAAGAAACGGGTCCACCCCTCTTTCCTTCCATTCCTTCCAAGCCCCCACACTCTGCTCGTCGTATTCCCAGTCGTGCGCCTTGGGCGAGTATGGGCTTTTTCCCCACCTTCGTTTTCCCCCTGGGCGTTGCCCAAGCTACCCCCCTACTCTTCCCCCCAAACCTTGAACACTGCCCTACTACGAGCTGCCCCCACGGTTCTTCTTTAGGTTTTACGCTTTCCCCCCCACTTCACACCGACGTTCTTTTTCTACTGGGTCTGCTCGGGTCCAATGATTTTTTTTTCCCCTCAGTTCTTGCAATGCCATTTCACACCGTTGTGAATGTACAAAGCTGTCGATGTCTGGGAACTTTTTGCTGCGGACGTCTTTTTTCCTTCCCAAAGGACTGGCGTTTTAGATGCACAGTTTAGACTATCGCCGTGAAAAACCCCCCCCCACTTCCTCTCCCACCCAACAATCGTTTCAGCCAAACGGAATGCTTCCTGAACCCCCACCCAAATCTGCTTAGGTTCCTTTCTCATTATTTTCTGTTCAACACAACAGGCCTGATGCCCTTTGTTTTTACCCCCCTGCCTTGTCTTTGGTAATGTCATCCGTTCTCATTTCAAATGTGGTACTTGTCAGTGTGTCTCGTTTCTTTCCCATTTGAGAGACACTCCCCGGCCATGTTGTTCGGTTGTCGCTGTCCCCCCCGGCCATAACTTCCGTTTTTGGGTTCCTATTTTTTCCTTCATAGACGCCCCCCCCCTTTTTTCAAATGTGGTTTTAGGCTTTTTGCCGTCGTTGGAAGGGCCTTTTTTTTTTTCCCTGAAAGTGATCGCTTTCCTTCTTCTACGCGTCCGCGTTCCTTCTCCCCCGGATGGTGTGTTTTTCTTTTTTTGTCGTCTGGTCCTTGGTTTAGAAAAAAACTTTTTTTTCCCGAGGATCCCTTGGGAAAACAATGGTCAAAGATTTGTCGCCTTTCCCTGGGGGGTACTTTTTTCCTAGTTTTGAAGTTAATTGCTTGATGGAATGATCTACGATGGGTGTTGCAAGGTCCTGCCCTGCAGTTTACTTAGAGTTTCCCTTTCCACTCTGACAGGAAGGCTCTCCACCTCCTTTTGTTACCATCGCCCCCCCAGTACCGAGATCCGGTCGAGACCAAGTCCTCATCCCCAGATCCCTCATCCGTTTCGTTTGTGCCCCCCCTTTTTACACGAAAGTTCACGGTTTCCATGGTTGCTTTCAGTTAACAGCCAATAGTCCATAAGGCTCTTTCCCACGTCAGAGGATTTTTCTTTTCCCCCGACTTTTCTATTTGTTAGGTCTTTTTAGGGTTTACTTAGATATGTAAGTCCGTTTGACTCAGGAGTTTCTTTTCCTTGAGCGGGCCAGATTGGGGGTGGTTTTTTTGGACTATGTTTTTTTCCCTTTATCCCTTTCCTGCTGAATACAGCCGATGAAGGAAAAGACCCGCCCTTCTGGTGCTTCCCCTTCCAAAATCAGTTTCTTGTGCCATTTGTCTATTTATATACTCTGGCACAACATTAGGCCGACCCCGAGTCCTCCCCCCCCCCAGTCGTCACTTTTTCTGCACAAATCGCATATTTTCTTTTTTTCCCGAGGCAAGTGCCATTCACCCTCCCACTACGTCTCCCTGACTCTAGGCTTCTCTTTGCCCCATTAGACCTTGCAAATTATACCCTCCCTTTTTCTGCATCATTCTCCCACTGTAATTGGATAACTTCATTACCTGTTCTTTTCTTTTCTCCTCTGGCGAATGCTTAAGCCCTCCCACTCCAACGTTCCTCTGTGAGCTTCCGAACCGCCCGGTCACAACGCCTCTGCCGTACAAACTTCACACCCATACGTTTTGGATGGAGTATTATGGCACCCGGCCTGTTTTTGGACGGCCTCCGAACAGACAGCCGCCCTTGACATCTAGATAATGTGACTGATACGTCCCTGCGACCCAAAGTTTGCTTTTTACGTTCTTCTCACCACGGACAACCTTTGATGACAAAAGCACCCCCACTTCCGTTGTTCTGTTGCTGGTCTTCCTGTCCAGTCCCCGTTAAGTTCTTCACCATGTTTGTTCCTTTTTTTCCGGTCTAGTTTCCATTTTTCCCCCTTTATTTGGGGGCCAAGCGGCGCTTCCAGTTGTTCTGTCAAACCACGTCCCTCCCCCTGTGGGTTACTGTTGCCGCAAAAGATGTCACACGACACTCCGGGCTGTGGGTTTGTAAATATTATGGACGTGGGACTTTTTTTCTTTCCTCTTCCACCACGGTGCGGGAGTGCTCGGGTAGTGGGACCGCAGGCTCTAGTTCTTTATTGTCTACACCCGGTTTTCCCCTGCAGGCGACCCCCCTTTTCTTAACGTTCCAGAAGACATTGATTTGGGATGAGGAATCGCGCCATTATTAGGGTTTTAGTTCCCAAAATCCCCAAGAGCGGATTCCCTAGGCAATAGTGCGCGTACCAACCAGTCGTTTCTCTCTGGTCCCTTCTGGCGACACTGTTTTTTTCAAGTGTAGTTTGTTTTGACTACTGTTGACCTGGACTCCCCTCCTCCTTACGGGTTCCTTCTAAGGGGTAGATCTTGCCTCGGCGCACGTAAAAAATTCCAGTTGAGGCCTTTCTCTTCCCTCTATCAGTCCCGCTGTTTTCTTTTCCATTACCGCCCCAATGTGATTTTTTTTTTTTCATTTTGTACTCAAGCGAAACTTCTTCCCTTTTTATCTTTTCGGGGACCTTTTGTTCAGGTAATCCAACCCACTGTCCATTTCCACACACTACTCGCAGAGGGTTCTTTCGCCACGACTTTTTCTTCTGCCCGGGTCTTGATATTTTTCTTAATGGGGTTTTGCCGCCCCCCCCGTCTCAGGTTCCTCCCGAGTGGATTTCTCTTCCTCGTTTTAACCGTGCCGTTCCGCCCTCCCTCTTTCCCGTGATCAGGCGTTGATTTTTTTTGATTTCATGTCCTTTCTGAAGCCTGATTTGCAACATTGCAAGGGCCCAGATTAATGGGGCTATTGCTGGCCTTTCTTCGTCTGCCTCACTACACCTGCCCGCTTGTTCCCAAAGTTTTCTAACACTTGCTCTTTTTAGTACTTTTTTGAACGCCACAGGGAACGATTCTCCATCTCCTTGTGAGAGCGTTTTTTTTTTTCCTTTCCTTGGTGTTCAAATATTTCAACAAGAATCTTCTCGTTTTTTTTTTTTTCCGCACCCTGGCCAACCCCCCTCTGGAAACTTTTCTTGATCCCCGCTGACCTCATTTCCCAACTTTTACGTCTAGATTCGTCTCTTGCCCCCCTTTCAAGTTTTTACCCCCTGTGCAGGCTGCGGGCCAACACCGCGGCTAGTTTTTTTTGATTCTTTTTGAGTCCGGCCAAAGGTGTTTCTTGTTCCCCTTCTTTGTGAACGCCCACCAGACCCGTATGACTTCCCTCCATTCGCTGAGTACCCCCTTTCTATTTCCTTGTGCCAGTCCCCATTAGGCGTTCCTCAAGTCCTGGAGAAGTTCTACGTTTCCGTTTGTGTTTTCTTTTCCTCCCACCCCTCCCCAGTCTTTAATTGATGGTGGGCCCGGGGTTTGGTGTTTTTTTCATCGACTCGTCACCTGCCAAACCCCTGGTTCCTTTTAAGAGTTCGCCCCCCCCTCCTTTGGTTCCTTCCTCCACTGATAAGACCCGAGGTTGGGAATGAAGAAACCTGGATTCAGAAAGTTTTGGGGCTCTCTGTCTCCAGGCTCGACTTGGTCCTTATCTGTTTTCGCGCCGAATCTTTCAGCCCTTTCAGTTTTTGTGCCGTAGGGTGATGGGGATCTTTACGCCACCCGCGTGTCCTTAAGAAACTTGCATTTTTGTTTTTTTGGGCTTTCTGCTTTCCCCACGGTAAGATATTGCCAAGTGAACATGTGGAGTCCCTTCGTTTCCTACCTTTTTTTCCTCTCTTGTTGTCGTCGTTTCTGTTGAATCTCAATTCTTGTGCTTTGTCCTCTTCTTGCGCCCATAAAATACTTGGCTCTTTTTTTTGATTCCTCTAGTCTTGCTGCACAAAATGTGTGTCCGTATCATAGGGCATCGTCGATTCTGTGTCCTGAAGCTTCCACTCGATTTTTTTCTATCCCCAAGTTCCCGGGATTTCATTCCTTGTTAGATTTTGCCCCGAAATGTTGTTGGAGTGTCGTTGGCTCCTATTGCCAATCACCAAAACTTCATTGCGTAAGTTTGTTTCGCACTACAACCTTTCTTAAACCGGCCCCCCTTTCCTGTCATCCAGTCCGAAACCCCAGTTTTCATTGTGTCAGACGCTTTTCCCCGTGTATGGTTTTCTTTGTTCTTTAAAGGGTGGTCCGCCTCACCTCCTATTCTAGCCCATTCCTGAATTTTTTTCTCCCCCCCCAAATCTTTGATGTTCTTTATGTGAACCAGTGCCATCAAGAATTGGGGTCGTTCCGGGTTTTCACTAATTCCTCTCTTGCATTAACCTGGGGTCCGTGATTTCAAGAAAGTCGGACTCCTCCCTCTTTTTCCTCTCCTATTTTTTTGGTCCAAGAGGTTATTCTTTGCCTCTTGGTGAGTTGGATTTGGTGGTTTTTGCTGTGCCCAGCTCAGGCGGTGGGTTCACCCTTGTATAAGTTGGTGCTTTGGTACCCCTTCTTTTCTCCTTCTTTATTTTGAGTATACTTGTACTTTCTCTTTCACAGGTTGGCCTTTTTTCTTGAATAACGGGTGCGGGATTGCACATCTTCAATTAGGTGTCTCGTAGAAATGTCCCCTTCCCCCGAGTTTATACTTCTTTCGCGCCAGTTGCGTTCAGAGTCCTAGGGACCAGCCACGCTGCTTTTTGCCCTGGGGCTTTTGAAAAATGGTATGTCTTTTTTTTCCCCCTCCTCCAGCGTGGCCGGGTCCCTTCTTTTTTCGAAACTGCCCTCTTTTCTTTTTTTTTTTTTTAACGGTTAGGGGTCAATTTGGCCGCCCCGGCCTTAATTTTTTGCTCTTTCCCCTGTCCTGGAAGTTTCCATGCTCCGTGACCCCCTTGTGAACGTTTTTTTTCCCAAAACCCAAGTTCCCACCAGTAGCTGATTTCCCTCGCCGATTCCCACGTCCCTCTACCCCTCGTCCCCCCCTAGGTCCCAGCGCTTCCTTTTCACCATCTCTCATTCTCTAACCAGGTTCATACAGCCCTTTCTTCCGCGTATTTCCCCAGAGCCCCGTTCTTCCCTAGTTTCCCCTTGTGAACCGATGTTTCAGAGACTATTTTCCCCCCCCCCCCCCCCAGATTTTCCCCTTTGGAATTAGTAAAGGGCGCCGGGTTAGCTAAAGACACGCGTTTTCCCCGATTCTCTGGGCTCTATGTAAAGAGGTTTGGAGCCATTTTTCACTCCCTCTGAACCCGGGCCGTGCCCCTCCCAACTGTTTCTTCCTTGCTGATGTAGTATCCCCATTAGAACCCCAGAAACGGGTTTTTTCGATTTATATGAAAACCCCCCCGTTCTCGCCAGATTGATACGCCGTCAACTCCAAACTCCATTCCGCCTTCCAAGGGAAAGTTCGTTTTTGAACACCTTGCCATTTCGTGTTGGTACAAAACTGTTGCTAGACGCCCCCCCTTTACACCCCCCTCGATCCTGTTTAGGTAGGGGATGCCTTCCCATATGCGACGAAGCCCCGAAGGAGTTGGGCCGGGTTTTCAACCATTATGTTTTCCCATCGGGCATACCCACATTAACCTTTGGGTTCTTCTGTTCCTTCAGATGTTTCTGGCTTTTTTTCTTGACCCCGCCGCTACTCAGTTGCATCAGAATGGGAGTCTCTTTCATGCCCCCCGACACCCTCCCGCTCCCCAGTGCCTTCCTCTGTCCGTTGGATTACGCCATATCAGTTTTGAGCCAGCTTCTGGCTTTTCACTGGGGCCTTTGTTGGCTAGAAACCGTTTTTTCCCCTTCAGTCAGTGCTTTGCTCCATCCTCCGCCCGACTTGAACCTCGCACTTTTTTGCGGCGGATCAATCCTTTCTGGGGATGGGTGAGTCGGGCGGTTTGTTTTTCCCCCTTTCCCCCTGAGTATTTGTTGTTGGTGTGCACCCGATTGATTCATTTCTCCCAGCCACCTAAGATTCCTTTCCCTGTAGCCGTTATCCATCCCCATAAGACCCCTGATTGGGCCCCCAATCCCATTACCCATTCACACCGTAACTCGGTCGTCCAAATTCCTTTCACACGTCCTTCTTTTAACGTTGAGCATTTTTCCTCCAGTATACCAGCGCTCGTTGTTCACCCGCGTTTTTGGAAGTTCCCCGCCTCCCCCCCCACCCTTTGACCGTCAGCGTTTCACTTTGAGTTTTTCTCTTTCCAGTTTTTTTGACCTTGTAGGTTTTCGCCGTGCCGGTAACGTCCCCCGTATCCGATCCCCCCCCCATGGATGTTATGAACATCCCTTTTTCCCCCAGCCACGTTTTCGCAGTCTTTCCCGGGATGACTGTATCGGCAGGGAGAGAGGCGAGAGTTCCCTGACCTCGTTTTCCTGCTTCCCCTTAGACTCCGTGGGAATCGGGCCTCACTTTCCATTTTGTTCCTTCTTTTTTTTTGGCCGGATTACTCATGAGGTGACACCTCCCCACCCTGCCTTTGTATTTCATCAGGGGGAGGCACCCCCCCCTGTTTAGAAAGGTTACTTGTCCTGCTATTTCCAAGATTTTTTTGACCATGCCGCCTTGAGAGGTCCTTCTTTATTTCCCTTCAAAAGAGGCCCCACCGATTGTGTTTCCCCCCCCCCCTTTTTCAAACACCCCCGTGCACGTTGCGGAGTCATTACCCTCTCCCCCCTTTTTTTACTGGTTTTCAGCAACGAGCCGAGAGACCCCCGCGCGTCTTGCGGCAAAATTTCCTTCCCCCCCCCCTCAAATCTCTTTTTTCCTCCCCCCCCCCCCTCCTTTGTTTTTTCCTGGATTGCTGGGTTGTTTGGAGTTAAGACCGTTGCTTTCGGGGGTTCTTCTTGCTGAATCCCACCCCAAACCTTTGGGGTGAGTGGTTTTTCCTTCGGCCTTGTCGTCCCCCCTCTTTTGCAACACAGTCGGGTATTCTCCTGTTCAGCCCGCTCAGTAGAGGCGAAAGATTTGGGACTGCGGGGGGCATCAATCTTTCCTGTGCTGCCCTTTTCCCCTTCCCCCCCTTATTCCCAGCGTTAGGCTGTCGAGGGTGTCCGTTTTTCCTTATTGCCATCTTGTCCCTTGCGTGCGCGGGGTGCCTTTTGGACAGCGGTATCCTCTTTTCAAGGAACTTCCCTCCTCGATATTCTTCTCCTTCGGCTTTCCAGGCAGTTTTTTGACAACCCTTCTTCGGACCCGGGTGCGTTCTCCGGCACTCCCACCCTTCTCCCCCCTCCATAGATGCCCCCTTCAACGAGTCTTTTTACGCTTCTTTCCCCTTCTTGTTCTCGGTTTCCCAGTGCTTTCCCCCTGCTTCCAAAACCAAACCTCTGCTTTTGAAACTGGCGATACTCGTTTTTTTTGTACAGCTGTGCTCGGTTTTCTGATGTCTTGCGGACCTGAACTTGCTTTCAACCTTTTGAATTCCAAGAGCCATTTTTTTTTCCTAAGGGTTTTTTTTTGCTTTAGTTGCCTTGGCGTTTCCTCCCTTTTTCGCGTCTGGCTCTCTGGTAAACCGGCTTCTTCCCACTTCTGCCCGTAAACGACATCAAGATCAAACCCCTCGGTCAGCAAACCTCTTATGTCGTCGCCCTCAAACCACCCCTTTTGTTGCGTCCAAATCCTCGGATGGAGTCACCACTCCGACTGCCTTTTTTTATCAGGGTTTCCCTTTTTTGTTTCTGGTGTGGCTTTTCTCATGATGGATACTCCCCGGTGACTTTTGGGGGTCGGGATTTTTGGCTTTGTGTTTTTGAGTGGACTTCTTGTCTTCTCATGAGTTTTTTCTGTTCTTGGGCATTTCTCAACGCCCTACCCTTAGTAAGGAGATATGTGAACCTTGTTGATTTTTTTTTTTCCCCCCCCCCCCCTGGTGATGCCCGCTTTTTGGAAAACACCTCCCCCCCCGTGGTTGGTTAGACCTTCTCGCTTCGTAAGTTTCCAATGTCTGTCCCGGTGTTCCAGTCTTTTTTCCCCCTACCTGGATCGGTTTTTAGTAAAAGGTTGTCCCCCCCCTCTTTTGCCCCCCTTTTTGGCAAAACACCTTTACGGGGCGCTTTTTCCGCGGTTTCCTTTTTTTTTTTTATTCATTTCTATTTGTGACAGCTCCTTGGGGAGTTCCCTTTTCCTTAGTGACAGGGTCTGCGTGATTTGAATGACCCGTCGTTTGTCGTTCCTTCGTTCCGCCGTCTTTAAATTCAGTCTTTTCCCCCATAAGAATGCTTGGGTGTCCCCCTCTCCTTTTTTTTGCCGACACCCCGCTTTCAGGCACCCCTAAAGATGATTCGTGATTTTATTCGGCTTCCAATGGTCCCCCTTCGAAGGCCCACCCACTTTTCCATATGGTTTTGTCTTCTTCTTTAAACAATATTATCCTGCTACTTTCTTAAACCTTTGATCTCTTTCCCCTTTTGGTTCATCTTGTCCGATGTGCGGCCCGGTCACTTGAGAGGTTTGGTCCGGTTTAAAACATTTTTGTAGCGGCAGTGTCTTTTTCTGTCTTGTTGTTTCTTTTTACCACTTGTCTACGAATTGCCACTTTCGTCTTTTTTTTCCGACCAGACAAGTTTTCCTTTTTTTTAGTGATTGTTCTCAAGTGGTGGGAGTTTCCCTTTGGACCTTTAGTGCGTTATTATTTCCCTCGCTGACGATTCCCTTTCTGCCCAAATCCCCATTAACTTCCCCGTTGAAATTTTTTTTTCCGCGTTGCCCCTTTGGAAAATTCCGTAGCATTATGACCTGGCATTGAGTTCCCTTTTCCTTTCCACGCCAGCTTTTTCCTCCTTTAATGGTCTTCTTTCTCCCAACCCTCATCTCCCTTTTTGAGGTAAATTAACTTTTGCCCTAGAGGTCAGCCACTCCCAGTTCAAGGCGTCCGGCAATATTCCCAGGTCCCCCTCGCACGCCCCCCCCCCCCCACTCTTGCACTAGCCCCAAGTTTTCCAACCCCCCCCCCTATGGGTCCTTCCCCGTGACAATTTTCAAACCCCCGTTTGCGGGCCCGGCCCCGGGCCCTGTAAGGCATCACCCGTATGACGTGTATTTTTGGTCCCCGGAGGCCCCCGCCACTTTTTTTTTTATGTTTCTTCTCAAAGTCCCATTCGAATGATTTGTGAACCAGGCCAAATTTCCCCCCTTATACTGTTTCTTGAGTCTGACCCCGCACCTTTTTCCCCCCCCCGGTCCTTCCCAAGGCGGGCTTTGGTTTGAAGATACACTGGTTCGGAACTTTCTTCGGCGCGGCGGTTTTTTTCCTTAAAAAGTGGATTTTTGCGTCCCCATTAGTGTGATGTGGTTTTGGTTTTCCTTTCTTGATTGGCCCCAATATTTCTTGGCAAAGCCCAACCGTTTTTGCTGGCTTTTCCGCCCCAGTGTATTGAGTGTAATTGGTGTGCATTTTTAGGTTTCCCCCTATGAGTTTTTTTTTATGTGTTTCCTGTTTGGTAGTTGGCGTCACAGATCTGCATCTTGCCCGCTGTCCTTACCCGTATCCCCTCCGTACAGGGAAGGAACCCCACTCCCCCTCCCAGAGCTTTCTGTTTTTCTCAGACCCAGCACAAACTACCCCCGCCGGTGAAGGCGGTTTTCCTTCCCCCCCCCCAGAAACCTCCGTCTCACTGTTTCCTCCTTCCAAAATTTCGCCCCCACCATTTTCCGTTCAGCCTCTCCACTAGGCCAAAGTTGCTCGTTCCCAACACCATTGTCCACTGTGTGTCCTTTTCCCTTCGTTTGTGGTCCCTTTTTTTGCCTTTTTGGGCGTACCCTACGCGTGTAAAGGGTCTCCCCTGACTCTTCTGTCCACTGAGACCCCTCCTTCAACCGTCTTTCCCCTTCGACTTCCTTTCTCGTTTTCCCGTCACCTTCTTTCTTTTCTTTTACTTCGTTTTCAAGCCGCACTTATCCTCTCTAGGTTTTACTTTCTCGGAAACAACCCTCCCCTTCCCCCCCCCCTCTATTCCGTTAGCACCTGTGTCTACTCAATCTTTCAGATTTGTAGGCTCTCCCCCACTGCAGCGCCTACCTTACCCGTGTTCCTTGTTTCGACATGTTTTTATTG
>Ga0179593_1342515_pt1 | contig 17917 bp, 15 predicted proteins | sample CZODoug2_1_08_16_FD_185931 | JGI IMG/M metagenome (GOLD analysis project Ga0179593, IMG submission 185931) | Vadose zone soil fungal communities from Angelo Coast Range Reserve, California, USA - CZODoug2_1_08_16fungal (PacBio error correction) | ecosystem: Environmental > Terrestrial > Soil >... | reverse complement strand
GTGCACCCTACGTTGCACCCCCCCTGTGCCCACAACTCTTTTTAGTTTTTTTTGAAATGACGGACGCCCCATTGTGGCTGGATTCGGTCCATAGTACTACAAAATCGCTTCTCCCATCCGTTTGCCTTTCCCTTTTTCTAATTCACGTTGTTGGCTCTCCTCCCTTCTTCCAGCCCGACTTTTTCACGTCGTACCCTTTCATGTGTTCATACTCTGGATACGCACTGTCCCTCACTCTTATTTATCGCGCTTTCTAGATTGATTTATCCCCTCCTCTTGCGCTCCCACCCCCACGAGGACAGGTCCACCAGGTTGAGATTAATTTACGTGACAGCTCTTCCACCTGTTCCTAGCCACCCCGTCGTTCCCCTGTTTGACCTGAAAGCTTTCTTTGAACCTCTTCTTATTCCCTTTCTCTGGCTCCGATCTTTTCCTTTTTTTAAATTTCTATATCCTCAAAAGGAGATGAGGTTTCGCCGTTAACCTGCCTTTGCTTTATTGATAGTTGGGTATTCTTCTGGTCTTCAGACTCAATGGTTCTCGAATGCTTTTTTCCCTTCGTTTCATGTTTGTATCTCCATTAGGTTCCCAGTTTAAGAGATTGGGCCATTTTCTCCTCCCCCCATCTCTTCTGCATTTATCCCTATCCTTTCCTCCTCCCCACGTGTTTTTAGCCTCTCGTTGGTGTCTGAGGCTTTGACAGTCTTTTTTTGCCCAAACTTACGTCCAAGCTACCCCATTTCTTGTTCTTTTCCCCCTTTCTCAATTCATCCTTTTCGAACTACGTTCCCGCTTACACGTGTGAATGCCTTCCCCAAGCTGTTGCTTTTTTTTCAATGGTAACGCAAATGGCACCTGGTTGCCTTTTTAGTAGTCTGTCAGCTCTTCCAGCCTTTCCGTGCCTTCTCCTTTTAATCGCTTCACCCTCCATGACTCGCTTGCCTCGCGTAGTAGAATTAGTCCCGGTGGATTTGTTCACGGACCCCTTCTGTCTCTAATTTTTCCCTCCCTCGGGCAACTTTGTGCATTAGCTAGGAGCGTTAGCACCTTCTTCATGTCATAGTCCCCCCTTGCTGCAATCACCTTCTCATCTACCCGTTGTTTCCGCAACTTCACCGTACCCCATCCCTTTTTACCCTTACGCTCGTTCGACTTCCTGCGTCGTCATTCTTATGATTGGGGCTCCCCCATTCCCTTCCGCGGCCAGTCGATGTTTCCCCCCCTTTGCCCCGAAGACCGGCCGATCTTGACCTCTTCCAATCTGAAAAAATTGTGCCTTATACCTCCCCGAAAAAAGCTTCCGTATTCCGCTCTGAGTCTTGTTTCCTTCCCACTATTATATGTCGTTATTTCGGTGGTTATTTACTAAGGGCGCGTCCGTTCTTTTGGCCACCGGATTCTTAAAAACCATTTCCTCTCTTCTCCCAGTCTTCCTTAGGGTGCATTTATTTTATGCTCCCTCTCCGCTCTCAGGTTTGCCTTAGCTGTCGTACCGTCTTTTTGATTTCCCCCCCACCCTCCCGATGTTTTTCTAAACGTTTTTAAAACTTTCTTCAGGTCCCTCTGATTTCTCCTCTTTCTCCCAATTTTCCATTTTTACCTTATCATCATATCAAATCAGTTCTTCTACTTCTCTTGATTCGACCAGCTGCTTTACCTGTTAACCTAGTTGCAGTCCTGTGATTTTTCCTCGCCTCTGGATTTTGTCCACTATCTTTCGGGAACCGACCTCCTTCTCTTCGGCCCCGGTCTCTTGAACTGGCTAATTCCATCTCTGTGACGCCCTTCCCCTATCTCTATCTTGTTTCTACCGAGCGTTGCTTTTAAAAGTCCATGTGAAAGTTCCCCCCTCCTACTTTCTTTTCTCCGAGGACGATGCAGGACAACCCTTTTCCTTCCCCCCACTCTCAGGCTGGCCAACATAATTTTTTTTCTTTTACCTCCTGTAAAGCTTTCTCTTCTTGGTGCCCCTTTTTTCTTTCGAAGGACTTGGTGCACTGATTTTTTTTTCCTTTCCCCTCTTGGAATTGTGTCCACGGCTATTCCAGCCCCGACTTCATCGGGAGTGCAAAGTCCTTTTAACTCTTTTTTTGATGGTGTGTTTATGGACGCAGTTTACATCTAGTTTTCTCCCTTTCCCCTCATTTGTTCGATAGCCGACCATACTCCTGCTTCATCATCCCAACCACACACATACCACATAATTACCCAGATTCGCTTTTGCCCCCTATTTCTCGTGGCGAAGGTGTCATGCGTTTTCCATTTCCCAATACCTTTTCTCACGCCGTCCCCTTGAACTCGTGTATCATTTTCCGCCGCACTTGCCGGGCCCCCCCATTCTTGTTCATCCTGTCAAACCTGTCTACCTTTTTTTTCGTAATTGCTACCTTATTGTTTTGCTGCCCTTCTTCTCCCTTTGTAGCACCGATACCGCTTTAGATCCTTTCAATCCTGAATTTTACTCTGCCGTAGTCTCCCCCCCTGAAAGAACTTACAAGCCCCCCCTTCAGAGGTCTCCCCCTTAAACTTCTTTTTGCCGCTCTTCCCATTGTCGCCAGTTTATATCCCTTCTCCAGGTGTAGTTCGTCACCACGGCCCTTTCATACGCGATTCAACCTGACCCTTATCTTGAGATCCGGTCTTCAAACTACTATGTCCAGTCGGTCAGTTTGTTTTTTCCGACCAGTCGACTCGGCTCCCCCTCGTTTTTTGGTGATTTTTAACCACTGGGTTTTTCTAGTAAATTTGCAGCCAAATTGTGAGACTGAATCTTCTACCCTCTCAGCCCTTCCCCTCCCAAGCTTTGTTTGTATTTCCCCCCAGTATTCTTGTTTGGTTAGTTCCTTTTTCTCCGCTCACCTTGAGTCCGCTCCTGTCTCGCAGGAGGGCGGTGCCGCGTGCGTCGACCTGGTCAGATTGGTACCCGGAAACACAGATGTGCTTCCTGCACCCCTTTTCTCCTTTCACCCCGTCTAACATCTTCACGCGGTTTGCCCCCTACCGCACGCTCGCCGTCCCTTCGGCTCTTTTATTTTTTTTTTTGTTTTGGGTTCGTTCCCCTAGGCAATTGTTCGATTTGCTCGTCCCCTCTCCTGGCAGTTCATTCAGGTCCAACTCCCTTTTCCGATGCCCCGTATAGTGGCCGCACCCGAATTGGCATTTCCTCTTCTCACGATAGTCCATCCAAGTTTAGAAATACGGATATGCCCCCGTTCCCCCCTTCGGCTTTGCGGCGTAAGTAGTGTTGCCCTATTTTCTCTTGAGTTGTGTGATTCCCGACCTCTACACTTGAATGAAGGCCGCGTGTTCACCCCCTCCCTCTTTCGCTGAGGAGTCCGCAAACGATTCGTTGCCAGCCCAAAACTTTCCATCTTCTTTTCCGTGTCTGGTATTTTTTTTCCACGATCTATACTATCTACGGTTACCTGCAAGCTTCCTTATTTACATCAGTCCCCCCTTCTCACGTTGCCCAGTCCATGTTTCCATCTACACCTGTCACGGATCGCTTTAGTACGATTCCTCCCCAAGCGTTGTGGTGGACTTAGCTGACACGCTAGTTCGTGGACTTAACCCCTTTTCCCCCAATGTCCCTGCCTGCCAAGAGCCTGGCGTGGTTTGAATCCCTTGTCCCCCCCCTCCATAAGACCCCAGACCCCCAAATAGAGTTGAAATCGTGTTGCTTTATACATGTTGTATGACCATGTCGGCGCGGGCCTCGATTCTGAGCAGAAGCGTCCTGCCCCACTATCTGCGGCCTCTCGAACCACCTCCCCGGAAATTCTTTCCCCTCCCTTCGCTGACCTTTCCTTGACCCTATCTCTCCCCCCAAGGATATATCCTTCCCCCAATTAATCCGCCCCCCTGGCTACCCATTACCCGCGCTCCGCTTAGCTGTAGAGCCTTTCCAGCTCCGGGAATTAAACATTCCCTCTTGTTCAAACCACGACACTCCCGTGTAGAACGGGCTTTTATCTTTGCTTCCTCTTGTGTTTCTGTCTTTTCCCGTTAACAATGCGATAGGCGTTTGTTGTGCTCCCAGGGAGCTCTTTTATCTCCTTTACTCGGCCCTTGTTCTTTTCCCTATCTTGAGAAGAATGCGCCCGCCGTCGCATCCCTAAGAACGCAATTCCTTTCTTGCCCTTACACACCAGTGATTTGATACCTACCCCAGGATAACAAACTGCCTGTTTGAGTTGCTTTTTTACTGGCAGCCGGTCCCGTTGATGCAATCTACGCCTCCTACGGCCCATTGATTTTCCTTCTTCTTCTTGGTGCCCCATTTACCACGCCCCCGACGTATTCGGTTCACCCAACGATCCCGTCAGTTTCCACACCTGTTGCAAACTATTTTTTCTTTTTCTCCTTTTCTAAGTTATTGTTGTTGAGCTGCTTATGTGCCCTTCTTTTCAAAAATGGGGGTCCCCCAACCGCCGCGTTATTGTTTTTTCTAGACCCACTTGTTAATGGCGTCATCGAGGTTCGGACTACCACCAACAGCAGCTCCCTCCGTTTCTTCAGTAGGAGGTCTCTGTTATCAATTCTTTTCCCTCCTCCATACCCAGACCTTCTCATTTTTTGATCTGGTATAAGTTCCCTGTACGCAGAACTTCTGCCCCGCCCCTCTGTCTGCTGTGTCATCTGCAGCTGAGTCACACACTTGCCCCGGACAAAAAAGTTCTCCGTTAGGAGACCTTTTCTCCCTGGCGCCCCAGATTTTCCTATTGTTGTACCTGTTGACCGTAGGAGCAACCTCACTTTCCCCGTCATGGATGGTCTAATTGTAGTTTTCCCCCATTTGTCCACTATTTCTACATACATCGCCTGCTCTACCTGGCTCTAAGGGCTTCTGGGGATTTGAACGTTGCGATCCTTTTAAGTCATTTCTTGAATGCCTTCTTCTTGACCCTTTTCAGACTCCTTTTCCACGTTACGTTTGGTTTTTTCATCTCCATCTGTGTGATACTCAGAGTGCGATACTTATCGAAGATCCCCTCGTTTATTAAAGTTACCATAGCACCACGTTTCTTAGCGCAACCTTCTTTTGGTGTATGGCTTTCCATTAATTTTTCCCAATGAACTTCCCCGCCAATCTACTGCTCGCGGCCTGGTTCTTTTCCACAGCTACTCAGGCTTAACCCTTGAAGCTTCCACGTCTACGTTTTTAGGCATAAGGCCACTTTTATTCCTTTTCGCTTGGCCCTTTTCTTCAATGCGCTAGTAATTGCAACCGTGACTGTGCTGCTCGTCCTAGTGTCTTTTTAAGCGTTACTTCTGCTCCTCGCCCCCCTCGTCCTTTACTCCACCCCCTTCCGTAGGCTGGATGCACCCTTTTTCTCTAAGCTGTTCCGGTTGTCGTGCGTCACGTGAGGCGTTCCTGTTTTCCCCTGGTTGGGATGCAGTTTTGCACTCGTACCTTTTCCCAGCTGCAAACGCCCGCGCAGGTGTCCCAGCACCGAGCCTCACTCCCGTCCATGTACTTAAAGATCCACGCCTTCTTTTCGCTGCGGCGCTTACTTCTTCCCCCATTTCTTCCACTGCAGCGGCCATAGTTTGGACCTGGATCCCCTTCATATCTGCCGCTCCCCATCCGAACAATGGCTTGCCTCTCTGACAGACCCGCTCCACGGGTTCCCTAGAGACCTTGCTGGTTCCTCGGCCAAGATGTAGCTCCAGATTCCTATCACTCCGTAAGAGGTGATGAACAGTTCTCCGGTAAAGTGCTGAATCTTTTTTTTTTCCGTTCTACACCTTTCTTTACCACTGAAAGCATTCCCTTCGATTAACTTCTTTCCTCAGCTTCCGTCCTCGCAGCTATATGTTTTTTCGTTCTATACCTCTTATGACAATAACCTGCAGATTGTGTAACCACGCTTCAACGTTCTTTTGTTCTTCTCTTGCTTGCCCATCAGATGGTTCCATTTATTGGAACGGAAAACTTATTGCATCTTAACCTTTCCCGGTTCTTCCTCCTCTGATTCGTTTTACCGCTGCCTCTTCTTTGAACATATTGAGTTCATTCTTCCTCGCTCTTTCCATCACATGATCAAGCTTTTATCTATCTGGTTCCGAATCTCTTATCATGTCCCCAGAGCCCCTGCCCATTTCTTTCCCTCCCTTGATCTCTTTCCCCATTTTCCCCCTCTAAGAAGCATAGTTTTCCTCTTTCTGCCTGACTAAGGTAAAGGACCTGATCTATTACTTCAATCCTTCATCTTTGCTATTTGATTCTGTAAGGACAAGTGCTCCCCTTCTCCGGAACCCGCGGTTTTGACTTTCCTGCTCCCCTATGCTTTCCCGCGTCGTGATGATCCCCCTGCTTTTTGGTCCCAGATGTGCCGCGAAGTAAGCGATGTAAGCCCTTCTTTTTCCTTTTAAATTTTGTCACCCAACTTCAGCTCAACGCTCCTCTTTTATTTGAGTCTCCCCCCCCTTCCTATGTTTCGGTATTTCGGTTCTTGGGTTTGATCGGTGATTGTTGTTGCCTCCTTGGCAACCCCCTCTCTTTCTCTCCGCATTTCCTCCCGATCCTCCTCTTTGTGTTTGATTCTTCTTTAGATGTTTCAAATTTCCATCCATAACACACACCCCCCTCCAAAAAAAAATAGTGCTACCCCCGCTTCTCTTGCTCAAGCGCCCGTGACAGTGTCAAGGAGTTCGGCTCCATCCTTTTTCCTTCCGGCCTTCTCTGTAACTGTGTCCATTTCTTTAGAAGCCCGGCCCGCCCTTCACACCTTCGTTTTGACAGTCCTTTCAACCCTATCTTTGGAAGCCTCCTCACCTTTGAGGCCCCTCTTTATGCACCAGATAAAGGTGTAGTATTCCCTCTTTGTCTCTCCTTTTCACATCGCGTCGACTTTCATATCCTCCTCACGTAACGGCGAAAATTCCCCGCTTTGCGCACTGACCTCGAGTTTTGACTCGGCTTCCTCCCGCTATCAGTTTGGGGGTTTCACATACGGATCGACCTTTCACTCAGAGGATTTGATTCTCATCACTCACTCCTTCCCCCCCTAAAACTTCCCAGATAGCGGTCCAATTTTAACTAATATGTCCAGTTGAGCCCTGCAGCGGTTCGAGCTCCTGGACTGCGTGGAGACTTTCTTTTTCTATTCCTCATGTTCGTTTCCCCTACTTTTTCTGTCCTCTACATCCGTCTCGCTTCATAAGGACCTTTTTAATCCTGTATTCAGCTATTTTGCATCCTCTTACGGGTAGAAGATCTCAGAATTTTCTCGCGGGCGCGTCTAGGTCTTTCCTTTGATAACTTCGGTGCACGTAGCTTCCTCTCTTTACCCGTAGCTTTTCCTTCAAGGTAGCGGCAAACCTCTAGTAAGTATCACCCCCTGTCACTCCCCCTTTTCTCATCATAATTCACTGCCTCATATTCCATGCCCCAATTCCGGTCCTAGGCCGGGCCCGAGTCTTAATGATGTTTTTTCCCTCTCCCTTTAATGGCCCTTTTCGATTTAACTTAAGATCAGTTTTTTTTTTTTCATCCCGTACCCACTCTGGAGCGGAAGTATGTGTTTTTTTTCTTTCCCCTTATGGGGCTCTCTCTCATCTTTCTTCCCTCCCGTGAGTGAGACCGTACTGGCTGTGCGACCCGAGCGGTGGCTTTGTTGCGTAGGCCTATATGTAGTCTTTGTTCTGGACCTCGCTCAGCCCTAGGGACGCGGGTACTAGACCTCCTGTGCCCCACGCCACCGACTTTATGCATCAGGTCCATCTTTCTTTTGTCTTCCCAATGTGCCACGCGCGGACGCATTTCTGGTCGCTTCATCGTATACTCTCCCTTCTTCCTATTGTCGTCCCTTTTTTTCTTTTTAGTTGTTCCAGTTCTTGTTGTTTTTTTTTTTTGTGTTTCTCCACCGGTTTTTTTTCTTTTGTTTTATGTAGGTTTTTTGGGACGTATTTCAGGCTGCGGTGGTTGCACCCCCTTTCATCCCTTCCACTTCTATTGGATTGGGGGACTTTCGGTTAAGTGGTTTCTCCAAACCATGCCTTTCCTTTCAAACCCCAAATAGATCGCCTTTTGCTAGCCAGTTTTAATCCTTGGCGTTTAGTACTCCTCCCTGCTCTCCTTCCCGTGATTTCCGGACTTTGCCAAAAATTCACGCGGCAGCTGTTCCCCTATTCTCCACTTTATGACTATGTCTTCTTCTCGAACTTCTCATTACCTCCTTTTTCCTGTTTGTGCGGCCATCTTCCTGGTGCACATACCCCCCATCTTTTCGTTGAACCACATCCCCGTCGCCACCTTCCAGATCATCGGCTGGTGCGCATCTCCGCCCAACCCCACCAACTCGTTTCGTCTTGAGCCACGCCCAGCGGTGATAAGTCGACGTTTCTATTCGGCCTCCCTGTTCCTTTCCGTCTGGATGTGTGAGAGCCACAAGCTCCCCTGACCACATGCCGCGCGGCGCAATCCAGTCGCGCGGAACTTCTACTCACGTGGACCACACCACACATTTCATTTGTCTTTCCTGTCAATAAGTTGTGCTTCACCCTTTTACGTGCACCAGACTTGGTGGACATGTATTACATTCTTAAGAACCTGGCGTGCAGAACAACTTCCACCACACCAATCCTTTTTTACAACACGGACAGCACATTTTCTTTCTCTCTTTCCAATCGCCAAACCACATTGTTTCGAGATGACCCCCTAGTTGACACCACAAGTGTTTTGAAACACAAGACCGCTTCGAGATACCCCCCCCGATCGAGGAGACCATGACCGGCCACTCCACGTCCAATTTTTTCAAGAGACAATCAATTATCCTAATCCGCCTTCAGCACTCCCCCGGACACTAGTCTATCTCTCCTACCACATACCCATTCTGACCTGCCCCGAACATCCCCCACCCACGACAAACTCACCACCCTCTCGCATCGGACACACACCTCGCGAGCCCCTCCCACCTGCCCTACCCCAACTCCACATCCGCCCCACAAACCCCCCACCGCTCAGCCCGAGTAGGCCCGCCCCCCACAAAACGTACACCTGATTTTTTTACCCGCCCCCCACAGTCTCGGAACGCCTTTACTCGTCCTCTTTCACACTAACACCTCGACCCATTAATCGTCCGATCACGACGGCACACACTCCTTTCCCTAAAAGGCATCTCACTTGACTCGTCCATCGAACCGCCCGCACTCGCCGAACTGCATCCTCCCCCCCCCCTCGCTTTCCACCCCCTTTTCTTACCTCTTTTTGTTCCCTTTTTGCCTGTGACATATTTTAAGCAGGATTTCTTTTCCTCAATTCCTCTTTTTCGCGGTCTTGAGAAGTGCGATACCCCCTATTATCGTTCATGAAATGTGAACCGACTTTTTCCCAGTACGGTTCATGTTGGGACCTACATATGTCTTGCAGTTCTTCCCTGAGGAGTGTGTCTTTCTGGATTCCTTTCTACCTGTCAGCGACTGGGAATTAAGCCCCTTTCCATTTAAGCTCCCCTGAGTTGAGCCCACCCTCTATTTTTTTCTCGCTGTAAATCCTTTTTTGCACCTTTCATAGCTCTCATCTAGAATGGAAGAACTGCCCCGCCATGAACCCTTCCGATCCCTCCAGCTTTGTCTGATTCCCCCCTAGTTTGTTTGGTAATGTGATGCAAGGTGTTCCCCTTCCTTTCTTTGCGCTCGTATGTTTCGATAATAGCCGTCGGCATGCTAAGCATCCCTCTTCCTATCCACTCTCAGTTTCCGCTTGCTGCAGAAAGTCGCCGGTGATTCATTTACCTTCTGACTTTCCTTTTAATGTGACTGAGCGGTCGGTCCTAGACTCTTCACTTCTGACTACGCCTTTCTTCGTGGCATACAAATTTCTTTACCTTTTCCCTTCACTTTTTCCATTCCTTTCGTTCTATTTAGAGCGCGTCCCATTTCAAGATCTTCGCGCCCCCCCCAGGAAGCTCCCAACCGATTACACGTATTGACCAACTGCGAATTACTCCTACTTTCGAAAAAAATGGCCTTTTTCCTCTGAACAACCCGCCTCGCGTTTCTTTCTCTCTTTCGTCATGTCCTTCCCCTCTGATCCTTCAGATTGGGACTTTGTGATGACCGTAAGGAGAGTCTAGCTATTTTGTTCTAGCCTTACCTCTTTACCCCCAAAGAGTTACCTATCCTCCAAGACGTCGGGTGCCCTACATCTTCTTTTTGATCCATTCTTGTTTCCTCTTTTTACTGTGATGACTCGGTCTTCTACCGACTTTTTTCTCTGAAACAACCTTTTAAGCTTTCCCGCTCACGTTTTCTTCCCCCCTGGCTCGTCGCTTGAATTCGAGGCGCAAATACTTTTGAACATTTCGAAATCATTTTTCCTCCCGGAGAAAAACGTCCCTAGTTCTTCTTCTTTTCTTTTCTTCTGACCCACGTTTCTCCGTTCCCCTGGGAAACCTATTAGTTTCTCTTCTGGACGAAGCGCTCTCTTTGCTTTGACACCTGCGTTAGATTACTCCTATATAGTACCGTTCCTATTCTTGTTCCCTCCCACTTTTGGGAACAGCGATTTCCTTTCCTAGACTTTCTCCTGCCATCGTGTCTTTTCTACAAGATAGCTTGGTCCCTTGTCAACAAGTTTTTCCAACGGCTCGCACTTCACTACACTTCCCGGTGTGTTTCACACCAGTTGCCGTGCCCCAGGTTCGTGCGTCCTCCGTTTTGACTTCCGTCCCCCACGTCTTTTTTTATCTCGCGTGCTTCGAAACATGGGACACTATTTCCGACTCATGTAGACTTTCAACACGGAAGATTCGGACCAAAGACCCTTCCCCCTTTCTACCTCTTCATCTGCGCAGCTACCCCCCTTCCTCTGAGTGTCTCCTTATGGGGTTGATGTGTTGTTTCTGATGAAGAATTTTTTTCTCCTCGTGCGCCTTTATATCCCTTTTTCTCCCCTTCCTTGGTTGTGATAAACCCTGATATCTTTCCACTGCTCCTCCAGCCCACCCACCCCATTTCAACCCTTATAACCCCAGATTCGCCTTTGCTCTCCCCCTTCTCTTTGGCGTTTTGTCCACGGTCGTCCTGCCTTCTCACCCCCATACCGTTTGCCGTCAAAGACGTCATTATCCCTTCCAGTATTGTCATCCCCGAGTCCGCCCTCCCGCCGCGGACCCACTCTCCTGCATGTAGAACAAACCGATCTTTTTTTGGGCCTCCCACGAAGACAAACAGGGGCTATCCTCTTGTTCCCCTTCCCTTCCATCCGGCGCACTTTGACGCTTCTATTGCGTAAGCTTGAGGTCTTACTACGCGTTCCCCATAAAAGCTCGGATCGAGTCATGGCCTTCCGCCGCCTTAAAGGTCATTTAGTCCCTTCATGCGCTCGCACCTTAAGGATGTCGTCCGCCCTAGCCTAACCCCTCTGATAAAACTCCCTTATATCGTCTGCCTCCGGTCTCTCCCATATGTTTTTCAACTTGAAGATTCCCCTTAGGTTGAATCGACTTAGGTTTGACCTCAGTGAGTTATTATGCGGCTAAATGTTTCTTTCCCATAAATGTGCGCCCCCTCTCTGTCGAAGTAGCCTTTGCCTTTGAAAACCTTTCTCAAGTTGTTATCCAATGTTTTTATTTTTCCGAATTCTGTGTTAGCAGCAATCCTCACCGCTCATTTCTCTTCTTTAATTCCGGCGGGAAAACTTGCACCCCAGTTCGTTCATCGCGGTAACGGCTTTGTACGCCTCGTCTCCAGTACAAGCTCTTTCCCTTCCCCCCATTGATTTTCATAAACCACCTTATTATCTAATGCAATCTTGGAAGAAATCCTGCATCCCGATTAGAGTAGGCGCTTTTTTTCTTCCCATAGTAGCAATTTTTCTTCATGTCTCTCAAGATAGGTCTTTTCCGCGTTTCCCTCGGTTGTGCCCGTCTGGTTCAGAGTTCCGCGTTATTCCTTAAGCCTTCTTCATACCCCGCCAACGAGCCCCCTTCCCACTTCTTGTCTGATCCAGTACCCCTGATCTGTCCCCTGTCAACACCTTGTCTCGGTTCCTTTCAGAATGCGCGTGACAGATTCGTAGTCCAGCCCTGCACATTGAGTTCACTATACCTTTCAACGTCCCTACAATAAGTTTCCACTCCCCAGCTTTGCATCAAAAATCTTGACAAGCTCTTTGTTTTTCCTTTCAGCTGAGGAGATTCGTCACAGCTTCCTCTTCTTCCCCCTACCCGTGAGCGACCAGTTGCACTTGCTCGCACTTCTCAGTCCTTGGCGTCGTCTTGCCTGCTGCCTTCCCCTTGTTTTAACGTGGATTCTTTTTCACTTAGTTACAGTTTATCACCCCGTTACTCGCCCTTCCCTCGATACTTTGCCGTGGTGACTCAGGATGGACACCCCCCTACCTAAATATCCTCCCCACCAAATTACGCTGTTTCTCGTCCTAAGGTTTTGTTTTTCAATTCTCGATCGTGTGGCGTGACCCCCTGCAGCCCTCTTCCTTCCACCCCCCTCTGGCTGTATGTCTATACACCGTTTTTAAAAATTGCAATCATTTACCCATTTCATGAACATGAGCTCCACCTTGAAGTATCTGCAACGGCTCTTCAAATACCGACGAACGCATTATTAACTTTTCGTCTGTCCGGCAGTACTAGTTCTTACCAACACCCCTTTACCCCCCTACACAGTCGCCACCTCCTTATGCAGATTTTGACATTTTCTCCCCGCTTTCACCCATATCCCATCCATTATATCTGTTGGCCTCCCCTATGATTATGAAGTTCCGCCGCTTTTATGGTTGTTGTCCTCGATTGTCGATGCAATGCTCCGCGTCCACAGTGTAGAATCCTCTTTTCGTCTTGCTCCACCGAGGGAGTTTCACACATGTCACCTGTTTGCTTTCTTCCGGCATGACTTAGAATCTTTCCGCCTGTGACGGAGCACTCTTTTATTGTTATTCCCTTCCGCGTTTAAGGTAATACAACCACACTCAGCATTTTTTTCCCCAACAAACCAATGTTTGTCCTTTTTCAGCCCCTCTCCCCCTCTCCGTTGTGTTCGAGAGTGCCCCCGGTTTGTCCCCATTTTTGTGACACCTGTTGATCGGTTTGTGTGGTTGGATGACCGGAAATCCATTTCTTCTCACCCCTTTTTCCCTCCAGCTAAATGCGTCCTTCGGATTTACGATTCTCCCTTCTTCTGCCCAGCAAGCCCCTACCCCCATGGTCCTCCTTCTCCCTCACGGATTCCCTAAACCCGTAAGACTAGTTACCGTGTATTTGACGCTTCTTTGTCTCACCCATCTCGGCCCTTACCCCCCTTCAGCACTACCGAGGAACCTTGTCCCATACCTTCTCCTTTGGTGACCCTCAGAGGACCCTTTTTGCCAGCGGCTGCCCCTCTTTCTTGAGTCCGTGACGGTTCACCGTGGAAGCTTTACTACCCCAGTGTCAGCTGACGACTGGAATCCGGTGTCGCTTGTTTGCTTCCTTTGCGATTACTTAGTCCTTCCTTTACCTCTTTAAAGTTTGACGCGACTTCTTTTTTAACCCAGAGGTAGGGAGACTGTTTTCCCCTTCGTCCCATATGGGTGATCAGCGCCTCCTACTCTTCTCTCCCCTCGATCCATGGTTCGATCAATTTCCTCTTATCAAACACGAGGGCGAATCGTCTATTTGGTGTATCTCTTTCCATTACTTTTTTCCTAATTTCCCACCTCCCTTTTTTTTGCCTTTCAGTGTTTTTTCCCCTGTTTCCTAAACCTTTCCCGACCTTACCGTGGTGCGAATATTTTTTCCCTACATAACTTTTGACCTGTGATTAAATGGCGCACAATGCCCATTTGCCTTCCTGCTAGTCTTCTAGAAGGAGCTGCCTCGCATGATCCGCGCTATCCCCCCAACGTTCCAGCTTTTTTTGACGTCTTCCGCTTTCGGTCTGCGTAGACAATGGTTTGTCTATCCCGTCGGCATCTTTATTCTTGCTTCGACCCTCCACCAACTTCACTACGCCTGCCGATCCAAGCAAGCTTTACCTTTCACCTAGCCTTCCGAAATTCCCCCTTTCTCTTTTTCCCTCTCTGTCTCCTCAGAGCCTCGCGCCTTGACCACTTGTCCAGCTGGCAAGCGAGTTTGTCATTTTCCCAACTGCCTAACCACGATTGCACAAAAATCCTTACTTCGAGCGACCCCCCTAAGGACCAAGATTTGTGCCCTTGCCCCGCTTTCCTTGACATAGTTTTTCTAAATTGATCCTTTCCACATTTACGGTGTTATTCCCAGGCAGAGTCTCGGAAATTTTTCTGCTCCCCTTTCCCCTCCACACCTCTTGATAACTATTCCGTCCAGCTTGACCTTGGGATTAAGCCTTACTGAGCCCTGCTCCGCTCTCAGGTTGTTGTATATATACCTTTCGATGTAACAACTCATCGTTTCTAAAAGTTTTCCACGTGAAGGGCTCGCGCTGTTCTCTCCTTCTCACATTGATTGGTGTCACCCACCCTTTACTGAAGAGATACTCTGAAAGTGATACAGATTGATTCTTACCTGATGTTCAAGTCCGTGTGGAACATATGAGTTCATACCCGTTTCAACTTTCACGGTCTCTTGAGTTTTCTCCTCTGTTCAGTTCTGGACTTCCTAATCCTCTTATAATGTCCTCTCTGCCTCTAATGTCCGACCCCTTTACTCGAGGCGACATTTTCCTCTATCTAGTCGGTTTTATTTCAGTTATGTAAAAGTTCAAGTTACCTTCTCAATCGCAATACTTCTGAGGAAGGATCTCTTAAGGACTTGGACCTCCCACCCATGTTTTCCCTTCTTCCCCCTCTCCTTGTTTACCCTTTTTTTCCCCCGATTTGTTCCTCGGCGTCGTCAATGCGCTGTTCAACCTCTTCAGACACGTTTTTTCCCCCCCTGATTTCCCAATTCACGAGCTTTAACCAACTGCAAACCTCATTTTCTCTCACCTTTCCCCTTTGGTGTATTCCACTTAGCTGTGTTGTGTTTCTGGACCGCATTTTGCCCCCGCCGGTCTCTCTTCTTTCCTCCTCTCTCCGTTTTGTTTTTTCTATCTCTCCCTTCTAGTTCCACTGCTTTCATCCCCCCCGCATCACCCCCAAACCCAAACAAACCCATACTCTCAGCCCACCCCTCTTCTCTTGCGCTCAGATGATCGCGGGTTTTGTCCATTTGGTTTTGTTGAAACCCCTTTTTGCCCGTCACGCCGTCTTCTGGAAAATGACTTTCCATCCACAAGGCCGTCCCCTGTCACGACCTCCGCAACTTTAACGGAATGTCCACACCATTTGGACGCGCAGAATTTTTTTCTGCCACTGTCTTTGTTTTCCTCCCTATTCTGACAGACGTTTTTTCGTGCTTCTCCCCTTTCCATTGTCTTGTACCTTTTCAGGAAGATCAGCCAAATCCTTCGCCCTTGATATCAATTCTCGTCCGCGCTTCCAAGTGATTAGAAATTCTTCATTCCCTATTCGTCCATTTTAATTCTGTTTCCGTCGACATTCATAACGCTGATCAATTTATCGCTGAATCCTTTCTCTTTTCTTGTGACCCAGGACTGAAGCCTCTTTTCCTCTCCCCCTCCCCCCGCGAGTTAAGAACTGGCTGTTTTTTTGTTCAGTACCTTGTTCCGTTCACCTCACTTTGCTCCTCTCTTGCGAAAAGCTGACCCTTTCGTGACAACGTTTAATGTTTTCAAAGCCTGATTTTGTCATTTTCCAGTCTTTTCTCACGAGGACACTCTCTGCTTCTCTTCCTAAGTATGGTGACACCCCCTACTGACCCCCTGCGGGTTATACGTTTAAAGTAGCGGCCAATCTTATTGTCGCGCCTTCGGCCTTTCACCCCCGTCAAATGACATGCTTCCCTTTTTCACGTACAGGCTGCAGTCAGGACATAGTCTCTTTTCGTCGGAGTAATATGCTTTTTCTTTATGTTATTAATGGCGCCTTTTCCCCATGTTCAACTCCCCCCCGTTTTTTTAATTGTCCGTCTTCTTGCGACTTAGTTTCCATGTGGACTTTTTTTCAGAAACTGAGCGTCCTTTCCCCGTTATCTCCTTAAGGAGGTGCTTTCCCCCTCCCTTCCTTAGGGGTTTTCATCTTAGAGAGCCCGCCTTTTCCCTCCCATATTGCTTTTGCACCCTTTTCGACCCCCAGTTTACGTCACCTACCCGACTTCGTGCAAAAAATCGTCCATCTCCCCCGTGGTCTTCGTGAAATAGTCTCCAGAGCTCAGCTCTTGGATTTCATTTTTTCTCCCATCTCGCGTAAAATCACGTTTCCATTTTCTTCCTCCTTTTTCGGCCTGCCTCTCTTCTCCCTTTCCCTCTTTTTTTGGATCAGGGCTTCGTTCATGTCTGACGTATTTACCCGGTCCATGAGAGACCCTTTTTTCCTCTGTATGGGCAACAATTTCCCTTTTTAGCTCGTTTCCCCCCAACTTCTCTTTTCTCTCTTTGATCTTCATTCCAGGGGCTTTTACATGAGATAGTCCTGGAAGCTGCTGAGCCGCCTCTTTTTCCTCCACACATTTTGGCTCTTTCCCCACATTCCCCCTTTGACCTTTCCCCGTTTTCATTAATGAACTCATGCATCTTTCCTTTTTCATTCCTCGCACCTGGTTTTTTTCTTCCCCCCAACGCCGCGGGTCGCAGTACTTCCTTTAGAATGAGCTGGTGATTTTCCTAGTTCCACTTTTTGTGACTCCGTGCCATCGCGACGTGATCCTCCTTCCTAGTGCTCACTTTCCCTTCTTGACAAAAATGCTGGGAAGGTTGGTTTTCCTCCACTTGTCTAGTCTCGGCCGAATTTGTGAGTCCGAGTCCTCGCATGTGTGAGCTGACGAACAAGGCCTGTCCCCCACAGAAGCCTCGGCAGCTTTTTGAGGGACTTTTCTCTTTACCTCTTCTTGCATCCGTTTTTCTTTTATTCGGCAGTTTTTTTTTTATTCCAGCTGTCCTGCCCCCTCACTTCTCTTGATTTCCTTGATTTTCGGAATCCTTGGCGTTCGCGCGTCACCCACTCCCACGACCCAGTTACACTTTTCTCTGCCACACCCTTTGCCTTTCCCCTTTTTTCCCTCCTCCTATTTTTTTGATATAGATTTTTTCCCCCTTTTACAACCAATTTGGGCCAACACACCACTGTCGTTGTAGTTTTCTTCCCTTCACTAATTTTCGGTTCGTCCCCCATCAGCCAGTTACCTAAGTACGCCTTCCCTGGTTCGTCTTCAGATCTTCCCCTTTTCTGCTCCCTCCCTTTGTCAAAACCTTTCATTGTGGTGCCTTTGGTTATCCGGCACGTCACGCCCCTTTCTTTTCCTCGCTTCACGTGATGACGCTTCGCTTGAGTCTCTCAACACCTCTTGACTACCACGGGGCCTACTTCGGAATTCTCCCGGGCTCTTCAAAAAAACCTTTGATCCCCTTGTTTACCTGGAAATCGGCGTTCCCTTTTTCCATTTCCTGATGGCGACGCGTGATTGTCGTGTTCAACTATAAAACCCCTGGAAGTGTCGTTCCTGGACTGGCTGAGATGTATTGCCGAGCCGTGGCGCTACCTATTAATGAGGATCTTTGATGTTGCCTTGGACGCGCATTCTTGTCCCCTCTTTTTCCTTGGACTAGCCATGGGGTCCCAGTCATAATCGGCTTTCTCTCGCCCGCTATTCTCCTCCACATTCTTTCCTTCCCTAGGCGACCTGTTGGTTTTGTCCGCTTACCTGCCTTTTTGCCAGGCCTCCCACCTCATATATGCTTTGCCTTTCTTAACGGTTCTCCCTCCCCTTCCCCCTTTCCCTCTCCTTACTTGGTTACTTCTCCGCAAGCTGCTCTTTTCCTGTTTTCTCCTTTGCGCGGGCCGTCCTTTTTTCGTTGAGATGAAAGCTGCCGCTCTGCTGCTTTTCGATTCCTAAGCCACGTAATGTCTGGATATTTGATTCTTCAGAAGTCTTTC
>Ga0179593_1815639_pt1 | contig 17918 bp, 18 predicted proteins | sample CZODoug2_1_08_16_FD_185931 | JGI IMG/M metagenome (GOLD analysis project Ga0179593, IMG submission 185931) | Vadose zone soil fungal communities from Angelo Coast Range Reserve, California, USA - CZODoug2_1_08_16fungal (PacBio error correction) | ecosystem: Environmental > Terrestrial > Soil >... | reverse complement strand
TTCGATCTTGGAGCTACTTCACCTAGAGTACTTTTAACCCCACCCCCAAGACCATTTTTGTTGACTCCTTTCCCCGCCCCCGTCTTTTTATGAATGGGCTGTCAACCTTCCCTTCCCGCAAGTTTACCACCTCTCCCGATAGGTCTCATTGTCCATGCGTCTCCCCCCATCCTTCTATGGTATAGAATCTAGCGATACGAATTCCCAAGGCTCTTTTCCCACCCTCCCCTTAAACCCCTTCTCTAAAGGAGCATCCTTTTTTGAAAAAATTGATAGGCCCCCCCTTTGTCAATTACTCTCCGATCGTGATCACAGACCTCCCCCCCCTTTCCAGTAATCCTCAACGGCCCGACCCCGCGAACCCTTATGATCCCCTCAAGAGGAGTTAAAGAGGTGCCTTCACCCCCAGCATGCTCTAACCTCCTTGCTGAGCCTTTTTTCCCTTTGACAGAGTTAGATTCCCGAACCTTGTTACCAAAATGCCCCTTTTCTCCTTTTTTTGACCACTTTATTATGACAGCCCAAGTTTATGGAGTGGATATCCCCCTGGGAGTGCCCCAGTCCTATTCCTCCTTGATCCATTTCAATCTTTTCATGTATCGGGTCAAGGATCGATAGCCCCTGAGAATGAAAAATAAACTAAACCCCCCTGGGATCCCCCCTAACTTTTGGTATGGTGTGTTCACTTACCTAACTGCAGGGCATTCCCCTTAAATGTCTTTCCCACAGATATTGGCTCTCAACGGTCCTTTCCTCGTTGGTTCTCCTGCTTTCCTCTGTTTGTTAGTCTCTCTATTTCCCCTGGCCCGATCTAGGTGCGCTTCTTTTTTCTCATTGTAGATTCCGCCGATGGTGCCAAGGTTAGGGTTACCCCTCGTTTTTTTTTCTTTGTCTTAGTCTAGAGCTTTCTAAGTCTCCCCTCACCGGATTCCTCTTCGATTGAATCTTGTTCTCGCTTTCCCCCCGTACATCGTCCCAAAAAACCCCCCCGCCCGGACTGCCCTTTTTTTTTCTGCGTCGGCCCCTTTCTCCCTCCTCTGATCCCTCGTAAAGACTTCCCCATACCCAATTTCATCGTTTTTGCAAACCCCATTTACGGCCTTCCCACCCTCCCAACCACCCCCAGTAAAATGCCTCCTACCCCTCCTCACTCTTTTAGTGATAAACTAACCAAGATCCACTTCCCTTTTTTCAAACTGGCGCCCGTATCATCCCCCTCCTTATGAAAATTTCCCTGGCTTTTCTAATACTCGTGAAACTTTCTTGTTCACTCAGGCTATTAGTACTCTCGACGGTTTCTTCTCCCCCGTTTTTTTACACTTTCTCTTACTCAGCCCATCCTTTTCGTTTCCGCCCAAACGTTTCCTTACAATATCACTGGGACTCTCAACAGCACCACCCACCCCGGGGATTGGGCCCCCCCCCCCAATGTTTGAAGGGGCTGCCCAGTCAAGGTGCCGACTCCCCAAGGACCATATATCCTTGTGATCTGAGCAATGATTCTCCCCCTTCATCATCATCGTGATATACCGCATCGTCAAACTTCTTCCAGGAGGTGGACACCCCCCCCATGTCACCCACACTGCAGTTGCCAATCTAGGAGACAAGGGCCCCCCAAGACGCGGAACTTTTTTTTTTTCTTTTTAGGCCTCCTTCTCCCCTTTTCTCTCCCGACGTATTTCTCAGACCCCCTTGTTTCGATGCCTTTTCCGGTCTAGAGATCGTCCCAATCCCTCTCAGGTGGTTGTTGAGAAGTTACCTCGCCTACCCTTGTCCTTATTGTTGGTCCCCCCCCTACGACTTCAAGAGCTCCTGTGAATAAGATGCCGGGAGGATGATCGAGGAGGTTCTGCTGCGTGTTCATGGTGCGACCCTTTTTCCGATATAGGGGGGCTGTTCAATCCCATTCCTTCCTAATCCCTGGGCGTTGCTCCTATCGGTTCCCTTTCCCGTGGCTGTTAGGAGTGATCATTTCCCTTTCCCCGGTGGTCAAAATCTTTTTTTTTGCCCGTATCCCTGCCTGCGGTTGAAAACAGTAGTAATAACTCCTCGATGTATTGCAGTTTCCCTTTTCCTGATTCCGCGTATTTTGAGACCCTTTTTTTTTCTTCGGCCGCAGTGAAGCGACGTCGTTTTTTTTTGATTAAGTTTTTTTTTTTTTTATATCCCCTCTTAGGCTGCCCAGTATTCTAGTAGTATCGTTAGTTCCCCCTTTGTTTTAGTTGTGTCCTGTGCGTTATTTGTTAAAACGATCATGAACCTCGGTGGCAATAACGTATTGACCTTTCCCCTTTCTTTTCCTTAAAAAACTCTCTCTGCAGACCCTTAATTCAGTACGGTTTTTTTTTTGGCGCCCATTGGTACTTGGGGTCCCTTTCTTCCTTCGACAATCTACCATTCATCTGAATTCTTTCTTTAGACAGCTTTAATACGACAGACCCCCGCTCTCGCTTGTTGACCATACCCATCTGACCTTTTTTCTCCCCAAAGCGGGCCCCTATCCCCTTGATACAACGCTTCCAAAGCCTTCCCTCCCTTTTTTTCAGGTAGGATATCCTTTTAACTGCACTGACTTTGGCCTTTTGTCCCGACTCTTTTGCACACCGGTGATTCTGGAACCAGAGGGAGTCCAGTTTTGCACCTCTTGGCTGCCAAGTATTGATGCCTTCCCCCCCCTCGTCTTGGACTAACCTTTTCCCCCTGCTGGTTCCTTCTCGGTTGATTTCCTTTCAGGGCCTCCCGCTATCCCAGAGACATGAGCCCTTGTTTAGGAAATGGATTCCTAGACGATCAGATACGGGTTTCCTTTCCTTCTGTTCCCCTACACTCCCACATCGGTAACGGGGAAAAAAGCGTGCGCTGAGCTTGCATTTGGTGTTTGCCCCCATTTTTCTTCCTTACTATTAGTCATGCTCCCCATTCGTACTTTTTCCAGCCCTTTTCCGTAAGTTCTTTTTTTCCCGCTCTTTAACTTTTCGTTCAAGGGGTCGCTCCCTTTTCTGGCCCTGGACGCCTGGCCTTCCATGTCCGTGTAGTCCTTTCCCCTTTCTCCTATCGAGTCCTGAACGTCCTTTTTGGTCGATATGTTAGCGCAGTTTGTCCCCCATTGGTGAAGGTCTGAGTGTTCTCAGTCCTTTTCTCGCTTTTCCCCCCGATCATAATTTTGGGGGATTGGAATACGAGGGTTTGTGCCCGATTCGGAATCCCTTTTTCTTGAAATAAAAACCGGTCAGATCCACTTGACTCTTCTTGGTTTCGTTCAACCAGGTGGCACCCCTGGGGATGGTTTGTCGATTTCTCCGGTCGCGTATTTCCAGAAATTGGTACTTCTCTTGCATGATTCAAAATCCCCCCCCTTTTATAAAGTATACTTCCCCTCCTCCTTTTACGTACCCCAAATGGAAAGTTCTCAAAACTTTTCCTTTTTTCCCCTTTTCCTTTGCAAAGTTCTTCCGACGAACGGTTTATCGGTAACGGAATTTTTTCCCATTTTTCCTCCATCCTCCCCTTCGCGTCAAGACCGGAGTCCGTCACGGGAGTATCCTCGCCAGGCAAGTCTTCCTTCTAAACTTTTTGATGAGAGAATACCTGGTACGCCCAGGGCAGGCTCGCGACACGAGTAGGACGCCGGTCTGACCCTCGCGATCTCGCAGTTGACAGAAACAATGCCCCCATGTCTTTAATTTTATTGGCGGATAGGGAGACAGGCCGGTGACCCAACGTCGCCCCATACAGGAGAGGAAGTTTATCCGAAGCATCAGCTAGCTACATCCCCCCTAGCACCCTTGGAGGCTAACCGAAATCCTGTCGAACAAATCTACTCAAACTCCCACCCCTTCAGTACCTCCCCCCTTCTTTTTTTTTTTTCTTCTGCATTAATATTCATTTTGTGCGCTTTATTGTTTTATAGTACCCCCCCTCCCTTTATCCAGGAACTTTTCAAGCCCCCTTTTTCTAATTCGGATCGATTCAGTAAATAACGGGGGATATTTCCCGAAGGCGAGCTCCTCGCTCCCCGATGGTTTTATTGGCCCTTCCTCTTTCCTCCTCAGTTGTTTCCCCTTCTTTTCCCTTCCTTTCCCCCTAAGCCCCTATCTGGCTTAAAACATACCTCGAGGAGCCGTTTCCTTTCAGAGACTCGGGGGTTTTCCTTTCTCTTTTGATCCCATGAATGACGGGTTTCCCCCAGTCCCCGTCTTATTGCATATCATCCTTCCCATTGTGAACACCTTCCCTAAGAGCCCTTTTCTATGACCCTCGTTACTCCTCCTTTTCGGTGGAGTTTTCCCTCAGGGCAATCGCAGGCGGTGCTTATGCGGGATCCATTTCGTTTGCCCCCCTCTTTTTTCCTTTCTAGATAAAGTCCGTCGCTTTTTCACCTATCCGTGAATGTCCCTGGGCCCTTTACTCAAGATCGATACATGGTATTGTAATTTCATGATGACACACCACGAGGTTCGCATGTTGTTTTCCTTCAGTCTCCAGAAGCTTGTCTTAGTGAAAAGGGAATTTTGCTAGCTTTTCATACGGAAGGGAGCCCCGTCGAAAAGAGGGCAGATTTTTTCGATCCCCAAGTCGTTTCCTTGGGGGAGGGGTGAAAAGAGCACAAGTGGGGACGAGAAGTTGGATCGGAACGAGCTTGCAGGCCGGGACCCCCCCATGACCCCCCAATCCAATTTTTTCTTTGAGATTCAAGTTTCAACAGGCACGAAAATGCAGATGGCACGTTGTTTCTTTTTCTGGGGAGGTTCCCATGGAGCAAGGGCGAGCGGTGAATAACCCGGACACAGGGGGGTCTAGAGAGTGTCCTTTCCTTGGGAACACAATTAAAGACTCCGGGGGGCACCTAACTCTTTTCCTGATCGAACTGTGATGTGAAAATCGGGGTATGCCTCCTCGAGCCCGGATCCCGGAATGATCACCGGACAACCGCCCGACACAAGGTTTACTGGTTAAAGCCCGATACCTACTCTCCGTCCCTCTCATCGGTTCAAGAGGGGGTAAGCCCCGCCTGAGATTTCGGCAAAAATCTCCTGTTAGCCCCCTGCGTATCCTTCATGTTTTATCACCCCCCCGCTCTCCGAACATCCAGCCAGGCCCTCCCATCCAGTTTTTTCCTTTTCGGAACACACGCCCCTCTAAAGTTCGCACCGCAATTTGGCAAACCTTTTCAAAATCTTAGATCACCCCAGACAAGGCACTGGGTGCCCTCCCCATCCCTGCTTCACTTTCTCGACCTCTTTTAAAGAGCTGAGATATAACCCAACACCCATCTACCAGCAGTGCTCCCACGAGTTACGATTGATTCTCCTCCGCCTTCCTTGTTCCCCTATCTTTCCCCCCACTTTTCACCTTTTTGAAATCTTACTCTCAGCCCCAGTTATAATAGTGGAGGTAAACCCTCCCTTTCGTTCCTAATTATATGATCCTCAGTACAGCATCCAATTTCCCCCCTTTTTCCTCCCATGTCTCAGGGAGAGATGCTTATAGCACGTCCCTTCCCTTCCCCCTCACAAACACCTGGATTAGAGAAACCTGCTTCCCGCCCGTTCCCGATGGCTTGTCACTATTCCCGACTGCATTCCTTGGGTTTTTGGCAACTTTCTCCCCTTCCAGTCTTTCCACGGATTTTCCCATATTGGCTGGACAAAATTGTACTGTCTTTTCTCTTTCTTAAGTACCCCCATTCTTTTCTTCCTTCTTTTTGCGCTGTAGATTCTCTTTTTTTTAGTGCACAGTGACCCCCGAAGGGTATTGTCAACACTCTTGCTTCGGAGGTCTGACCGTCGTCATGAGCTTTCTAACACCTCGGCCCGTCTTTTTTCCTTGTCTTTTCCCTGCTTCCCGCCTCCCACATGCGCCAAAAAACCCCCTGCACTGCAAGGGATTTCGGTCGTCCTCCCCTCAGTTCCCTTCCCAGATGTTTTTCTCATACATCCCTATCCCCAAGTTCGAGGATAGTTTTTTGCCAAACCTACCCTTAAGGCCCCCCCCCCCGGACCCAGGGTCCTGAAGGAAAACGAGCTAACAGAGATATAGGCCTCCCTCCAGTTCAGAAAAACACAGACGAAACGTCAGGAGTGTAACCACGCACAAACTTACTTAGGCCTCCCCTTCCAAACTACAAAGACCCCCCTGGTATTTTTAAAAGGCTTCTAGAGCGCCCCTTCGCCCTAGCCTCATCTTTAGTTTCCGTCGAAAGTGATGCCGCAGCCTCTGACGCTCCCGAGTTGGTCTTCCTCTCCCCCCCACCCCCAGCTCTAGCCCCGGGGGGTGAAAGCCGAGATACCAACTCCCATTTCGGGTCCCAAAACTGTTTCCTTTTCGAGCTCCTTTTTTTCGACGTCACCCTCCTCCTGGCGAGTCTTCTGCCAGGGGGCCACGCAGCATCTCCTCTTTCCCTTCCCTCACCGCAGAGGCACATTTTTGCTACTGTAGCATTTGTTGCCCCCACAACCGGGCCTCCCGGCGACCCTTTTTGTGGTTCTTGAGGCCAGCGCTCTTTCCAAAAAGACCCTGTATAGTTTTTTCCTCCCTCTATGGTTCCAGACCGTGACTCCTCCCCCTACCTTTGAGAGTCTGGGGAGATGGGTCAAAAATCTTTTTCTTTTTTCTGACCTTAAGAAGTTCTTTATTTTTGGTTGTGCCCCCCCCCCCTTGCTACCCCTATGCGTTCGTTATCGGGATGAGTGGGAGAAGCAGGGGTCCCCTCGTGCGCCCCATGGAATTACGACGAGGGTCCTGTGATTCTCTTCACCTTGAGCCCCCCCCACCTTCCCCCCCTGGCGTTTTCCCCCGGATAGCGGCTTGTTCCCACCTTCCAAGGTTGTTTAGGGGATCTTTTCCCCCCACGTTTTGTAAAAGATTCCCAGCTCCTTTCCTTGCTGGCCGTTAAAAGCACGGTCTGGAAAACCCTTCTTTCACTCCGCTTGCGCGATTTTTTTCCCCCCCCACTTATTAGTACTTTTATTAGACGGGGGAGACAGTTGCTTCTTCTTCCCTAATGTTTGCGTCCCCTGAACAATCTCAATTTTTTCCCTAATGAAGGGGAGCTTCGTTATATAAATAGGTTTTGATTCATATGATCTTGTTAGTGTTCCACCTTTTCAGTCCCTCGTTGTGTGAAAAGTGTGGGAAAGTTCGTACACTTGTGTGAGGGGGCACTCTGATAAATTGGCCCACAAGAAAAGCTTTTAGTTTGAGTCTTCCTCCAATAACAAAAATGGTAGAAAGGAGATTCTTGCGCAGGCCCCGACCCTGTCCCTCCTTTAAGTAGGGGGTTATTTTTTGGCATGGGTCCCTTTTTTCTCCGATTACTTAGGTCTTCGATCCTTGTCCGAGTTTATGGACCTGCATTCGACATATCCCTTTTCAGACCCCGCTTTCTTCCTTCTTTCCATTGCACTACCCCCTCGGTTAAAGTCAATTTTTCCTCGCGACCCCTCCTCCACGGACTTATCTTTGAAATACTCATTCGAGTCCTCTTGTGGCCTTAATTTGTCAACTAAAACTGGGCAATTACCCTTCCCTTTTCTTCCCCCAACCTGAATCCCCTCTGTCCACTCCCTTCTAATGATGAAATTGAACAAGTCCAATCTCTTTGGTAAAATGAATCCTTTTCTCTCAAATTTCCTCTTTTTGTGATGATTGAATTTCCCTATTTCCCAAGACTTCCACTCTCCTGATAAGGGGAACGGATCGGGCCCGGAACCTAGGGTATGGTTAATGTACCCCCCTGTTTCGTATCACCCTTTTTTCTTTCAAGTGGGAAAAGATTTCAGAGATTGTCTCATTTTGTGGGACCCTTCCCTTCCCTATATTCCTTTTATACCCTCCCCTTTTTAGCTTATTTTTTTGTGTATTATATTGAACCCCGCCTCACTCTCCCTTGAAAATAAGGTTCGCGCTAGGGTGGAGAAGACTTCCTCCCTTCGTTGCCCTTTAGTTACTTTTCGTTTTGCTTTCATGTTATTGACCGGTTGTCCCCTTCTGTCAATTCGACCCGATGTTTTCGCATTGTTAACCACACTGAATGTTACATATTGATCCGTTCGCCCCTTTCGATTGGTCTCCTCCGGATGGAGAGGTGACTAAGCATTTTTTTGGACCTCCCCTTCTCGGTCTTTCGGTCTCCCCCAACCCCTGGAAAAACTTCGTTCCCCAGAGACGAAGATAGTTCGGAGATCTATTAACCACTTGGGCCCCCCAAAAACCTTGCTTTTTTTTTTTTTTTTTCCCTCGGGGAGAAATGACATGCTCCCCCATGGCACTGGTGAGAATTTTTTTTCTCACCTTTCCATCCCTTCACTCTCTTTTGTCCTTCTTCCAATTACATTATGACTCAAGCTTCCTGCTTTCTTGTCCTTCCCAATATGCCCTGGACCAGTCACATGTCCCCATTCCTTTCAGAACTTGGACACGTTCGAGGAAGCCTCCACCCTAGGGCAAAAAGCGAACCGGCCTTTTATAATGGACACGCGAGTAGTTAACCCTTTTCCCCCCCTTTCCGCCCGTTTCGCGTGATACTTCCTTCGCACCCCCGGTCCTTATCGACCCTCGCATTTTGCCTTACGTAACCCATGATACAAGACTTTTGTGTCCATCCCCGGCCACACTACGCAGAATCCAAGGAGTTATGACGTGTTTCAGCCCGAACCAAAGGGGCAGATCCTCAGGTTGCCTACAGAAGGCGTCTACCGTTGAAAACTTGGCGTATCTGAGTTGCGCCTCCTAAAAGGGTCCCCCACCTCTTCCCGGGCCCCGCAAAGTTAGGCATCGAAGACTGAGAGGAACCCTGGAGCGGGCACCTCGCCGCGATGCTCTTCCGCTAAGCGATTTAGTACTCCTCGACTAAACCGAAATCCAAGTCACACACATTGACTGCTGAAGCCCCCCCCCGGACATCTTGAGAGAATCTTCCTGTGGAGTAGGGGCTTCCCCCTGTTCCTGAATTAGCCCCAAGACCTTTTTGAGATTTTTACACATTTCTCATCTGGAATGAGATCACCCCCCTCTACTCACTCCCGTTTCCAGAAGCGAGCTTTTTCCCAGCCCTAGGTGTTTTTTCTTCATCTTTTTCTTTTGTTTTTGAGCGAGATGCCGTAGCGAATTCCCCCTTTCAGACCCCAAGGAGGTTTCCCGAGGCTCTGTGACTTTCGATGTATTGCTTCATTTTTTTCAAGAGGTTTCCGACCTCCTCTTCCCCCATGGGTTCCCCCGATTTACTCCTAACTTTTTTCCCTCTTAACTCCCAAGCCCCAACTCTTATGCAGAACAAGCTTCTCTTTAGTGCGTTAATGACCTTCCTTTTAGTTTTGGATTTCTCGCCAGATTTTCGTTGGATTTCTCCCCTCGGCCTGCGGCCCACAATTCTATGAACTTTTCCCTTCAAGGACCTGTCGTCGGGCCTCTTTTTCCCTTTGACTTTCCCTTTTGCCAGATTTGCTGCGCCCTTTTTCTCAATGTTGCCAACAAATCGGGCAGCTCGTGGTCTTTGCTCCAGCAAGGGTCGTAATCGGGGGAGGCGTCTCACTCGGGCTTTTTGAGGACCCCTCCTTTCGAGTAACCCCTTTTTTTTCTCAGTCCCCTTCAAACGCTTCTTACGCGAATTTTTTTGGACCCTCCCTTTTCCCACCCCCCCCTGCATTTGACCCCGTGTAGCTCCTCCTTCCCTTTTCCAAGTTAAGGCCCCGGTCGTCTGTTCAGTCCTGTTTCTGGAATTCTGGTAACTTTGACTCTTGTTTAGAAATGCTAGGGAAGTTGGCTTCTTCCTCTTGCGACCCTTTTATGGCCCCTGGCGACTCTTAGGACCGTACTGATTCCAGTTTTACAAACAGGCTTTGTGTTGCCCTCCCGATAGTTCTAGATCTGCAGAAGTTTTTCCCCTTTCTCTTTCGCATCTAGGGTACCCCTTGCGTAGGACCCCCCCTCCTCAGATGACTCGCACCCCTCCAAGGGTCCTCAAGCATTCCCCTTCCCGCCATGACCCCCCCTTCGAGACATGCTTTTTCGAAAATTCCCTCTTTCCCCACATTCTAAAGATTTCAGCTCCTAAGACCTCCCCTTCCCATAACCTCCTGCTTAAAGTTTCCCCCCTCCCTGATTCGGCGACCCTCCCCCGAAGAGACCCCCCTCTTTTTTGAACCCCCCCAACCCCCCTCCCGCCCCGATTTCTTCTGAGACCTTCCTATAAGATTCTCCTCCAAACCCCCCCCCATTGACAAACAGTTGTCACCATCCCAGCTTTTAGCACGGTTCTATTAGTGGCTTGAAATCCCCTGATCCCCCCTTAATTATATCCATTATGCTGGTTTTCCCTCTCTTATTTACCCCTGAGAACCCCTCCACTCCCCCCACATAAACCACAGGTACTAAACTCCCCCCGGTATTTATCCAAGCGATCCTTTTTCAAGTTCCCCTCCTGCCGCATTCCTCAGGTCTCACTCGGTCAGTTTTCCCGGACTTTTTTCATCTGTTCAGTCCTTGCCTTCAGAGGCGCTCGATATAATTTCCCCCCTGTAACTTTTCTTCGATTTCCCCCCGATGTATCATTCGCTTCCTCCCCGCATTTTTCTTGCAAAGGGATGCGGCTTTGCCGACCTTCTATCTGACTTGGGTCAAGACATTTCGGATTGGGGGAGCTTTAGCTCTTTTCAGTCTTGTGACCGGAAGTACCAATTGCGCCACACGAAGGCCCCCTTTTACCTGGATTTTTGCACCGTCTTGATAACCCTTTTTTTCCTCTTAACGACGTGCTCATACCTTTTCCCCATTCGATGATAGTTTTGCAACCCTCCCATTACGCCCCCTTTTCCACACCCGTTTTAAATGTCCAGATTTTTTTTCTCTAGCCTAATGTCACCCAGATACACTTCTTCCTTCACTGGAGTTTTTTCTTTCCGCCGGTGACCCTCTGGTATCACCCCCCTCCGCTATTTGTTTAGATGTTTCTTCTTTGGCCCTCCCGCTCCCTCGTTAAAGCGGAGGTCCCCCTCCCTCTTTTTTTTAGTGAATAGCCCCCCCTTTCACTCAGATACTTTGCCAGAATCCCCCCCTCCCACTTTCACCCAATTTGTTGCCTTTTCCTTTCATCCTTTAACTGACTCCCGATAGAATGCCCGGGGCTTTCGTCTCCCAATAATTCCCCTTCAAGAATTTCTTTTTCTCCCACTGGAGGAATTGCCCCCCCCAACAAACAGGTCCTCCTTCCACCCCCTTCGGACCTCTTTTTTTCTGGGAAAGGACTTCCCATCCTGCTCACAAGGGATTTTGTTTCTTCCTTTCCCTGTCTTTTACAATTTTTTTTAGATGAATCCCTTTGTGCTGCGTTTCCCTAGCTTTTCCCCCTTTGGTCTCCTTTCCTTTAATTTTCCTTATGGTTTTTTTTTTTTCCACCACCACTACGCCCTTCCGTATCCTGCAGTTTTTTCTTGGTTTATGAGGATTTGCCTCCTCCTCGAAGCGGCACTCTGCCCTTTTTTCACCCCCCGTGTTTCTGTCCCTCATCACGGAGTTGTCTGCTGTCACACTGCAACGTTTTCTTTCAGGCTTAAATACTTAGATACTCGCTTTTTTCCGGGATTTCCCTCCGATTTTTTGAGGAAGTGTCCCCCCCAAGATAGTATCACGCTTCCGACATGGTGAGAACAGTCCTCCCCCCTTGTTCCCCGGAGGCCCCTTCTTTTTCGATGGTTTTAAGTGAGGATTGATCCGTGTTGTTATCGACCACGTGTGGTGGGCCCCTTCATGGGTTCTTTCAAACGATCCCCTGGGGCATATTTCTTCGACAGCCCTTATTGAATTAACACCACATTTCGTGTGCCTCCTTTTTGTTTTCTTTCTCCATTCCCCGAGCTCCTTCTCATTCTCTACATTTTTTTTTGCCGATTTCGTGAACGAATTCGCCAGATATATCGTGTCCTCGCTCTTCAGATTGTTCCCCCTTCCTCTTTGAAAGTGCCCCTCAGATCTACCTCTTCTAGACATTTTTTGTTTTTTGAACCTCTCCCTTCCTTGCCCTTCCCAGGTTTCATCCCAACCATTAAAAGTCAGTTGATCCAACACTGGCCCTCACTGGATTTCTCCCCTTTTGACACCAATGAGTCTAACAAGCCCCTAATTCTTTTCCTGATTTCTGGAGGTGGGTTATTTTTTTCCTTTGATTTAATTCCTTTTCCACTCAGTCTATTTCTGATGGGATTTCGGATTCCCTCACGTGTTTTTTGTTCCGTCTTACCATCAAGAGAACCTTGGTTCATCTCAACGTGGGCCCCTGTGCCGATTTGGTTTGTGTTCCTTAGTTTTTTAAACGCGTTTTAGATCTTTTTTGGTTTCTTTGGGTTTTGCAATCCCGTTAACTTATCGTGTACATCCCCTTTTTTTTCGGGTGGCGACGCCGGGCTTGAGGATGTGTATTTTCGTGCCCCTGTTTCGTCAATTTTCTCTCCCCCTCTGTTTCTTTTTAAAGTCACTTTTCCCCTGTTAAGATGGAGTGTGTGAACCGATGTTCGTAAGAGCTTTCCCCCGATAATATTTTCTGGGGGTTTTCCTTCTGGATTTCCTTTCCTTCCTGATTCCCCTGTACCAAACTTCCCGCCACCCAGTGATCGATCTTTCTCCTCCTGGTAATTTCCCCCCTTATTGTCTGGATACATTCCTTCTCCCCGAGATTTCTTTCCAGCCCTTCCTGCTTTCCCACTTAGCTTTCCCCAAGTTCCTGTCACTGACCTCCCCGATACTATTACAATCTTCCTTTCCATTCAACTCCACCTTTTTTCCACGTTTTTTCTTCTCAAGGGCCTCCTTTTATTTTTTTCTCCCGCGCAGTTTTCCCTACAACTCGCGTCCAGCTTTTCCCGTCGGAGGAACTTTTTTTTCCGGGGTTATCGAACCCCCTCCCCCCTCTTCATATTTGGCCCCCCTTCTTTTTTGATTCGGTTACCAGGGAGTAGAAAGAACCCCCTGTGCTTTGAAGTCCTTTTTTCAGACCCCCCTTTTTCTGGAGGGGATGACTTGCCGAAAGGAAAGGGCCACGTTTCCTTATCTCCGAAGAATGAGTTGAGTACAGTAACCTGGACCTCGACCGCTGCTCATGATCATATTTTACCTTCTGGCGACCCACTCCACTAAAAAATCGGGGTACTTCACCGCGACTCTGTTTAGATCTTCCTGGGTTCTCGGCGGTTCTCAGGTCCCACGTTGCCCCCCTTTATATGAGTTGTTTATGGCCTTCCCTTTCTCTATTCCCCTCTCTAACTCACCTTCTCCCGCGATCTTGTAAGCTCCTCTTTCCCCCATCCCTCCTTTCTTTTTTTCTCGAGATGCCTAGTTAAAACCCTTAACTCTTTGTGACCTACTCAGAGCTCGCTCTTTTCTTTTTCGTTTCTTTTCCTCGATTTTGATCCTTTGCATTTTCTTTTTCATTTTCTCCCCCGTCTTGCATATCCTTAATTTTTCTAGTGCGAATCCCTCCCTCCCATGGACTATTATGAAGACCCCATTTCCCTAGGCGTCTCCCTTTACTTTGTTTCTTAGTCCACCCTCTTCCTTCTGTTCAAAGCCTCGTAGTTCCCTCTAACTTCGAAGGCTCTCATGTCGTCTGCCTACCTCCTTTAGCACTTTTCCCATAAAGACTCCTCCTGTCACTTCACCTTCTGTGTGTCCATTGTGTGTTCTTGCACCCTCCAGGGAGTCATACTGTTAGCCTTCTTCTCTTTAAGGGCTCCCCCTCATTTCGCCTTTCGTCTGGCCCTTTCCCTCCCACGGAATAACCACTTCGTTTTATTTTCTGTTGGCTGTCTTTGGGACTTTTTGCATTAAGTCAGTAAGACCCTGTTACACTTTTTTGAAAATTTCCCGTTTTTGCCACCGGTCGTATTTTCTTGAAGGGACCGGGCTTTCATTACGGTCAAGTTCTTGAGGGTTCCTTGGGACTTAAGTCTTTCTGCCCTCTTCCTTCCTGTTCCCTTTCCCCCATAGATGCTAGATTTTGATCGTGATCAAGCTACAGACATTTTTTGCCACCTCCAGCCCTTTCCAAGGACTATCCTCCTTTTCAACTCTTTTTCCTGTTTACCCTACTCCCCGATAGTCATTGTACCTCTTACCCCTATCCCTAGGAGCTTTTAATGCGTTAACCAGTCCCTTCGAGTTCACACAATTTTCCCCCTGACATTTCGTTGACACCCCTTCTCCTTTCTCCGGACAAACCCCCCGTCTTAAATACTCATCTCTAAAACCTAACTTGTGCAAGTAATTCCCTCATACTGCTCCCCACCAGATGACTCGAGACTTTCTAATACACCCCCTTCACAGTTAAACGGTTCCTCTTCTCTCCCCAAGCATATGCCCCAAAGTGAGAAGAACCTGCCCAGATCTTGGGATTTCCTTGAAACCCCCCCTTTTCTAGTGGAGTTCACCTCGGATTAAACCCCCTACTGATCAGCTTCTCATCCCCAAGATTTCCGAGTATTCCCTCATGATTCCCACAAAACATCAGCTCTGAGAGATACCCCCAGAGGCCCCCCCAGATGTTTTCCTCAAAGATGCCTCTTGTGAAATTTCGAGCTTCTTAGACAATGCTTTGGCCATCCTTTATGGACCCCCCCCTTCACAGCATTCGAGGCTTCTCTCTTTTTCTTGAACAACACTCTTTTCCTTCTTTTTTTTTTTTTATCCTTCTCCCCCGATTGGGGCTGAGCCTTGTACCAATCGGATAGGCCTTCCTGACGTTGATAAGGCTCCTCCCTTGAACTCTCTCAGGTTTTAGCCGCTTCTCGTGAATATTGTAAGACCCAATCTCCCCTTTCTCCACTTTCCCCTGTTTCCCTTCAGGTCCTCCGATTTGACGCTTGATAACACAATGTGTCTTGCATTCCCCATACCCCCCTGGACCCCCCCGTTCTTCCGTTTTGCACCCAAACCTCCATAGGCCCTCCACAATTTGACACATTTGCTACCTGTACAACGATATCCTTTCCTAACTCCCTCTTGCTAGACCTACCGCTACAAGTCTCCAATTGACACCCGATTGGGCCCCCCAAACTTGCGACTTTAGAACCCCTCTTCTCTTGGTTCCTTCTTCTTTTAGTGTACGACGGTTTCCTCCTTCTGGCAGCATCGATAACGCGACTTCCCCGCGTCACTTCCCGAAACCCACTTTTCTTTTTAAAGAATTGATCCCCCATCAATAGACCCTTTTCTTCCCTGATCCTCCCGGGGATGTAGTCCCTTTTGCTTGATCTCAGAATTTGCCTCCTCCGCTTACGAATGCTCGCTCTGAGCAATGATTCTCCCTCCTAATCCATCGTCGCAGGACTTTCTTTTTTTGGTGTCCCCCCCCCCCTTGTAAATAAATTCCCGGCCCCACCCCTTCAGTCTTGAGTTTCCCCTCTGGCAAGGCGCACCTCTTCTTTGCAATCTTCTATCGTTTCTCTTTTTCTCCGACTCCTCCCCCCCCCTTTTCTTTGTGGGCTAAACTCCCCTCTTTTTTCGTTTCAGTGATTTATTGCCCGTATTATGCCACACCCCCGCTTGACCTTCGTGACGCTTAGGACTCTCGAGGCTTTTCCTCCAGAGCTTTTCTTTGAGTGTTTTTTCTGTTCTTCCCCTCACAAATTCACACATTTTGCCTAATCCCATGTGATTTTTATCGGCCCCCTGTCTGTCGGTATCCTCCCTTTTGTTTCGATGACCCCTTGAAGATAGCTTCTTTACCCTCTTGCACTTCGGACATGCTCTATGCAGTGACCACTATCTTCCCAAGACTTGGGAAGCAATTTTTGGAAACGTCCCTTGGGCTCCCCTTTTTTGACCCTCTTTTTTGATGGTGGTAGTTTCCTGCAGGGAGGCCGGATAGTCGTATCCTTTTACTCTGCCAAGTTTGCACTTGGCGGGAAAGGTTTCACTTTTTTTAAAGTGGTTTCGGATTTTCTTCCTCCCCAGGTCAAGGCCATTCACCACTGTTTTCTTCCTATTTCTGCTCCGCAGACCTTCCCCCCCCCTTTCCGGTCTTTTTTTGTTTCTTTTTGTCAAGTCGACCCTTCTTCTGAAGCCGCTTCCATCCGAGTTTCTTGACCGCCTAGCTACGGTATCCCTATCCTTGTTGCACCGTTGGTTCCCTTTCAAGCCCACATGTCCCAATCGCGAACTTCCCAACGCGAGACTTGACTTTTGATGAATGCCTCTCTTCTTCCTGCAGGCCCCCTTTTCTCCACCTATTTCTCCACTTTCCATTTGCCCCCCCCTTCCCGTCTTTGAGAATTGCTCGAGTGGAATAAGCTTTTCCCCTCTCCCCTTATGTTGATTTTTGTGTCTTCTTCTCCGTTCTATATTTTTGAATGAGACTTTTAAGGCTCTGGGATCTTCCTTTCTTTGGTCGTGTCTCCACTCCTGAGAACATTGGGCTGTCTCCAGCGTGTTTTTCGATGATGGCGGGTGGGCACAAGGTCCCCCTTTTTTTTAGTAAGCCCCCATCGAATTCTTCGTCTGGGGGTTCTCTTACTCGCCTCTGTACCTTCTTTCATGGGTGCGATTCTATGTAAGCCTGAGTCCCCTCTCGTTACCTTCTTTTGCTTGTATTGTTTTTCAATTTTTTTTTTTCTCGCTTCAGAAGGGTGTAACTTAATCTTGAGTGTGGCCCGGGACTGTTCGTATCGCTTTCAGATCACTTTCTTTTCAGACTTGTGACACATAAAGGATCTTTCCTAGTGAGAGATTTAACTACAAACTTCGTTCAAAGCCCTAGTTATTTCCCCCATTTGGAATTTTGTTTCTTGTCGTTTTTCTGCCCTTCTCACTCCATCTTGCCCTTGCTCGGTTCCTATCCACGAATTTTCTAAATGGTCCCCTTCTTCTACCCCCTCCCCTTTCCCAAGCCCTTGACTTTTTCCCCCCCCTCTTGCTCTTCTTCCTGACTCAACAGACGCCTCCTGAACTTGGAACTTCCTGAGAGTAACGGTGCCTCACCCTTTTCGGACCTCTTCTGTGTACATCCTCCGAGTAAATTTTTCACCCCCCCCCCCCCCCCCTCCCCCCCCCCCCCCCCCATGCGATCGCAGGCAGCTCCCCCTAGACCTTTCCCTTCTAGTCCCACTTTTTTTCTCCTCTTCGCAATCCAGATATGAAGCACTTTTCAAGACAAAGGGAGCTTCAGCCCTGACCGGACCTTTGACCCTGGCTCATTCCTTCTTCTTCTCCCCTCCCTCTTGAGCTACTTACTTCTCTCCTTCATAGAACAAAAGCAGCTGGCCCTCTTTTCCTCGTCTCCCTGAATCCTCTACACCCCCACTCTTTCCCCGCCTTTCTTGGTATCTTTCTTCTTCTTTTTTCTTTATTTCGTGATCTTTGTTACAATTTCTTATGCACGACCGTTTATCGGAGTTCTCCCAACATTATTTTTTTGAACTTGGATCCCTTCTATTACTTTTTTTTCCTCCCGAGTAATATGTCACAACCGACTCCTAGAGTATGTTGTCAGCCCCTATGTTTTTAAGCACCATTTTTTGTTGTTGCTTCTTCTTCCCAAAAGCAGCCGGGCATGACAACTCCCTCTGCTTATTGTGAAAGCTGGGAGGAATAGGTCCTCCCTCGCCTGTGATTGTTTGGTTTCCCTCCAACGGTCTTTTTCATGACCCTTTTCCTAACGAATAACTCTCCATGGAAGAGGATTCGCATCTCTCCTTTTTTCGGCGTAATTCCCTTGAATTTTTTGTTCGAAAGTCTTCCCCCCTTTCGGTATTCAGATTCTTTCGATGAACTTACGAAGGAACTCCAAATGTGTCGGGAATATTACGTTCCCTTGAGTCGCTTTTGCATAAGCCCCCCCCTCTTTCTAAATAGGCCAGTCCAACCAATTTTCCTCTTTTTTATAGACGTTATAATATTGTAGTCTGCTCTTTTGAAAATAGGTCTCTCTTCCT
>Ga0179593_1536250_pt1 | contig 17918 bp, 22 predicted proteins | sample CZODoug2_1_08_16_FD_185931 | JGI IMG/M metagenome (GOLD analysis project Ga0179593, IMG submission 185931) | Vadose zone soil fungal communities from Angelo Coast Range Reserve, California, USA - CZODoug2_1_08_16fungal (PacBio error correction) | ecosystem: Environmental > Terrestrial > Soil >... | reverse complement strand
GTTTCCGGCAAAGTTTCAGAGGAAAAATCCCTAGTGTCGGGGAGGGACCCCTCCCCTTTTCCTCTGAAAACCTTTAATGAGTTCTTTTTTCCCTTTGGCCCCCCCTAGCCCCTTGAGACCAATATCTTCCACGCCATCGTGATCTGTAGCTTGGTCCCCATTTTTGGAATTTTTTTTCTTTTAGCAACTTCCCCCCAGACCATTCCCCCCTAATTCCCCTCCTCTTGGTAAAGTCTTTTCAACCCATGATCCCCAAGATCGATTTCTTCTCTCTTTTCATTTGATAGCCCCTTCTTCCCCCTGCTTTTTCCTTCTCGACCTGAGATCTTTTTTAAAGTTTTTTGAAGTCGACGATCCCGTCTGATGGAAGGCAACCCTGACCTCGTTTGCCTCCTACAATGGTCTTCCCCCAACCAATGAGCTTCTTTGGAGCGGATGTATTGTAAAAATCTCTCGATGAACTACCTCGGTTCCTCCGCTTTTGGAGGCCTTTTTTCCCTTTCACTTATAACTCCTGTAGAGTTGTTCCCCCCAAGCTCGCACAGAATTGCTCTTCTTCCTGCTCGAAGAGTTGGTGATCTTTTGTTTTCCCTGCGATTTTTGCGTTCGAAAGTCTCCCTTCTAGATCGCAGGACTCAACAAGTTTCAAGGCCCTCCCCCAAAGTTGGATGACCCCGCGTGGGCCTTTTTTTTTTCTCTCCCCTATAGTGGAAGTGAATACTCCAAATTTAGTGGAATGAGTCGAGAAACCATTGCTGCTCCCTTGGAAGCTTTCTCTTTCCTTGCCCTCTTCCCCCTTCCTCTTGCGAACCGGAATTCTCCTAGAACCCTTCCCTTTGGTTCCTTTTCGCGCCTGATCAAAGGAAGTCGATACGTCGCTTATAGATTTGACCATGGAGGAATCTTTCTTCCGAGAAAGTTTTCCTTCTGGACTTTCTTTTTTTTTTTCCATTACCCTCTTTCTCGTTCAGTAAAGAGTGGAGAACAGGGTGATCTCCTCTATCCGGAACTGCTTATGTGCCTCTTTCAGAGCCCCTTGCTTCACTCATCTGCGATTTTTTACTCTCGAGGAGTATTTTTCAGTGTAATTGGCTCTCTCCAGATCCCTATTAGGAGTCCCCCGTAGAATTTCTTTTAGTTTCAGAGTTCCTCTGGGACCTTTTCGGCTACTTACTCCAGGAACTTTGAGCGCACCACCCGTTTCCTCCCCCTGATGCGAGACTTTTTGGAAGGATCTCCGCCCCCATGGGATTGAATCTGAGTTTCGGAATGATGCCTTTTTTCATTCTGGCTAAGCGATCAAGAGCCCTTTCTTCTCAAACCCTTTTAGCTCAGGGAACCCCCGAGTCCCTTTCTATTTTTATTGCTGGGTGATCACCCCCCCATTCTCAGATGATTCGCGCTTTTCCCTGATTTTATTCGCCGCTCCATGTCTTAAACCCTCGGCCAGGAATTGTCTTCCTCGGACATTTGCGTGTTTTGATATCTCTTTTCCCCCCCCCCCCCCCCTTCAAGTACTTTTTACTTTCGCCCTCTCTCCCCGCGGTGAGACGAAACTAACGCCTTCTTCTTTTCCCACTCCACCAGACCTCTCACCTTTTATCTTTTTTTTTCCGAAAGACGTTGTTTTGGTTCCCCCTCCAGAAAAGTGCAACGGCCAGAGCTCCTTTCCCTTCCTTGCCGAATCTTACCGGCGCTTTTCCCTTTTTTTTTTCGATTGTGGGCCTTTCCCAAGTGTCCTTCCCCGTGATGTCTCTATTGTGATTGCAGACTGTACGAGCGCTTTTCCACCCTCTCCTAGATTTTTTGATTTTACCAAGTTTGTTATGGTTTAAACCCCTTCATGATGCCGATGATGTGCCAGTGAGATCCTGCGCGAGGAAGTCTATTCTCTTCTTTCCTCTTTTTTTTGAGAGATTCCCTGATCTCAACCTTTCTTACCTTCTTTTTATTAAAAAGCCCTTAGTGTTTTAGGAAACGAATTCACAGCTCCAAAATGTAACACCACCCCGCTGTCCCCCCCTCTTCGAGTCTCCGCGTCCTCTTCGCACCTGTTGATACGCCCATCGTTCAGTAGTGGATCAGGACCCCCACCTCCAAATGAGTTTAAGAGCCCACGCTCTCAAGTATTTTTTTTCCTCCTCTCTGGTTGCTTATTCCCCCGTCCCCCCCCCCAACGTCTTCGTCCCCCCGATCTAAGGCGACGTGCGAAAAGTTTTCCTCTATTTTGTGAACGTCCCGTCTTTTTCTTTTCGTCTCACTTTATGGGACGACTTTGTCGTTTCCTGGCTGTACTCTCCCCTAGATCTTCTTCCTCTCTACGACAAATTTTTTCAGTGAGTTTTTCTTTGCCTATCTTTATCGCTACTCAAACGACCGAACCTAGATCTACCCTTCCCCCTTGTTTCCCCTCTCAATGTTTTTTTCCCTAGGTGTTTTACCATCTTTTTGCTAGGATTAGTACGCCTTAAAGTCTATTGGTCTGTGACATATTCATAGATTTCTTTTGACTAAATGTCCTCCCCTTAGCCTTTCTATATCCTTTCTCCCCCACTTTTTCACTAGAGTCAGTCGACTTTCTTCAGACCCTTCCTTGCGGAACTCCTTTTTGCCCATTATGTAAACTCCCGATAGCGCAATCGCATTCTCTTTTTACCACCCTTCGCTCGAACGACGCCTCCCCTTCCTCAACTTTTCTGGCCTGACCCCTTCCCTTCCCTTCTCTATCCCCAAAGCGACCTCCCCATTGACCCGTGTCTTTGGGACCCACTTTTTTTTTTGGTTTTTCACACCTTTCGGATTCGCCAAGACCCATTTCCCACTCGTTCAGCAACCATTTTTCTAAGAGGTCCCCCTCCAAACGAACTTCCCCTTCCCCTTCCGCCCACAGGTTTAAATTTCTTCAACCCCTTTCCCCGATAACGTACTGGATTCCCTGCACGATTTCCCCATTTGAGAATCGTTTTTTCTTTTCAAATCCCCATGTTCTTAACGCGTGACCCTTGTCGAATGCCGGACGGAGACGGTTTTCCTCCTCTTGTAAGCCTGCAAAATTCCCTCCCCCGTTGGAGCTAACCCCAAACTTGAGATCCTGGATTCACCCCCAGTGGTTCATTCTAGCCAAACCTGCGTACCCTCTTTTGACGACCCCTAAGTTTTCCTATTTCCAATTTTTGAGGCGAGAGACTTCCCTTTAAGGCCAATGGCGCTTCTAGAGAGACTTTTCTTCTGACTAATCCCACAGACCTTTATGGAATTTTTTCCCCCCGTTATTAACCACAGCGGTACTAACACCGAGCCCCTGCTGGAGGAGCTATTAATCCTATGTGTCTCTGAGTGAGATTTTTTATGTGACCTTCTTTGAGACTTGCCCCCCGAAGCCTCCATCCTCGCCTCCATGAGACGCCTTTCGCTCTTAACGTCCTGGGTAGCGCTTCAATCTCCCCCCCCCAAATTTTGGACCTTCGCTCTTTCGTGTCGTGTCCTCTCAGGTCAAGTATCGCCTTCTCTGTATACGCCACGAGGACCTCCCTCAACTTTCTTCCCTCCTCCCCCTTGTTTTAATCTCCAAGGACTCCCCCTCCCCGGGGCTTTTTTTCGTTGATCACTTCTAAGCGCTATCCTAAAAGCGATTCGCTCCGAGGGCTCCTCGCTCGTTCTTTTTTTTTTTTCTCTAAGTTCCTCAAGGGTAATGCCAGTTCTCCCCCCCCAAGTCATTGGTCAGTCATTAAAGATTAACGATGGCGTGTTATCCAGCTGTATTCTCGGTACTTTTTCTGGAGTCCCCCTTTCTCAATCCCTTCCCCTGCACAATTGTGCACCTCGTTAGACATGCCCTGCCACTACCATCTAATTCCTCTGTTCCTCTACTTTGTCTTCTTTTCTCATAATCCTTTTTTTTTTTTTTTCCTCTGGGCTTTCTTCCCCTAAATCCTTTGTCTTGCCTCTCCGGTTGGGGTTTCGAATTTTATTCCCTGGCCTCCTACAATTTCACCTACCTCCCCCCTCCCAATTCCCAATCGGCTTTCCTTTCTATGCTTCCCATGCTTGGCCTAGTCACGACATCATGCATTCAGCTTTCCCCTCACGTCTGTCCGAGAATTCTTACCTTTGGATTTTTCTTAACCCCACTCTTTTTCTATAGACAATTGATCGGCTCCACGCCCTGCAGAGATTTTCCTTTTGCCGACTTTTTTCATTTTTTTTTTTTTTTTGCCCCCGACGAAGTGAGGGAGCACCAAGTTCTTTTTCGTCCACGTAGAAAGCGTCTTCTTGATGGCACGAAAGTATCCCTCGAGGCCCCCCTGCGTGTTCCCCCCTGAGCTCTTTTTTGGATGTCCGGCCCCCCCTAGAAGCTATGAGAATAAGACTTTTTCTCCTTCGTATATATTGGTTTTTTATTTTCAGGGGTTTCCCCCCCCTAAAGGAAATTCCCTAATGTTTTTCTTTCCATACAAATATGAAGGTCTTATAGATCGCGAAAGGGCTGCTCTTAGCTTACCTTGCGTTTTATTCCTAACTTCGATCCACCCTTGCTTGGTCTGCTCGGTCGAGCTTCCTATTCCTAAATTTCCTTACGCAGTTTTAAGGCTCTAGCAAACGTCCAACCCCCTGTTTGGAGAGTGAGTCCCCGAATTTGCGATAGGCCCCTCCCCCTATGTGCGATTTAATACGTTTTCTCTTTTTTGGAATCCCCTGTCGATCTCGCGCATTGCGGTTGGGGCGCACTTTTCCTACTCTACACGTGAGTTTTTAACATCCGTCGTCTCATCCCGTCATTTGACAACTGTTCCCTCCCATAGACCAACTTAAGGCCTTCTTGACAGTTTCCCCCCCAAGGCCCCCCCCTCCAAGGAAGTTCCTCTTTTTAAGTGTTATCTCACTTGAACATTTTTTTGAGTTACATTAGATATTCCGCTCTCCCCTTCAAGAATTTTCTTGATGCGTTCCTGCTTTCTCTCTTTTAGGAAAACGGAGTGAGAACTGGGATCTCCTTCCCTCTCTATCAAAGACTCAACCAGGCCGCGGCCTTAACTCAGTTTATTGTTGTCATCCCCACAAACCAGCACTGCCGGACACTTTCTTTCTCTCTTTAGGGGGTGGGGTCCGTAGAATTCTCTCTTCTTTGTACCCTCTGTTGACTTTTTTCTCTTTCCTCCGTCGATGGTCATCCCTATAGCTTGCGCTAATAGGAGATGTTCCCTTCCTTGCTCAATGTTAGTTTCCTTCCACAAGGACTCCCTCTTTTATTTATTATGCCTGAATGCTATCTTTCAAATTGGAGTAGTTTTTTTCCCGCATCTTCCCCCGAATGGGGATGACGAACTTCTTTCTTTCCCCCTCCCTGACCTGATGATCGGTACGCTCCTCGGTCGTTTTCGCCAAGCTCTTAAGAATCTCCCACCGATCCCCCTAACCAATAGCGGACACCTAGAGATGCTTTCCCTTTTTACCCCCCCCCTTGAAATCATGTCTATTTTCATATCTCTTGGAGTTAGGGATTCCTTATCCCCCGCTATCTCCGCGGACTCTCTTTCCCCGGTCCCACCCTGCACTTCATTGTGCGTCTGTCAGTGAGATCTCTTTCTGAAGCTCCTTCCTTACCCTCCACGGTTACTTCCCATTCCTTTCTCCTTTTTCAACCACCCCAAGGGCCGGCGTTCCCACTCAATAAGTCCTCTGGCTGCACCTTTCCCTTCGCTTCTCGTACTCTGAGAGGGGCCCAATCACGGCCCTTTCTCGTACACTTAATCCTGTATTCGCTTGGTTAACCGGGGCGATGATCTCCTTTTTCTTGGGGGGCCTGAGCCCTTTCCGAGGACATTCTTCCCCACGATGGCTCGCAGGCTTCCTTGACCCCCCTCTTTCAGCTTTTTTGTAACGTTTGGAGGTCTTTTCCCCTTTCGTTTGCATTAAACTGTGTTTGCGAACTCCCCAAGACCCGCCTTATGATGGCTCTGTTCCCCTTTTTTCCTACGTTGTGAGTCGAACCTTCCAGCGCTATTATATCAATCCCGGTGCAGTCAGCTTTTTCTTTTCCAAATCCTTTTTCCAGCCCTCCAACCCACAAAAAACGGATACTATCTCCGATTTCTGAACTTCTCTCCACTTTTTTTTTTGACAATTATTAATACTTTCATAGGACTGCTTCTCCGCCACAATTACCTTCCCGAACCCCGCTATACCCCATTGCTTTCCGATTTGTTCTTTCGTGATTCCGTCCCGTTCCACACCCTCTCTAAACCTTCACGTTTTAACTCCCTCTTGGTGACTTTTTCCGACGGCCTGAGTTAGTTTCTTTCCCCCTCCAGACTGTCGTGCAGTTTCAGTAACTTTTTTCGACCTATGTATCGGGGATGGACCCCCCCGAGATCTTAAGAACTGTAAGCTTTTTCCTTCCTCTTCTGATTATAGTACTTTCATGGAAGAAACTACTGAGCTACCGAGCGAAGTCCCTCTTTCGTGAGCTTCTTGCCATTTTCCGCAAACTATAGGTTTTTCTTTTTTATGTCCGCCATCTTTTTGGAGATATTCTTTCCTTCAGTTTTGTTTAAGTTCTTGGCGCGATTTCGACTGACAGTCCCTTATTCACTTTCTTTCTCCCCTTTTAATACCCTTTGAGGTGAAGCTTATTATAATTCCTCCCACTTTTTACAGCACAGAATTCCCCGTTCTTCCCTAATACAGTCCCCCCTCGTCCCCTCCCCTTTTACAATGTTCCCTCCCGATTAGCGGCACTATCTTTTCTTTTTCCCCCCCTTAGAAGGTCTTCTAAATGATGCTAAACCTTCCTCATTCACCTTAGCGAATCCCCCCACTAATTTTTTTCCTCCCAACTCTAATTATGACAGCTCAAGGTCGCCGTGGCTGTTGAACCCCCCCCCCTCTCCACCATTTTGTTCTCCTCGGCATCCCCATCAGGAGTGCTGTTGAGCCTTTCCAATGCCCTGTGGACCCCTATGCTTGGGTCCTGTCAAACATCCTCTCCCCCCCTCCCTCAGTCTTTGAAGAATCCCCTCCTCTACGCGTCTTTCTTTTTTTAGTTTCACAAAGTCGTCCAAAGGAACCTCCCCCTTCCTTTCTTACGGGTCGCCCATTCGGCAAAATAGCCCCCTGGCTCTTTCTGGGGAATGGTTCCACATATTGTAGAAAGGTCCTCCTTTCTATCGCGTCCGAGTTAACGCCCTTCATTCCCCTCCAACGCCATTTTTCCTTTCGACCCATCGAGATTCCTTAGTTACACCGTGTTTCCCTCTTCCTATGATGAATTCCCCCAACGACCCCTTCGGTCCCCCTGAATCCCTCAGAATTGCGGGCGAGAGCTCCCCCCCTTTTACGGACCTTATTTTATTAGTTTTTTCGACCCTAAGACCCTTTTCCCTTTCCCCACTTTTCCTTGTGATCTAAGTTTCGGAACAACGACCTTTACTCCCACGAGCCTCTTCCTATTTGAGCCTGCGTCCCTTTTCAGCATCCCCCCTTTTCTTATGTAGCCAGAGTTTCTTGATTTTAAGCATAAAACTTCTTATTCCGTCATACTAGATTCTCTTCTCATTTCTCCGTCCCCAACCCTAGCTCCAAGCTTGTTGGCCAATACCACCCTTTCCTTTCAAGAGTTGAACTTTCTTTTCCTTCATAAAACCCCTTTTCCGGGCCTGGATTTCAAACTCCGAGAGTCCTTTGAAGGATCCATTATGGTGGGGCGGTTCGAACGAGAAAATTTCCTCCTCCCGTCAAAAAAAGCTCAAGAGTTCTTCCTCTCCACTGCCTTTCGCCGTCCTTCCGGGATTCTTTCTCTCATTTCCTACCCCAATGCATTTGGCGTCCGACAGCTCATGTATCCCGCTGGCGTGGACCCATCTCTTTTTACTTCCTAACCGCACCCTTACGGTGGTCGGAATTTTTTCCCTCTCCCACTTCTAAACTGAGTCCGGAAGAAACGATTGCCCGCCCTCCCCTTTCCCGAATTTCCCTCTGTTTCCCTTGACGCCTCTGTTGTTGTGCAAAGTCCTCAAGTTTTATTTTTTCCCCTGAGTCTGACCAAGTTGGAGGTGGACGCGAATGAGGTAGTCACTTTCCCCTCCTCCGGTTTATTTCCCCCACCTCATTGGCGGTACTTTCCCTAGATACCTCGTGTCCCGGCCCTCATCTCTCCCCTCACACGGCCTTCTATAAAAGCCCTTTCTTTTTTCAAGTTACCTCATCTTCCGAGCGGCTCCCCCCGCGCTTTTCTCTCGTTTTGCATCGGCGAACTCCTGCTCCACCAATCCCTCTTTGAATTTTTTTTAAGTTGTCTTTTTCCCGTTGATTTCTTTTTTCTAAGTGGGATAAGTGCCTTTGAGAAGGGCACCCCTCTTTGGCACTCTCGATTACTTCCCTTTCGGTCCAATTGTCGCGAGGCAGCGTTTCCTTTAAGAATATTTCCTGGTTTTAGTTCTCTGGAGTCTTGGTTGACAAATCGCAAAGACTCTTTCAAATAACGTCGTCCTAAAGGGTCTAAGGATATCCCCCTTTGTCTTGTTTTTCACCTTAGTTTTCTTGAATCTCAATGTTCGTGCCTCCCCCCCTTAACTGCTTGGTATGGTCCTTTTTTATAAATTCCCCTTTTCTCCAGCTTTCCTACAAAATAGGTTAAGGATATCGCCCCCGAAACAACTGATCTTTTTTTTCTTACGTTTTTGTCTTCCCCCCACTATTGGTCTCACGTTGATGATGGGGAATCCAATTTAGAGTCTTTCCTTCTTTTGCGCCCTAGAATCCTTTCCCCCAGGCCCTCCTCTGCCCATCCAAACTCCTCCTTCCTTTCGTACAATCTGTTTCTCTTCCCCCTCTCCCAGGACGGCTCTTGCCGGCCAATTTCCATGTCATTCGGGATCTTTTCCCGTTATAGACCTATTTTTTCAGCAGTACCTCCCTTTTACAGCATCCCTCCCCAGAATGGTTTTCCCTTTGGTTTTACAATCTTTCTTTCTTTCGGAAACTCTAAACAGGGGACTCCGATTCCCTAGAACTGAGTAGACCCTTTCTTCCTGATATTCCCGCCTTTAAGTCCCTTTTTTTCCAATTATTATTTCACATGATTCGCTGGTGCCTTACCCTTTCCCGAGATCTTGAGACTTCAGAACTCTTTGCTTTTCCCAAGTTTCTTCCCCTTTTTCCACCTGATAGAGGGTGTGGTTTGGTTGGGGGTGTTTGGTTGGGTTCTCCTTTGTCGCTAATTCTTTCGTCCCCCCCACTGAGAATAAGAAAGGCCTTGAGCGATTTATACTCTGTTTCCCCCCTTTGGAGTTCACCCCCCCGCGACTCCCTGCTAGTCCTTGATGATTTCTCTTTTTTTCAGCTACTTTTCATAGTTTAATCCACACGGCTTACGCTCTTTCTTCTCGACAAGCTCCTCTCCGTCATCCCCCAGCGATAGAGACTCCAACCGACAACCTAGACCTTCTATTTTTCCACCATTGCAAGAAGCTGCTGTCCTATCGAACTCGAGCGGGAGTTCTATAGTTCGCCCCCCCGATATAAGTCTTCCGAGTGGTTCCCTCTACATCGTCCCTTTTGTGACTGGACATTTTGTGAGTCTGTCTTATATAGTGTCCCACCCCCATGAAGTCCCCCACTTTTAGTACAAAATTCCTTTCTCCCTTTCAGAACCTACCGAAGCCGGGTTCCAATAACATACTCTCCCTATGGATCCTTTCCCGTCTTAAGTTTTCTTTTTCTTTACTGTACGGCAAATCCTCGAAGCTCGGCACACTGAAATTCCCTCTTGTACTTTTTCTCTTGGCTTATTTTGGTTGGAAAGAGTTCTGCCTGAAATCTCATTGCTTCATTATTATGTATTTTCAACATCTCATCTCGTTTTTTGTTTCTTGTCCCTGATGGTAGATTTCCTTTAAGCCCTCATTGTCCAAGAACCCTTTCTTTCTGTGGATAAGAGCGCTTCTTTTTTCTACTCCTCTTTTTCCTCCCTTTTCGTAGAGCCCTTCATCTTTCTCAAATTCCCTCCCCTTCCCTGTGTCTTTATGAAAGACAAAGTTTTTCTTCCCAGCACCTCTGCCCTTCCAAACCCCCCCCCACAACCCTCAAACCCTTTTTCTATGTCCTCCCCGTCCCTTTTCTTTACCTTTATCGACCCCATCTTCTGACATTCTTCAAACCTCCCCTGATCCCCCCCAACAATTCCGGTTTTCCCCTGTTTCCATCCAGGACTTTCATTTTTTCTTGTCTACTTGAGCCCCACATTCTCCTTACCTCTACAGCGACTTTCTAAAGGTTAAGAATTCCTTTTTTGAGTGGTTTTCCCAGGCTGTCTGTCTCATTTATGCCCTCGAAGCCTTCAGTTCTCTATGGGGTACTTCATGCTCCCCCGATTACTACACTTCCCCCCCTTTCTTCCCCCCCCAATTTCCCTCCGGTCTTTTGTTTTTAACACTCACTGTGAATCTTTGTTTCCCCTTCTATTCTCAGAGGGCTTAAGAACGGTCGAGATTTCCCTCTATTGCCGGTTCTCCCCCAGAATTTTTTCCTTCATTGGTAAGTCTTATGTATGGCAATCTCTATTTTTCGTCTAGGATTCTCCTTTTTTTTAAGCTATGTTTCCCTGCTTAGACGTATTGAAAGTTATAAGTTCTTTCCCTAGCGTCTGACCGAGGGTGGACGAAGACTGGACTCTCTCCTCCCCCTTCCCCTAGAGTGTTCTTTCTGACCCGAGTGCCCGCGCCCATGACGGAATCGCCTTTTCTGCCAGGACGAACCCCCTCGATATGTACGTGCGTTTTTCTCCTTACCCCAGCATCTCCTTCAAAATCTGTAGTTATCAAGGACCTTTTTCCCACCACTTTTTATCGGTCCCAAGACTCTTCTTGTCTTTTCCCCCTCGTTAACTTCTTTCATTGTTCTGCAGAGACTCAGAAGCCCTTCAGGAGTTTTTTATGGGTTCCAGTTAATATCCCCTTTTTCAATCGTTTTCAAAAACGATTTTCACTCTGTACTCTCCCATCCACGAACTTCCCCTACAAGGGGCTTTTTCCTTGAAAATTTCGTTTCCTTTCAATTTCTGATACTAAAAGTGAATTTACCCGTGCCGATTCCTCCTTCCTCGTTGTAATAGGGGCTTTTCCTACAGGATCTCTGAAACACCTTAGATTTTTTTCCGATCCCGCTTATAACTTTAACGAAACGTGTTCTCTTTCCTCCAGTTTTACCCCCGCAATCGGCTGATAGATTTTCAACCCTTTGATGATCTCCCCCTCGGAAGTTAGCGCATATAGGACCCGGGCGGTTTCCCGACCCATCATTTTGAGAGTTCTCCCCTTTTTCCCTATTCTAGCCATGCTTACTATGCGAACTTCTCCTTTAGAAAAACTCTTGGAATTCTTCTTTACCCCCCACAACACTCCCCCCCACTCTACTTCTCGCTTATATTAAGACTAGCAGAAGATTGGGAGTGATACCTTATCCAAAAATTATTCTTTCAAGCCCTTCGATCCTGATCCCCCGATTTCCTTTCGACCCCCTATTTCTTCACTCTATACGGACCGATGACATAGCCCAACCAAACCTCCCAGCCTTGTTGGCCCCACAATTCACCTCTTTTTCTACCTGTTTTATTCCAATTTTTCTCAGACATCTTTTTTATCCCTTTTTCCCTTTTCCCACGCAAGTTATAAATGAGCGACTGTCCTCCTTGATTTGTCAGAGGTTTTTCGTGACCCTCTCTTCCTAGTCCCTTCCTTTCTGCGCCTCTTTTATCTAGTTTGTAAAAGATTTATTGCAGAAGGTCTTTTTCCCCCATGAGCTCCCTTTCTTTTTTATCTGAATTCAGCTAATTCTCCGACCCTCCCTTTCTTCCAGGCGTTTTACCAACAATTAGGTAGGTGAAAAACCCCCGAGGAAGGACGTGGAGACCTCCCAGCCCTCCCTTCTCCCCCTAAATTTTCCTAGGAATTTTCCCCTCCCCCCTTCTTCATACCCTTCCTTCCCGTGGTTTTGTCAGTCCTGGAGGCCAAAGGCAGTTCACCCTCTTCTTTCTGTCCCAGTCCCTCGTTTTTTTGAATGTTGAGGGGAATGTCGCGTCAGGACTTAATATCCGTGATTTCCCCCCCCCCCTAATTTCCAAGTGCGATCCTCTCGTCCGAATGTGCTCTGTAGCTTGTCTTTCCCCAAAGTTTTTTTCTAGAAATCTTTTGAAGTTTCCCCATTCTTCGTACGCTAACCCTCCTTTGACCTGAGCTATTCCTTTTTCGCTCAACCCCTTTCCTTCATACCGTCGGATTCTAATCCTCTTTGCCAGGATCTCCTTTATCCTTCTTTCTGATTTTTCGGACCAGCTAACTCCTCGTGGAGATCCACCTCCCTTTAAGTTCCTGATGTTCACGAAAGTTTTCCCTCTTCTCTTCCGGAGATTCCCCCCCAAGCTTTTTAGCGATTTTTTGTCGGGCTCTTCCACACTCTGCTTTTTTCCTCATAGATCCTGTCCATTCTCTTTTGGGAGGATTTTTTTTGACAAATTTCTTCTTTACAGACTTCGCACGGAATTCCCTCTCACTTCTTTGAGTAACTTTTTGATTCCTAAACCCCTCTTTGCTAAATTTCTGTGATTTTTTTCGTCGCAGATCCCCCTGCTATTATACGTCCCTTGGCCCCCACACCCCGGTTTAAAGGTCCGCCCCAAAAACTCTTCTTCTTAGAGCTTGGACCTTCCAACCTTCTAGCCTTCATTTCTCTCAGACTTCCCCTGAGCGACATTATCATATAGATTCGGTATCTCCCCCCCGGTTGGGTCTTGAAATTTCCGTTTAATTTTCTCCCTTACTCCCCTCACCGCCACGGCCTTTCGACATCGGTTTCTCCCCCCCCCAGTCAGTTTTCTCTCTTGGACGTCCCAGATTTTTGTCAAAGGACTGTCCCTTTTCCGTTTTTAGACTCCACTTGAACATTGTTCCGCTGACCCTCCCCGACCTGCGTACTTTCCATTCACGTCTTGATTTTCTACCATCTGAATCTCGTTTTTACGAGTGTCCCCTTTGATAGCTATTTTTCCCTAGCCTGACGGCTCCTGACCTTGTGCACGATTCCGACACGGTTTGTTAAGAGATGCCCCCTTGTAGGTTTTTTTCATCCTTCTTTCACTCCTTTATTTTTTCAGGGCTCCTTTATGTCTCCCCTTGACTAGATGTGACCCCCGTCGTTATACCCTTCCTGCGTCTGAGCCCTTCGTTTTACCCTTAATTTTCTCCCTGTTAGGCTAATTTTCCCCTTCATTTGAGCCCCACCCAATCGTTCCTATTCCCCCTCTCTTTTTTTGAGACTCTTCGTACCACCCTCATTTTTTAGAATAGGGAGTTACATGGATGACGAGTTACCCTACCCCCCTTTTCCCCATTCCTAGTCCACAGCGCCGTGAAAAAGTCGTAAGACATTCGAATATGAAGAATTCATTTATGACCCCCTTAAATTATCATGACAAATAGATATTCGCATTCCGAGGGTTTTCCAAATTGCCCAGACCCCTTAGACCTTCCGTTCGTTAGTTCTTACCCTCGCGATCCCCGTGCAGATCAGCGGCACTGTCCCCCACCTCTTCCCATGAAATCTGCCCCTTGGGTCCTTGTCGCTTCGATTTTGTTGTATTTTTCATTCCATTTCTCCCCCCCTAGGGCTTCCCAACGTTTAACTCTTTCTTGAACTCCTCTCCTGCCCCGGGTTCCACACTCAACCTTCTTTGTCTTTTTTCTTTAGCTTACGAAAGACGTTTGAGAGGCGGTGTTCCTTGACTCACACGCGATCAGTCACTCCTTGTCTTTTCGCCCGATTTGTCTTTGTGGGCCATGCTCCCACGATCATTTCGAGGTTCACCCTTTTGAGTGTTGAGACGTTTTCTCCTGTAAGCTCCCCCGGATTCCTATCAGTTGGGTCTTTGTTTTTAAAGTTTGAGGTCTTTTTTCCTCTGTTTCATAACTTTTTTGGGACAAAGATCTTTCTGCCATTTGAGCTGGCCAGTTGATCCCCATAGCGCTTCTTTGTTTTGATCTATACTTATTTGGTCTTGTTGATCTTCCGCTCTCGCAATCGTCTTTCCACGGCCATCATCGCCCTTCCGGTTTTCTATTTCCCCTCGGTCACCCCAAAATCCCCCCCACCCCCCCCCCCCCCCATTCCCCCCCTCTGATCTCTTGTTTCATACTCGCGACTTCGCACGCTCGTCAAATGCGTCATGACCCACTCCTCCCCCGCGATCCTCGCTTGACCCCCCTAGCCCCGCCTTTTCATTACCTTCTTTCCACCGCTCATTCTTCTTTTTCCCGTCCCCCCCACCCCTCTTTTCCTCCCACGATTTAAGACCGTTTGACATCCTTCTCCCAGATTTTGTGTACTCTTTCTGTAGTCTCTTTTTCTCCCTTAGTTTTTTTTTTTCCAATTTGATCAAGCCAAGTTCAACTTTTTCCTTAAGATTTAATTTAATTTCTTATTCCCAGAGTCCACTGGAAGCTTTCAGTCTTGGGGGGGGCGGTTTTTTCCGTCTACGAACGGTTCCCCTCTTTCGCTTAGATCTCGCGACGCCCTTCCCGCGCCTCCTTCCTCAACTTTTCAGCCTTCTTGCCTTTGTGCGACACCGACTCCTCTTGTTAGGCTGTTCTGTTTTCCCGTGAGGGTGCGCTAGGAGGCGGACGACTTTAAAGTTCGAGGCCGTGGATTTTATTTACTTTTTTTCCCCCCCTAGTTCTTCCTTTCCCTCGCTCTCTACTCTTCTTCCAAATTTCCCCTCAAGGTATCTTTCAAGACCTCGACCTCCTTTTCCTCCCTTCGACGAAAGATTTATAATCCTATTAGCGACCGATATGATGTTTACCCAACTTTTCGAAAGACCTTCCCCTTACACTGACTCACCTGGGACACCTTTTAACCCCCCGTATCGCCCTTTCCCAAAGTAGTGATCAGTTTTTTCTTTCACATCCTTCCACCCTCTAAGAGGTCCCACCTTCGCCGCGTTTCTTGGGAGCTTTAGACTTTTCCCCCCCTTTCCCCCCAGAGCTTAAGCGGGCGTCCCCCAACAACTGCATGCTTTTGACGAAGACAAAGCGGCGCCTTTACGTCTTGGGAACTTCCTAATCTTTCTCGATCATAAACGTTAACCTTCTAGAATTCTGAGGATCTCGGTCCCATGCCCAATTAAAGCTCCCTTTGGGCGGAACTTAGAAAAATAACCTGTTCCTTTTGTTTCGGTTCTTGATACGAGTTAACCACAAGTTTTCCGCTTCGCATTAACCTTCCAAACACTTTTTTTTCTTACCTGTCTCCCCTTTCTCGATGATGAAACCTCTCTGACCTTCCGCCTATAGGGCCCCGGGTTCGATGCCTTTTTTTGAGGTTTCTCCTTGAAAACTTCCTCCCCTTTTTGACAGCGTTATTTTTTCTCGCCCTTTCGAAACCCTGAATGCTCTTTTTCCCCTCCCTTGGAATTCCAAAAAGTAGTACCCGGAGCCTTCTGGAGCTTACCCCTGACTTTTTTTTCTCCCAAGCTTCTTTTGACAGAGTTTCATGATTAGGCCCACCTTTCGACTGTATCTCATGAGACCTTTTCCTCCTCTCCAGCCTCAACAACCCCCCCTTCTGGTTTCCCACAGGGCCCGAAGAGGGCACCCTGCAAACTTGTGTCTCCTCCACACCTCCCAACCCCCCTTAAAGGCTTCTTCTCGAGTCATCTTCAGGATGGCTTTTTTTTTCCCGCCGAGCAACTCCTCCCCAGATATCCTGAGGTGTCCTATCCGAAGTTCTTCAGCCCTCCTTGGCTTTTTTCTGAAGCATTATTCTGCCCCATCCGTACGACTCGAAAGATGTAGCGATTTTTTCCTTGCTCTTGAGGTAGTTTCAAGAAAACGTTCTTGGCCGGACGTGTACGAACTCCTTCGAAAGTACAAGCCCCCTCCCCCGATTGCCCCTAAATTTTTCTTAAGAGCTTTCATATCTCTTTTCCTTCGAATCGTTCAGACCTTTTTGCACTTATCCCCTCTTCCCCCTAGGGAGTTTCGGTTCTTTTTCTTATCCTTCGCTCCCCCTTTAGCAAGAAGATTGTGTTTCCCTCTTGCGGTAGCTCGCCCCCCTCCCCTAGACTCCATCTTCTCTGAGGACTCCAATCTCTCCAAATGACATCCTGGCATCCAGCTCTCCACGGATCCGGTCCCTCGGACTTTTAAGACCTCCTCCTCTTACGCCTCGTCCCCTTTCTGAGCTTCTAATTTTCTCGTTAAACGCCCCTCCCTTTCCCCCTGAATTCCTTTTCTCTCCCTTTAGCCTTCCGTTGAGTCCGACCCCCCCCTTTATTCCACGATAAGTGACCTTTGAGGCATCCCCTGAGTTTTTTGTGTTTCTTCTCCTTTCGGATTTGACCTTTTGCAAAAATCTTTTTCTCTCGGTGGTGCCTGTGAGGCCCATCTCTTAGAGTCTCCGACACTTTTTGCTTTTTTTCCCCTTACCCGCAACGTCACTTCAAATAAATCTTTCTTCTCAATCCCAAATCTCTGCCCATACTTCTTTTCCCCCCAGAAATTTTATTACCTTTTTTGAATTCCTACCCCTTCAATGATTGGCCCTAGTTCGTCTCTGTCTATCCTCCCCCTTTCCTTAACCGTTTAAAGGATACGAACCCCCCCATGTATGTTTTCGTTTTGTACGATCCATATCCTTTTGTTTCCCCCTTTTTTTCCCCCCTTTTGCCAGGGAATCTCGATCTCCGAGAAACCATGTGGTTCTTCTACCTCCCCCGGTACGTCCCCTTCCCCCCGGACTCCCCCCCCTTCTTGATCCCTCCGTTCTCCAAATTGTTTCGCTCCATAGAAACAGTATCATGTGACGGGTGGTTCCCCCCGACGCTTCCTCTCCATTTTCCGTTATCGATCATGAAACATGGGTGAATCGCCCCTTTCTGTAAGAGCTTCTTCTTCACCTCCTTTATTCTCTCTTTGGTGACAGTACCTTTCGCTGTGGAACAACGTTTTCCCGGGCTAGCTCCCTCTTTTCCCCCCCGAGAGTCTCCATTTAGATTGTCCTTCCTTTTTGTAATTTCTCCCCTTTGCTTCCCCTTTTCGCAGGAATCGTTGGTAAGTCGATCCTCCTGTCAGTTCTTTCCTGCGCCCCTTTCGGAACTCTTTCCTGATTTTTTTCTCTCATCCCCCTTGGTCCCATCAGACTCGAGTTGCTCTTATATTGTTTCGTCCATGTTCTTCCACCATTTTTCTTATGACCCCTTTCTCGAACTGCTTTTTTCCCGATTTGGCCGTTTGATCCTTAGAGTTTTTCACTCTCACGGTCGACCCCGTTGAATGATGCTGGTCAAGATTCATTTGCCTCTCACTTCTTCCCTAGTACCGAACCCTCCCCCAAAAAAGTCTTGAGAGCATTTCAAACTCCCCCCCCTGACACCCCCCTCCCATGATTGAGCTTTTTGAACCCACAATCCTCGCTGCTGTCGATTCCCCTCGGTTGCTGTCCTTCCATCTTCGCGGACTATTCTCAGATGTTTTATTTACTCGGCAGCATTTCCCGCTTTTCCTTTGTCTTTACCTCCCCCCAGTACAAAGGTCTCCCTGCATAATCCTTCCTGATACAAAGCTCGCGTCACCCCCCCCCGCCCCCTATGTCTTCACTCCCCCGCTCCTTTCTCCATTTGTTACGGTGAGATCTGTTGGTTGGTTCTATCACGACATCTTCGGCCATTACCAATGAAAGTCCCTTTTGAGAGCTGGTTAACCCTTTCGATGAGCGCCTTTGTCTTCTTTTGTCCCTGCAATTTTTCAAAGATGGCTCGTTGCGATCCGTACCTTAGGAGTCTCAAATAGACTCTTTCAGATGTGTTTTTGTTGAAGGCTCCCCCGCTGGAAACTCCCCGACCCAAGCTTCAACGATGAAGGATGGATAAG